>Ga0208826_1001121_pt1 | contig 23623 bp, 19 predicted proteins | sample AD_UKC115_MetaG_FD_184451 | JGI IMG/M metagenome (GOLD analysis project Ga0208826, IMG submission 184451) | Active sludge microbial communities of municipal wastewater-treating anaerobic digesters from Hong Kong - AD_UKC115_MetaG (SPAdes)... | ecosystem: Engineered > Bioreactor > Anaerobic >...
CAGAACATCGTGATGCAGCCGTGGCTGCTCAACTACAAGCGCATCCCGTTCCGTCAGCACTTCTGGCATCTGATGGATATTGACGAGAGCAAGCGGCCGAAGGCCTGATCGCGATTGCCGGGCGCCAGCGGCGGCGCGCCATTGCATGACTGAACTGCAACTGGCGGCAGCGCTGCTGGACGCCGCGCTGCGCGGCGCCGCAATCGCACTGCTGCTGCTGATTGCGTTGCGCATCCGGCGCGACAGCGCCCCGGTCACCCTTTCCACGCACGCCACCGCACGCGCGCGCAACGCCGCGAGAGTGCTGACACTGTTCACACTGGCGCTCTGCATCCAGATCGTCAGCTCCACGCCGCTGTTTGAGCGCAGCCTGCCGCCGTCCTGGCAGGCGCTCGCGGTCGGTATTTCCGTCGGCAACTCCGTGCTGTTCTGGCTGTTCGTGCAACTGCTGTTCGACGATGATTTCGAGCTGCGCCGCTGGCACGCCCTGCCGTGGCTGTTCATGTTCGCCAGCGGCGTGATATTTGCGCTCAGCTTCGGAGATGGCGCCCCGGCGACGACCGTACACCTCGTTACGCAAGCGCTGATCCGCTGGCTGCCGCTGCTGTTCGCCGTGCTCACGATGGTGGCAGCCATGCGCCGCTGGTCGGCCGATCTGGTCGAGAGCCGGCGACGGCTGCGCGCCTTCGTTGTCGTCGCCGGCTGTGCCTACACGGCAGTGATGGTGGCGCTCAGGCTCAATGCTGGTCACGGCATGCTCGCCGCGCCGGCTGCGCTGGTTGATATTGCGTTTCTGCTGGTTATCGTTGCCGTACCAGCGGTGGCGGTCGTCCGTCTGCATCCCGGCGAACTGTTTGCGCTGGCACCGCCATCGCCGACGCGTGCGCCGGGCAGTACGCCCGCGATCACGCCGGCGGGCACCGCCGTACCCGCCCCGGTGCCGGCCGAAGTTGGCACTGCCCCCGACGCGCAGGAGCAAGCGCTGCTGGGCAAGCTCCACGCGCTGATGGCCGACCAGCGCGCCTACGCGCAGGATAATCTGACCGTCGCCTCCCTCGCGCAGCAGCTCAAGGTGCCGGAGTACCGCCTGCGCCGCGCCATCAACTGCTCGCTTGGGCATCGCAACTTCAACGCCTATGTCAACGAGTTCCGGCTGCATGAGGCGCAGGCTGCGCTGCGTGACCCGTTGCAGTCTCACCTGCCGATCCTGACCATCGCGCTGACCGCCGGGTTTCAGTCGATCGGGCCGTTCAACCGCGCGTTCAAGGCGATGACCGGGCAGACACCAAGCGAGTACCGACAACAAAACAGCGCCGATTCCTGAAATCGCCTTGCCGAAACTGCGAATATGCAGATTTCGGCGGGATTTCGCGTGTTTTGCTCCCTATCGTGACCCCAGTTCCGGCAACCGCCGGTTCTCCAGATCACAGGAGCTTTCATGTTCACTTTGTTTTACGTGTCGCGGCGCCGTGCCTCAGCGCTCTCCGCCTTGCTGGCCAGCGTTGCGCTGGCTGCGTCCGCCAGCATCGCCCACGCCGCCGTCGGCCAAACCAAACTCGCCGCGTTGGGCGACGACGCGCCAGTCACGCTGTTCTACCCCACCAACGCCGCCGAGCAGAAGGTGCAGCGCGGGCCGTTCGAGCTGAGCCTTGCGGTGGACGCGCCGCCCGCCAGCGCCCGCAGCAACGGTCGCCTGGTGGTGATCTCGCACGGCTCGGGCGGCAATGCCTGGGTGTATGCCGATCTCGCCCGCTCGCTCGTGAACGAAGGCTTCGTCGCCGCCTTTCCGCTGCATCGTGGCGACAACAGCGCCGACCCTGGCAAGCCCGGCCCCGATAGCTGGAAGCAGCGGCCCACCGAAGTGTCGCGCGCCATCGACGCGGTGGCGCAGGACCCGCGCTTTGCCGCCGGTATCGACTTCAACCGCGTCGGCATGTACGGCATGTCTGCCGGCGGCCACACGGCCCTCTCGATAGCTGGCGGCGCGTGGTCGCCGGGCAATTTCAGGCGGCATTGCGAGGCACATATCGACGAGGATTTCGCCACCTGCGTCGGCCTCGCCGTCCGCCAGAGCAGCGGCTGGGTCGGCGCGCTCAAGCGCTGGATCGCGCTCGCCGTGATCCGCAGCCGTTTTGACGACGACACGCTGCATACCCACCACGATCCGCGCGTAGCCGCCGTGGTCGCGGGTGTGCCGGCGGCGTCCGACTTTGAGCTGTCGTCGCTCGCCAGTCCTCGCGTACCGCTGGCCTTTGTCACAGCCGGACGCGACGCTTGGCTGGTGCCAAAGTTTCACAGTGAGCGAGTGCTCGCAGCCTGCAAAACCTGCATCCGACTCGCTGATATGCCCAGCGCCGGGCACGGTGCCCTGCTCTCGCCGTTTCCGCCTGGCATCAGCGGATTGCTAGCCGACCTGCTCAACGATCCGCCGGGATTTGACCGGTCGCAACTGCCGGCGGTGGATGCCAGGATCGTCGGATTCTTTCGCCAGCACCTGATCGGCGCACCGGCGAGCACGGCAGTTGCGCCGTAGTTGCTTGCCAGTTTCCGGCATCAACTTTTGACGTTAAGCCTCATTTGCACTGGGCTCAGCGTGCTATTTTTCTGAATGTCGATAAATGCCCGTTTACCCATCTGCGCCCCAGAAGAATGGGCTTTTCAGTAAAAAGTTGCCAGGGAAACGCTCAACAAGTCCCCGCGAAGCTGCGCGCGCCGGATCGGGATGGATGGCGAGGCGCAAAACGCAGTCGTAGCGGGGCTACGACGAGGCTTTGCAACGCGGCCAGCCGCCCGAGTCCGGCGATGCGCGGCTCGTGAAGGACTTGTTCAGCGCTTCCCTAAGCACTGCGAACGGTCACCGGCAGCGGCAACGCCGTCGAGAACTTCACCCGCTGCGTGGCGAAGCGGGCGCGCACATTGCGCACGTTGTTCGCCGCCGTGAACAGCCGCTGCACCAGCGCCTGATATTCCGGCATGTCGCGCACGGTGAGCACCAGCGTGAAATCCACCGCCGGCGCCGTTTGCCAGGCAAGCATCACGGCCGGCTCCGGCTCGATCAGCTGGGCGAATGCAGCGAATGATTCGGCGTTTTGCACATCCAGCGTGATCTCGACGATGGCCGTGACCGTGGAGCCCAGCCGCTCCGGCGAAAGCACCGCGACCGTGCGTTCGATCACGCCCGCCTCGGTCAGCGCGCGCACGCGACGCAGCGTGGTGGCGGGGGAGGCAAACACCTTCGCCGCCAGCGCCTGATTGGATTGTGAGGCGTCCTGCTGCAGTTCGGCGAGAAGACGGAGATCAATGTCATCCATAAATTGCATCCGGTTACATTTTTTGCAATTTTCCATCTTGCGATGAGAGTTGTGCATTTTTTCTTCAAATTGATTCGCATTTCGCATAAACAGTTCATCAACAAGCACCTATGCTTCCGCCCAACGGATCGCACCGAATGTAGGAGCGGCTCCGCAGCGGCCGAATGCTGCGCGTAACGCCAGCGGGTCGCGGCGGAGCCGCTCCTACAAGTCCACGCGATCACTCCGGAAAGCAAAGGACACCCCATGTGTGGCATCGTCGGCGCGGTCGCATCGCGCAACATCACCCCGATCCTGGTTGAGGGCCTGAAGCGGCTGGAATATCGCGGCTATGACTCCTGCGGCGTGGCTGTGCATGCCGACGGCGCGCTGAAGCGGGCGCGCAGCGTCAGCCGCGTGGCCGAGCTGGCGCGCGAGGTGGCCGACACCAATTTGCAGGGCTTCACCGGCATCGCGCACACGCGCTGGGCCACGCATGGCGCGCCGGCGGTGGTCAACGCGCACCCGCACTTCAGTCGCGACCGCATCGCGCTCGTCCACAACGGCATCATCGAAAACCACGACACGTTGCGCGGCGAGCTGCGCGCCCGCGGCTACGACTTTGAAAGCCAGACCGACACCGAAGTCATCGCCCACCTGATCGACCATCTCTACGACGGCGACCTGTTCGCCGCCGTACAGGCGGCGGCGAAGCGCTTGCAGGGCGCCTATGCCATCGCCGTGTTCTGCCATGACGAGCCGCATCGCGTGGTCGGCGCGCGTGCGGGGTCGCCACTGATCGTGGGCGTCGGCAAGGGCGAGAACTTCCTCGCCAGCGACGCGATGGCGCTGGCCGGCGTAACCGACCAGATCATCTACCTCGAAGAAGGCGACGTGGTGGACTTGCAGCTGGGCCGCGTGTGGATCAGCAACGCTGACGGCCGCGACATCACGGCGCAGCGCCCGGTGCGCACGGTGCACGCGCATTCCGGCGCGGTGGAGCTGGGGCCGTATCGGCACTACATGCAGAAGGAAATCTTCGAGCAGCCGCGCGCCATTGGCGACACGTTGCAGGGCGTCGAAGGCATCGTGCCCGATCTGTTTGGCGACAACGCGGCCAGCGTGTTCAACGGCGTGGACAGCGTGCTGATTCTCGCCTGCGGCACCAGCTACTACAGCGGCCTCACCGCCAAATACTGGCTGGAGAGCATTGCGAAGATCCCCTGCAATGTGGAAGTGGCAAGCGAATACCGCTACCGCGACAGCGTGCCCAACCCGCGTGCGCTGGTGGTGACGATCAGCCAGTCCGGCGAGACGACCGACACCATGGCTGCGCTGAAACACGCGAAATCGCTGGGCCACGCGCACACGCTCACGATCTGCAACGTGAGCACCTCCGCGATGGTGCGCGAATGCGCGCTGGCGTACATCACGCGCGCGGGCGTGGAGATTGGCGTGGCCTCGACGAAGGCGTTCACCACGCAACTGGCTGCGCTATTCCTGCTGACGCTGGTGCTCGCCAAACAGCGCGGCCGCCTCGACGCTGACTATGAAGCAGTACACCTGAAAGCGCTGCGTCACCTGCCGGTAGCGCTCGGCAGCGTGCTCGCACTGGAGCCGCAGATCATCGCCTGGGCCGAAGAATTTGCCCGCAAGGAGAACGCCCTCTTCCTCGGCCGCGGCCTGCATTACCCCATCGCGCTGGAAGGCGCGCTCAAGCTCAAGGAGATCAGCTACATCCACGCCGAGGCCTATCCGGCCGGCGAACTCAAGCACGGTCCGCTGGCGCTGGTCACCGAAGCGATGCCGGTGGTCGTCGTCGCGCCGAACGACACGCTGATCGAAAAGCTCAAGAGCAACCTGCAGGAAGTGCGCGCCCGTGGCGGCGAGCTGTTCGTCTTCGCCGACGCCGATTCACACATCAACAGCAGCGAGGGCGTGCACGTCATCCGCCTGCCCGAGCACTACGGCGTGCTCTCGCCGATCCTGCACGTGGTGCCGCTGCAGCTGCTGGCGTATCACACCGCTACCGCGCGGGGGACTGATGTGGACAAGCCGCGGAATTTGGCGAAGAGTGTGACGGTGGAATAGCGCGCCCGCGCCCGCGTCCGCGCCGCCCCTGCCTTGTGTTCCCACAAATGCTGCTGCTAGCATTGAAATAATCCAGCGCGCGTGGTCACCCAGACCTCGCAGCGCAGAGCGACATAGCAATAAGCCGCATGGCACCAGGTCCGATGCGAAAGTTGTCAGAAAAGAAAGAGATGAGGGGCACCATGGGATTGAGCTGTACTTATGCGGGCCGCAAGGGGCGTTTGCAGACCTTTTGTCGCGACGTGCTGAGTCGCGCAGCGAGACACGCAATGGTTGCGGGCGTGTTGCTCGCCATGTTTGGCGCCAGTTCGCCGGTCGTCGCGCAGCCGGCCGGCTGGACGCGCGCCGTGCCGATCACGATTACCGAAAACAGCGCGACCGCCTCGACGGGGTATCAGATGCGTCTGGTGCTCGACACCAGCACGATGGCGCCGAACGCGGCGGACTTGCGATTTGGTGCAGATGTCGCTGGTACGACGTTGCTGGATTACTGGATTGAGAGCGGCGCCGGCACCGCAACGACGGTCGTATGGGTAAAACTGCCCGCGCTGGCGGCATCGGGCACTTTGACAATCTACATGTTTAGCGGCAACCCGTCCGCCGTGACGGCAAGCACAGTGAACGTTTTCGACTATGTCGACGCCAATGCCAACTCGGCAACGAATCAAGTTGATACGGGCGGCTCGGGTGGAGCGACCAATAGCCAGCGCGGTTTTCGCTTTACCCCGAATGAAGATGTGTTGCTGACACAGTTCGGCAAACGCGAACCCAACGGGACACCGCGCTACGTCACCCTGTTCAACTTTGCGACCCAGGCCGTCATCGCGCAGCAACAAATTTCGGGACCGGCAGCGACATACGTCTACGCCGACGCCGCGCAACCCCTGTGGCTCACCGCCGGCACCCAGTACATCCTGACGCTTTATCAGGGCGCCACCGACGGTTATTACTTCGGCACGTCGTCGCAAATAAACAGCAAGCTCACCTACGGCGACATGCGCTACTGCAACAGTTGCACGGAGAACACATTTCCAACGTCCATTTTGAGCAATTGGCACTACGGCTATCCCGATTTCCAGTTCCGCACCAAACGGACGTTAAGCCCGGCCCCGACGTATGTGGTCAACGTGCGCACGATCGGCGGCACCGTGACCGGCCTCAGTGGCTCGGGTCTGGTGCTGTCACTGAGCGCAGGCAGTACGCAAACACTGAGCGTGTCCGCCAACGGCAGCTTCACCTTTGCGCAATCGGTCAGCAATGCGCAGAGCTATGCAGTGACCGTGCAAACGCAGCCGAGCGCGCCCACGCAAACCTGCACGGTGACTAACGGTACTGGTCCCGCTGCGCCTGCCAACATCACGGACGTCGCTGTTAACTGCACGACCAATACCTACACCGTTGGTGGCACCGTCAGCGGCCTGGCAGGCACCGGTCTCGTGCTCTCGTTGAACGCAGGCGCGCAGACAGTGCCGGTGACGGCCAACGGCGCCTTCAACTTCCCGACCGCCATTGCATCGGGCGGCACCTACACGGTGACGGTACAGACGCAGCCCAGTGCGCCGACACAAACCTGTTCACTGACCAACGCCAGTGGCTCCGTCAGCAGCTCGAATGTGACCAGCATCAGCGTCAGTTGCACCACCAACACCTACACCGTGGGCGGGACGGTCAGCGGCCTCACCGGTAGCGGACTCGTGCTGTCGCTCAACGCGGGCGCGCAGACGTTGCCCGTTGCGGCCAACGGTAGCTTCACCTTCCCGATCGCCCTCACCTCCGGCAGCAACTACGCGGTGACAGTGCAAACGCAACCCTCGGGGCCGGTGCAGTCGTGCACCTTGGCGAATGGCAACGGCACCATCGGCGGCGCCAACGTGACCAACGTGACTGTCACTTGCGCCACCAACACGTACAGCGTGGGTGGTTCGGTCACAGGCCTGGCGGGCACAGGTCTCGTGCTATCGCTGAATGCCGGGGCGCAGACATTGCCTGTTGCGGCCAACGGCGCGTTCACCTTCCCGACCGCCCTTGCCTCGGGCAGCAGCTATGCCGTCACCGTGCAGACGCAACCCGGCTCACCCACGCAAACGTGTGCAGTCGCCAACGGCAGCGGTACCGTCGTAGCTGCCAACATCACCAGCATTGCCGTCAACTGCACGACCAACACCTACACCATTGGTGGCACGGTGAGTGGCCTTGCCGGCACCGGCCTGGTGCTGTCGCTCAACGCAGGCGCACAGACACTGCCCATCGCAGCCAACGGCGCCTTCACGTTCCCGACTGCGCTGCCGTCCGGTGCAAGCTATGCCGTGACCGTGCAGACGCAACCGTCCGGCCCGGCGCAGACCTGCGTCGTCACCAGCGGAACCGGGACCGTCGGCGGTGCCAACGTCACCAGTGTCAGCGTCGCGTGCACGACCGCACAACGGACGATCTCGGTGGTTTCACCTGGATCGTCGTTCACGGCGACACCGCCGATCCCCTCAAGCGTCCCCGATGGCACGGTGCTCTCTTTTGCGATCACCTTGACCGGCGGCGCAACGCTGCAAAGCGTCACCGGCTGCGGCGGTTCGTTGATTGGCAATGTATTCACGACGGCGCCGATCACCGCCAACTGCACGATCGTTGTTGCATCGCAAATACCAGCCGTACCTGCATTGAACGTCATGCTGGTGCTGCTGCTCGCGGCTGCCGTCGCGGGCGTGGCCCTGCTGCGCCAGCGTCGCACCTGAGTAGCGACCTGCGAGCGCCTTGCTCGCCGGGGCGGAGAGCCCGCTCTGGCGGGCTGTCCGTCTGTGCAGACTGGAACGGCGCCTGTGAATGACAAGCTCACTCACGGCGTGCAACAGGCGGGCGCCTCGCCCGCTTAACGCGAGCCGGCCAATGTCACCGGACCTGAGTGATCGCATCACTCCGATCCCGGCGCTTGCCGCCGGCGCCACACTACGAATCAACGCGTCCGACGTGGATCACCACGCTCGGACAGCTGCGACTCCAACTCTGCAATGCGTGCGTCACGTTCATCCAGTGCGCGCTGGATATCTTCGGCATCAAGCCGCATTGGGATGTGCTGCGGGCAGTTCCAGTCAAAGCCCTGGACAGTGATGATCATGGCGCGCTGGGCTCGTGCGCGGTAGGTCGGGTCGACCAATGTTTCAACCAGCGGATCGCCCGCCCCTAGTTCCTGCACCTGCAAGCGCCCCAGCAGCTTCAGCCGCGTCCGGTGGGCGTAGTCCACCAGGATCAACGCCACGCGATCGTTGCCCGCGAGGTTGCCCACACTGATCAATTGCCGGTTGCCTGCATAGTCGGCAAAGGCCAGGGTTTTGTCATCCAGCACCTTCAGGAAACCTCGCGGCCCACCGCGGTGCTGCAGGTATGGCCAGCCGGTTTCCGACACGGTGGCCATGTAAAAGCTGCGTTGCGCAGCAATGAACTGCTCCTCGTCCGCGCCCAAACGGTCGTTGAACACCGCCTCGCCCTCGAAATTACGCGCGTAGCTCGCACGGCTGCCGTCGCGTTGCTGCGCGGCCTTTACTGATGGGGTGAAGGCGATATCTGCAAATGCGTGTGACATGAGTTGCTCCTGATGGCCGCAAGTGCAGAGGCACAAGCAGGCCTGCATGCGGTCAATTTCGACTCAAAAAAAGGTCTTGTTGCCGTTCAAAAAGCCCAGGTCGCACAGGCCAGGGTGATGGGCAGCGCAAGGTTGCACCGCCCCTGGGCTCGGCACCACACTTACGCGGCAATACGCAACGCACTTTCGCGCGCCGTCACCACCGGGAAGTCGATGTCGGTGCGGAACACGCTGTTGAAATAGTTGGTCCAGCTGTTCAGCGCCACGTGTTGCACGATCTCGATGATTTGTGCATCGCTGTAGCCAGCGGCCTGCACGGCGGCAAAGTCGGCATCGCTGACGTGGCCGCGCAGGGTGGCCACTTTGGCGGCAAACCGCACTGCGGCGTCCGCCTTTGCGTCGTTCGAGGCGCCACTGCGGTTGGCAGCAATTTCCGCGTCGTCCAGCTTGGCGTGGTTTTTGCCCAGATAGCTGTGGGCCGACAGGCAGTAATCGCAGCGATTGATTTCCGCCACGGCCAGCGCGATGCGCTCGCGGGTTTGCGCGGGCAACGCGCCCTTGCTCAAGGCGCCGGACATGCCGAGGTAGCCCTCGAGCGCGACGGGGCTGACGCCAACGAGGCGAAACAGGTTGGGCGTCCAGCCCAGTTGTTTCTTGACGGCCTCCAGCAGGCCGTGAGAGGCAGCGGGCGCGGCGTCGATGATGGCGGGGGTGGTGATGCGGGACATGGTGAACTCCATTCAAAACGGTAGGGGGTGATTCAGACTTGCTGTGTGAACTCAACGTGAATCCACGGAAAGCAATGTAGTTTCTTCCACCATGAATAACTAGAATTCACAAATGCACTACTAACTTCCAATTACTGGAAAAATCAAGTGATGGCGATGAATTGCCGAGGTTCACGCCAGCACATCAAGGCAACGGGAGAAGCCTTTGGACCGCTTGCATGCCATGTCCGTTTTTCTGACGGTGGTTGACACCGGCAGCCTCTCGGCCGCGGGCCGAAAGCTGGGCATGCCCTTGCCCACCGTCAGCCGCAAAATCACCGAGCTTGAGCAGCACCTCAACGCCAAACTCATCACCCGCACCACGCGCAAGCTGGTGCTGACGGACACCGGCGCCAGCTATCTGGCTGCCAGCCGCCGCATCCTCGACAGCGTGGACGAAGCCGAGCGCGCCGCCAGCGGCGAATACAGCGCACCGCGCGGGGACCTGGTGATGACCGCCCCCCTTGCCTTTGGCCGCCTGCATGTGGTGCCAGTGCTGTGTGAGTTTTTGCAAACCTACCCCGAGGTCAATGTCCGCCTCAGCCTGGGGGACCGCAACATCAACTTGGTTGATGAGCATGTGGATTTGGCCCTGCGCGTTGGCGTATTGCCCAGCAGCGGCATGATCGCGAAGTCATTGGGCGAGGTGCGCCGCGTGGTGTGCGCCAGCCCGCATTACCTGGCGCGCCGCGCGGCACCACAGCACCCCGACGCGTTGGCGGAGCACCCGTGCATCGGCTTTGATGTGCTGGACGCGGGCTATGGCTGGCGCTTTGTGGTGGACGGCAAGGACCACATGGTGCCGATTCGCCCGCGGCTGGTGGTCAACAGCGCAGAAGCTGCGGTAGACGCAGCGGCAACAGGCTTCGGATTGGCCAGCGTGTTGTCATACCAGGCGGAAGCCGCGCTGCGGCGCGGTGAACTCAGCCTGGTTTTGCGGGACTATGAAGCGCCGCCACTGCCCGTGAACTTCTTGTACCTGGGCCAGGGCAGGCTGCCCTTGAAAGTGCGAGCGTGGCTGGATTTTGCGGGGCCGCGCTTGCGGGAGCGAATTGCGGCGGTTGATGAGGCTTTGAATGGCCGATAGTGCTCAGTTTCGCGGCTGTCGCGTGGCGTCCAGGCGGGACACGTCTTGCGCTAGCAGTGTCGATCCTGGCCTGTCAACGACAAAATCTCGACTTGGCCCCTTTAATTGCTACCTTTAATTGTTACGTCCCCACCAGTCTTACTCTTTAAGCCAAGTCTTCTTAATTCCGGGGAAATCGAGATTCTTCCATTCCTCCTTCCAAAGCTGGTAATACGGAATATCGTTGGACGACGGAGTCGGGCTACATCGAGCAACCTTGACAAGTGACGGCATCACTACGGCCTCGCCAATAAGCAGTGCTTCCCCCGCGCCCAGCGTTGGAAGTTTCTCGCAGAGATTGCCTAGAGTGTCGGGCAGCAAGCGCGAGACGTAGCTCTGATCGCTTGGATTTGTTAACCGCATTGCCAAGAAGTTGCTGCATTGGGAGAAAATGGTTTCGGAGATTTCGGATGGCCGCTGACTCGACAGCAGTAGCGTAACGCCGTACTTGCGGCCCTCTTTGGCGATCCGCTCAATCGAGAACTTCGAGGCACGGAAACGCGCAAGATCGCTGTTAGGAACGTACTTGTGTGCTTCCTCGTAGACGAGCAAGAGCGGAGCATCTGTGTTTATGGTCTCGTTGGCTCGGGTTCTCATTACCTTGTAGTGATAGCCGTACTCGAAAAGGATGCGCGAGATCAGCGAAACGGTAATGCTGAGCACTTCGAAGGGCACACCACTTAGGTCGACAATAGTGACGTTCGACTGTTTTTCACCGTAACCAAGAAGGCTTCTGAGGGTGCCCTCTAACGTGGCAGTGTCCGCCGCCGGGCCGAAGAGAAACTGGAGTCTGTCTTGTGCCACCTTTGACTCGAACCGCGTGAAGAACTTGTCAAGCGACTTGTCGGCGTAGCTTCCAGCGGTAATGCTTTCGCGTTTCGTCGGATGAAAATCGAGTCGGCTCGCGAAGTACTTGTCGAGCCGCTCGTCGGCGTTCAATACCAGCCCGTCTCCAGGTCCCGTCTTGCCATCGGGAGGCAGCGTGTAGCTTGGATCCACCACCATGTACCGCGCCTCGTTCTTCGAGTTCACGGTCTCGTTCTTGATGTTGTAAAGCGCGTTCAACACCTCATGGATGTCGAACTTTAACGGGCTGTCATAGAAGACGAACTTCGAAGCAGCGTTGTGCCGCTTTTTGTTTTCCGTCACCAACTGCCGAAACACTGCCGATTGGTTGTAGTTATCGCGTTCTCCCGTATCCAGCAGCACCTCTTCTAGCTCTTCACTGTTGAGCAGCCAGTACGGTAAGGTCAGGGTGCTGGCGTCAAGAAAGTTGGCGTCGGGAAAGGCAGTTCTGTACTCGGAGTGGATATCGAAGATGACGACGTGTGAGTTGTTGAGCGAATACTCGCCATTCTTCGCACTCACCGCCGTCTGAATGATCTTCGCAATCGTGTGGGATTTGCCAGCACCTGTGGATCCCACCACAGCAATGTGCTTATTGAAGAAGTGGTCCCCATCTACCGGTACGTTGATTTTGTCGTTGGACCCTAACGCGCTGAATACAAACTTCTTGGCCGACTCAACGGAGTCTTCGAAGATCTTCTTGATGTCGTCCTCAGTCGCCGGCATTACGCCGGTGGGAGGTATGGTCAACGTATCGCCGCCGCGGATGAATTCGCCGTCAGCGATGATCCCCAACGGCAGCGCTTCGATGATGTGACGTCGCTCGAATTTATCGTTCACTTCGATACAGAAGTTCTCGATGATCGCGATCAGCGCGCAATCCTCGCTGTCAGTAATACGCAAGTAAGAGCCTACCTTTAGGCTCTTCTCGTTGGAGAATGCAGCGATATTTCCCACCGAGATCTTCACCTTGTCGGGGAAAACGGCAATCACTTCCGCCTTGATGTCGTTTGAATCGCTCATGCCTGCATGACCTCCTGAAGTAGATAGGAATTACTACTCTTGATCGCATAAGCGACCTTGCCTTTGGGGATATGCGCGCCGTCCAGTGGCGTCGTTTTGTAGAAGTCGTAGATCTCGATGACTGAGCCGGTGGCCGCTGCGATCGTGGGCCTCAACTGGTCTTCATCTGGCACGAACTTGATCCGCCAAAGCTGTTCCTTGGTGGGATCAGCGGTAAGCCCATCTGGCCAGAAGTCAGCGCCTTGGAATGGATACCCATCGTTGAAGGTCACCCCTTGGTGCCAAAGGCTTTTCTTGAGTTCGACTAGCTCGTCAGTCGTCAGCCCCCGTAGCAGTACGTAGGGGCAGAACCTGTCTGAGGAAGGCGTCCTCACGTGTTCCTTGTGCGAGAAAAATTCAGCCATTTGGACCATCATCTGCGTGGCTTTGCTGACCTCGTACTCGCCAGCCATGTCAATGACGAAGAATCGCGAGGCCTTCGGTATCTTTGTTGTCCTGCCGAAATGGAAATGTTTTCGCCGGATCAATCGCGCGTAGTATTCATCGCCAAACTTCTTACGCAGCCATGCGCTGAAAATGACATCCTTACGATTCACTTCGCGAAGAAAGTTCTTCTTGGAGATCTTTCGCTTCGCCTCGTCAGCCTGAATCGCGAGCGACTGAATCACATTGATCGCGCTCGGATAGTAAAAAACCTTCGCATCGACGTCGCTACATCCGGGAATAACTGACTCCAAGAGCTTAAGCAGTTTGGTTTGCTGCGCATCGTAGGAGAGCGCATTCACATCAATTTCAAGTAGGGACCGAAAAAGTGCAAGCTCCGGCCCAACGAGCCCAAGCTCCTCGTGAACTTTGTGCTCCACCTTGTCCTTCGTGTAAGTGAGGAAGTTCACTTTCAAGAAGTTATCCGTCAGGGGGAGCGTAAGCTTGGTCTGGCCGCTCCTGTAGTGTCCGTAGAGTCGGTATTTAATAACTTGGCCGGTTGGACATCCAGCCGCATGAAAGTGCCGCAGCATGTGGATTACCGCCTCCTTGATCACGGAGTGGTTGTATTCCGTCCCCTCGTAATACTTGCACTGAACGAAGGCGCTATCACTCCCATCGTCAATATCGATATCTTCAATCCCTTCAACCGTAACGCTCGCATGCTCCGAACCTTCCAGCAATCGCACGATGGTTTGGTCAAACTGGTAGAAATATCCCTTGATAGTCGCTGTGGCACTGCGATCAGCCATGGCAAAACCTCGGCATTCCCGGGCCATCGCTATAAGTACACGTAGGCCGGGACGTTAGTCGCATGCCCCAATGCCGCTTTTGCTTAGTCATTCGCTATCCCTCCCCCTTCTTCAGCTCCGCGAACTTCGCCGCCATCGTCGGATTTCCGCGCGTCAATCGCTTGATCGTCACGTCCTGCGCCTTGTCGTTGGCGAGGCGCAGGTTGCGGTCGGTGCCTAGCAAGGCTTCCTTGGTCTTCGTCAGGTGATCGATGGATTTGTCGATCTCGTCAATCGCAGTCTGAAAGCGGCGTGAGGCGAGGTCAAAGTTCTTGCCGAAGGCGGCCTTGAAGCTTTCGAGTTCGTTTTCGAAATTCGTGATGTCGATGTTTTGCGCTTTGACGAGAGCGAGTTCGGACTTGTATTGCAGCGCCTTCATCGCGGCATTGCGCAGCAGGGTGATGATGGTGATGAAGAACTGCGGGCGGATGACGTACATCTTTGGGTAGCGGTGGAAGACGTCGACGATGCCGGTGTTGTAGAGCTCGCTTTCGGGTTCGAGCAGTGACACGAGCACGGCGTACTCGCAGCCTTTCTCGTTGCGATCTTTGTCGAGCTCCTTGAGGAAGTCTTCGTTGCGCGCTTTGGTCGCGGTTGTGTCACTCTCGTTCTTCATCTCGAACATGATGGACACGATTTCAGTGCCAGCCTCATCGCTGTCGCGGAAGATGTAGTCACCCTTGCTGCCGCTGCGCGCGTCGTTGTCTTTCTCGAAATACGCGCGAGGGAAGGCGGTGGCGCGGATGCGGTTGAATTCAGTTTCGCAATGCTGCTCCAGCGTTTCGCCGACCATCTTGGTGGAGAGGCGGGCTTTCATGTCGCGCAAGCGCTCGATCTCGCCCTCTCGGTCCTTGATCTGTACTTCGTATCGCTCCTTGAGTGACTTTTCAGAAAGTTGCTTTTCGAGCGCGGCGCGGTCTAGGCTGCTCTTGAGTTCGTCGCGCTCTTTCTGAACCTTGCCCACTGCGTCGGCCAGCGTTAGCCTCTGGTTCAGTGCGAGTGCATCTAGACGGGACTTGAGTGCCTGGATTTCGGCATCTTTGCTCGCTACGTTCTTTTGCATTTCCGCGAGCATCTTCGCTTCAGCGAGTTTGGCGGCAGCGTCTTTCTCCTGTTGCGCGTGGGCGAGCTGACTGGCGAGCGCATCGCGCTCTTTCTCGACAACGCTCAGTGCTTCGCTCACGGCCAGTTTGCGCGCGACCTCACCGGCGTCGAGTTTGGCCTTTAGCGTCTGGATTTCAGTGTCTTTGGCAGCTGCGCTCTTTTGCAATTCGCCAGCCAAACGGGCTTCGGCGAGCTGGACGGCGGTACGCTTGTCCTTCTCGGCCATTTCAAGCCGCTCGTGAAGTTGTTCGGCGAAGTCCGCATCGCGCACCTGCTTCAGGATTTCCGCGTAGCCAGCTTCGTCAATCTTGAATGCTTTGTGGCAATGCGGGCAAATGATCTCGTTCATATCTTCATTCGTTCTGACGCGTCAGGGATTCGCTGATTGTCCGAGGAATTGGCCAGATAGGGGAGCAGCAATTTGTGCAGTCACTTCTTGCCTAGTCCAGCCACCGGGACACAAGGCGGGATAGAAATGACGCATCCCGCACGTCTCGGCGAGCAAGGTCTCGCGAAGTTAATAGCTTCCAAACACCGATGAATGAGCACACCAAGAGGATTGCGATACCCGCTAGTTCGGAGGGATGAATAAACCGGCGCAAGAACACTTCGTCGATGATCTTCGACCACATCGGCGCGAGGCTCCCGGTCATCTTCGCTTTGTTGTATTCAGCCCAAGCGTGCAGCAGCCAAGGCAACAACAAGTAGAACAACACGAATCCGAACCCACCCAAGACAAACGCGCCGCGCGCGCTCAGGCGACTGGCAGTCGATGCGGAATCCGCGATGGCGGACCCAAAACTGTTTCGCGAACGACGTCGGTAGTGGTAGCGAGAACCCATGCGGGAGCTTCTGGCGAATTGTTTGAATGACCTGAATCACAGGGAACAGGATCGCCTTTGGCCTACGACTCTGACGCCGACCCGTTGACTACGGATTCTGCGGCCCCGCTCCCCTCGATTCGTCCGCCATCATCGCACGCAAGGCATCGCAATGTCGCGCTTTGGCGCCGTCTCAATTGGGACAAACTGGCAATCGCTGACATTAATCAAATACGTCACGTGAATCGTGACTCGGTCAAATACGAGAGGGCTCAAGTACGCCGTACCGCCGCAATCCTCTCCCCCTTTGCCTGCATATAAGCCTTCGCCTCGCCAGTAGTGGTGATCTGCTGAAACCGCTTGAGGATTTCGGCCTTTGCTTCGTCGCCGCCGTCGCACAGGTCAAGCTCCGTCTTCAGCAAAATTTTCAGGAAGCCGACCCAGTTGCCCGTCTGCGGCAGCGGGAGGTCGATGTCGATGGGCGTGGTGCTGCCTAGTTTCCGGATTGGTGGCACCGGGTCATTGAGCGTGCGCGGGCAATCGGCGTCGCTGCGCAATGGCGTGTTGGTGAACAGTGGCTGCAGATCGTTGGCGGCCTGGTCGCGATTGGTCAGGTGCCCCATGCCGAGCATGCGCTGCACGGTGGCGAGGATGGATGTGTGGTCGTACTTCGTGTGGTCCACCGTGCCTTTGGCGATGCGCGGTGAGACGATGACGGCGGGCACGCGCACGCCGTAGCGCGTGAAGTCAAACCCGTTCAGATGCTTCAAGCCATTGACGTTGCTGTCGCCCGGCGGCGTGGCGGGGCATGGCGACACGTGGTCGTAAAGGCCGCCGTGCTCGTCGTACACGATCACCAGCAGGCTGCTCTCCCACTGAAGACCTCTGCACAACTACTGCGAGCCCGTGATGCGTCGTTAAAAAATCCCGAAAAATCCTCACGTACCTCAGTACGCTCCGGTGTTTTCGGGATTTTTCGCCTCGCCTGACGGGCTCTCGCTACGTTGTGCAGAGGTCTTCGCAGGGGTGAATTGCGGATGGCCTCATACACGGCCTTGATCAGGCATTCGCCGCCGTAGGGGTCGTCCTCGGGGTGCTGCGACGAGCCGTCCTTGTAGGTGGGGCCAGGCCACGGCGGTTGCTTGTCAAAAAAGCTCTTGCCAAAATTGGGCTCGATAAAGGTGTAGGCGTAGGGATAGTCGCCCTGCAAGTCGCGCACAAAGTTGTCGGCCCACGGGATGGATTGTCGCGACGAATCAAGCGGGTGCACATCAAAAATGCTGATGCCGCGCGGCGACGACACCTGCGGTATCCAGCCGCCGTCCTGCCACTCGGACGGATCGCGATAGCGGTTGTGCATGTCGCTGTAAAGGCGCCACTGGTGGCCCGCTGTGGTGAGCGCCTGATAGATGGACCCATGCTCAAACGCAAAGCCGTGAACGTGCGATTCCCACTCCACCTCCTCCAGCGTATGCGGGGAACGGTCCAGGCAGGCGGACGACGCGCCGTGCACAAAAAAGCGGTTGGGCCACGTCGGCCCCGGCATTGACGAATACCATTGATCGCACACCGCATACTCGCGCGCCAGCTGCGCGATCACCGGCAGTTGCGCCGATGTGTTGAAGCAGGCCATGATGTCGCCCACATGATCGGCAGTGGGCGTGCCGGTGCCCTCGCTGATGGACGTGGCGTAGCTCTGCGCGAAGCCCTTATTGCCTCCAGAGAGCTGTAACGCCACGTCGGCGAACTCATGGCCAGGGTCGGTCGTCATGCTGGCGGGGGCGCCGTCTTGCACGTGGTAGACCTGATCGCCAATCTTGTTGGTGTCGCTAGTGGTCGCAGCGTTGATGCCCGGAATGCCCGACATCGCCAACAGATGGTCAAACGAATGGTTCTCCAGCATCAGCACAAACACATGCTGGATGGCTGCGCTGCTGGCGGCGGGGTTCGCCTGGGGGTCGGACACGGCCGATCTCCTGAAAAATGAAGTGCGATCGCTGGCGGCGTTGGTCGTGCAAAAGGGGGCGGCAATCGGGCGCCGCTTGCGATCATCGCATGCGACGTGGTGCTCGGCAGGTTTTCCGTTTGTCCCAATTGGGACAATTTGGCAAACACGGACGGTCGCGAATCAAGCTGCTGTCAACGTGACGGCACGACCAAATCCTTTGCGGTGGATGCGCTGCGTTTCGACGCGTTACGACCCGCCCGCCGCGTCATCTCACGGTCTACAAACCGCCCAAACGACTGCAGCAACGGCACTCCGTCAAACGCGCTCGCTTCGATCATGGCCAGTGCCTGCACAGTCGCCTCCAGCGTGGAGAGCTGATCAGGGTTTCGCGCGGCGCGGAGCGCGCGGTAGCGAGTGGGCGCGGGGTTGTTGAGTGAGAGGCGCGGCAGCGCGGCGAGTATCGGGTGCTCAAGCAACATGCGCAGGCTTTTGCGCCAGGTAGCGTCGATCACCACCAGCCGCAGCGGCGTGTGCGGGTCCAGCGCTGGCGCGGTTGTAGCGGATGGCGCAGGTGCGGCGGGGACGTCGGGGTAGAGCAACCGCACGGCCATGCCCGGCGGGTGCAGCAGGGCGTGCAGGGCATCGGGCGCAAAGCGCTCGCCCACCACCGCCGTGCAGCGCGCCAGCGAAAGGCGCAGCAGCGCCACGCTGTTCTTGGCCTCGCGCGCTTCGTGCGGGTGCTGCAGTACGAGCACGTCGGTGCGGTGCGCCGTGGGCTGCACGAGCGCGCACAGGCAGGTGCGCAGCGGGCGCTGGCAGCGGCTGCATATGGCGCGACGTGGGGCGCTGTGGTTCAGCCGATCAGGCGCGACATCCACGCGACCAAGTGGTTCGTGTGGATTGAAAGGAGAGCCCAGCAACGATCATCCCCAAGACCGGGTGAGCAGCTCATCCAGCGCATCGGTGATCGCCTGCCCGTGTTCGGCTAGCGAGCCAACGCGTTCGCCCAGTTGCTCGACGGCGACGGACACCATGTCGAGCGGGTGCAGCATGACGTCGATCTTTTCAATACGAAACACCGGGTTCAAGCGCGAGCCGGCAATCGCGGGCTGCTTTGGCAACGCCGTGCGCCGCCGCAGCGGCACCACCACGCGGCGCCGGTACCCGTCGTACAGCGTGGACTGGACGATGACGACGAATGGAGTCGACGCCTGCAGCGCGCCCTTATTGCGGTGTACATCGAACTGTGCCATCGCTGTGCCTACAGCGTGGAGTGTTCGTCGGCAAACGAGCCTTCAGCAGCGTGCACCTGATTCCAGTATTCAACGCAGGCGTCGGCCGTCTGCTGGCGGGACAGGCGAGCCTGCTGCTGCTGCGCCACATAGTCGGCAAGCAGCGCTTCCATCGTGGCCGATAGATTGCCGGTGAATGTTTTTGCCTGCGCCACCAGCGCTTCGTTCAGCGTCAGGTTGACGGCACGTTTTCTGGGCGTTGCTGCTGAACTGTTGGCGGCTGCGCGCATGGCAAATCTTCTAATTGAGCGATATGCGCATTCTATGCGCATTGGACGATTGGATCGCAGCTGGAGCCATCCTGGCTTTGCTGCGATGAAAGCATGGTCGGCGAATGCGGTTGTCACTTGCTAGCTGTTTTTGCCAGCGCCATCGCGAGCGTCAGGCCCACTGGCTGGCGCGGCTCACCCCGGCGGAGCCGAGCGCATCACGGCCAGCGAAACCGGTGCGTGATGCGCCGACATTTCGGCCTACTATTGCGAGCGCAACATAGCCGGCGCAGCGCGGGCACACAGCCCTCGTCTGTGCACCGGACACCCTGGCCGCACGCACGCCGACTCAACACGGGACGAAACTCTTGAACACCGCCACGCACACCCCAGCAGCAAGCTCATCCGACACCGGCAACAGCCGCTTTGGTGCCTTCGGCAGCGGCAAGGACGTTCGCCGCGTGGAGGACGATCTGTTGCTCAAGGGCGCCGGGCAGTTCACCGACGATGTGGTGGCGCCCGATCTTGGGCATCTTTACTTTCTGCGCTCGCCCTATGCGCATGCCGGCATTCGCTCGATCAACGCGGACGCGGCGAAGGCGATGCCGGGTGTGCGCCTGGTGGTGACCGGGGCGGATCTCGTGCAGGCGGGCGTGAACCCCATTCCCGGTGTGTCGGGCTTTGCGCGCGCGGACGGGTCGCCCGCGCGCTCAGCGCCGCGTTACGCACTGGCGGTGGGCCGTGTGCGCTTTGTGGGCGAGCCGGTGGCTGCTGTGGTGGCGCAAACGCTGGAGCAGGCGCGGCAGGCGGCAGAGGCGATTGAGGTGGACTACGACTCGTTGCCCGTAGCGGTGCACCTGGCGGACGCCACAGCACCCGGCGCGCCGCTGATGTGCGAAGAGCTGGGCGACAACATCGCAGCCGAGATGCGGCACGGCGACGCCAAGGCAACCGCAGCTGCGTTTGCCGCCGCAAAGCACGTGGTGCGGCTGAACATTGCAAACCAGCGGCTTTCGGCGCTGGCGCTGGAACCGCGCAGCGTGCTGCACACCTATGACGCCGAGAGCGGGCGGCTGACCATCCGCATGAGCAGCCAGATGCCTTCGGGCTTGCGCGATACCGTGTGCGGCGCGCTGAACCTGCCGAAAGCGCAGTGCCGGGTGATTGTGGGTGATGTGGGCGGCGGCTTCGGCATGAAAACCGGTGCCTACCCGGAGGACGTGGCGGTGGCGTTTTGCTGCCGCGCGCTCAAGCAGCCGGTGAAGTGGATCGCCGACCGCGGTGAAGAGTTTTTGTCGGCCGGGCACGGGCGCGATGTGGATTCCGTGGCCGAGCTGGCGCTGGATGCGAGCGGCAAGATCCTTGCGCTTCGGGTGGTGAGTGAGGCCAACATTGGCGCCTATGCCACCGGCGTGGCGGTGGCGATTGCGTTGCTGATTGGCCCCTGGGTGCAGACCAGCGTTTACGACATCCAGACCATCGACTTCCACTTCAAGGGTGTGCTCACCAACACGGCGCCCATCGGCGCCTATCGTGGCGCCGGCCGGCCGGAGGCGATCTACATCATCGAGCGCCTGATGGATGAAGCGGCGCGCCAGACCGGCATTGACCGCGTGGAGCTGCGCCGCCGCAATTTCATCCGGCCGCAGCAAATGCCCTACAAGAACCCGATGGCGCAGGTGTACGACAGCGGCCAGTTTGAGCAGGTGATGAACCAGGGCCTGGCGCTGGCCGACTGGACGGGCTTTGCTGCGCGCGAGGCGGCGTCAAAGCAGCGCGGCAAGTGGCGCGGGCTCGGCATTGCCACGTTCCTTGAGTGGACCGGCGGCAACGTGTTTGAAGAGCGCGTGACGGTGACGGTGAAACCCGAGGGCATCATCGAGGTGTTTTCTGCCGTGCAGGCAATGGGGCAAGGCATTGCCACGTCGCTGGCGCAACTGGTGGTGGACAGTTTTGGTGTGCCGCTGGAGAAGGTGCGCGTGGTGCTGGGCGACACTGATCGCGGCGACGGCTTTGGCAGCGCCGGTTCGCGCTCGATCTTCACCGGCGGCTCTGCGGTGCGCGTTGGCGCGGAGCGCACCATCGAGGTCGCCAAAGAGATGGCCGCTGGCGAGCTGGAGGTTGCAGCCGGGGACATCACCTATGCCGATGCGCGGTTTACCGTGGCGGGCACCGATCTTTCGATTGAACTGTTCGAGCTGGCAGCACGGCAGGCGAAGCGGCAGATATTTGTGGAATCAGTGAGCGCGGTGGCGGGGCCGTCGTGGCCGAACGGCTGCCATATCTGCGAGGTGGAGCTGGATACCGACACCGGGGACGTGCAGGTGGTGGCCTACGCATCGGTGAATGATGTGGGCCGGGTGATCAACCCGATGATCGTGCGCGGCCAGCTCGACGGCGGCGTAGTGCAGGGGCTCGGTCAGGCCATGTGCGAGCACCTGCAATACGACCGCGAAAGCGGCCAGCTCGTCACCGGCACGCTGATGGACTACGCAGTACCCCACGCCGACATCATGGGGCCGATGGTTCACGAACTCGATCAGTCCACACCCTGCCTGAACAACCCGCTGGGCGTGAAAGGCGTGGGCGAACTGGGCACCATCGGCGCCACACCCGCGCTGGTGAACGCTGTTGCCGATGCCCTGGCGCGCAACGGCCTTGCTGCGATGGCCCCCAGACTCGAAATGCCGCTCACGCCGGCACGCGTGTGGTCGTTGTTGCATTCGGCTTAGACGCGCGCTCTTTGCCTTCACGCAATGGCTTAAGACCAGCCCGCAACTGCCCATTCGGCAGCGGCTTGCCGCGCCGCGTGCATGCCATCCGATACGGTTGCCGAGGCCGCGGGTGGCTATCGCATAGCATCACTCCATTCAACAGGAGGAAGCCATGTTCAGTCATGTGATGGTGGGCGTCAACGATCTTGAGGCCTCGCACAAGTTTTACGATGCGGTGCTGGGGTCCATCGGGATCGCGCCGGGGATGCTCAACGACAACCGCCGCTACTTTTACAGGGGCGCGGGTGGCAGCTTTGGCATCACCAAGCCGATCAACGGTGAGCCCGCCACGCATGGCAACGGCGCCACCATCGGCTTCAACACGACGTCGCCCGAGCAGGTGGATGCATTCCACGCGGCAGGTGTTGCCAATGGCGGCACCACCTGTGAAAACCCGCCCGGATGGCGCGAAGGCTCGGTGGGCAAGCTCTACCTCGCCTACGTGCGCGACCCGGACGGCAACAAGCTTTGCGCGCTGTACCGGCCACCGAAGGGCGCCTGATAACGCCCCGCGTCAGCGTGCGTCAGCGAGCGTCAGTAACGCCGCTGGCGCAGAACACCTGCCCTTCGCCCCGATAACCGGCACTCGCAGCAGCGTTGTAGGTGGCGGTTGACACAGTGAAGCGATGGTTGGATGTGACGCCATCGCTACCCAGGCGAAAGCTGCGGTACACCGGTGTTGCGCCCTCAGGGCAGGTGCCGTCGCCTTCGCTGCCTGGCACGCGGAAGTCATAGCCCTCCCAGCTGAACCCGGCATAGGCGGCTTCCGCCATCGGTTCGCAATCCACCTGCTGGCGGCCGTAGAAGTGCGAGTTGGTGAACGGCGACGCGATCGACACATAGAAGCGGCAGATGCCAACTGACGCGGGTTGCACGTCGTCTGTGCTGCGCGCCTGGAATGACATGCCGGTGCGCGCGAAGTCTGCCACCTGGTCGAGCATTTGCTGTTCCGCAGTGCGACCGGTGATGAAGTAAGTATTGAGCGTGCGGTTGTAATACTCGACGACGGTCACCGGCGCCGCTGATGCCGCCTGCGCGGCAATCAGACCAGACAGCAGCGCCGTGGCGACAATGGTGCGTTTCATGGTGGCTCTCCTTGTTTGATGGCGGTAGGTGTATTTTTTTGCGGGTGGAGAGCGCCGTCTGTAGGACAACGGCAACGCGCCTCGTGGGATGGGAGCGACCTGCGGTGTGCGGCAAAGCATCGTCACCTGCTGGCGCCGCGTGTCCGCGCGGGCTCGCAGCGCACTGCGGGACGCTGTCCTACAGCGCGAGCGGATTGCGGACGATGGTGCTGCACCGATCTAGCACCAACAATTCGGTCATGGAGCCGCCATGCCGCCGTTGCCGCCTTCAGCAGCCGCCGGCCGTAGCCGACGGGCCGGGGCGATTGTCGGGCTGTGGCCATGACAGACAACGCACATCCAACGCACAAGGAATTTCACGATGAGCGAACCGCGCATCATCTCCCGCCACGCCGCAAG
>Ga0208826_1001123_pt1 | contig 23609 bp, 18 predicted proteins | sample AD_UKC115_MetaG_FD_184451 | JGI IMG/M metagenome (GOLD analysis project Ga0208826, IMG submission 184451) | Active sludge microbial communities of municipal wastewater-treating anaerobic digesters from Hong Kong - AD_UKC115_MetaG (SPAdes)... | ecosystem: Engineered > Bioreactor > Anaerobic >...
AATTCAGAGCCGAGTCAATCCGGCTAAAGCCGGACTACGGACCCCATGAGCCACACCTCCGTCTTCTAGTATCATAAATCTTAACCACAGAGGTCCGCCACTACTCGTTTTTGTAATGGTAGACCCCTACAAAGGATTCTGTGGGCACAGACCGCAAGCCTGTCGGGTCTTCGTAGAACGGTGAGAGGCCGTACGGAAACAGGAGGGCTGGGGGAATTCTCCCAGCCCTCCTGTTTGTATGCAAACAGCAAAGAGCAAGGTCTGACCCCTACAAAGCCTAGAACACCGCGTAATCGGAATCCTTCGGGTCGCAGATGAACATGTGTCCCGGTGCGTGGGTGATCGCGAAGGGCGGCTTGCTGGCCATGAGGGCCGCCTGGGGGGTCACTCCGCAGGCCCAGAAGACCGGTACTTCTCCTTCGTGGATCGGGACGGCCTGCCCGAAATCGGGCCGGTTCACGTCGGAGATGCCGATGGCGGCCGGGTCGCCGATGTGGACCGGTGCCCCGTGGACGGAGGGAAAACGCCCGGTGCAGAGGACGGCCTTCGGCACGAGGGCGTGGGGAATCGGGCGCATGCTCACGACCATGGGACCGGAGAGCCGTCCCGCGGGCTTGCAAGGGATGTTCGTCTGGTACATGGGGACGTTCAGCCCCAGCTCGATGTGCCGCACAGGGACGCCCGCCTCCAGCAGTGCCCCCTCGAAGGAGAACGAGCATCCCAGCAGGAACGCCACGAGGTCATCGCGCCAGTATTCGAGGATGTTTTCGGGTTCGGCGGCCAATTTCCCATCCTTCCATACCCGGTACTTCGGGATGTCCGTCCGAAGGTCTGCCCCGGGGGCCACGAGACGGGGCTCGGGATCGCCGGGCTCGGTCACGTCGAGGATCGGGCACGGTTTGGGGTTTCGCTGGGCAAAGACCAAAAAGTCGTAGGCCCATTCTTTGGGCAGCACCACGAGGTTCGCCTGGACCCGCCCGCGGCACAGCCCCGAAGTCGGCCGGGGCCACTTCCCTTCCCGGATTGCCTTCCGGGCCTCGGCAGGGGACACGTACGCCAGGTCTTCCATCGACAGGCTCATGCAGAAAGCACCTCCTTGAGGTTGGTCACCGTCACGCCCGCCTCCAGCAGGGCGGCTTTGATCCGGGCCGCAAGGGCCACCGCCTCCGGGTTGTCCCCGTGAAGGCAGATCGAGTGCGGCCTGAAGTGGAGGATCCTGCCGTCCGCGGTTTCCACCACGCCCTCGGTGGCCATCCGGACGACACGGGCCGCCGCCATTTCCGGGTCATGGATCACGGCGCCGGGTTGGTTCCTGGGCGTAAGGGATCCGTCCGCCTGGTAGCTCCGATCCGCGAAGGCTTCGGCCGCGAAGGGGATCCCGGCCTTTTGCGCCGCGGGCTCGAAGAGCGAGTTGGCCAGTCCCATGAGGATCAAGCCTTCCGCCGCGTCCCTGACGGCAAAGGCAACGGCTTCCGCCAGGGATTCGTTTTTCGCGGCCTGGTTGTACAGGGCGCCGTGGGGCTTCACGTGCTGCAGCGCGATACCCGCCGAGCGGCAGACGGCGAGGAGGCCCCCGATCTGCACGAGGCAGTCGGCGTAGACTTCGTCAGGGGTACAGGCCATGTTCCGCCGCCCGAAGCCCACGAGGTCGGGGTAGCCGGGGTGGGCTCCTACGGCCACGCCCGCATCCCGGGCGGCCTTCACGGTCTTGACCATAACGGCCGGGTCCCCGGCGTGGAAGCCGCAGGCCACGTTGGCGGAGCTCACGTGGGCGAGGACTTCCCGGTCCATTCCCATCTTCCAGGGGCCGAAACTTTCCCCGAGGTCGCTATTCAGGTCGATTTTCGCCATTGGGCTGGTCCCTTCCTTTCTACAGTTCCTGCCATTCGATCACGGCAGTCTCCCCGTCGATCCTGAGAGAGTAGGCTCCCGAAGTCGCCCTCGCCCCTCCGAGGGGCCTCTCCGGCCGCGACCGGTATTCCGCCCGGAGCCTTGCCAGGGAGGCCAGGCGCTGGGCACGCTCGGCCAGTAGCCGGGCGCCTTCTTCCGGGGTCGACCGGGCAAAGCGCACCCTTTCCCCCGGTAGCCGCTGGGCCAGAACGGCCAGGTCCACGGTCAGGACCACGGCGGCCTTCGTATAGCCGCCCGTCGTCTGGCGGTCGGCGAGCATGACGATCGGCTGCCCGTGCCCCGGGACCTGGACCGCGCCCAGGGGAATGGCGTCCGAAACGATGTCGGCGCCCGCCTTGTGGGACACTTTCGGTCCTTCCAGTCGGTAGCCCATTCGGTCGGCCTGGCTGGTGATCGTGTACTCCGATCCGAAAAGCGTTTCGAGCCCCTCGGGCGTGAAGGCGTCGTCCTGGGGGCCCGGGACCGCCCGTATGGGCGCTTCCGGATCCCGGACGGGTCGAAGGGGTTCGGGGCAGGCCAGCCCGATCGTCCTCCTCCAGAGCGCCGGCGGTTCCCCGCAGGAAACCGTGTCGCCCGCTTTCAGCGCCCGGCCCTCGAACCCGCCGATGGCGGCCCGGGTATAGGTGGACCGGCTTCCCAGGATGACGGGGACGTCGATCCCCCCGGAAACGGCCAGGTAGGCCCTGCAGCCCTTGCCCCCGGGCCCGGTGAAGGAGATCACGTCGCCGGTTTTCACCGCCAGGCTGGTCCAGCGGGGAGCCGAAACGCCGTTCAGGGTGAACCCGAGGTCGGCTCCCGCGACGGCGAGAGCTCCCTCGCCGTCGACTTCCAGGGTCGGCCCCAGCAGAGTGACCTCCAGGGCCGCTTCTCCCGGTTCGTTCCCTGCCAGGAGGTTGGCAACGGCGAGGGCCTCGGGATCCATGGCCCCGGCTACCGGCATTCCCATGGCCTGGTGTCCCCAGCGCCCGAAATCCTGCACGGTCGTGCTCATCCCGCCCTTTATGACCTTCAGCAAAAGGCCCATGTCATTCGGCCTCCTTCCGGAAGGCGACCTGCACGGTGTATTTCCCCGCTCTCGCGGCGGACTGGATTTCCTCGTATTCCGCCTCGGTGATGGCCTGGAACCGCACCCAGTCCCCGGCTTCCACCAGGGTGGGCGGATTTCTCAGGGGATCGAAAACCGCCAGCGGGGTCCGGCCGATCAGCTGCCACCCTCCCGGGCTGTCGATGGGGTAGATCCCGGTCTGCTTGCCCGCGATCCCGACGCTTCCGGCGGGAATGAGCGTCCTGGGGTTTTCCAGGCGCGGCGTGGCGAGGCTCTCGTCCATGCCTCCCAAGTAGGCGAAGCCGGGGGTGAACCCCAGCATGAAGCAGTAGGTTTCGCGGCCCGTGTGGCGGGCGATCACTTCTTCTTTCGAAAGGCCCGTGTGGGCGCAGACGTTTTCCAGGTCGGGGCCGAAGGTCCCTCCGTAGCAGACGGGGATCGCGACGACCCTCCCGGCCCCGCTTCCTTCGTCGCCCAGGTCCAGGCAAACGGCCTCGATCCGGGCGGCCAGGTCCTTGCGCTCCACGACGCAGGGGTCGTAATACACCGCCAGCGACCGGTAGGTCGGGACCAGTTCGACGATTCCCCGAATCCCGCATTTGGCCAAGGCCTTTTTCAAAGCCTGGACTTTCGCGTTGAGAGCCCGATCGACGGTCGTTCCGAACTCCGCCACCAGGCAGCTGTCTCCCGCGTCCAGGATGCGCGGGAGCGTGGGTTGATCCATCCCGTTCACCTCGATTCGAAAAGACGGGGGAGCGGGGGAAACCCGCCCCCCGACAAGGCCATTCTACTTGATCAGGTCGAAGATCTTGCTGAGGGACTGCCAGCCCATCCAGGCCGTGAAGGCGACCATGACGTAGCCAAGGGCGGTCAGGATTTTCGGGTGCCTGTAGTCGCCGATGATGTCCTTGCGGTGTGCCGCCAGCAGCATCGAAAGGAGCGAGAGGGGCAGGATGAGCCCGTTGATCGATCCGGCGAAAATCAGCAGGTTCACCGGCTTGCCGACGGTGGTGAAGATCGTCGTGGAGGCGACGATGAAGCCGACGATCCACCAGCGCTGGTACTGCTTCACGTTCTTGAAAAGGGTCTGCAGGAAGGAAATGGACGTGTAGGACGCGCCCACCACCGAGGTGACCGCCGCGGCCCAGAGGACCACGCCGAAGATCTTGTAGCCGATCATCCCGGCACCGAGCTGGAACGCGGAAGCCGGGGGATTGGCCGGGTCGAGGGGCTTGCCCATGACGACGACGCCCAGGATGGCCAGGAAGAGCAAGAAGCGCATGATGCCCGTGATTGCGATCCCCTGCACCGACCCGTAGCTGATCTGCTTCACCTTGTCCTGGCCCGTGATGCCGGCATCGATGATCCGGTGGGCGCCGGAGAACGTGATGTAGCCCCCGACGGTCCCTCCCACGAGCGTCAGGACCATCATCCAGTCGATGGTGCTCGGCAGGACGGATTCCTTCAGGGCGAGGCCCACGGGGGGCTGGGTCTTCAAGACCATGAACAGCACCAGGGAGATCATCACGAATCCCAGGATCTTGGTGAACTTGTCCATGGTCTTCCCCATCTCCTTGTTCAGGAAGATGAAGATGGCAACGGCCGCGCTCGCGATGGCGCCGACCGCCATGTTGCTCCCGAAGAGGACGTTCACGCCCAGGGCCGCGCCGGCGATGTTGCCGATGTTGAACACCAGGCCGCCCAGGGCTACCGCGAAGGCCAGGAAGTACCCGAGGCCGGGGATGACCCGGTTTGCCACGTCCTGGGCCCTCATCCCGGAAATGCCCAGGATCCTCCAGATGTTGAGCTGGACCACGATGTCGATCGCGACGCTCGCCAGGATCGCGAAGGCGAAGGCCGCCTTCAGCTTGTCCGTGAAGACCGCGGTCTGGGTCAAAAAGCCGGGACCAATGGCCGAGGTCGCCATGAGGAACGCCGCCCCGAGAAGGACACTGAGGACCTCCTTGCGGCTCGCCGCGGCGGCATCCGCCTGGGAAGCCGGCTTCGGCAGGGTGTGGTTCGTAGAATCGGACATGAGAACACCTCCAGGAAAGAGAAAGATGGACTTCTACCCCCTGTATAAGCAAAAAAGTTGCCGTTTATGGGTTTGAAAGCCCCAGCCGAGGGAAAATCCCGTCCGCCCCTTCTGGGTAGAGGAAAATACCGGTATCGCGGGATCCTACGGGATTGGCCCGGGGGGAACGAAGAGGGGAATGCCGCGGGAGAAACAGGGAGAAAGCGTGCGGCAGGCGTGCGCTCAGGAAAGGCGGTTTCGGGGCAAACCCAGGCGGTGCCTGTGCCAGGTCACTGTGCGGGCTGGGATCCCCAGTTCCCTGGCCATCGCGGCGTCGGATTTCCCGGACTTCCAGCCCTCGCGGATCGCTTCCCGGAGGCCCCTCGGTGTCATTTCCGGCCGGGAGGAAAGGCCCCTTCCCAGGAGCGAGGAAAGCGGCAGCGCTCCCCGCGGGGTCTTCGCCCAGGTGCACGCGGCTGCCCGATGGACGGTCGAAGGGGACAGGCCGAGTTCTCGGCCGGCCCTGGCAAGCGTGAGCGGGGCCGGGGCGGATTGGAGGTTTCGCAGGAAGGCCTGCTGCCGAAAAGCCAGGAGGAGGGCCAGCCGCAGCTTGGTGCGCAGGCGGGCGGCCAGCGCGAAAAGAAGCCCCTGGGCTTGCCTGAAGGCGGACCGTGTCCAGGGGCCGGCCAGGTCGAGAAGGTCCGGGTCCAGCGACAGCCGGGGGAGGTTCTCCGTGAGAAGCCGGACGATGGGGTTTCCCGATTCGTCGAACCGGATCTCCACCTCCGGGAGGACCGTTTCGGGAAAGGAAAACCCCCTTCCCGGGTGGGGATCCAGGCGCCTCAAGGCAAGAAGGGCCTTTTCCACGCGGCTTCGGTCCCAGCCCATGCACTTGCCCAGGGCAGCCAGGTCCTGTCGCTCCAGCGCTTCCCGGCCCTTCTCCAGGAGGACCCACGCGTCCGAATCCTCGAGGCCCAAGCGCGAAAGCTGGAGCTGCAGGCAGTGGACGAGGTCCCGGGCAAAAAGCCCAGGGGGGTCGACGGCGGCCCGGACCTTCTGCAGGACGTGCTCCAGCGTCTCCTCGTCCGTTTGGAGGGCGGCGGCAAGTTCCGCGGCGGGTGCGGCAAGGTACCCCCGCGTATCGAGGCAGGAGGCGAGCTTCTCCCCCGGGTCCGGCCCGAGCAGCGACACTTCCGGGACCATGGCGAGCTGGGGGAACAGCGCCTCGTCGAGGCTCGGCAAAGCCGGGACGGAGTCCCAAAAATCTTCCTCGATTTCAAAGCCGCTTTCTTCCCCCGTTTTGCTTGGCCGCTCCGCCCGGGGACGTTCCACCGACAGGAGCGGGTTCCCGGCCGCCTGTTCCTCCAGCGCCGCGGCAAGGCCCGCGGCAGGAGTCGTCAAGAACGCCAGCCGGGCGAACAGCAGCGGGAGGGGAAGGGTTCGGATCCGTGTTCCCGGTTCTAGGCGAATCTCGGTTCGGCCGCTTTCCATGACCTAGGCCAGCCGGTGCTTCTGCAGCTTCCTCAGGAGGGCGTACCGGGAAATGCCCAGGCTTTCCGCCGCCCGGGTCCGGTTCCCGTCGTGCTCCGCCAGTGCCTTTTCCAGGATGGCCCGCTCGCTGGCCAAAAGACGGTCTTCCAGGGAGCCGGCAGTTCCGGGCGCACCCGTTTCCCCCGAGAGCCCCTCCACCATCTCGGCCGGAAGGTCCGAAAGCCGGATGTCCGGGTCGTCCGGATCCTTCAGGATGAAGACCCTTTCCAGCACGTTGCGGAGTTCCCGGACGTTGCCGGGCCAGCGGTAGCGCAGGAAGACCTCCTTCACTTCCGGGGTGAGGCCCCGCACGGAGCGGTTCATCCGGCGGTTGAACTCCGCCAGGAAGCTTTCCGCCAGGAGAAGCACGTCCCGCCCCCGTTCCCGCAGGGGAGGCAGGACGATGGGGATCATGGAGATGCGGTAGAAAAGGTCCTGCCGGAAGGCGCCCTGCTCGACTCGGGCCTTCAGGTCCGCCGCCGTGGCACAGACCAGCCGCAGGGAAACTTTCCTTTCCCGGGTTGCCCCCAGGGGCCGGACGGTCCGGCTGTCCAGGAAGCGCAGCAGCTTCCCCTGGAGGGCCGGGGGAAGGTCGGCGATCTCGTCCAGGAAAAGGGTCCCGCCGTCCGCGCTTTCGATCAGCCCGGTCTTGTCCTGCAAGGCCCCCGTGAATGCCCCCTTCCGGTAACCGAACAGCTCCGCCTCCAGCAGGGCTTCGGGGATGGCCGCGCAATTCAGGGCGATCAGGTCCCCCGACCCGGGGCCCGACGCGTGGAGCAGCCTTGCCACCACTTCCTTCCCCGTCCCGCTTTCCCCCGACACCAGGAGGTTCACGTCCCTGTAGCCGGAAACCTTGTCCACGAGGTCCCGGACAGCGGCAACGGCCGGGCAGTCCCCCACGAGGGTCACGGCCCGGTCGCTGTTCAGGCGGGAAATTCGCCTCTTCAGCAGGATCGACTCCCTCGCCCGGGCCACCAGGTTCTTCACGGCCTCCAGGGGGAAGGGCTTGTCCAGGAAATCGTAGGCCCCCTCCTGGATGGCCCTCACGATCGTCGGGGAATCTCCGTAAGCGGTCATGACGATGACCTTCGCCTCGGGACGGGCCCGGAGGATCGCCGGCAGGGCGGAGATCCCGTCGCCGTCCGGCAGGCGGACGTCCAGGAGCACCACGTCGGGCGTCCTTTCCGAGAGGAGTTTCGAAAGCTCGGCCAGCGAGTAGGCCGGGGTCACGTCCCAGCCTTCCCCCTCCAGGGCCAGCGAAAGCCCCTGGTTCAGGTTCTTTTCGTCGTCAACGATCCAGATTTCCATGTTCGTCAGCACTCCTTCGTTTCCGGCGGCGCGATTGGGAGCTGCAGCGTGAAAACCGTTCCACCCGGGGAGGACTCCACGTTCACCCGTCCCCCGTGCCCTTCCACGATCCGGTGGACGATGGAAAGCCCCAGGCCGGTCCCCTCCGGGCGCGTCGTGAAGAAGGGGTCGAAGATCCTTTCCAGAAGTTCGGCGGGGATCCCCGGCCCGGAGTCCTCGACCCGGATCGACACGGTCCGTCCGTCCCTGCGGGCCTCCAGGTTGACCTTCCCCCCGCCCGGCTGGGCGTCCACCGCGTTGAGCACCAGGTTCAGCAGCACCTGCTTCAGCTGCTGGCCGTCCCCCCAGAGGGGCGGGCAGCCTTCCTCCACGGCCCAGGACTGGCTCACCCCTGCCAGGCGGCACGGGGTCGCCGTCATGGATGCGGTCCAGGCCAGCAATTCCCGGACGTTCACGGGACCGAAGAGGGGCGGCCTGGGCCGCGCATAGGACAGCAGCTGCGACACCGTCTGGTTGAGACGGTCCAGCTCGGCCCCGAGGATGTCGAAACTGGCCGTCTCCCCCTGGGGGAGGCGGTTCTTCAGCAGGTCCAGGTGGATCCTCATGCTGGCCAGCGGGTTTTTCACCTCGTGGGCCACCGCGGCGGCCACGGAGCCCAGGGCCGCGAGGCGCTCCACCCGGGCGGCCTGCTTCTGGAAGTCCTGCCACCGCTTCAGGTCCTCCACCATCCCGTTGAAAGCCTCGTTCAGGGCTTCCAGCTCGTAGGGCGTCCGCGAGAGGGTCGGCAGCCGCACCCAGCGGCCGCTTCGCATCTGCTCGCATCCCCAGGCCAGGATTTTCATGGGGCGGGTCAGGCTGTACGCCAAAAAGACCGCCAGCTCGACTGCCACCAGAAGCCCGATCAGTCCCGCCACGAGGACGTACCGCTGCCGGTAGACCAGGGCGTTCCAGATCGCGGCCCGGTCCAGGACAAAGCGCCACTCCTGCCCGTCGGCCGAGCGGACCGTCTCCGCTCCCTGCGCCCGCGGAGCCTCCTTCCAGAAAGGCCTGAGCCTCGCAAGCAGGGGTTCCACTTGGGCGGCGGGAAGCCCGCTGGCCGCAGAGCGAGCCGTTTCCAACAGCAGCCGGGCTTCTCCGGTTCGCTCGAAAAAGCCCTGTGTCAGCGCCGTTCCCACGGTCAGTCCCGTCAGGCCCATGGCGATGGCGGTGAGGATCACCTTGATCCGGGTCTCGATGCTCAGAGGACGCGGGCTTCTCATGATTTTTTCCTCCAGGGCCCGAAATACAGCAACCCCTCGAGGGCGAGGGCTGGAAGCAGGGCCAGTTCGGGAAGGAGGCCCAGGAAGACGGTCAGGAACAGGTGAAGCAAAAGAGCCGCGGAAAGCGGAACGAAAAGGGCCCTCGGCCTGGGGGTTCGAATCACGTAAAGGGGAAGAAAGAAGCAGATGGCCACCACCGTCCAGCTGTAGCGGCCGATCAAAAGCACGCCCGGCAGCCGAAACTGGCTCAGGACCAGGGCGGCCGTGGCGATCCCGGCGATGGCCAGGCGGTTTTTGAACAGGAACCGGTCCTCCGTGACGAGGTCTCCCCGGTTCCTTCCCTCCCTCGGGCTCAGGTCGTAGCAGAGGGAGCAGGCCGCCAGCAAAAGCTGCGAGTTCGCGGTGCTCACGGCGGCCGCCAGCACCGCCAAAAAAAGCGCCAGGGCCGGCAGGGGGGGCAGGGCCAGGCTGAAAAGCCGCGTGAAGGCCAGCTCGTCGCTGGCGGCCCTCACCCCTGGGAACAGGACGAAGGCAGAAAGCCCCAGCACGGTGAGCCCCGCGTAGATGGCCCCGATGATCAGGGACGATGTGGCCAGCGTCCCGTACGCGTCCCGGGTCGTCCGGGCCGAAAGGAGGCGGACGGCGTATTGCGGGTTGGCGGCGACCCCGAGCCCCCACGAAAGCATCATCAGGGTGGTCACCAGCGGGCTCCAGCCTTCCGACCACGGAGAAAGCATCGCCGGGGCGCGCTCGGCGATCGCGGCATGGACGGCAGCCAGCGATCCCGCCCGCTTCAATAGGGTTCCCGCCGCCAGCAGGACGCCGCCAAGGATCAGGGCCAGGTTCAACGTGTCGCTTCGGGCCACGGAGGGGAGTCCGCCGAAGGTCGTGTAGAGCACGAAGAGGTACACGAGGGCGGAGGCGACGATCACCTTGATGTCCAGGAGGGTCGCCACGATGGTGCCGAAGGCCCGAAACTGGATCACCATGTAGAAGGTGTAGGCCCCGATCAGCGCCACGGCGGAAAGGGACCGGAGGCGGCGGTCGCCGAAAGTGTCGCCTAGCCACTGGGGCAGGGAGAGGGCCCTGCTCGCACGGAGCTTCCGGACGATGAAGGGCATGAACAGCAGGCCGATCAGCCAGCCGTTCACGCTTCCCGTGAAGGCCACGTACCCGTCCGCGTAGAGCCACATGGTGTACCCCAGCACGGACGCGGCGCTCATCCAGGTGGCCACGAAGGTCCCCACCATGGGCACGAGGGTGAGGCGGTTGCCCCCCACGTAGAACAGGCGCCGGTCTTCCTTCCAGTTGAAGGCCTCCCCGGCCAGAAAGACCAGGGCCAGGGTGTAGGCTCCGAACACCAGGATCTGCAGCAAAAGAACGGGCATCACCGGCGCCTCCGCCGAAGGGCAAGCGAAATGAAAAGCGGCGCCAGCACCAGGGCCGCGAAGAGGAGCCAGTCCACGATCAGGTAGAGGGGAAACGCCGAAGTGTTTGCCATGCCCCCATTTTAAGGGATGGAGCCTGGCTGCGTCAGGCCTGCTTCCGGGCGAAGCTCCTCTCGTAAAGGACGATCACGAGCGTTGTCACGACCGTCAGGACGATGGCCAGGGCGTTCGCCCTCGAAACCTCCACCGTCACATCCGAAATCTGGTTGTAGATCACCAGGGGGAGGATCTTGACTGCCGTGCCCGTCAGGGCGAAGGCGGTCCCGAAGGCCCCCATGCTGACGGCAAACAGCAGGGAGCTGCCGGCCAGCAGGGAAGGGCCCAGCATCGGGAAAAGGATCTTCACGAGGATGGTGGGGAAGGAGGCTCCCAGGCTCATCGCGGCCTCCACCTGGCTCCAGTCGGCGTTGCTCCAGGCCGCGACCATGGTCAGGATCATTCTCGGGATGAGGAAGTAGAGGTACGCCACCACCAGCCCCTTCCAGGTGAACAGGAAGGCGGAGAACTCCAGGGGGTTGATCCCGAAGAAGCGCTCTAAAAGCATCGTGATGAACCCGCTCGTTCCCAGCAGGACGATGAAGGCGAACCCGATGACCAGGCCGCTGAAAGTGAGCGGAACCGCGGTGATCGCAAGGAGGAGGTCTCGCCAGGGAGCCCGGCTTCGATGCACCAGGTAGGAGAGCGGCAGGCCGAGGGCCGCTCCGATGAACGCCGTCGAGACCGAAAGCACCAGGCTGGTCCTCAGGGCCTCGCTGTAAAGGCCCTTCCGGAAGACCAGGAGGTAATTGGCCGCAGACAGGCGGCCCGCGGCCCAGAAGCTGTCATACAGCACGAAAAGGAGCGGCAGGACCAGGAAAATTCCCAGGACCGCCGCCAGAGGCAGAAGAAGGAGGAACTTCCAGCCCCGCCGCTCCATCGTTTCCTCCCGTTCCGTTCGCTACTCGCCCAGTACGCGGCGGCCCCACATCTTCGCCGCGTCCTCCTGGACCTTCTGGGCCAGGACCCAGTCCACGTCGTAGGCCCGCTCGTACTCCGAGGCCGGGAGGAACTTGCCGGCAACTTCCGGCGGCAGCTTCACCCCGGGGAGGATCGGCCTCACGAACCCCTTGGCGAAGATGCCCTGTCCCTCCTCGCTGAGGATGAAGTTCAGCCAGAGCTTGGCGGTGTTGGGGTTCGGGGCCCCCTTGGCCATGCTGATGGCGTAGGGAGCCGTGATCGTCCCGTCTTTCGGCAGGATGATTTCCACCGCGTCGCCGAGGTTGGCGATGTACTTGGCCCGGTAGGCGTTCCAGTCATACGTGATCCAGATGGGGATTTCCCCCTTCAGGAACTTGTCGTACTCGGTGGTTTTCTCGATCATCCGGACGTTGCCGGCCTTCTGGAGGGCGGCGAGGTAATCCACTCCCTTGGACAGGTCGATGATGCTGCCCCCGTTGGCGTAGGCTGCGGCGATGACGATGGCATAGCCGATCCCCGTCGTCCTGGGGTCCAGGTAGACGACCGACTTGGCGTACTTCTTGTCCAGCAGGTCCTTCCACGATTTCGGGGACTCCTTCACCAGGCGCTTGTTCACCACGAAGACCACGGTCCCCTTGTGGATGCAGAACCAGTGCCCTTCCTTGTCCTTCAGCACCGGCGGGATCTTCTCGAAGTTCACGGGCTTGAAGGGCTGGGTCACGCCCTTTTCCTTCGCCAGCGCTCCAAAGGGCATGAAGTAGTAGGCAGTGTCGGCCTGGGGGTTGTTCTTTTCCTTCTCCAGGCGGACCACCGTGGCCCCGCTGCCCAGGTCGTTGTAGGTGATGTTGATCCCGTAGCGGGCCTTGAAGGCGTCGAAAAGCCCCTGCCAGTTCGCCCAGGTCGGGCCCGTGTCGTAGCTGTTGAGCCCCTTTTCCTTCTTCGCTTTCTGGAGCAGGGCGTTCTCTCCCGGGTACAGCTCGGCGGCCGCTGCCTGGACGGCGAAGGCGGCCAAAAGCAGGATCGACATCAGCGCGATGAACTTTCTCTTCATGACAGCACCTCCCCTTTTCGGTTTGAAAGTTCCGGGCATCCCCGCCCGGAGAAGGTCAGCTGCGATGGATCAGGCGTCCGTCGCCGGGGGAAAACGAGACGCGAAGAGGCTCTCCCGGCGAGAGGTGCCCTTTCTCCGTGTTCAGGAGGTCCACGAGGATCCTTTCTTTCCCCACGTCCAGGGCCACCCGCTGGATCGGCCCCAGGAACACCCGGCCGGCCACGGTCCCTTCCAGGATGTTTTGCCCCTGCGCGTCCTTCGGGACCGGCAGCAGCCGCTCGGGGCGGATCACGAGGCGCCAGGGGCCGGGAGCCAGGGATCCGGCGCCTTCAACGTCCAGGGGGCGGTCGTTCCAGAACACCGCTCCGCCGGCTTTCACCTCGACGTCAAGGAAATTGCTCACGCCCACGAAATCCGCCACGAAGAGGCTGGAGGGGTTCGAGTAGACCTCCCAGGGCGTTCCGGCCTGTTCGATCTGCCCGTAGCGCATCACCGCCACCCGGTCGGAAATCGAGAGGGCTTCCTCCTGGTCGTGGGTGACGTAGATCGTGGTGATGCCGCTTTCCCGCTGGATCTTCTTGATCTCGAACCGCAGGCTGTTTCGGACTTTTGCGTCCAGGGCCGAAAGCGGCTCGTCCAAAAGCAGGACCCGCGGCTCGATGGCCAGGGCCCGCGCCAGGGCCACCCGCTGCTGCTGCCCGCCGGAAAGCTGGCGGCAGCTGGCGTTCGCCTTGTCCTCCAGGCCGACCATCTCCAGCAGGCGAAAGACCCGCCTCCGTACCTCCTCCTCGGGCATCCGCCGCACGCGGAGACCGAAGGCGATGTTCTCGAAGGCCGTCATGTTCGGGAACAGGGCGTAACTCTGAAAGACGATTCCCACGCGCCGTTCCCGGACGCTGAGAGAAGAAACGGGCTGCCCGTCAATGAGGATTTCACCGGAATCCGGGCGGGTGAAACCCGCGATCATCCGCAGCGTGGTCGTTTTCCCGCACCCGGAAGGCCCCAGCAGGGCCAGGAACTCTCCCTTGCCGACGGCAAGGTCCAGGTTGCGGACCGCCACCGCCTTTCCGAACGCCTTCGTCACGTTCCGCAGCTCGACGCCGCTCATGGCCCGGGCTCCCCGAGAGCCAGCCGAACCGCTTCCTCCGGGCTTTGCGCCGGGAGGACCGGCAGGGGATTGTTTTCCTCGTCGCGGGCCGTCCAGGTCCGCAGGGCAACGACCCGTTTGCCCAGCCGCAGGGCCATGGCGATTTCCGAGAGCGTTCCCAGTCCTCCCCCGATGGCGATCAGAACCGGGGAGGCGTGGGTGATCAAAAAGTTCCTGGCTTCTCCCATCCCCGTCGCGATCGCGTGGGTGAGGTAGGGGTTTGCCTCCGAAGCCTCGCGGGGAAGCAGCCCGATGCTGGTTCCCCCGGCGGAGGCGGCGCCCCTGGCGGCTTCCTCCATGACGCCTCCCATGCCGCCGCAAAGGACCGTGCATCCCTTCTGCGCCAGCAGGCGGCCCGTTTCAAAGGCCAGCGCCGCGATGGACGGCGACGCGTTCGATGTGCCGATCACGCCCACAAGACGGCTTGCCATCTCAGGAACCTCCTCCGAACAGGATCTGGGCTTTCCCCATCCCGAAAAGCCTTCCGAGGAAGAGGACGCCCATCAGCGTGAACAGGCTCGTCACGATCAGCACCATCGTGGCCGAGCAGGCAAACCCGGTGCTCACGTAGAAGGCCTGGTAAAGCACCACGGGATAGGTCTGGGAGTTCGAGCTGGTGAGCATCACCGCGAGCTGGAACTCGCCCAGCGACATGGCGAAGGTCATCAGCGCCCCGGAAAGGATGCCCGGCATCAAATTCGGCACCAGCACCCGACGGAAAAGGAAGGGCATTCCCGCCCCGAGGGATAGGCCGGCTTCCTCCAGGACGTTCCACTGGATCATCTCCAGGTTGGCCAAAAGAGGCCGGAGCGTGAAGGGAAGCGTATAGACCACGTGGGCTCCCAGCAGAAGCTGCCACGTTCCCACGAGGGAAAAGCCGGGCCAGTTGAACGACTGGATCAGGCCCAGCCCCATGACGATGGGGGGAACCGCGATCGGCAGCAGGATCACGGAATCGTAGAGGTTCCGCAGCCAGCGGAGATTGAGGGTATGGACCGCGTACACGGCAGGGATCGCCACGCCCGCGTTGATGAGGGCTGTCAGGACCGCGACCAGGAGGCTTCTCCCGATGGCCTTGGTGTACATGGGGTTGGTAAAAAGGTCCACGTACCACTTGAGCGTGAACCCTTCCGGCAGGAGGGTGCTGAACCACCGCTCGCCGAAGGATCCCGCCAGAAGGAGCAGGATCGGAACGAGAACGTAGGCGAAGTACAGGCAGAAACACGCAAAAGCCAGGGCGCGCTGCACGAGGCCGCTGCCGGACGGTTTCATCCCGAACCTCCTCACCGCTTCAGTCTGCCACAATCTCCCTTTATTCTAGGGACCCGGCGCTTTCCCCGCAAGGCTCGCGCCACGGACAAGCGGGACAGGATCGAGGATTGCGGGCGAACGGGCCCGTCCAGCCGGCCCGGGCCATCGCCCGGACCCGGGTCTCCACCGCCTCCGCGTCGAGAAAGCCTTCGAAGGGAAGGCGTCCTTCGCTTTCCTTCAGGAAAACCAGGGACAGGTCGATTGTCCTGCCGGGAAAGAGCCGGCTCGCAACGGCTCCGTAAAAGGCCAGCTGGTTTTTTCCCAAAAGCTCCAGGAAAGTCGACGGCGCGGCGAACTTGTAGTCCGCCAGGTGGACGATCCCGTCTTCCTCCCAGAGGGCGTCGATCACGCCGCGAAGAACCGGACCGTCCCCAAGCCGGTAGCGGAAGGGGACCTCCCTTCGGAGCGCCCCTCGGCGGTGCGCCTCCGCGAGCGTTATCCCCGGGGGCGCTTCCAGGAACCGCAAGAGGACCGACCGCAGGAGCCTTCGATCGGAATCGTTCCTGGCCGGGGCCCTCAGCTCCGGGGGCAGGCGAAGAAGGGCCCGGTCGGTCGGTCCCTCGAGCGTTTCGGGAAGAAGCCGGTCCAGGCTCTCCTCGTTGAACTCCCATTCGGCCAGGACCCGGTGGGCCAGGCTCCCCAGGTCCGGACCTCCCGGTTCGCCCGGTCCCGGTTTTTCCGCGGCGAGCTCGAGCCCCTGGCGGACCTGCAGCCTCCAGGCCCGGGGGCAGAAGGAAAACAGCGCGTAGCCGGTGGCCGAAACCGATGCAAGCGTCGGCAGGTCCGACGGAAGGGGCACGGCTTTGCCTTCCGCCCCGGGGGAAAGGGAAAAAATTCCGGGGATCGGCCGGGTTTCAGGGGTAGCCTCCATGGGGTCCTGCAGCCCGGCCTGCAGGACTCCCGGCGATGCTTTCTCCAGCATCGAGAGCCAGGTCCCTTCCTTCGGCCGGGGGATTCCGGTTTCGGCTTCCACCGGGCAGATGCCGCACAGCAGGAGGACGTCCTGGGCCCTCGTGCAGGCCACGTAGAACAGGCGTTCCCACTCTTCTTCCAGCGCCTGTTCTTCCAGGGCCCGGTGCCAGAGAACCGCCTGGGCTTCCTGGCTCTCCTCCCCCGGAATGGAGGTGGACACGCCGGTGAGAAACACCGAAGGAACCAGGGAGGTCCCGCGGTGATTCCCCCGGCCCCCGTCGTCCAGGCCCAGGATCGCGACCACCGGGAACTCCAGCCCTTTTGCGGCGTGGACCGTCATGACGCGAACGACGTCCTCGTCCTCGGAAAAGAAGTCCGGCTCTTCTGCCGGGAGGGCCCGCCGGAGGGCGCTTCCCAGGGATTCGGCGCAGGCCGCGAGGTTCTGCCCCCGGGCGGCGGCGAACTCCCTGGCCAAGGACGCGGCCCGCGCCAGGTTTGCCGCCATCCGGGGCCGGTCGGCCTCCGGGGCGGTCAAAAGCGTCGCCGGTTCGTTCAGGAGGGCCGCCAGGGCAGCTCCGGGCCCCGCCAGGAGGGCCTGCGATCTCAGGGCTTCAAACCGTTTCCATGCATCGGGAAACCTTGCCCGCAGCCGTTCGGAAAGGGGCGGGTCGTCCCCGCCGGGGGAATCGGCCAGCTTTAGGGCATCTTCCTTCCGAAGGCCCGAGAAGGGAGAGGCCAGCCACCCGGCGAGGGCCAGCCGGTCACCCGGGTCGGCCAGGGCTTTCAGAAGAGAGACGAGGTCGAAGACTTCCCCCCGGGAGAAGAACCCCTGGCTGTCCTGGAAAACCGCCGGGATCCCGGCGGCCTCGAAAGCCTCCTGCAGGGCCGGGTACTGCGTCCTTCCGGGAACGAGGACCGCCATGTCCCTCCAGGAAAGGGGGCGGCGGAAAGCCCCTTCCTTGTCCCAGGCGGGTTTTCCCCGGAGGGCTGCAAGCGTTGCCGCCAGCCGGTCGGCAAGCCTCCGGCGGACCTTGGCTTTTTTTTCAGGCTTCCCGGTATCGGGATCCACCCGGTGAGGCTCGAGCAGCACGGAAAGCGCTTCCGTTTCGAGCTCGTTCCGCTCGCGCCACCAGGGGGCGTCGTCGGGTCCCCGCAGGGCTTCGTAGGCGACGCCGAGTCCCTTTCCCAGTTCGTCGTCCCAGAGAATGCCGAAACAGCCGTTCACGAAACGGACCAGTTCCTCCCGCATGCGGTAGCTCCGGTCCAGCAGGATGTACCGCCCTGCGGTTCCTTTCGCCTCTTCCCGGATCCTGCGGGCGAAAAGCGCCGGGTCGGCGTGGCGGAACCGGTAGATCGACTGCTTCAGGTCGCCCACCAAAAACAGGCGGCCGCCCCCCGCCTCCCATAATGCTTCGATGAGGTCGTCCTGGAGGGGGTCGGTGTCCTGGACCTCGTCCACGAGAAGATGGTGAAAGCGTTTCCCGTAGGCCGGGTTGGCTAAGACGGCCGAAGAGGCGTGGCGGATCAAATCGTCGAAGGAGAGGCTCCCGCTTTCCGACTTCGCCTGCTCCCAGCGGGCCCAGGCCACGGCCGCCGTCTGCGCCAGCACCTGGCGGAAAGCCTGTTCCTCCTCCGAAAGACCCTTGACCAGGGAACGCGCCAGGGGAAGTTCCTTCTCCAGTTCCTTCCTCAGTTCCGAGGGAGTCTGCCCCAGGAGGTCCGAAAGGGTGTCCTTCAGTTTCCCGCTTGCACCCTTGAGCGCAGCGTCCAGTTCCTCCAGGAAGGCCAGCAGCCGGCAGGGGTCCTCGCCGACGGAGCCTTCCCTCCAGGTTCTCGACAGGGCGTCGAGCTTTTTCCCCAGGGCGGTCCGCTCTTTCGACAGGTCTCCCAGGCCCGGGAAGACCTCCGCCCGGAACCGCTCGAGCCGTTCTTTCCAGGAGGGCGCTCGTTCCCCAAGAAGGGCCAGTCGCACAGGTTCATCCTCGCCGGGGCTCCAGTTCCACAGGTCCTCCGGCAAGCGGCCCCGGCTTCCGTGAAGCGCCGCCGCCGACCGGCAGAATTCCGCCACCGCTTCCGGCCCGAAGGTGTTGACCGCCGACCTGAGAACGGGGGAGGAAAACAGGCTTTCCGCCCGGCTTTTCCAGGGTTCGGCAAGCCCCCTTGAGCCGTCCTCCGGGACGAGGCTGTCCAGCGCGGCGGTGAAGGTTTCCCAGAAGGCTTCCTCGCGGGGAGCGCTCACGATCCCGGCCTTGGGGTCCACCGGCAGGGCGAGCCCGTTTTCACGGATCACCCGCAGGGCGAAGGCGTGGATCGTGGAAATGTAGGCTTCGTCAAGCCGGGCACCCGCGTCGGACAGGCGGAGAGCGGTTTCCTCCAGGCCCAGCGCCCGGGCCGCCTCCAGCGCCTCGGCGATCATGCGCGCGATGCGCTCCTTCATTTCCCGGGCGGCTTTTTCGGTGAAGGTCAGCGTCAGGATGTTCTCGACCCGCGTCTGCGGGAACGCCAGGAGGGCCCAGAGAAACCGCCAGGCCAGGGTTTTCGTCTTGCCCGTACCCGCGCCGGCACCGACGACCACGAGGGGCTCGCCTGCCTCCACGGCCTCGCGCTGCTCCGGCCGGGCCTCCTGCAGAAGCGTTTCGAGCAAAGCGGACGCGGCGTTCTCAATCATCGAGGGTTTCCTCCGTTTCCGTTTCTTCGGTAAGGATCTCTCCGCGGGCCTCCCCGAGGCGGCAAAGCCCCCGGGCAAAGCAGTGGGGACAGCCCGACGCCGTCCCGTGGGCTGCCGGGTAGGATCCCGCCCGGAGGCCTCTCGCCATGGCCAGGATCCCCTCCTGCGCCTGCCGAATCGATTCCTCGAGAGTCCCTGCTTTCGCCAGGACGGTGCCGTTTCCTCTTGGGAACGAAAGGGGGCAATCTTCCGAAAGGGCGAGAAACAGCCGCCCGTCTGCGTGACCGAAAAAGCCGGTCCCCCAGGGGGCGAGGCCCAGGACGTCCTTGAGAACGGCCGAATAGGCCGCAAGCTGGAGAGACGTTTTGTAGGCGCTGCTTTTCCCCGATTTATAATCCAGGACGACGAAGCCCCGGTCGAACACTTCCACCCGGTCGGCCCGGCCGCGGAAGGTCACTCCCTCGACTTCCAGGGACATCGGTATTTCCCGGTCCTGGGCTTTCCGCGCGGGGGCGAAAACCGTTTCCAGTTCTTCCTGGAACCGGGCCAGCCGAAGGGCGAGCTCCTTCAGGCGTCCCGCCCTTCGCAACAGCCGTGGGTCCTGCGCCAGGGCCGGGTAGCCCCGCCGGGGGTCGGGATCGGCGAGGGTGCCGTTCCACAGCTCTTCCACCAGGCAGGCAAGGCTTCCCCCGCCTTCCTCGAGCCGACGCCTCCAGACCTCCTGCCAGAGCGCATGGAGGAACGTCCCCGCCCTGGCCGGGTCGAACAGCCCGCGGGAAGGTTCTTCCAGGCCGGCGAGCTTTTGCGCCCAGTAGCGGAAGGGGCAATCCAGCCACAGGTCCAGGTCTCCGAGGCTTGCCCGGAGGGCCGGCCCCCCTTCGCGGAAAGCGGCGGGGGGAAGCGGGGTTCGGACGACCCGGGGAGCCTTCGGCACGGGCTCAACCTGCGGAAAGAACGGCTCGCCCGGGCGGGGAAGGGCAGCGCTCAACGGCCGCAGCGCCGCTCCCCCGGGCAGGAACCAGTTCGAAGAAACCGCCGCCTCGAGAAAGGGCGTCTTTTCCAGCGGGCGCCCCTGGTCGTCTGCTTCTGCCCGGGACAGGACGGCCAGGGATTCCCCGGCCGAGAGGATCCGCCGGAAAAGCGCCTCCTGTTGAAGCCGGCGGTCGGCCAAGAGCGGAAGGCGGCCGCCGCCTCCCTCCGCGGACCGGTCGTTCAGGACGCTCCGGACCGCGTCCTCAAGCAGCGGGGCTTCCTTCAGGGGGCCGGGCCAGGCCTTTGCCGTCCCGCCCGCCAGGACGAAGCAGCGGCGGGAAAACCAGACCGGGGGCGGACCGGAAAAGAGGGCCACGGCGCCGGCCAGCGGCGCGGGAGGGCGAATCGCCGTCTCGTCCGCCCACTCGGAAAGGTAGGCCCGGGCTTCTTTTCCCCGCAGCCTCCGTTCCCGGGCGGGGCCGATGGACGGGAAACGCTCTTCTTCCAGCAAAATCTTGCGCTCCAGCTCCCGGAAGGCTTCTTCGGCCTGCCGGACGAAGCCGTCCAGGTCCGGCTGGTCTTCCGCCAGCCGGGAAAGAGCCGTCCCGGAACCGTTCCGGCGTCCCCAGAGGGTCTTGAGCGCTTTTAGAAGTTCCGCCGGAGGCGCCCCCTCTTCGACTTTCCGCGAGAACGCCACCGCGCGGGAAAACGCCTCGGCTGGCAGACGGTCCTGGAGGGCGTCCAAAAACGTCCTCCAGGAGGACTCCCCCTGCGGGTAGGCCGACCGGGCAGCGGAAAGCGGGAACCGGCTTCCGGCTGCCAAGGGATCGGCCAGGACCGCCGCGGTTTCCGCGGGAGGCCAGCCGGCCTTCGCGGCATCCAGCACGGCCCCGGTGAAGGTCCAGGCCGCGGTGGAGGAAACCGGAACGCCGTCCGCCTGGAAGAAGGGAATCCGGTAGCGGGCGAAAGCCTCCGCGAAACGGCCGGCCTGGAAGGAGTCGGACTGGACCGTGATGCCGTCCCAGCCCGGGAAAGGGAAAGCCGCCAGGGGCCCCTCTCCCCACCTCCACAGGGCAAGGGTCCTGGCCGCGGTATCGGCTTCCATCGGCGTCGTCCCCGCGGAGAGCTCGAAAACGGGGAGAGGATCGCCCCGGGAAGGCAAAAGCCTGACGGCTGGGCCGGACCGGTCCGGCAGGCTAAGCAGCTGGTCGACCGCGTCGGCGAAGCTCTTGAGCCCGGTGGAGGGCTTCAGGACCGAAACCGGGACACCGAGACCCGCCAGGTTCAGGATCAGGGAAGCCTGTCCGCGGGTGAAGCTCAAGAAACCGGCGAACACGAAACGCTTCCCGGCCAAAAACGCCGCCGCCTCCCGGGGATGGCGTTCGAGCGCCTGCCGGGTCAGCGTCGGCAGGGAAGCGCTATCGGCCAGGCCGTGTTCGGAAAGATACCGGTTATACGCGCGGAAAAGGCGGCACAGCAGCCCCTCGGGGAGGGAAAGGTTCGCGCAGGAACCTTCGAGGCAAGTGTTGCATCCCAGGGATCGTCCCAAGGCGTCCGGGGGCGTTTCCTCCCGGAGCAGTTCCCGTAGCTGCTCCCCCAAAAGGGGGACAAAGCCCGGCATTCTCGCTCCCGGAGGAGGCTGGGTAGAGGGAACGGCTTCGGAAAAGAACCGATCGAGAAGGAAGGACAGGATTGCCCAGTGGTCCGGCGGATCCACCTGGCGGTGCCACGCGGGGTCGGCACCCGCCTCCTCCAGCCCTGCCAGGGTCTTCCGGTACAGCTCGGCCATTGCCCACACCCGCCCGGAGGGTTCGAAACACCCGCCTCCGCACAGGGCCTCCCGAAGGATCTTCGCGTCCTCCCGGGAGGGGACCACGAACACGGTGCCCGGGCCGTCCATTTCCGCCGCCGCCGCAAGCCCTTCCGGGACCTTTCGGTATTCCTGAATACTCACCGGCATTTGCTTCCCTCCCAGAGATTCGCCGGAGGCTGTTTTCGGCAGGATAGTTCTTCCATCTTATTCCAATTTCCAAACAGAAGGGGCGAACACCAGGAGGAGAAGCTTGCGTATTTCGGGAAAGCTTCCTAAGATGATCGTCATGATCCCTTCACGGTCGATTCAGACAAACCGGAAATCGGGCAAACGCTCCATCCTGTCCTTTGTCCTTGCGGGGTTGATGCTAGGCTTCCTCGGGATCGCCCTTTTCGGAGGGAGGGCTTGTTTTGCCGACCCTCCTGAAGAGGAAGGGTGGTTTTTCCCCTACATCGGCTCCGGGAACGGACTTTGGGAAATCGATGCCGGCGCTTTCTTCTGGTCGGATCGTTTCGAAGTACGAAACCTTCAACTTTTGACCGACATCGATATCGCTCCGGGTGTTCGCTGGCATTCCCTGGTACGCTCGAACCGCGAAAGGGACACCCTTGCCGGCTTTGAACCTTTTTTCGACGAAGGGTACCTGGAAATGTACGGTTTCCACCGGGGGAAAAAGGGCCAGTTCAGTGCCAGCCTGAAGGTCGGCGTCTTCCGGTACCTGCATTTCCCCTATCCGGACGCGATCGCGGTTTTTGACCAGGTCCCTGGGATTTCTGACCTGAATGGGGGAGAAAAGACAGGGTACGGGGGATCTTGCCTGGTGCTGGATTACGCCCACGATTCCGGATGGGGGCTCCATTTCACGGGGCTGGAATGGGGGTTCGGGTATCCCGATCAGGATTCCGTCATTGAGGCCTATCTCTCCTTTAAGAAGGAGTGGGGGCAGGGCTACCGTTTCGAAGCCAGAGTGGGGAAGCTTCAGGTCCGCCCCGAGCCCCTGGGGAGGGGGGAGCGTGGGTGGAACGTTTTCTTCGGGAAGGCGTTCGAGGCTGGATCGGTAGGGTTTCTTTACGAGAAGCTCGAAAATCAGCCGGCCTACACGGGGTTGATGGTCACGTTTCCTGTTTCGCCGAAAACGCAGCTTCTCGGTTCTGTAGCCTTTGATTATGCCCGATCACCGGAAGGATTGGCCGTTCACCTTCCAGTAGCATGGGGCACGATCGGCAGGGTATCCCGGAGAGTGCCGGACAATTCAGAGGCAGTAGGAGGGCTAAAGGCCGAACGGCTTCGAACCTACTGGCAGAACAGCCAGGTTCGAAACTACTATGAACACCGGCTGGACCATTGGGGAGAAACCTATGAAAAAGGACTCTTTGTGGTCATGGAAGAAGAGCCTTGGACGCTTCAGGCCGAGGCCCTGGTCAGCCCCCATACTTCCTTTGGCAGCTGGGATGACCTTCGGGACTGGGAAAGAGACCGGCAGGGTCCCGCTCAAATCAGCCAGGAGGTTACCTACCGTTTCTATCGGGTTGAACCGCGCTGAGCCTTCCTTCTGCTGTCGGTCGCCGATTTATAGCGGCAGTTCCAAAAAGACGGTCCCGTCGCAGGGGCTGTTGCGGTAGGGAGTGATCTCCCGGAACCCCAGCGAGGTGTACAGTCCCATCGCCTCCCTCATCGCCGGGATCATGCTCAGTCGCATCGACTTGTACCCGGCGTTGACGGCCTCCACGATCAGAAGCTCCGCCAGGGAGCGGCCCAGCTTCATCCCTCGGTACTCCGGGCGGACGTAAAGCCGCTTCATCTCGCAGAAATCCGGGCTGTCCCCCGCCTTGAAGGCGATGCAGCCCGCGGGTTTCCCCTCGACGCAGCCGATCAGCAGCCGCCCCGACGGCGGGGCGTAGGGAACCGGGAGGTTGTCTAGCTCTTCCTCAAAGCGGGGGAACCAGGCGTCGTTGTTCAGGCATTCCTTGTATTCCCTGAAAAGGCACCTGGCCTGGGCGATCAACGCGGGCGTCGCTGCCTGCAGAAGCTTCATGGTGCTCATCTTCCCGCCCCATTTCATCGAGAATCAACGAAACTAGTCCTTCACCGGAATCCTCTATCTGAAATATTTTACTCCACCTGTCAAACCCCTTCGGGGTCTACCATTACAAAAACGAGTAGTGGCGGACCTCTGTGGTTAAGATTTATGATACTAGAAGACGGAGGTGTGGCTCATGGGGTCCGTAGTCCGGCTTTAGCCGGATTGACTCGGCTCTGAATT
>Ga0208826_1001126_pt1 | contig 23581 bp, 19 predicted proteins | sample AD_UKC115_MetaG_FD_184451 | JGI IMG/M metagenome (GOLD analysis project Ga0208826, IMG submission 184451) | Active sludge microbial communities of municipal wastewater-treating anaerobic digesters from Hong Kong - AD_UKC115_MetaG (SPAdes)... | ecosystem: Engineered > Bioreactor > Anaerobic >...
TTCGCCAATCCGTCCTGACCGCCCAACAACCCTGGCAGCAAATCCGCGCCTACGTTAACCTCGTATCCAGCCATCGCTTCGTCTCCTCGGGAAAATGATCGTGTCGCAACGTCACTTTACCGAAGCGGAGCGGTGGCTACTCTCCACCGGATTTACAGCAGTTTAGGGACTCAACCGCCATTGCAGATGTTGCGATCATCAACAGCGGCCAGCATCGTTCGATGGTCGAGCGCAGTCTTGCCCAACTGGGTTTGAACGCTGACATCAGCGCAGCGCAGTGCGAGAGTGGCTCGCTCTCACACAGCTTGCGGCGCCTGCGCGCCGGCATCCGCGCCTGCCTTGTCGAGTCTTCGGCAAACTGGGTTGTCGCTCAGGGCGACACGAGCACTGCTTACGCAACGGCATTGGCCGCACGCGACCTTGGCCTGCGACTCGCCCACGTCGAAGCCGGTCTGCGCACCAACCATCCGTTACGCCCGTTTCCCGAAGAGCACTTCCGTCGCCGCATCGCGCGACTCGCAGCGCTGCACTTCGCGCCGAGCGCGAGCGCCGAACGCAACCTGCGTGCCGAAGGTATTGACCCTGCGCGCATCCACCGTGTTGGCCAGACCTCTATCGACGTGCTGCGCAAGGCGCTGAAACACCCGATAGCGGAGGCCGAGCTCCCCCCCCTGCCGCCGACGCGCCATCTGATTGTGCTGACCTTGCATCGACGCGAAAACTACGGCCGCGGCCTGGATGTGGTCTGCACGGCGTTGCTCGACTTGCTCGCCAAACGCGCCGATGTCGGCGTACTGTGCCCGCTGCCCCCCAACCCAGCCGTCGGTGCTCGCATCCGCCAACACTTGGGAGCGCATCCGCGCGTCGCGCTGACCCAACCGCTCGACTTTCATCCGTTTATTACCCTGCTTTCTCGCGCCGCGCTCGCGATTACCGATTCGGGCGGAATCCAGGAAGAAGCGCCCTATCTGGGTACGCCAATTTTGATCGCGCGCGAAAACACCGAGCGCCCGGAAAGCCTGGCGCTGGGCAGCGCCAACCTGGTCGCAGTCGATGCCGCCAGCATCGTCTGCGCAGCCGAGCGACTGTTGTGCGCGCCGCGACCGACACCAATCGCATTTTCACTTCACTCGCCCTACGGCGATGGCCACGCCGGTCGACGCATCGCCGAGTATCTGACGGCTACCAGTGAGTTCGCCGTCACAAACGATGCTGCTATGCCACTTGCACTCAGCGCCTGAACGAATGACGCCATCCTCTGCCATGCGCGCGCCCCACGTTGCACTACTGCCGCAACGCCTCGCCGCTGCCCGTAACGCCGCCGCGGGCCTGCGCGACTGGTTGCTGCATGGCCCGGCTCAACTGCAAGCAGGCGAGCACAGCGGCGGCGTCGCCGGCACCATCGCCGTCGACGGCACTGCGCTTTACGTCTATGCCGAAATCACCGGTTACTACCTGAGCTGGCTCGCCGACATCGATGACGGCGGCGAAGTCGTGCGGGCGCGCGCACGCGCGGCGCTGGCGTGGGCGACGCGGCATTTCCCCGCATCGGGCCGCGCACCGGCCACACGCATTCACCTCACCGCAAGTGAACCAGACTGGCGCAACGACGCGGTGTTTTTCTTCGATCTCGCCATGTTGCTGCGCGGCGTCGACGCTGCCAGCGAGGCCGGCCTCGTCGTTGGCGCGCAACCCTTGCGTCGCGTCCTGCACGAACAGTTGTCACAATTTTCCAACCGCGACACGTTGTCGCCGGTCATCCAGTGGCGCGGCGCGCAGCCGCTGCCGCCGCGCTGGTCGACGCTTGGTGGCCCATTTTTGCTCAAGGCATCCGCACGCGTTGCCTATGGCGCCCGCCACACAGCGCTGCCTGACGCACTGGAACGCGCCTGCGCCAACGAAAGCGCGCGCTGGGCGATGCAAGCAGCCGACATCGATCTGGGCATGCTGCATCCAACGCTGTATTTCGCCGAAGGCTTGCTGCTGTCGCGCCCGGATCGGGCGGATGCCATCGCGCAACTTCTGCGCCGCTGTCTTGCCTGCGCTCGCAGCGACGGCACCTTGCCCGAAACGGCCACGGATCCTCAAGGCAAGACGCGCTACGATATCCTCGCGCAAGCCTTGCGTGTCGGCGTGCTGTTGCGCGCGACCGACGCGCGCCAAGCTCCAACTCAGCACGAACTCGACCACCTTGCCGCAACATTGCTCGCACGCATCGATGCATGCGGTTTTCTGCCTTTCAATGCAGACTCGGGGGGGCAAGCCAACATCTGGTGCACGATGTTCGCAGAACAAGCCCTGCGCTGGTATTCGAGCGACGCGCACGCCGATCGTCTCAGCGCTGCGGCGCTGGTGTGAATACCGAGATGAGTGACGCACCGCGCCGCATCGCGCCGCTCACGCGCATTGCGTTTCTGCTGCGATTCCTGCCGCTGTTTGCCGCCATGCGTGCTGCTGATGCTCTGGCGCACAAGCTGCCGCGTCGCTGGCCACAGCCCAAGCACGAGCCACCCGACAACCGCGGCCTTAGTGTCATCGTGCCGGAACGCGGCACGCCAACCAACCTTGCAGTCACGCTCGACGCACTTGCTGCCGCGTGCGCGCGCGTCGACGAACCCGTGCAGATCATCATCGTCGTCAACGGCGTCAATCCGGCTGCTTACGCCGCGATCCGGCATGATCGCGAAGATCAAAATGCAGCCCCTCCCGGCCGTGCCTCTCACGTGGAATGGCTGTGGCAGTTTCACGAAAAACCGCTCGGCTACGATGGCGCGATCGCCGCGGGTCTGGCGCAAGCGCGACATCCGTGGACGTACCTGCTCAATAGCGACATGCGCCTGGCTCCGGATGCTCTGGCCGAAGTGCTGCCGTACCGTCAGCGGCACGTGTTCGCCATCGCCTCGCAGATTTTTTTCGAAGATGCACATCGACGCCGCGAAGAGACCGGCTGGTCGGATTTCCATCCACACCACGACCAAGCTATCGTGTACGAACGCACGCCAGAAGCGGGAACGTTGGCGCGCGGCAGTCTGTATGCCGGCGGCGGCTCCTCGCTGTGTCGCACGCGCCTTCTGCGCCGCTACGTGGCCGATGCGCACGAATACCATCCGTTCTACTGGGAGGATGCCGACTTTGGCGTACGCGCGTGGAACGAAGGTTGGGAAGTGCTGTTCTGCCCGACCTCGCACGCCTGGCACGGACACCGCGCCACGGTGAACCAGTTTTATGCCCCGGCGGAGATCGAGCGTGTGATCGCGCGCAATGCGCAGTGGTTCGACATCCGCCATGCGTGGACCGGGCTCGCACCGATCGAACACATCCGCCGCATCGCCGCACGCGCGCCGGAACACTGGCACGAATTCGCTGGCCTCGCACGTGCGTGGCGCACGTTTCGCCTGCGCCTGCGCGCACAACGCATGCGCCACAAAGGCATGAAGTACGAGCGCATCACGCAGGATAGCTGGCACGGCCCGCAGCCTTCTCTTGGTGAACGTCCGCGCGTCCTCCTCGTCACCCCGTTCGCTTTGTTTCCGCCCGCGCACGGCGGCGCGCGACGCATCGCCGAACTGATCGAGCGGCTCGCGGACAAAGTGGATTTCTTCCTGCTCAGCGACGAACGCTCGCTGTATTCGCTTGCATCCGAACCGTGGCTCAAGCGAGTGCGCGCGACGCATTTGGTCGAAGGCCGCGGTGACCGCATTAACGAAGCCCCATTGACGCTCGTCGAACGCATGCAGCGCCACGCTTGGCCGGAGCTGCGCTTCAAACTCGAACAGATGGTCGCGCGCTACGATCCGGACATCGTGCAGGTGGAATTCATGGAATTGGCACGCCTCGCCGAGCAACGAGGGGGGGGGCGCGCACGCTGGCTGCTCGCGTTGCACGACGTGTATCTGCGCGGCGACGGTGGCGCGGACGATACCCGGCAGTGTGATGCCATGCGTCACTACGACGCCATCAGCGCGTGTTCGCTCGAAGACATCGCCTTGCTGCCGGGCTGCAACACACACCTGATCGGTAACGGTGCCATTGATCGTCGTGCAACGGCACCGCCCTCACCGCAGTCGCCTCCGCGCCTGTTGTTCATGGGGCCATTCCGTTACGCGCCAAACCGCGAAGGCATCCTCGCGTTTCTGGATCTCGCGTGGCCCGCTTTGAAACGTCAATTCCCCGATTTGCGCCTGACCATTCTCGGTGGCGCCGATTCTCGCGCCATGTTGGACAGCCATCCGCAGTTGGCCATGGATGGCGTGGATTTCGTGTGCACCTTCGTCGACCCGGCCCCGTATCTTGCGGAATGCACGCTTACCATCAACCCACTGCACGACATTCGCGGCTCGTCGATCAAACTGATTGAATCGCTGTTGACGCATCGCGTCTGTGTCAGCACGGCCTCAGGCGCGCGCGGCTTCGCGCGCGAAAACCTGCCCGCGCTCGTCATTGCCGAGAATATCCCCGCAATGGTCGCACCCATCGCCGCCCTGATCGACGACGCGCAGCGGCGCTGGCAACTCGAAACCAGCGGCAGCCACGCGCTCGACGCACACACCTGGGATGCCGCTGCCGAACGCCTGTTCGCGCTGTACCGGCGCCTGCAGCCCGGTGACAAATGAACCGCCCGCTCGCAACAGGCACCGGCTACGATGCGATCGCCGATGTCTATGCGACCGACATGGGCCGCAGCATGCCGTTTGACGACATCGCTTGGTATCGCGAGCTGTGCTTGCGCGAAGGTGGGCGCGTGCTTGAACTGGGCTGCGGCACTGGTCGCATCCTGATCGAGCTGCTGCGTGTCGGCATCGACGCCACCGGCGCGGACCGCTCTCTGCAGATGCTCGAACGCCTGCGCCGCGATGCCGCAAAGTATACTTTGTTGCCAGCCGTATTGCAGATGGACGTTGTTGCGCCCGCCGTGCGCGGCCTCTTCCGCACCGTGCTGATGCCATACTCGTTGATCACCTACCTGCACGAGCCGGCAGCGGCGCGACATGCCATGTCCGTACTGGCCGCACTGCTCGAACCCGGCGGTTGTCTCGTGCTCGATGCGTTCGTGCCACAACAGGTGGAGAGCTTCGCCGAGTTTCGTCGCGACTACCGCCGCGAGCACGAAGGCGGCTTTCTCGAACGCCACAAGCGCATCACCGCGAATGTCGACGGCACCAACCGCATCGAGCGCCACTACACACTGCGCGATACAAGCGATGTCGTCGTCTCCGAAATTTCCACCGACGAAACGATACGCCCGTACCATGCGATCGATCTTGCCGAGTTCGGCGTATCGGCGGATTTGATGGTCGAATCGATCCATTGGGATTACGGCCTGCGCACGCACGCCGAAGGCGCGCGCTTCGCCACCGTGGTCTTGCGCTCGCCCGAGACTTGATCGACAGCCACGTAACCGCCACACTTCGCGGTCAATTTCTGCGCTCCACCCTGAGCGCAAAGAACAGACCGGCATCCATGCCGGACTTTTCAACAAAAACAGACAATTCAGGCAAGCATGAGCAGCAAATACAACGCCGCGGACATTGAAGTCCTCTCCGGCCTCGACCCGGTGAAACGTCGGCCCGGCATGTACACCGACACATCGCGACCCAACCATCTTGCCCAGGAAGTCATCGACAACTCGGTTGACGAGGCGATCAACGGTCACGCGACGACCGTCGAAGTGATCGTGCATGCCGACGGCTCGGTCGAAGTGACCGACGACGGTCGCGGCATGCCGGTCGACATCCATCCCGATGAGGGCGTGCCCGGCGTGGAAGTGATTCTGACCAAGCTGCACGCGGGCGGAAAATTCTCGGGCAAGAACTACAACTTTTCCGGCGGTTTGCACGGCGTCGGCGTGTCAGTGGTCAATGCGCTGTCGCAGCGCGTGGAAGTCACGATTCGTCGTGACGGCCAGGTTCATCGGATGAACTTCAAGGACGGCGAGCGGGCCAGCAATCTCAGCGTGACCGGAACGGTGCCGAAGAAGCAGACTGGCACGACCGTGCGCTTCTGGCCTGATCCGAAGTATTTCGATTCGCCGAAAATCTCCCTGCCAAAACTCAAGCACGTCTTGCGCGCAAAAGCCGTGCTCTGCGCCGGCCTGACCGTGCGCCTGAGCGACGAAGCCGACGGCGAGAAAGACGAGTGGTTCTACGAAGACGGCCTTGCCGATTACCTGAAATCGATGCTCGGCACGAACGAATTCCTGCCGCCGGAGCTGTATCAGGTCGCGCTCAAGCGCGATAACCACGCCGTCGATTTCGCCCTCGCCTGGCTGCCCGAGGGCGAGCTGACCCAGGAAAGCTACGTCAACCTGATTCCGACCGCGCAGGGCGGCACCCACGTCAACGGCCTGCGCACCGGGCTGACCGACGCGCTGCGCGAATTCTGCGACATCCGCAACCTGTTGCCGCGCGGCGTCAAGCTTGCACCCGAGGATGTCTGGGACCGACTCTGCTTCGTGCTGTCGCTGAAGATGCAGGAGCCGCAGTTTTCCGGCCAAACGAAAGAGCGTCTGTCCTCACGTGACGCCGCCGGCTACGTCGAGAACGCCGCGCACGACGGCTTCTCGCTGTATCTCAATCAGCACACGGATATCGGCGAAAAAATCGCCCAGCTCGCGATCGAGCGCGCGTCGCTGCGGCTCAAGGCCGAAAAGCAGATCGTGCGCAAGAAGATCACCCAAGGGCCGGCGCTGCCGGGCAAGCTCGCCGACTGCGCATCGAGCGACCTGTCGCGCACGGAATTGTTTTTGGTCGAGGGCGACTCTGCCGGCGGCAGCGCGAAGCAGGCGCGCGACAAGGATTTCCAGGCCATCCTGCCGCTGCGCGGAAAAATTCTGAATACCTGGGAAGTCGACTCGGGGCAAGTGCTCGCCTCCGAGGAAGTGCACAACCTCGCCATCGCCATCGGCTGCGACCCGGGCAAAGACGACATTTCAGGGCTGCGCTACGGCAAGGTGGTCATCCTTGCCGATGCGGATTCCGACGGCCTGCATATCGCCACGTTGTTGTCCGCGCTGTTCGTCAAACACTTCCCCAAACTCGTGCGCGAAGGCCACGTCTTCGTCGCCATGCCGCCGCTGTTCCGCGTCGACGTCGGCAAACAGGTGTTCTACTGCCTCGACGAAGCCGAGCGCGACGCGATGCTGGAAAAAATCCAGCGCGAGAAGATGAAAGGCGCGATCAACGTCACCCGCTTCAAGGGCCTCGGCGAAATGAACCCTTCGCAATTGCGCGAATCGACCATCGACCCTGACACGCGCCGCCTCGTTCAACTCACCGTCGGCCTTGCAACCGACGGCAGCGAAATAGAAGGTGACGACGGTACCGCCAAGATCATGGACATGCTGCTCGCGAAGAAGCGTGCGGCCGACCGCAAGGAATGGCTGGAAACCAAGGGTGATCTGGCGTCGCTGGAAGTTTGAATGGCATCAAGCACCACTCCGCCCACCACCGAATCACCGCTTGAATCCCCCCCTTGCAAAGCTGGCATCGCCTGATCCCTCCCGTCACAAACGCGACTAGATTAGGCTGCGAGATTAGTAAACCAATCCCTCGACTTCATCAACGCTCAGCGCGCGGGTAGGTAGTCCAGCGGATTGACCGGTTTGCCGTTTTTGCGAATCTCGAAGTGCAGTTCATCACGCGAGGCGCCGCTGGAACCCATTTCGGCGATCTGCTGGCCGGCGTGAACTTTGTCGCCCTCGGCGACGAGTCGTTTGCGGTTGTGGCCGTAGGCAGAAAGGTAGGTGTCGTTGTGTTTGACAATGATCAGCTCGCCATAGCCGAGCAGGCCGTTGCCGCTATAGACGACGTCGCCGTCGGCGGCAGCGAGCACCGGGTCACCCGCCGCGCCGGCGATGTCGATGCCTTGCCGGGTTTGGTCACCGACGACGAAGCCGCCAACCTGTTTGCCGCGATTGGGCCAGCGCCAAGCGACGCCGCCGCTGGTGGCGGTGGCGTCCTCATGCGCTGCTTTCGTGGCAGGCGCGGGTTCGGCGGCAGGCTTGACCGGCGGCGCAGTGACCACGGACGCAGCAGCGCTTGGTGCGGGTGCGGGTATAGGTTCGGGCGATGTCGTGGTGACGCTGGGTGGCGTGGACGTAGATGACGCGGACGCAGCGGCGGTGGTTTGTGCGGGCGACGGCGATGTCGGCGTACTGGGTACGTCCTCGAACAGGCCGGTGTCTTTCGCTGCCGGTGCGGGGGCCGATTTTTCCGGCGCCGCGGCGGGCGCGGGGGCTGTGGACGCGGGCGCAACGGGGACCGCTGCGATCACGCGAGGCTCCGCAGGCGCCGTGGTTACGGCACCCGGCGGACTGAAGCGAATGAGTTGATTCACAAGAATCTTGTACTGCGGCGCGGCGATGCCGTTCCATGCGGCGACATCATGGTAGTCGAGCCCGCGCTTGAACGAGATGGAGTACAACGTGTCGCCCTTGACCACGCGATAGCTGCCACCCGGTGGCGGCGTTTTCGTGCGCGCGGCGGCGGCGTGCAGGGACGGCGATTCGTGCAGCGCGCCGTCGTCGCTGTCGTCGATATTGGAGACACAGCCGCCGAGCGCCAGCGCAAGGACAGCCAGCACCAGCGACCCGCGCAGCGTGGCGACGCTGCGCGCGTGCCTGCGTACGCGCGGAAACGCACGCAAGGCGACCTCGTGGCCAGTTTCCATCAGCGCATCGGTTGGGTTCGCGCTCGGCGAGGGTTTCATGGGCGATTCGTCACGCATGCAGGAATTTGAAATACACCACGGCAAGCACGATCAATACAAGCATTCCCCAACCGATCCACTCGATCCATTTATGCACCGTTTGCTCGGCCTTCTCGCCACCAAGGCGAATGGCGCCGCACAACAAATACACACGCTTGCCGCGACCGACGATCATCGCCAATACATACGCCGGCAGCGATACGCCGACAGCACCCGACGACCAGGCGATGAGCTTCAACGGAATCGGCAGAAATCCGCCGCCGACGAGCAGCCAGAACACCTCCCAACCGCCGAGCCCGCGCAACTTCGCCATGTAGGCTTCGATACCGGGCAGCCAACCCAGGCGTTCGAGCAGCGGGTGCGCAAACTGGAATCCGTAATGGCCCATGGCGTAGCCGATCAGCGAGCCCAGCGTGGAGGCGACGAGGCTGATCGTGGCGTAACGCGCCCAGCGTTGCGGCTGCGCCAAGGTCATCGGCGCGAGCATGATTTCCGGCATCAGCGGGAAAATGAAGGCTTCCATGAAACTGAGCACGGCGAGGTAGCGTTCGGCCAAGCGATGCCGCGCCCACACCAGCGCTTTTTCGTAGAGGGGTTTGAACAGATTCATGGGAGTTGGGAGTTGGGGAAACTGATGGGTGTCGATTCTGAGTGCAAACAAACCCCCTCTCCTCCAACGGATTCATCGTTGGGGGAGAGGGCTGGGGTGAGGGGGCGTTTGACCTTGCGCAATGCAAGAGCGAAAAGCGCCCCCTCACCCAACCCTCTCCCCCGAGCTGACTCGGGGGAGAGGGCTTGATCCGTGCCGAAGTTCAGTGCAAATCAGACTCCGAATTCCGAATCCCGATCTCAATCCAACCCGCTCAATAGCGGCACGAAGCTGACATCGCCAAGCGATTCGCCGACCCACATTGCGCCCGACTCCTTTTCGATCAAACGATAACGCAAGAGTTTCTGCGCACCCGGTTTGCCGACCGGCGCGACGAGCACGCCCGTCGGCGCGAGTTGATCGAACAGTTCGGCAGGCAAGGCCTCGCCCGCCGCCGTCACCATGATCGCATCGTAGGGCGCGTGCTCGGCCCAACCGAGTTTGCCGTCGACGTTTTTCGAGCGAATGTTTTCGATCCCGAGTTTGCGAAAACGGCGACGCGCATTGCGCAACAGTTCGTCGATGCGCTCGATCGTGTACACCTGCCCCACGAGCGCGGCGAGCAGCGCTGCCTGATAGCCCGAGCCGGTGCCGATTTCGAGCACCTTTTTCGGCATGGCGTGCTCAATCAGCGCCTCGGTCATGCGCGCAACCACCCACGGTTGCGAAATCGTCTGCGCGCGACCGATGGGCAAGGCGTCGTCTTCGTAGGCGCGCGAGGCGAGCGCATCTTCGATGAACATGTGTCGCGGCAAACGACGCATGACATCGAGCACGCGTCGATCGGTGATGGGTTTGCGCCGATCCTCGGGGCGAGGCGTGGCGAGGCGTTCGATCAAACGGTCGCGCGCGCGCTGGCTGGTCATGCCAAGACCGTGCGCTTCCGGTGGCAGACGCAACATCGTCGTCACTCGGTGGTATCCAGATGCAAGGTCAAGGCATTGACCCAACTCGACACTTTTTCGAGCGCTTGAAAGCGCGTCAGGTCGACATGGATCGGGGTGATCGAGATGTAGCCGTCGCGCACGGCGTGGAAATCCGTGCCAGGACCATCGTCGTCGACCTCGCCCGCCGGGCCGATCCACCACAGCGGGCGGCCGCGCGGATCGACCTGCTCGATGCACGGCGCGGAGCGATGCCGCTTGCCGAGGCGCGTCACGGCGAAGCCGCGCAACTCGTGCCAGGGCCGGTCGGGCACATTGACGTTGAGAATGGTGTCGGCAGGCAACGGATCGACCACGAGGCGCTGCATGATTGCCAACGCCGCCTGTGCGGCACTGGCAAAGTGATGGCCGGAATCCTCGCGCGTGACCAGCGAGACGGCGATCGCCGGCAGGCCCAGATAGCGCCCTTCCATCGCGGCGGAGACGGTGCCGGAATAGATCACGTCATCGCCCAGATTGGCCGAGTTGTTGATGCCGGAAACGACGATGTCGGGGTCTTTGTCGAGCATGCCGCACAGGGCGAGATGCACGCAGTCGGTCGGCGTGCCGGCGACGCGGTAGCGGTTTTCACCGAGCCGTACAACACGAATGGGTGCATCGAGCGTCAACGAGTTGCTTGCGCCGGAACGATCGCGATCCGGCGCGACCACGATGACCTCGCCGGCGGCGGCGAGTGTGTGCGCAAGCACGGCGATACCGGGCGCTTCCACGCCGTCGTCGTTGCTGACCAATACTCGCATCGGCTTGTCGTACTCCGTGTCGGGGCGCGGCGCGAAACGTGCCGTTGTCGCCGTCTTCTGCTCAGCGCGCATTGTAATGGAGGCGTGCGCGATTGCGCACGGTGGCGATCGCAACGAGGCGAACGCGCACGAGCTACAATGCCGCCTTCGCTCCCCGGGAGACCGTAATGTCGACGACCGCATTCCACGTTGTCGCGATCGACTGGTCGAATGCGCACGATCGCGATGCCTGCCGCGCCGTGCGCGAAGCCGTGTTCGTGATCGAGCAACACGTGCCGATCGAAGACGAGTGGGATGAATTCGATGCGATATCGCAGCACGTGCTGGCGCGCGATGCCCACGGTGAGGCGATCGGCACCGGGCGCCTCGTGCCGCCGCAAACATCCGCGCCGGCGCGCATCGGTCGCATGGCGGTGCGCGGGCCTTGGCGCGGTCGCCATGTCGGCGCGGCGCTGCTGCACGCGCTGGTCGAGCGCGCCCGCACGCTCGGCTACGTTACATTGGAAATGCACGCACAAACGCATGCGCTCGCGTTCTACGCACGGCACGGCTTCGCGGTTTGCGGCAACGAATTCCTCGAATGCGGGATCGCCCATCGGCCCATGCGCCGGCACCTCGACGCCGAATGAGGAAACGGCGAAGGTTCACGGCAAAATTCCGCCGCAACGCCTGAGAATGAGCCGCGCGCGGCGACACGCAAGCCGCATGACCGGGCCGAGTTCCATGTATAATCCGCGGCCCGCGATCGGCTGCCTGCCTGGCCCACGTCAAAGGGCGCCGTCGCGGCCACCTCCCCTCCCCCGGTGTGCCTGCGTGAGCGTCAATCTTCTCAAGGAATTTTCCGAATCCTCGCAACTGTCCGGCGGCAACGCCGCGTTCATCGAGGACTTGTACGACCGTTATTTGCGCGACCCCGCCTCGATCGCCCCGGAGTGGAAACAGTATTTCGATACGTTCAAGGGTCGCGAGGCCGGCGATCGTCCGCACGACGAGGCCGTCGTGCGCATCGAGCAGGCGCAGAAAATCCACCCGCGTGCGGCGATGCTCGCCGCGGGCACCCTGAGCGACGCGGTCAGCCAGAAGCAGACCGGCGTGTCGCGGCTGGTCGCAGCGTATCGCTCGCGCGGCCACCTCGCGGCCAAACTCGACCCGCTCAACATGGAAGGCACCTATCCGGCAGCCGACCTGGAAGAAATTGGCCTGTTGCCCCGCCCCGGCGCACCGGATCTGGATCCCGCCTGGCACGGCCTCGGCGCCGTGGACATGAATACCGAGTTCAATACCGGTTTTCTCGGCGGCCCGTCCAAACTCAAGCTCGGCGAACTGGTCGAGCGCCTGAAGAAAACCTACGCCAGCAGCATCGGCGCCGAATTCATGCACATCCGCGATGCCGACGAGCGCCGCTGGGTGCACCAGCAGTTCGAGAGCGCGGGCGGCGACTACGCGCTCGCGCCAGAGGAAAAGAAAAAACTGCTCGAACACCTCGTTCAAGCCGACGGCCTCGAACGCTATCTGCACACCAAATACGTCGGCCAGAAGCGCTTCTCGCTCGAAGGCGGCGACAGCCTGATTCCAATGGTCGCCGAACTGATAAAGCGTGGTGCGGCCAGTGGCCTGAAAGACCTCGTCGTCGGCATGGCCCATCGCGGCCGTCTCAATGTGCTGGTCAACATCCTCGGCAAGGCGCCGCAAAAACTGTTCGCCGAGTTCGAAGGCAAGTTCGATCACCCGGACGATCCGGCGCATTCGGGCGACGTGAAATACCACATGGGCTTTTCCGCCGACGTGAAGAGTTCGGACAAGACTATCCACGTCGTGCTCGCCTTCAACCCTTCGCACCTGGAAATCGTCAACCCGGTCGTCGCTGGCTCCGTGCGCGCGCGCCAGACGCATCGCAGCGACGTCAATCGCGATCAGGTATTGCCGGTGCTGATTCATGGCGACTCGGCGTTCGCGGGCCAGGGCGTGAACATGGAATTGTTCAGCATGTCGCAAACGCGCGGTTTCGGCGTGGGCGGCACCATCCACATCGTGGTCAACAATCAGGTCGGCTTCACCACCTCCAACCCGCACGACACGCGCTCGACGCTGTACTGCACCGATGTCGCCAAGATGGTCAACGCGCCGGTGTTCCACGTCAACGGCGACGATCCGGAAGCGGTGTTGTTCGTCACCCGACTCGCCTACGATTATCGCGCGAAGTTCAAACGCGATGTCGTCGTCGATCTCGTCTGCTACCGCCGTCACGGCCACAACGAGGCGGACGAACCCTCGGCCACGCAGCCGTTGATGTACAAAGTCATCAAAGCGCGCCCGCCGGTTCGCGAACTCTACGCCAAACGGCTCGAAGCGGCCGGCACGATCGGCAGCGGCGATGCGCAGTCGCTCATCGACGGCTATCGCACCAGGCTCGAAGCGGGCCAGCCGATTCCTCCGCTCGATCCGGATTTCAAGGACGCCTTCGCGATCGACTGGACGCGCCATCTCGATGCCACGCTCGATCAAATCGTCGCCACCGGCGTCGCCCGCGATCGCCTCGCTGCGCTCAACGCGAAAATTCTGGCCGTGCCCGAGGGTTTCACCTTGCAGGCGCAGGTCGGCAAGGTCTACGAGGCGCGCCGCAAGATGGCCGCCGACGCGCAGCCGATGGATTGGGGTTTCGCCGAAAACCTTGCCTACGCGAGCATCATCGACGACGGCTATGGCCTGCGTTTGGTCGGCCAAGACGTCGGGCGCGGCACCTTCTCGCATCGCCACGCCGTGCTGCACGATCAAAACAGCGGTCGCGACACGACCCTGCTGGCCCACGTGCGCGACGGTGCCAGCGTCGCCGTGATCGACTCGCTGCTCAGCGAAGAAGCGGTGATGGCGTTCGAGTACGGCTATTCGACGTCCGAGCCGCGCACGCTCGTGCTCTGGGAAGCGCAGTTCGGCGATTTCGCCAACGGCGCGCAGGTCGTCGTCGATCAGTTCATTTCTTCCGGCGAAGCCAAATGGTCGCGCTACTCCGGCCTCGTGCTGCTGTTGCCGCACGGGTATGAAGGCCAAGGGCCGGAACACTCCTCGGCGCGACTGGAACGCTATCTGCAACTGTGCGCGCTCGACAACATGCAGGTCTGCGTGCCGACCACGCCGGCGCAGATGTTCCACCTGCTGCGTCGGCAGATGCTGCGCGGCGTGCGCAAGCCGCTCGTGGTGATGACGCCGAAATCGCTGCTGCGCCATCCGCTGGCGACGTCCAAACTCGCCGAACTGTCCGAAGGCACATTCCAGCTCGTCATCCCGGATTCCACCGCGACCGATGCCGCCAAGGTACGTCGCGTGGTGTTCTGCTCGGGCAAGGTTTACTACGATCTCGTGCAGGACGCGGCCAAGCGCGCATTGGTCGATACGGCGATCGTGCGCGTCGAGCAGCTCTATCCGTTTCCGCGCGCGCAAGCGCAAGTTGAACTCGCCCAATACCCGAACGCGAAAGAAATTGTTTGGTGTCAGGAAGAACCGCAGAATCAGGGTGCGTGGTATCAGATCAAGCATCATCTTGTCGCCTGCATCGGCGATGCGCATACCTTGCATTACGCCGGTCGCATGCGTTCGCCCGCGCCGGCCTGCGGACATCTGAACACGCACGTCGCCGAACAGACCAAGCTGGTCGAAGACGCCTTGATCGGCACGCCGGGCGACGACTACTCGGCGGATTGAGATTTTCCGGCGAAGGCGCTTCGAAGCGCCTTCGCGGCAATTGTGAAAGTGCAGAAATATACAAATCCAAAAGGTGCAACATGACGGTTGAAGTCAAAGTTCCGGTACTCCCCGAATCGGTCGCCGATGCCACGATCGCGAGTTGGCACAAGAAGGTCGGCGATGCAGTCAAGCGCGACGAGAATCTCGTCGATCTCGAAACCGACAAGGTCGTGCTCGAAGTACCGGCACCGGCGGACGGTGTGATCCGGGAAATCCGGTTCGAGGCGGGCGCAACCGTGACCAGCCAGCAGGTGCTTGCGATCCTCGAGGAAGGCGCCGCCAGCGTCGCCGCTCCCACCGCCGCACCGGTTGCCGCGAAGGCCGCGCCGGCATCCGTTGCCAGCGCTGCGCCCGCCGCCGGCATCGATGGCTTGCCGCCGGGCGCGCGTCGCGTCGCCGCCGAAAACGCCATCGATCCGGGCAACGTGGCCGGCAGCGGTCGTGCCGGTGCGGTGACCAAGGAAGACCTCGTCAACTACATCAACAACGGTGGCAAATCGGCGCCAGCGCCCGCCGCCACGCCTGCTGCGCGCGCCCCTTCGGGCCCGCGCGCCGAGGAACGCGTGCCGATGACGCGCATGCGCGCGAAAATCGCCGAGCGCCTGATGCAGTCGAAAAATTCGATCGCGATGCTGACCTCGTTCAACGAGATCAACTTGGCCAAGGTCGCCGCGATGCGCAAGGAACTGGGCGAGGCATTCGAGAAAGCCAACGGCATCAAGCTCGGTTACATGAGCTTCTTCGTCAAGGCTGCCGCCGAAGCGCTCAAGCGCCATCCCATCGTAAACGCCTCGGTCGACGGCAATGACGTTATCTACCACGGCTATCAGGATATTTCGGTTGCGGTATCGACCGACAAAGGCCTGGTCACGCCGGTGCTGCGCGATGCGCAGAACATGAGTTTCGCCGAGATCGAAAAAGCGATCGCCGCCTATGCGAAGAAGGCGCGCGAGGGCGGCCTCACCCTGGACGATCTGCAGGGCGGCACGTTCACCGTCACCAACGGCGGCACGTTCGGATCGCTGCTGTCCACGCCGATCGTCAACCCGCCGCAGAGTGCGATCCTCGGCATGCACACGATCAAGGAGCGCGCGGTCGTGGAGAACGGCCAAATCGTCGCCGCACCGATGATGTATGTCGCGATCAGCTACGATCATCGCATCATCGACGGCAAGGACGCGGTGCTGTTCCTGGTCGACATCAAGAACCAGCTCGAAAATCCGCAGCGGATGTTGCTGGGGATGTAACACGCTTTGCCCCCTCTCCCGCCGGAGAGGGGTTGGGGCGAGGAGAAAGCCTCGCCCGCTTGCGCCGGCATGGCCACGTGCGATGCCTTTCTCTCATCCGCCCCCGCGGGGCACCTTCTCCCGGCGGGAGAAGGGACGACAAGAGCAACGATCATGGCAGATTCATTCGACGTCATCGTCATCGGCGGCGGCCCCGCCGGTTATCACGCGGCGATCCGCGCCGCGCAACTCGGCCTCAAGACCGCCTGCATCGACAACTTCAAGGGCAAGGACGGCAAGCTCGCGCTCGGCGGCACCTGCCTCAACGTCGGCTGCATTCCGTCCAAGGCACTGCTCGATTCGTCGAAGCAGTTCTGGAACCTGACCCAGCACTTCGACGTACACGGCATCACCACGAAAGATGCGAAGATCGACGTCGCGACGATGGTCGGACGCAAGGACAAGATCGTCAAGCAATTCACAGGCGGCGTCGCCCTGCTGTTCAAGGGCAACAAGATCGTCGCCTACGACGGCTTCGGCACCTTGCATCCGAACAAGGTAGTGAAAGTCCAACGTTTCGACGGCACGACCACGGAGTTGACCGCGCCGAACATCATCCTCGCTGCCGGCTCGACCTCGATCGAATTGCCGTTCGCGAAGTTTGACGGCAAGCACATCGTCGACAACGCCGGTGCGCTCGATTTCGAGAACGTGCCATCACGTCTCGGCGTGATCGGTGCCGGCGTGATCGGCCTTGAACTCGGCAGCGTCTGGCGCCGCCTCGGCGCCGAAGTCACCATCCTCGAAGCGCTGCCGGACTTCCTCGCCGCCGCAGAAAAAGACGTGGCCAAGGTTGCCGCCAAGGAATTCGCCAAGCAAGGCTTGACCATCAAGCTCGGCGCGAAAGTCTCCAAGGCCGAGGTCAAGGGCGATACGGTCGAACTCACCTACGCCGACGCCAAGGGCGAGGCCAAACTCGTCGTCGACAAGCTGCTCGTCGCGGTCGGTCGCCGCGCGGCGACGGCCGGCCTGCTCGCCGACGGCACCGGCGTTGCGCTCGACGAGCGCGGCCGCATCGTCGTCGACGAACACTGCCGCACCGCCGTCGATGGCATCTGGGCCGTCGGCGATTGCGTGCGCGGGCCGATGCTCGCGCACAAGGGCTTCGAGGAAGGCATCGCCGTCGCCGAGCTGATCGCCGGCAAACCCGGTCACGTCAACTACGACACCATCCCGTGGGTGATCTACACCGAGCCGGAAATCGCCTGGGCCGGCAAGACCGAAGACGAATTGAAAAAGGCCGGTATCCCGTACAAGGCCGGCAGCTTCCCGTTCGCCGCCGTCGGTCGCGCCGTGGCGATGAACGAAACCGCGGGTTTCGTGAAGGTGCTCGCCCATGCCGAAACCGATCGCCTGCTTGGCATCCACATGGTCGGCCCCGGCGTGTCCGAATTGATCGCCGAAGCCGTGGTCGCGATGGAGTTCCACGGTTCGGCCGAAGATCTCGCCCGCATCATCCACGCCCACCCGACGTTGAGCGAGGCCGTGCACGAAGCCGCGCTGGCGGTGGACAAGCGCGCGATCCACAAAGTGAACTGACGATTCGACCTTCCGAAGAAAGCACGCACGACCGTCGTAGACCATGAGCATTTCCGAACCGTTTTCCGCCTTCCGCATCCATGCCGACCGCGGCAACTACCGCAGCGGCATCGAGCAACTGACGCTCGATGATCTCTCGCCCGGCGAAGTCGTGGTCAAGGTCGCGTACTCCTCCGTCAACTTCAAGGACGCGTTGGCCGGCACGGGCAAAGGCAAGATTCTGCGCGAGTCGCCACTGGTCGGCGGCATCGACGTGGCCGGGCATGTGGTCGAATCCCGCGATGCGAAATTCAGGGAAGGCGATGAAGTCCTCGTCACCGGCTGCGGTCTGTCGGAAACGCGCGATGGCGGCTATGCGCAGTACGCGCGACTCGACGCGAAATGGGTCATCCCGCTGCCGAAAGGCCTGACGTTGCGCGAGGCGATGGTGCTCGGCACGGCTGGTTTCACTGCTGCCTTGTCGCTGTATAGAATGCAGCAAAATGGACAAATTCCCGCAATGGGGCCGATCGTCGTCACTGGGGCGACCGGTGGTGTCGGCTCGCTGGCGATCGACATTCTCACGCGCGCGGGCTTCGAAGCGCACGCGATCAGCGGCAAGCCCGAGCATTTCGACGATCTCATCGCGCTCGGCGCCAAGCAGTGCATTTCGCGCAAGGATTTGTACTGGGGCCAGCGCCCGCTGGAAACCAGCCGCTGGGCCGGCGCGATCGACAACGTCGGCGGCGAGTTGCTCGCCGGACTCACCCGCGTCATCCACCCTTACGGCAATATCGCGAGCTGCGGTTTGGCGGCGGACCCTTCGCTCGCAACCACGGTGATGCCTTTTATACTGCGCGGCGTGAGCCTGCTCGGCATCGCCTCGGCCGGTACGGCACGCGATATCCGCGATCGCATCTGGCAACGTTTGGCCAGCGACTGGAAGCCGGCGCATCTCGACCGTATCGCCACGCGCGAGGTTCGTTTGGAGGGCTTGCCGGGCGTTTTCGAGACCATGCTTTCCGGCGGTTCGTTCGGTCGCACGGCGGTCGTGCTCTGAATGCAGCGTACCGAAGCGTGAACCGCGTCACGCATACGAAAATGAATTGTCGCTGAGCGAAAGTTCTGCCTACAATCCGCTCTTGGCATTGCACAGGGGATGGGCGCACCATGGCACGCATACTGATTGTCGACGACTCGCCGACGCAAGTACTCGGACTGAAACGCATCGTGGAAAATCTGGGTCATGTCCCGTTGACCGCGGAGGACGGCAATGCGGGCGTGGAAGCCGCCAAACGCGAAATTCCCGACCTGATCCTGATGGATGTGGTGATGCCGAACCTCAACGGCTTTCAGGCCACGCGCATGCTGTCACGCGAAGCCACGACCCGCCATATTCCCGTCATCCTCGTCACGACCAAAGGTCAGGAAACCGACAAGGCCTGGGGTATGCGTCAGGGCGCCAAGGCGTATGTGACCAAGCCGATCAACGAGAAAGAACTTTCGCAGGCGATCAAGAATTTGCTGCCTGCCGCAGGGTAGCGCGTTCGCGCACCGCCGGCGCACGTCGAGCACACACGGCGTCACTCGATTTTCGTTGTCGGTCGCGAAGCCGATTCGTCTGTCTGCGCACGTTCGAGCCGGCGCTTGCGCACGGCGCAAGCGCGTGCGCTATGCCTGCGCAACCGCCTCGCCGAACTCTTTCGCCATTTGCTCGTAGAGTTTGCGTTGTGCCTCCGTCTGCGCGGGCGGCGCATGCACCTGCAAGGTCACGAATTGATCCCCCGGTGTCGCACCGGGCATGCCCCGACCACGCAAACGCATGCGCTTGCCGCTGTCCGAGCCGGCGGGAATCTTCAACTCCACATCCCCTGCGAGCGTCGGCACCGTAAGCATGCCCCCCAACGCAGCCTGCCACGGTGCGATCGGCAGGGTGAGCAGAACGTCGCGACCATCGAGCCGGAAACGGCCATCCTCGCGCACGAGGACTTCCAGCATCAAATCGCCCGCCGCCGCTCCCTGCGAACCGGGTGTGCCCTGCCCCGCGAGGCGAATCTGCTGCCCCGGCAGGATGCCCGCAGGGATCTTCACCTCGAGTGTGCGTTCGCCGCCGCCGGCATCGCGCAGGGTGATGCGTTCCTTGCCGCCGCGATAGGCCGTTGCCAACGGAATTTCCACGCGAGCCTGCACATCGCGACCGCGTCGCGGACCGGCGCGACCCCGCGCCTCGCCGCGTTGCCCGCGAAACAACGACTCGAAGAAATCGGAAAACCCGCCTTCACCGGCATCGGAAAAATCGAATCCCTGGCCGTCCCCGAAATTCGACTGCGGGTGATATTCCTGCCCCGAACGATAGCCCTGCGCCTTGACCTGATCGTAGGCGCGACGTTTGGCCGGGTCCTTGAGCGCTTCGTAGGCCTCGTTGATCGATTTGAATTTTTCCTCGGCCTGAGCCTCCTTGCTCACGTCGGGGTGATATTTGCGCGCAAGTTTGCGATACGCCGATTTGATTTCCGCTTCGCTCGCATCGGCCTTGACGCCGAGAATGTCGTAATAGTCTTTGAACTGCATGAGATCACCTGTGCGATCGCCACCGATCGCGGATTCTGGAAAGCGACGCGCGCGACGACGCTTCGGCTACCCCGTAAAACGCACAACCCGCAGCCAGCATAGCCGACCGCGGGTTGCGCCAACAACGCCAGCGCGTTGCCGCAGACTCAGTGTGCGACGACGATCTTGCGCGGCGCCGCTTGCGCCTTCTTCGGAATCGCGATTTCGAGCACACCATTCCTGCCACTGGCCGTGATCGCCTCCGCATCGGCACTGTCGGGCAGCGCGAAGCTACGCTCGAAGGCGCCGTGACAACGTTCGGCGCGGGTGACTTTCCCGCTCTCTGCGGCCACCTCCGACTTGCGCTCGCCCTTGATCGTCAGCACACCCTTGTCCATGCTGATCTCGATGTCCTTTGCATCAACGCCGGGGATATCGGCAAGGATCACGTAGCGCGCGTCTTCCTCGCACACATCCACGCGCGGCGTCCACGCGTTCGCGTCCTGATGATCGAAAAAGAAATGGCGATGCGGCGGGCGCGGCCAGTTGTGGTATTGAGCAATGGTCATGTCTGTATCCTCAAGTCGTTCGGGCCGATTGCCCGCTGACGAAGAAAGTGCGGATCGCCCGGATCATTTCAAGAGCGCAAACAAGGATTATCATTGCCAGCCCTACCCTTGAAAGGAGCGAAATCATGACCATCGCCGTCGGCGACACCCTGCCCAACGTCACCCTCAACCATCTCAAGGATGGCGTGCAGGCGATCGACACGGATGCGATTTTCAAGGGCAGGAAAGTCGTGTTGTTTTCCGTTCCCGGCGCATTCACGCCGACCTGCTCGGCCAAGCACTTGCCGGGCTACGTGGAAAAGTTCGCAGAGTTTAAAAGTAAACATGTGGACGTCGCCTGTATCGCGGTCAACGATGCCTTTGTCATGGGGGCTTGGGCGCAGCACCAGCATGTGCCCGATGGCCTGTGGATGCTCGCCGACGGCAACGGCGCGTTCACCCGCGCGCTGGGTCTGGAGATGGACGGCAGCGCGTTCGGTCTGGGCATGCGCGGTAAGCGCTTCGCGCTCTACGCCGACAATGGCGTGGTCAAGGCCCTGCATGTCGAAGCGCCGGGCGAATTCAAGGTATCCGACGCCATGTCGATGCTGGCCGCCATTTGATTGGGCGGAAGTGCGCAGACTCACGGGCTGAGTCGCAAGCCCGGCATCAGGCATTGGGATGCGCCGCGCCTGCCTGTCGGGTCTTGTCACCCCACTTCGCGAAAAGCGAAGTACGCGTCGGTCGACCCGACTTGCACGGTCGTTTCCCGATATTTGTATTCTGGATGGGGTTCTGCTAGGGTCGCGCGCGGCGTTATGCACCGTTCATTTTCGGATTCCCATGGCACGTCATCAGGAGCTTTTGCATGAACTCGACTGAAATTTCCACGTCTGTCGTCGTACCAACGCAAGCTGTCGGCATTACCCGCCACACCTTCATCCAATGGCTCCTCGGAAGCCTCCTCGTGGTATCCGGTTTGTTCGTCGGCCCCTTGGCCTTTGCGCAGGGCCCATTCCCGAGCATTCAGATCACGGGGCTCGCCGGCACCCCGAGCGGCGGCTGCACGAGTCCGTCGATACGCGTGAACCTTTGGGCCAATGCCACCAGCGCAAACTCGGACAACTACACCATATCCGTCAATGGCGTTGTCCAGTACACGTGGACGGGCGAAACGTCGGGCTACGGTCCCCAGCCAGCGCCTCCCGGCGGAGCGGCGAGCAATGCGTATGGAATCAATGGCCTGAACGGAACGTTCGCCGCCAACTCCACGATCACAGGCACCATCACCACGTATGCTGGCGTGGCCGCGAGTGGCCCTGTCACCGCAGGCCAGACGCCGACGTATCAGTCGTCGATCAGTTGGAATTGCACCACGGGCGCGCAAGTCGGCTCGATCGTGAATGTCGATCTGCGTGCGCCGGCCGTGCCGGCACCAAGCAACTCGACCTACTCACTGCTCGCCGGCATGATCTGCCTGCTCGCATTGGGCGCGTTCACGCTGCGCCAGCGCCGCCGTCATATCGGGCACTGACGGAATAACACTTCGTTTTTTTGTGGTACTCGGATCGCCCGTGACAACACGGGCGATCTTTTTTTGCCTCTGCGCTCAGGGCGCCGGCGCTGGCACCAGCCCATCGCTCGACGCCGAATCGGCTGCAGGGTCTTGCTCGTCCCCGCCCAACGATTCGATCGCGACCACCCCCACCAGCGCCTCTTCCGCCGGCAGGCGAATCAACGTCACGCCCTGGGTATTGCGCCCGACCTTGGCGATTTCGCTTGCGCGCGTGCGCACAAGCGTGCCTTGGTTGGAGATCAGCATGACTTCGTGCGCCTCGCCCAATTCCACGGCGCCGACCAGACTGCCGTTGCGCTCGGAACACTGAATGCCGATGACGCCGCGGATACCGCGGCCCTTGCGCGGATACTTCGACAGCGGCGTGCGCTTGCCGTAGCCGCGCTCGGTGGCGGTGAGCACATGACTCTCCGCGCTCACGGCAGCGTCGTCGACGAGCGTGTCGTCCTCGACCGTATCCGGTGCCTCGTCGTCGTCGCCGCTTTGCTCGGCGGCATGCTCGACGACGAGCAGCGAGACGACGTGCGCACCGTCGGCGAGGCGAATGCCGCGCACACCGCCGGCGGTGCGGCCCATGGCGCGCACTTCGCCTTCGGCAAAGCGCACGGTGCGTCCATTGGAAGCGAACAGCATCACATCATGGCTGCCGTCGGTGAGTTGCACATCGACCAGCGCATCATCCTCGTCGAGCGAAATCGCCGCCTTGCCCTTTTGCAGCTGGAATGCGAATTCGGTCAGCGGCGTCTTCTTCACCGTGCCGCCGCGCGTGGCGAAGAACACGAATTTGTCTTCCACGTACTCGCGCACCGGCAGGATCGCCTGCACCTTCTCGCCTTCCTCCAGTTGCAGCAGATTGACGATGGGGCGACCACGCGAATTGGGGCCGGCCTCGGGGATTTTGTATACCTTCAGCCAGTACACGCGACCCAGGCTGGTGAAAACGAGCAATGTGTCGTGGGTGTTGACCACCCAAAGTTTCTCGACGAAGTCTTCTTCCTTGATCGCGGTGGCCGAGCGACCCTTGCCGCCGCGCTTTTGCGCACGGTAGGTGCTGGTCGGCTGACGTTTGGCGTAACCCGCATGCGACAAGGTGACGACCACGTCTTCCGCGGCGATGAGGTCGAGCACGTCGAGGTCTTCCTGACTGGCCTGAATGACGGTGCGGCGCGCATCGCCATACTGCGCCTTGATCGCAAGCAACTCGTCGCGAATGACCTTGAGCAGCACCTCGGGGTTTTGCAGGATTTCGATCAGGCCCGCGATCGCGACCAGCAGTTCCTTGTATTCCTCGGTGAGCTTCTCTTGCTCAAGCCCGGTCAAGCG
>Ga0208826_1001130_pt1 | contig 23560 bp, 51 predicted proteins | sample AD_UKC115_MetaG_FD_184451 | JGI IMG/M metagenome (GOLD analysis project Ga0208826, IMG submission 184451) | Active sludge microbial communities of municipal wastewater-treating anaerobic digesters from Hong Kong - AD_UKC115_MetaG (SPAdes)... | ecosystem: Engineered > Bioreactor > Anaerobic >...
AATAGTCATTAAACAAGCATGTACTAATCCATGTATAAAAATTGGAAATATTGGTTTACCAATTGATTTAGCTCTTAACATCCAAGATGTTGATAATGGTGTCCAATCAGCTAAGAAATGACAAAAATAGAGACTAATTAGTAGTAGCATCTTTTTCAAATATTAATGAAATTTGTAAACCTTGACCATCATTTACTTCTAATTGTAAACGTCCATCCGGTAAATCTTTTAAAATAGTTTGACAACCTTCTCTAACTACTGGTTGTTGAATTGACTGACCATATATTGTAAGATGTGACTTTATGTTTTCTTTCATAGTTTATATTCTTGTTTTTAAATAATCTTTTAATAGTGCACTTTGTTTTTTATGATCTAAAGATACACCTTTATTCTTTTTACGATCTCCAAATATATCTGTAATAACTCTTTTAGTTTGACCGTCTTGTTTACTAAATACAGCACCATTTAATAGTATAATATCTCCTTCTTCTATTGGATGTTTAGTACCATTTAATAACGCTTCACGGTCCGATATGCGAATTCCTTTAAAAGTTTCTGGACCAATATTAAATTGACGCATTGTTGTTGGGTATAGTGATGCAAAATCAAATACTGTTACCCACGAATGTAAGCCTACTGCTGGATATTTAACATAGCCACCTGTATTTCCGTCCTCTGTTTCTATTTCTTCTACTTCTTCTATACCAATTTGTGGTTTTTGTCGGCATAAAACAATACCAACATCTTTGTATGGTTTGGCAAATATTCCTTCTGTTACTCTGATTGCTGACATTGATTGTTCTATTTCAATCTTAGCCAGATTACTTAAAGATAACATTAAGTCAAAAGTTCTTTGTTTTAAGTGTATTTGTTGAACCAATAATGTATCAATACAGTTATATAGTAAGTATTTATACCAATCTTTATGGTAAAGATCTTTTAGAGTGCCTTCATATTCTAATTTAGGTAGGTCTAAGACTTGTTTGGCTACAAAATCTAATTTATCACTTTCTTTAATTTTGATTGAAGTGTCCCATTTTGCAAATATATCTAAATAGTCAAATACTAATCTGTGTTTCGGTAGTTCTTCAAATGTTGGTCGTTCTTCGCTTTGATTCTTTTTCCATGGTCGAACTAATTTACCAGTTGGACTAGCCACATTTGGATTAATACCTAACTTTCGAGCTCTAGTAACAAAATAAACCCAATCATAATTAACAAAATTCCAACCGGTTAACACTGGTATTTTAGGTACTATATCATTAAAGAAAGTTTCAATCATTTCTTTTTCTGTATCATAGTAGTACCATTTTAGCTTATAATTAGTATCGTACTTTTTGAAATATTGATTAATATCATTTTGCATTTTTTGTACTTTAGCTTGTTCTAAGTCTTTGATTCCTAATAAGTTAATGATATTATTATGACAAATACATATTGCGGTGATTGGAGAATTGGCAAGATGTGCTTCAGGAAAACCATCTATAATTTCAACCTCGATATCACAAAAAAATATTTTAGGTTCATTATATGCAAATATTTCTTGTTGTTCGCTTTCTGGTAAGTTAGTTAGGAATTCAGCAATTGAATATCGATTTGGCCAGCGAACATTGACCCTTTTAACAGGTTTACGATCCCAGGTATGATAACGATCACTTTTTTCTGGATCATCAGCAGAGCAAGGTTGCCATTCGGTTGGATTTTGCCAACCGTAATTTTTTATTTTTAAGTCACCTTTTTGGTCAATATAAGACAAAATAAGATGACCGTTTTGATATTCATAATTAACTATCATATTCTTTTTTATACAGAAATTAAAAATAAGTTTTAAACAATATATAGAAATATATGATTACGACAATAAAACAGTTTAGAGAAAATGTATTTAAGCCATATAATTTAGCATTGCGACAACAAGAGTTAAAAGATACTTTTATAAAACTTATTTCTCAAGAGACTGTAAAAGGTGATCTAAAAATAGATCATTTGATGTTAAATCTAGATCCTAGCTTGTTTAAAATGAGTAAAATTGAAGGCGTATTAGAATTGCAAAATAAAGATTTAACTAAATTGCCAACTTGGCTAAGAAGAATTAAATATTGTAGAGGGTTATTCCTATCACGTAACAAATTAAAAACGTTACTACCATGTCCAACAGAAATAGATGGTCACTTTTCGTGCACATCAAATCATTTAAAAAATTTATTGTTTGGACCAACTATAGTCAGTGGCAATTACTATTGTTGGAATAACTATTTAACATCATTAAAAGGTCTACCTAAGTATATTGGTGGAGATCTATGGTGTTATAATAATTATAATGTTTTTAAAATTAATGATATACCATCAGATACTATAATAAAAGGAAAAATATATTTTACTGAAGATAAGAATGAAGCCTAATCAAAAACGAGACAAAAAAAAATCAGCTAAATACATTGAAACTGAAATCAAAGAATCAATTGGCTATAAAGATTTTATTCAATTTAAAAACGGTGTTAACTTAAGCTCTAAACAAGCCGAGTTGTATCAACTAATTCTCAATAATAAAATAACAATAGCTACTGGTCCTCCAGGTACAGCTAAAACATTTAGTGCTTGTTATGCAGCATTAAAATTATACAGTGAAGGTTTTTGTAAAAAAATAATTTTAACTAAGCCCACAGAAATTGTTAGTGGAACATCTGAATTAGGGTTTCTGCCTGGTGATTTAAAAGAAAAACTAGAAGTTTATATTGAAAGTTTTATTGATAATTTTAAAGAAATTATTGATGAAAGAAGTATGAAAATGTTGATGGATAGTGATACAATTGAGTTTAAACCGGCACAATTTGTACGTGGTCGTACATTTAATGAATCTGTTGTCATTATAGACGAATTTCAATCTTTCGATATTAAAGCTCTAATGGCTCTGGTAACGCGATTAGGCAGAAAAAATTGTAAAATGATTTTTATTGGAGATACTGCACAAAATGATATTAGTAAAAAGTTTGTAGCAGTTGATTTCTTTAAAGCCGTATTAAATGGTGTTAAAGGAGCAGGAATATTTCAATTCGACAGATCAGATATTGTTAGAGATAAAATATTGATCGACATTATTGATAATTATGAAAAGTTAAAAGCAGATGGTAAACTACCTCAAACAAGAAAAAACACATAAATATATAAATCAATGATAACGTCGATTAAAGTATTTAAAGAGGTCTTTAAGCCGTATAATTTGGCTGGTCGTCAACAGGAGTTGAGAGAGCAAATGTACAAAACTTTGGGTCAATCAGTATTGAACGGTAACTTAATAGTAGAACCTTGGATGATAGATTTAGATCCTAGTAGAGTAAAAGTGAAAAAGATTGATGGAGACTTAAATTGTCGATTTTTAGATTTGACCTCTTTACCTGTATGGTTTCAATCGATAGAAGAGGTGACTGGCTGGTTCGATTGTCGTAACAATCGGTTGACTTCATTAGAAGGTGGTCCACAAACCGTTGAAGGATCGTTCTATTGCTATAGCAACAAGTTGACCTCATTAGAAGGTAGTCCACAGACTGTTGGATGGTCTTTTGATTGTAGTGATAATCAGTTGACCTCATTAGAAGGTAGTCCACAGACCGTTGGAGGGTCATTTCTTTGTTATAACAACAAGTTAACTTCATTAGAAGGAGGTCCACAGATTGTTAGAGGCGATTTCTATTGTGATAACAACAAGTTGACATCATTAGAAGGTTTATCTAAAGAGATTGGTAGAGATGTATGGTGTTATAATAATGCCAAACAATTTACTGAAACAGACATACCTAAAGAAACTAAAATTGGTGGCCAAATAAAATTTAAACTATAGTTATAAAATATATGTCATTAGCAATAACACCTGGAGAACCACAAGCACAATTAAGATTATTAGCTGATATGAATCAAGACGTATTTAAATACGGCTTGTTTAAAGGAGATGATTCTTTGTATGAAGATCCGACATATCTTGGTTTTACATTAGAAATGGATTCTAACTCAGCAATATTAAATCAGCCTAATGCATTCTTACAACGACGTGGTATACAAGAAGGTAATATTGAGTTATCTTCTAGGTTACCAATCTATTCTGAATTTATTAATAAAGCCAGAATGTTATTTAATTCGCAAGAATCTATTGTTGAAGAAGGTGATAAATCGACATTTGTTAAATCGCATTATATTAATTCTGTTTCAGGTCTAAATACATTAAGTAAAAAATTTATTGAATGGAAAAAAGATTTTATTGAGCTAGAGTTATATGAAGATATATCAATGTTTTCAACATATTTGTCTACTTTATATAATAATTTAGTTTATTCTTATCAAAATGGTAGAGTTTTAATACCAGAAAACATGTTACATTTTGATTTACATATTAAAATAAGTGAAATTCGTAGTTTTACATCAATTGGTAAATTAGCTAGTCAAGATCTAAACGATCAAGCTATTGCCAATGCATTAAAAAATAATGTTACATGTCATATTTATACATTACACGATTGTTTATTTAATTTCTTTGATAGTCGTTCATTTGGAGATGAAATAGTACAAGCTGGTATTGGAACTAATCTACCAGCGCCTAGTGTTTTACCAATGAAAATATGGTTTAAATCTGTTAGCAGACAACTATATACTCCATTAATTAAAAGAGCATATAGTGTACAAGATGCAAGAATTGATTTAGGTACTGTTATTGTAGGTTATACTGGAGATCTAAAACCAAATAGTAAACCAGATGGTAGTGGCAGTAAAGGTGATATTCAAAACAGTGATATATCAACGCCATATCAACAAGGTCAAATTAGCAATGCAACTTCAATTAGCGATAGAGCAATATTTGGTTCGGCTAAAACAAAAAGACCATCATCTGAACGATCTTATAACAGAGAAATCGAACAAAATCCAGCAATTGATATATCTAATGATATTAGTACAAGATTTGATCAATTAGGTGATATTGATCAATACAACCAACCTTTGGAGCCAAGTACAAATACTTTACAACCAGCTGGACCTGGAGAGCTACTAACATCACCAAATATTACGTTAAGAGATATTCTTGATGATCCAAATGCTGCTTTACAAAAATATGCTAATAATAAGGCAGCTGCTTTTGGTAATGCTACTAATAATTTAGCTAATAGAGCTGAATCAATTATTAAACAACGATTAAAACAAGTAGAAAACGAAATCATACGTAAAAGAAATGAACTAATTCGTTCATTTGTGTATGATGTTGTTCAAAGAACAGGTACTAAAAAAATAGTACCAGATAATGTATATTATGATACAGATTTTAGACAGAGATTGTTAGATCAATTGCGATCTGATATTGGGATTAATTTAGCCAGTGAAACTTTAAACTTTTTAACAGGAGCTCGATAAAATAATAACAATGATAGGTAGTGAAATAGACAAGCAAATTAAAGATCAAAGATTTGTTGGTATTGTTGAAGATAATTTAGATCCAGACAAAAAGCAACGAGTTAAAGTTCGTGTTCCATATTTGCACGGTTTACCAGAACAAGTACCGACAACAGCACTACCTTGGTGTCATCCAAAAAGAGACTTAAATGGTCTTAGTTTTCAAGTGCCCGAAAAAGGTAAGGTGTTGTATATTACATTTCCTAATGGAAATTTTTATTATCCACAATATGATGCTGCGCTACATTTAAATATTAATTTACAAAAAAAAATTGAAGAATACAGCGGTCAAAATTATGCAGATTTTATTGCTTTATTATATAATTGGAATACACAAATTTGGGTAGAAAATGAAAAAGGATTAAATATTATTCATAAATTTAATGGTATAGGAATTAAAGAAAATAATGTTACTGTATTGTTAAAAGACAATCAAACTGAATTGTATTTAGGTGATGATACAGGCAATCAAGAATTAGTTCTTGGTACTAATTTTATGCAATGGATGGACACACTAGTTCAAACACTATTAAATGCATATATTGGTAATTTAGGAGCGCCTGCTATTGCAAATCCAGCTCTAATTAATGTTATTAATCAATATTTTGCTCAACGAACAACATTCTTATCACAACATATTTATGCCGTTGATAATAATCAAATAAAGTCAAAAGATTTTCCTATAGATGAACAAATTGGTGATCAGATTAAAACAGATATAAAAACTAGAGATTTAAATATACAAACTCGTAAGATCGAATGGAAACCAAAGCCAGTTATTGAAGAAAAAGGTTTAGAACAAGTAAATAATTATGTAGCACCACCAACAGATGGTAGTAGTGTTGGTTCAAGTTCAACAGAAGGGCCAAAACCAGAACCAGTTATTGGAGATAAGGCTAAAGAAGTTGACAGAATGATTAGGTATTTAAAATCACAAAATTATGAAGTATATGAAAAACCATATCAGTTAAATATTGTAGGTGTTAGAAATAAAGTAAAAGATAGTGGTACAATAACTAATAAGTTTGATGATTGGTGTTGGGTTTTTTATAAAACAGATCAAGGTCAATGGGATCTTCGTAAATACAGCATTACAACTAGTCCTGGTTTTAATCCGCGCTCAACTCTATTACCAAACGGTCCAGGCGGCAGTGGAGTTGCAATGTTAGCGTATGGACAATATAGAAATAAATGGAAACTAGGTTATCATCAAAAAAGAACTGGAAAACCAGGTGGTAAAATAAATGAAAAAACTGGTCAACCTGCACCTGAACATAGAGCTTTATGTTATGCAACAACTGCACATATCAGACAAGCTCCAAACGGTCAACAATACTTAATTCCTGGTCAAGGTCAAATAATAACAGGAGCAATCGGTATTAACATTCATCACTCGTCTGATAGTGGCACATCACCAGCTGTATTTAATTGGTCTGAAGGTTGTCAAGTATTTGCACAACGTCAACAACATGATGAATTTATTCGACTTTGTGACCAACATGTACTAAAAACTAGTATTGGCACATTCACTTATACTTTAATACCACAACGAGAATTTGAAATTTTTAAATAACCAGATTTAATTATATAATTGTTATATGAATTTTAAAGAACAATTAATTGAAAAAATAAATGGATTAAATGACCAAGATATTAAACATTTAATCTCTATTTTAGATAAAGATACAAAATTTAAAGAAAAAAATCATACACAAATTAACTTAATTCGATTCTTAAAAGAAATTTCTGAAGAGTATACATACTATACTATTTATGATATAGCATCTCACGATTTTGTTGGAGATTTAAGTAATGCTGATGACAATGATATAATTGATGAAGTTTCTAATAGAAGTTGGACTGCGTATGAAATTGAAAAAATGGGAATAGAGCCAGAAAACAATGACATTGACATTGAAAATTTTCATGATTATGAAATAATTAATCAATTTAAAAAAATTCATGGAATTGATAATTTATTAGCTTATATGAAATTTGATAAAATTATGGAACAAACAGATTGGACTAAATTAGAATAAAATTAATATAGCAAGAACCAACAATATGGGATTATTTAAAAAACTAGCAAAACTATCATTAAATTGTGTAGAAACACCAATATCAATTACAAAAGATGTAATAACATTAAGTGGTCTTTTAACTGATAAAAACCAATCTTATACATCAAAAAAGATAAAAGATTTAAATAGAGATTATAAAGATCTTAAAAAGTATTTAAATGAAGACTAATATATTTATTTGTAAAAAGAAAAAATTAGATAAAATTGGAGCTTTGTTAATTATTGCAAACAGCCAAAAAAAGAACTCAAAAATCATTTAAAAGAAAAGAATGTAGAATATATTATTGCAAAAAATGCTGCTCATATCATACTAAAATAACAGACGAAGATGAAACATTTAAAAACACGACAAGAGTTGAACGAAGCGTCAGAAAACTTGAATATATCTGATGTTGGTGATAGTTTAATAAGACAAGGAACTTTTCACACGGACGTTGATATAATAAAATATGATGGGACAAATAAGGATTTTATAATCAATAAACTTAATATAAAATCACACATATCATCATACTTCAAAGATAATCCATCATATTTTATAATCCAGAAGGATGGTGATTGGTTTATTTTAGATGAAGAACAATTTAAAAGAAAAGTTACTCTTAATTAAATTATCACTAAAGTTTTGCGTATATGGCTTGTGGTGGATTAAAAACCACACACCTTTCGTAAAGCACAGAAATAAATAAAATGAGATAAACTTAATATTAATCGAGAACACCACCATAAGCTATATACGCTGTTGGGTGCAGTGCTTCTCACAAAACTTAAAGATATGTTTAAAGATTTTAAAGAGTTCAACCAGTTTATGATTTTTTGCCACACACATTATGAATTGAATGACGTATGGCATTTTGAAAATGGTGATAAAGGCATATTGTTTGAAGGTGCTTGGAACAATTCAGGTGGAAATCAAAAATATTCACCGTTTAATTTGCCCCGAAGAACAACAGCCACAATATGCCAAACGAAACTCACTTGAAGAAGTATATGATGTGTGGCAAAAAGTTCGTGCAAACCTCGTCAAATAGCATTGCACCTAACGGTTGCAAATATGAGAAGTAAATTTTACATATAAAAAAATAAACAAATCAAAATTTATTTCTTATATTTGTTGTTATAAGTATGTATTATTTTTGTTTTACCTTATAAAAAAAATTAAATTATGATAGAACAATTAGGAATGACACCAGAAGAGTTTCAAAAGGGATTTATTGATTTTATCTCTAATAGGAAACCAGAAAAGTTAGAAACAGGAACACATTTGGATAATATATTAAAAGATGGAATACCAAAAGATAAAATCACGATGATGGTTGGTAAATCAAATGTTGGAACTTTGATGCACTTATATATAGAACATTTAATAAACTCAAAACAAAAATAATATTACTTATAACGTTTTGCAGCTAACAGAAGTGGCTGCTTAAATAAAACTTCATTTATAAACCAATGCTTGTGCAGCCATTTTTGTTAGGTGCTGTTATAAGCTGTAAAATAAAATTTAAGCGATGGGAAGATATTTAACCGAAAAACAAGTAGTAGAAAAATATAATGAAGGGTGGAGAATAGAAGTAAAAACAAATTATAAAAATAAACCAATGAGTTATTGGATGTGGAAAAAAGGCGAAAAAGACCTTTTGTTTTTTACGGTTAAAACAAGAGAATCATTAAGATTAAAAAATATAATTGATTCAAATAACGATTTGGTAAACCGTGCGTAGGCAATTTTATTTTATTGCTTATAACGATTGGGTGTATATGTAGGTTTTTTAACTCTAAACTTTTATATATACTACTGAACTAAATAAAAAAAACTTACATATACACCTTGTTATGTGTAGTAATTTTGTGGGTGGGGGTTGAACTAAAATTTAATTTCTGAATATTTATATATAAAGATAAAACTGTGATTAAAGAAATGAGAAGCCATATAGATAAATTTAAGAATTTCTTGTTAAAAGAACAAGATAAAAATTCAAATTTTGAGGATTTTGAAGGTGTTAATGAATACACTTTTATTCTTTACTTTGATGTAATTGGTGGAAACATACCACAATCTGAATATGATGATGTTCTTCATAGAGCTTTGATTGAAGAATTTAATGGGTTTGGAAACACTTTTTACTTAAGAGATTACTTTACTCCCACTAATCCAAGTTTTGAAGTAAAGATTATTAAAAATGAATGGGTTGGTAATAAGAATCATGTTTTTGATTATATAAAAACCACTATCAAAGTAGAAATACCAAAATATGAGGATTTTACAATTGAAGATGTTGAAGAAACTATCAAAAATAAATTAGGTAGTTTTCATCATCGTTGGAACATTTCTTACGATGAAAAAGAAAAGGTTCATATATGGTTGAAGAAATTAGAAAGGGTTGGATAAAAAAATTATTACACATAACGGTAGGCGTATAAACGCTCGTTTTAATGGCGTTTTATACGCTGTTATATTTAGGTTTTTAAATTTTTAGTGATGGAAGAAACAATAGAATTAAAATGTGAAAAATGCGGGTGTGATTATGAAAAACCATCTGTATTTAAAGAACACCTTGTAAAAACTAATTACAACGTATTTTACAAATGGAGTTTAGCATTTTGCGATAAATGCAGAAGAGAAAAAGCACGAGAATCTTTAAAAGCTCTACCAAATGTTTTAAGAGCATTGGGAGAAAATTTAAAAACTTGAATATAACTATATTATATATGTAATAACATTTAACTAATTGTAAATGAACGAGAAAGGAAAGGTAACTTTAAAAATTTGTAAACAAAAACTCAATTATCTAAACTACTCCAAAAACACAATTAAGTGTTATTTATGGTATATTGATGAGTTCCTTAAATCTCAAACTAAGTCAGCACAACACCTAAGCTCAAATGATTTTCAATCATATCTTGATAATTACAATTTCACTTCTGTATCACAACAGAATCAAGTAATTAATGCCTTACGAGTTTTGTATAAATTCGGTCTTGACAAGAAGTATGATAAAGTTTCTTTCAAAAGACCAAAGAAAGAAAAGAAACTGCCAAGGGTCATTGATGGAGATTTAATCAAGAAGAGGCTTTCAGAAATTTCTAACTTAAAACACAAGACAATATTAACACTCACCTATTCTGTAGGACTTCGTGTGTCAGAGATTATTAATTTAAAGATAGAAGATATTAACTCCAGTAGAATGTTAATTTATATTAAGAATGCAAAGGGAAGAAAAGACAGAGTTGTTCCGTTATCTAAGTATGTATTGGGGTTGTTGAGGGATTACTATAAAGAATATAAATCAAAGATTTATCTATTTAACGGTCAAAATTCACTTCAATATTCAGTTGGTAGTTGCCAGAAAATATACAAGAAGTATATTGACCAGAATTCTTCAATACATACTTTAAGACATTCATCATTTACAAACTTATTGGAAAATGGTACTGACCTAAGATTAATACAATCAATAGCTGGTCGCTCATCATCAAAGACAACTGAGATTTACACACATGTATCAAATCAAATATTAAATAAAGTAAATTTACCGATTTAGGTTAAATAAGTATATAGTTCCCAATAATAATAATATATGTTATTACCGAATAAATATTGGACAAGTTCTAAAATAGAACATTTACCAAATAATGGTATATTTGTTTTTGGTTCAAATACTGAAGTTAGACACGGTTTAGGTAGTGCTTTAACAGCTAAACAAAATTTTGGTGCAATATATGGTCAAAGTTCTGGTAGACAAGGTCAAAGTTATGCAATAATAACTAAAGATTTACATAAAAAATTCCATCCATCAATTTCAAAAGAACAAATTTCTTCTCAAATCAAAGATTTATATCAATATGCAATTGTTAATAATCCGTACTGTACATAACAAGGTGTATAAGAAAGTTTGCTATCAGCAGCTGTGGTAATTTGAAAGTTTTTACAAGCAAACCTTCTCATACACCCAAACGTTATGTGCCATTTTACTGCAACCTCAAAGCCTTGAACCAATTTAACAAACGGTTTTTTTCTCCGAGTGAATAACCCCATTTCCCTGTTATCAAAAAAGTGATGGGTAATCCGATAAGCATTAACAACATCATTGCTATTGCAAATGGAAGTGTTAAACGCATCCAAAAATTGACAGGTGTTTTTTCTTCGTAATAGAAATCCATTTTCAATTCAATGAATCTATCACACAATTCTTCACTATCAATTTTTGAAAGTTCTGGGAACACTTTTTTGAAGTTCGGTATGTAATTAGCATAACCGTTTGACCAAGTTCTTTTTAATTTTCTGTACATCATAATCTGAATAAAAACGGCACATAACAAGGGTTTTGCGTAATAGCCCTATCAAGTGTCGTGGTTAATTTTAAGTTTCTACTAAGGGCTACTACGCAAAGCCCCGATACGTTATGTGTAATTTTATTCCCACACGCTATACGCACCAAATTCATCATCAAATTCAATGTGATTTATTTGAATATCATTATCCATTTCCATTTGTGTTTCGGATATATTTTCATCTTTAATGTATCTTTGTATCGCTTCTCTTTCTGTTATATTCAAATAACATTTCATCAATCCTGTGTATCCAATACACATAAGTTTATTTTTCTTTCCCATAAAAAACTACACATAACAAAGAATATAAGTAATAACCGAGTTATGTGGTTTATTTAAGTTACTACCCTTGTTTAACATTTATATTTAATTTTAAGTTTTTTGTTTCAAATCGGTTACTACTTATATTCTCAACCGTTATAGGTAAGCATAGCGACCGTAATTAGCCGACATTTTAAACTCCCTATCTGTTTGAATTGGGTTTAAGTCCATATCAATTTCGTAGCAATGCAAAAAGAATGGAATATCGTTCACAAAATATATTCGTTGTTTAATATCGGTTCTATCTTCACATCTACAATTTGATTTAATAAAGTTTTCAAGTTCCATTCTATTTTCAAACTCAAATCCTTTCCTTTTTAGTCCTTCAATCATATAATCTTCTAACTGCTTATTGAGTTGAGAAGAAAGCCTACCTATAACACTCGCTATAAGTAATGGCGGGTCTTGTGGCTCATAATCAAGGTTTCTGCGCTCTAATTTCATTTGTGCTAAATTTAAAGTGAGTAGTTCTAAATCCGCCACTACTCATAGCGGATGCCGTTATACACAATACTACATTCGTGTTTCAATCAAAGTTTTATCATTGTAAAAATCATATACAATTTTAACTTCATCTTCGTTTAAATTAAGTATAGGAAAACAATTTCTCAAAACACCAGTTTCATTCACTTTGAATATTCTAATATCTTTAACGTAATCTTTTTTCAATTTAACTATTGTTTTCCTATCTTCCCATTCTTTGAAAAATTGTATATCAACATTGTTGTCTAATGTGATAACTAATTCTTGTTTGTCGTTATATCTTCCAATGAAGATTTTATCATTTATTTGTAGTTCCATATTTATGTTTTTCGTTAATAATCCGTACTGTGTATAACAACAAATATAAGAAATAAATTTTGACATTTCTATTTTTTTATGAAAAATTTACTTCTCATATTTGCAACCGTTATATTCAATTTTACTTCATAAAACTACACTTCGTTGAATATAACAAGGTATAAACGAAATAAAATTTATTGAGGTACAATTCCTGTTCCAATACACCATCCACAATAAGAAGGAAAAACTTTATCAAAAGTATAATTTTGAGTGTGATTCCACCTCATTCCTTCACCATCGCAATGTTTGCAAATCATTACCAAAATATCATCAACTTTAACATTCTTTTCTCCATTTTTCAATCTTTCTCTTGCTGTCATATAATAAATTTTAAATCGTTTATACTCTACCGTTATAAACTATTAATTGATTTTAAGTAGTCATCAACACCATTTTCTATTTTGTTTTGTTCGGTTGCAATTAAATGGCATTGCATACTTTGGCAAAAATCAATTAACAGTTCCCTTCGGTTTATAACATCAGGTATAGTTAATTGCCCTTCGCTCGTATTAGCACCGTTCGCTAACTTCTGTGGTTTGTATTCAAATTCTACTTCTATCCACTTCGCAATTGCTGTTAATTGGTCTGTATAAGCATGGTAATCTTCTGCAATTGCTCTCATCTTATGGTAAATGTTTTGTGCTTTCATATCGCTCACTATTTAGTTTATTTAAAAATTATCACTCGTATTAAGGCAACTAACTATACCTGCGTTCCGTTATAGGTAATTGTTTTAAAAATTCCCACCGCACCGTTACCAACAGCAACAGCTTTCACAACCACATTCTTGGCATTTTTTAGCATCAATGGCTGCTTGTCTTGCTCTACTTTCGGCATTTGGAACCCACTCTTCCCCGTCCCATTCCATACCTTCATAAAATCCACCTTTGCCATTGCTACTAAAAAATTCTCTATTGGTCATCATTCCATTTTTTCTGTGGTAATCATCCCACTTGGTATCATTTTCATTATACCCATAATATTTTGGTTCACTCATCGTGTTTTAATTTAAGTTTTGCCAACGCTAATTTTTAAAACAACTACCTATAACATAGTATTGGCAAAATGCCATAGATAGTTTGTGCCTTGAAATTAATTTTGTATTGGTGGCACTTCGCCAATACTCAACCGTTATGTGTAAGTGTTCTGTTCATCGTTCTAATCAAAGGTTGAAAATTTTAAAAGAAAAATTATTTTTCAAGTTCATCTGAACACCACTTTTTAACATAAGAATATTTAGGTGAATCCTGTTTTAAAATCTCTTGAACATTCATTCTTTTAATTTCTAACTCAGGGTATTCTTTTTGATTCTGTTTTAACCATTCATCAGGTATATCTCTACCACCCCAAATACCCCATTCCCAATCATTATCCACACCTCTAAAATGATTTTTATATAGAATAACATTAGAATTAACGTTAAGTTTTTTATAATCTTCCAATTCTTTCCATTCTTTAAATTTCTTAATATCCATATTCTAATTTTTCTTTTAAAATTTTTATTCAGTTCTCTGATTGAACATTATACCCTAATAACCACACCTACACATAACAAGGTGTATATGTAATGTGAGTTTCAGTGGTATATTCAAGTTCATCATTCTAATTAACATCTGTTTTTAAGTAAAGGTTAGTGTTTCAAATCTCACACTACATATACACCCAACCGTTAGTTGCTATTTGTTTTTGTTCTTTTTTGTCCCACGCACCGCAGTTTTTTCAAAACTGTTAGAGGTTGCTTCACGTTCCAAATGGGCTTCTACAAATGGCTTAAAGCTTGTCCCTTCGTCAATAGCTTTTTTTGCAAAATATTTTATACAATCATCAGAAAGATGTAGTAATTTAGACTTCTTCATTTAAAAAAATTTTTATTGCTGTTGTTAATTTTTTGTATTTTTTAGTGGGTTTTGAATTGAAATTAATTTCACATTCATATAATGGGTCTGCGCATAGTGACAAAGTATCTCCGTTCCAATTTATAATAGAACATCCTTCAGATAAAACGTTTTCTATATTGTCAATATTTTCATTATTGATGTCGCCATGTGCGGATATTTTTTTTTTACAACATTTTTCATTGTATTAATATTTCCACCAACAGCAATTATTGAATCAAAAACTAATTTTGAAAAACTTTCAGTTCCATTTTGTTTAAGAAAATTGGATAATTCTTTTTGTAATAATATTGCTTTCATATTTTAAATATCTAAATGGTCAAATCTTCTTGTGTAATAATCTGAATGTTTATTTTCATCATCTTTATCGGATAATCTTTTATATATAAGATGCTCATATTCTAATGCCTCAATATACATTAAAACGCTTTTAGGCGTATTTATTAAATCTTTTTGAGCATTAATTTTATGTTGCTCCATGCTTATTCCTAAATAATTTCCCATTTTTATATTTTTTTATAATTAAAACTTCCAGCTAAAACAATAAGAATACATCCTTCACATTTTAAAGCAAAAGTTCCATCTTCTTTATTCATATCTGAAACAAAACCTTGCATCCCTATATAAGTGTTAGAACACGTAGGGTTATTCTTGGGATTTGGAAGCCATGTTATTTTTATTAAATCTCCATTATTAGGCAATAAATTTCTCCATTTGTACCACTTATTTGTGAATCTTTCATAAATAGAGCCGATTCCGCAGTTTTTCGGAAACTTTGGTTTTCTAACTTTTACATCTTTCATTTTTTGCTATTCGTTTCATTAGTATTAGTGTCTTCTACTTTTTTCTTAAAATTTTATCTCTTAATCTTAAAAGGGAATTTAATCTTCTATAAATACCGTCACTTTCTTCCCTTTTTAATTAACTCTTTTACTTGCTCTATGGCTATATTGACATCGTCAATATCAGAACATTGACTTGCTTTATAAATATGTTTTAAACTTTTCATAATGTAAATATATATAGTATATTTAATATATACAAATAAATCTTTAAATTATTTTGTAACTTATTGTAAATCAATAAGAATAATTTTAGAACACCCTTCTCAAAAAAGAACAAAAACAAACAGAACCAGCCCACAAGCTCACGCACCAACTAACACACAATTAGCGCAAATTAGCACAAACTAACCGCTTAAAGCCAATCTGCGCCAATCTGCGCCAATCGTGATACCGTTATACGCAAGCACTACATTACGGCTTCGTATGACTGTTCAAAAATAGACTGCTTACACGGATAGAGTTTACGCCAATCAGTCGGGAATGGCTCTTTAATAAGGTAATCTCCAAGCGAGCAAATCATTTCTCCTTCAAGTGTGGGTATTTTTAAAATAGGTTGTTTGTTTTCATCCCAATCGTGAAACACATTGCCCTGAATAGATTTTGCCCAAGCGTAAACTCTATCCTTAGATTTGTCAGTAAATTGAACCGCTTCAATTTCTACTGGTATTTTTCTGTATTTATTCATTCTATTAAAGTTTATCGTTTAATCAACCGTGCCAGCGTATAACAGCGGTTTTGTGCTATTTGCCCCATTAAGTTTGTCGTTAAATTGAAGCCTTGTGTAAGGGGCAAACAGACACAAAGCCGCAAAACGTTATAAACAATAAATTAAAATTTGTTCCACCCCAATTTATTTCTCAATCTTTCAACCCAATCAGAAAAAGATTTTTCTTTCTCTTTATCAATAGGTTTATCTTCTCTTAAATGTTTTGGTACTACTCTATTATACCCTTCTGTTAATTTATCAGAAAAATCTTTTAAGTCTTTGTTTGTGAAATTTTCCATAATTTTAATTTACATGTTTATAACAACAAATATAAAACATTGCTGTCGTGGTTTCTATTTATATTATACGTTTAATTTTAAGTTTTTTGTTTCAAATCGGTTACTACTTATATTCTCAACCGTTATATTCAAGTTTATTTTTGTTTTGTTTTTATTAATATTTTACTAACAACATTATTATTTGAAGTTAATTGAATAGTTTTGTTTTTTACATCTTCATTTATACTAATCAAATAAGAACCTAATCTATCATTCTTATAATACTTATTGTCTTCTAATCTAATTAATTCAAATGTTTTATCGTTCATTTCTATAATTTCAGTAGTTATTCCTTTTTTATGGAGTTCACCATTAACTATATTTAACACTCTAACCCAATCGTGAACCATTGAAACATATTCATCCCAACCCAAATCAACGATTCTATTTAATTTATCACAATAAAACACGTCTTCCTCTATACTTCTAACTATCTCATCGGTGAAATTCCATTCCTTTATTAACATAATATATTTTTTAATTGTAAAACAAAAATAAACCTAAATATAACAAAGTGTAAAAAACATTAAAACGATTTTTTACACTCAGTCGTTATGTATAATAAATTTTTAATAACCATACTTAGACAAAAATTGTTTCCATTTTTCTTCTTGCCATTCGTCAAACTCTCTATCTGTTAAATAACCTCTATCTGATGTTTCCGCCCCATCAAAATATAATTTAACATCAAAAGTTTTCATATACCATTGAGTGTATTCTTCACCATATTGTTCATATAACAATCTTTGAAGTTGTTCGTCTATATTTCGAGTTTTGTTCTTCTTCATAATTTGTTTAATTAAAAATTTACATATACATAACAAATGATAAACAACATTAAAACGATTGTTTATCATCGGACGTTATGTACAATACTACCTTAGTACCCATAATGACGTTTTTTGTAATCTTCAAACGCATCATATATTGTATCTCCAATTCCATAACATTGAGGTGATACATTTTCTTCCATCCACTCATTTAATCTATAATGTGGTTCTTCACCAAGTTGTATTTCGTGAATGTTATCATTATCACTTTCAGAATTGAAGATTACAATTTTACCACCATATCTCATTGTTACTATGGTCAATGGATAAATATCCTCAATCTTTTCAATTTTATCTTTTTTCATATTTTTAAATTTATTTGTTAATAACCCGTACTGTACATAACAAGGTGTATATGTAATGTGAGTTTCAGTGGTATATTCAAGTTCATCATTCTAATCAACATTTGTGGTTAAGTCAAGGTTAATGTTTCAAATCTCACACTACATATACACCCAACCGTTATATGAAATGTTATTTTTGTTTTGAGTTTATAAAATAATCAATTGAACGTTGATAGAAATTATTTTTATACAATTTCAAACATTCAATCAATTGATTTTCAAAATCATTAGAATTTTCGATTAAATTACTATTATCATCTTTCGGATAACCTTTATATAATCTACCTTTGGTATTACTATCAATACGTCCATCAAAACAGAAAATTCCTTTATCTGTATCAAGTTCAATTGTACCTCCATCACGATACATTTCAAATTTCTTTATTTCCATAATTTTATATTTTGTAATTGGTAAAACAAAAATAACACATTCATATAACAAAGAATATATGTCATTAAAACGAACACATATTCTCAATCGTTATACACAATGCTACTTACTACTATTAAGTTTATTTTCAAGCCAATTACCAAATGTTTTATTTTTTATTTTGATAAATGTCATAGTTCCGAATAACAAAATACACACAAAATTAGAAACTGCAACACCTTCTGATTTATAAAAAATAAAACTCAAAATGTTTGAAAATAACCAAATCGTAGCACTAATAGCGAAAATTAAATCTTTATTTGTTTTCATATTATAATATTTGTACCGCAGTGTGTATAACAAGCGGTATAGTTAATAAAGCCAATTTACGTTTGTATTTCATAGCAAGCGGTATGGGTGGCTTTACTAACCATACCGCCAGCCGTTATGTGTAATAAAAAATTTTATCCAACCTCCGAATCGTTAGATGGATTTATTATTACCATATTATCTCTTGATTTCTGGATGTCTCTTTTCAGTTTCTCTGCTTCTTCATAATCTTCATTTTCAATACATTCTTTCAATATCATTTCCATCCATCCAATGAAAAGAGACCCCTCTTTTGAAATTGGTAGAGTTCCATCATCAACTATGAAAAATCCATCTAACTTATTTCCGTTATTATCTTTATTTTCTTGTTCCATATTAAATTCATTTATTAAATTTTTTTACATACACATAACAAGGTGTATAATAAAGTTTGCTATCAGCAGTATCAGTTAATTTGAAAGTTCATCTAAGCAAACCTTCTCATACACCCAACCGTTATAAGCAAGCAATATTATTTTTATTTTGAGTATCTTATTTTAAAATCCTGAAATGCTTCATCTATCGTATTACCAACACCATAGTTCACATATTCCCACTCTTCTTTCATAAAGTGGTGTGGGTCATATTGCCATTCTTCATTCCCCTCCAACGAATTTACACAATCAGCATCACAACTTGCTTCTACAATAGCAAATTTACCATGTCTCATGTGAACTATTGTCATTGGGTAAATGTCTTCAATTTTGTTTATCGTTTTCATAATTTAATTTTTTTAATAGGTAAAATAAAAATAATACAGCTTATAACAACAAATATAAGAAATAAATTTTTATTTTTCTATTTTTTATTGGAAAAAATTTACTTCTCATATTTGCAACCGTTAGTGGTAATTGCACCCCACCGCACCTAAACGTATGGGAATCTAAAAGATTTCGGCACTTTCTCCTGTTCTTTAACCGTTTTTTCAATCAGTTCTAAATCTTTTTTGGTCAACTTTCTCGATTTGAGTTTTGCGCCTTTTTTCAGTATTGTTGATATATGTGGCTTCATCTTTTAAGCGTTTGAAGTGAAACATGGTGTACATAAACCTGTTGAAGCGATTGCATAATGTTCAAGTTGCCTTCCGCAAACCTTACATTTTAATCCTTCATTTTGCTTTAATTTAGCAATTTCACCCTCTACTTTTACTTTAAGCATTGCAAACTCTGCGGTTTCTTCTTCCCTTTTAGCGTACATTACTGCATAGCTTAAAGCCTGTCCAAGTTGTTCTGTTTCGTGTTTTGATTTCATTTGTTGTATATTGTTTTAAATTATTTCTATTACTACGCTGTGCAACTAACCGCTAACACAACCTATGCGCTATTTTCAACGCACAAGCCATGCTAACAGCGCATAGCTTGATGCCGTTATATTTAATTCTCAAATAAATGAATGTGTTTAACAACTATATCTAACATCCCATTTTTAATGATATGTTCTTTATGTTCATTTGAAACCAATTTACATTTACCACATTCATAAAAAGAACTAAACATAACATCAGATATATGTAATTTTTTATCTGTGTTATTAACTTCGTTGTTCTTATTATCTTTATCCATATTATTTAAGTTTTGTGTTTCAATTTAAAAAAAAACTACATATATCTGTAAACATTAGCGGTAATTCTTTTCAAACTTCGCTATACTAAGTTCCTTCTTTTTGATGCTTATCCACATCTCCAATACTTCTTCAAATTCTTCTAATGTTATATCAGTAGTTGCCATCATTTCAGCTTTTACCAACTCATAAACATTAATCTTAGAACTACCGCTAACAACAGATAAACTCAATTGCTTTCTATATTGGTCAACGATAGTTAGTGCTTCTTTATATTGTTCTTCTGTAATCATAAGTTTTATTTTTTAATTCGCAACTGCGTTTATCTGCAACCGTTATACACGATTATTTTTTCCTCTTTTGTAATCACTCCACAAAACAAGCCACATACTTAATAATAACCATATCGCACCTCCGAAAAATGTCCATTGAACAAAAGAGGAAATCACAAAACCAAAATTTGAATAAGCATGTGCAAATGCTACAATAGCACCAATAACACATAAGGTTAGTGGTGGTAATAAAACTATTGCTCTAAATTTTGGTTTTTCTAAATAACTATGTATAACAGCAAGTATATTCAATTGCTTACTATTGTGCTTATTTTCAACTTTATTTTTCATATCTATTTTTATTTGTTAATTAAACTTTTGTTTTCAAAATCGCAACTAAATATACTTGCGAATCGTTATAAGCAATAAAAACAAACGCCTACCCACCGTACACAGTAGGACTTCCGCTTGGTAAAAATTTGCTCATCTTATCAAAAACTTCTTGATATTCTTTTAGCCTTTTATTTTGCTCTTTAATCCATTCGTCTTTTTTCTGAATGTAGTATTTAATCAACTCATTATCTTCTGAGTTATCAAGGCTATCAATAAGTTTTTTAGCCTTCTGTAATTTGTAATCTGGTCTGTAAAGTGCCATCGCTATGTTTGTTTTTACAGCTTATAACAGCACCTAACAAAAATGGCTGCATAAGCATTTGTTTTTAATTCAGAAGTTCTTATAAGCAGCCACTTCTGTTAGCTGCAAAACGTTAGGCGCAATTACAACAGACCCTTCGAAAAGAGCTGTGCAATTTGATTTTCGGTTAAATCTTCGCCTTTTAGCATTGCAGGTTCATTTACCCTTGTGCCATCGTGGTTAATTGTGTAGGTAACAGTATACTCTTTTTTCGGGTCAATGAACTTGACCAAGTAACTGCGCCTAACAACGTATTGCTGAACATTGACAGCCTCATCTTTTACTTCAACTCTAATTTTCATATCAACTTTTATTTAAGTGTTCAACATTTGTTTTTCAAATCTTCATAATGGTATGGTGATTTAGTTTCTCCGTCAGCGTGTCTAAGTCCACTTCTAATGCAGAAAAATCCAGCACCTTCTGTAATTTCAAACCAATCTATCATTGTCATACCCATACCTAATTTAAATTCAGGTCGAAGTTTTAATATCTGTTTCTTAGTCATAATAAACGTTGCCTAACAAAGTGTATAAGCAATAGCCGTTAGGCGTTTTAAACTATTGCAGTTGTTAATATTAAATTTATTACTTCTTATCAAGTTTTGTGTTCGGCTACTGCTCATACACTCAACCGTTATACAACATTATTATTTAATTTGTCTAATATTCTTTCAACTTGATTATACATCGTTTTTAATCTACCTTGTGCTGTTGCAGAATCTATTTTTTTCATATCATGTTCTAAAGATTGTATGCGACCTTTTAGTAGTAATAACGATTGTATAACATCAGATATATTCAATTCTGAGTTCTCGTTAAATCTTTTAATTCTGTTCTTTTCCATAATTTCGTGTCTCAATAAGTTTATATATAAAATCTCAGAACTAAATATATCTGCGTTCCGTTATAAGTAATATTATTTTTGCTTTGATTTTATTTCATTATAATAATACATTTCCGCTTCTTTTTTTGTAAATGGTGGTAGTTTTTCCGCTTCCTTCATTCTATCATAATCTGATTTTTCAAAAAAACAACAAATTATATAAATTCCTACAATTATTAATATCACTTCCATAGTTAAATTTTTATAAGGTAAAACAAAAATAATACATACTTATAACAACAAATATAAGAAATAAATTTTGATTTATCTAATTTTTATAGGTAAAATTTACTTCTCATATTTGCAACCGTTATATTCAATTTTGATTTTGTTTTGGGTTTCTACGTTTATACTCACTATCCAAATAAGAACCAATAAAAGAAATAAATTTATCATCAACTTTATCATATCCTGTGATTATGAATTGAGGTAACATTTCTCTATCCTTTTCGGTTTGTTCTGGAATGACTACATCTTCAGGATATGTCATTTTACCTGTCTCACAATTCATCCACATAATACCTTCATAACAAGTTTCAGGATTTCTCATTCTCCACACACATTGAACAACATCATCTTTAGTATATGTGTCATTATAAACTTTAACTTTTACATCTTTGAACTCTATTTCTCCAATTAAATTTATTCCTTTTTCCATTTTTTAAAATTTTTAGGTTTACAAAATCAAAACTAAATATAACAAATGATAAACAACATTAAAACGATTGTTTATCATCGGACGTTATATGAAAGTGGGCAGACGTGCTTAGATTTAGCTTTCGTGAAAAAGAAAAAGAAAAAATCTGCCCACGCTCTTTATTTTCTAAACCAATAAATATTTCCATCAGATAAAGCATCTCCCCAATTGATAATATCATTGGTTTCTCTTTCTCTATCTTCTTCTGCTTCTATGTCATCCATTTGTTTATCAAAATCGTCTTTATTAGTAAACTTATACTCTCTGCGTTTTAATTCAGCCCACCACTCTTCTTTTGTAAGCCCTGCTGTATAGTCAGGCTTAATTCTTATTTCTCCTGCTTCATATCCAGTTAAAATTGTTGCAGGTAGCCCATACCAACAAATTTTTCTTCCAACTTCTGTTTCGGGTTCAAAAAAGTTGTAGGGATGTTCGCTTAAAACAACTTGCAAATATTGAATTTTAGCAAAAGCAAAATCAAGGTATTTTCCACCTGTTCCAAACTTGTAAATCAGCTTATTATTACACCACATTTCTACGCTTGTGTGATTGTTAAATTGCGTATCTCCCCACTTTTCTTTTGTGGTGTTGGTTTGCTTAATTTTAATCTCCCAAACCCTTCTTAATGTCCCTACTGAATAAGGCTTCCAACTATCGCTATCAATAGGTGGTATCATACCTTCGGGTAGTCTTTCTGAATGATATAACCACCAAGTTTTAGGCGTGTCGTTATACCCCTGATGTT
>Ga0208826_1001131_pt1 | contig 23560 bp, 17 predicted proteins | sample AD_UKC115_MetaG_FD_184451 | JGI IMG/M metagenome (GOLD analysis project Ga0208826, IMG submission 184451) | Active sludge microbial communities of municipal wastewater-treating anaerobic digesters from Hong Kong - AD_UKC115_MetaG (SPAdes)... | ecosystem: Engineered > Bioreactor > Anaerobic >...
AGGCCATGGCCTACGCCCTTCCCTGCGTCATCAGCCGTAACGGCGTCGGGATCTATCAGGTGGAGGAGTACCGTCAGGGCCTCTGGGTGGAGCCCCGATCACCGGAGGAGGTGGCCCGGGGGATGGAAGAGATTCTCGCAGATCCCGCCCTGGTGGAGAGGATGGGGAGAGCCTCCTTCGAGGCGGCCCGGGAGTTTGGGCCGAAGAGGCTCCTAGACCTCTGGTGCGCGTTGGTGGAGGAAGGGAATGGACGGTAAGCTCTTCTCGCCCTCTGGGCTCTACGAAGAGGTGAAGGAGGAGGGGTGCTTCTTCCTGACCTTCCGGGAGAGGGGAGGGAGGGTCGAGACCGACCGCTGGACCCACGAGATTCTGAGGCTCCTTCCGGGAACGGTGGAGAGCCTGAGAGAGGCGCTTCTCGCGGAGGGGTTCTTCTTCTCCCGGGAGAGGTTGAACCAATACCTTCTCCTCCTGGAGAGGGCCGCCGTGATCAGGAGCGATCACCCTCCGGAGGGGGCGGAAACCGCCGGAACCTCGGTTCAGGGGGAGGTGGATGTCGTGATCGTCTCCTACCGCGGGCAGGAGTACCTTCGAAGGAACTTGCTCTCTCTCCAAGGGCAAAGCCTCTTGCCGAAGAGAATCGTCGTCGTGGACAACGCCTCGGGAGACGGGACCCCCCAATGGCTCTCCCGGGAGTTTCCAGGGGTAGAGGTCCTCCCCCTGAAGAGAAACCTCCACTACGCCGGAGGGGTCAACGAGGGTGTGGCTTTGACGGGATCCCCCTGGGTTCTGATCCTCAACCAGGATATAGAGCTGGAGAGGGGGGTGGTGGAGGAGCTCCTCCGGAGGGCCGAGGGGGAAGAGGATGTGGGCGCGGTGGTTCCCCAGATGCGGCTCTGGAAGGTTCCCTTCTTCCTTAACGGTTTGGGAAACGTCATGGGGCTTGGGGATTGGGGCGCCGACCAATGGCAAGGCTATGTGGACGGGCCCTGGATCCGAAAAGAGCGGGAGGTCGGTTCCGCCTGCTTCGGGGCGGTCTTGGTCTCCCGGGAGGCCTGGGAGCTGGTGGGCCCTCTGGACAAGCGGTTCAAGAGCTACTACGAAGACATGGATTGGAGCCTTCGGGCCCGCAGGCAGGGCTTCCGTCTGCTTGCCGCTCCCGAGGCGGTCGTCTACCACCGCTTCGGAGGCTCTTACATGGGGGACCGGAAGCTCAGCTTCGTCGTCCGCAACCGCCTTCTCTCACTGTGGAAGAACTTCAGTCTCGGAGCGGCGAAGCAGTACACCCTGGCCGCCCTAAAACACGGCCTTCGGCTACTCTTCGAGGCCCGGGGATCGGGAGCCTTCATGGCCCTTCTCTGGGCCCATGGTTCGGCTTTCCTGAACCTGCCCCGGATTCTTCTCTTCCGGCTCCGGCGGGGCGGGATGACCGAGGCGCAAACCGCCGACTATCTGAGGCGGGTGACCCCCCTGCGGAGGTTGATCAACAAGGAGGGAGACCCCCAACTCTCCCTCTCGGCCCTGAGAAGTTTCTACGCCGACTATGACTTTGGGGAGTTGGAAAAAAACAGAGTTGACGAACCGGAAAAGGGGCCTATTTTATAAAGGAATGAAGACAAAAACGGCGTTTCTCCTGGTTCTCTTTCTCTCCTTTCCCCTCTGGGGACAGTTGCAGGTCACCTCTCCCTCCTCTTCCGAGACGGTCGCTTCGGCCCGGGAGTATGCCTCCGAGAGCTTTCAGGACCCCTGGGACATGGATAAAGTGAAGGACCTGGGGTGGTTCACCTACGACGCGCAGGGGAACTGGAACTTTTGGAACTTTACGGGGGGCCGTTTCGTGGGGAGCAGCACCTCCTCGGACCCCGTGGTCTGGCTCCTCGATACGGGTGCTCCCGGGAGCGCCCTGCTGGGAAAGATTGGGACCAACCACCCCATAGACGGTGATACCTTCAAGGTCCTCGCCTTCCGAATGAAGGTGGACCACCAATCCTTCGGACAGGTCTTCTGGAGCAAGAATACGATCTACGCCGAACACGGCGGGGGAATCAGCTGTACCCCGGGTTTCGTGGTGCGCCCGGGTTGGAGAGTCTATGTCGTGAACGTTCCCAGCCTGGGGGTCTCGATTCCCAACCAGGCCGGGAGTTGGGAGGGCGCCTTGGACTCCCTTCGCTTCGACCCGGCGAACTACTCGAGCGGCGAAAACGTTGAAATCGATTGGGTCAGGCTTCTGGAAGACACCCCCTCCCTCTACAGGAACATCACCTGGACCGGTTACGCCGGAGGAGTGGACATCTACCTGGACGACGACACAGATCCCTCCAACGGTAACCTGGGGCTGGCGGCGGAGAATGTCTCCGGAGGGATTTTCAGCCTCTACGTCGGAGCCTTGGCCCCCGGAGAGTACAGGGTCGCCATGAGGGCCTCCGGCACGGGGAACGTCTTGGTCTACGCCCCCGGCTCATACAGGGTCAACGATCTCCCTCTCCTCTCCTTCACCTCCCCCTCTCCCGAGGGGAGCAGTGACGATTTCGCCACGGTTCAACTGGCCGATCCCTGGGACATGGACAAACTCGCCGACGTCGACTATATGGTCAGGGTGAACAACCCCTCGGTGACTACGGGGAACTTCCGGGATGAGGCGGGTAGCCCCCTCAACAACCTGAGGGTCCTCACCGGCACCTCCGCCGCCGCCTCGGCGGGAACCGCAGGGGATCCCGTGGTCTACCCCCTCCTGTGGTACAACGGAGGCCGGGGTGAGACACACAAGATCAACAGCGACCGGTACAGGATTCTCTCCCTTCGCATGGGCCTTCCCGGGCAGAGGGATCTGGTGAACGGCTCCGTCGTCAGGATCGTCTGGAAGGGGAGCTCCGAATCCGTGGAAAACGTCAGCCAGGACGTTCTGGTCAACAGCCTCGCAGGGACTCCCGTGATCGACACGATCATCGCGGACATGAAGAGTCTGCCCCTGGAGGATGGGGCGGGAAGCCCCTCCCACAGCGGGTGGACCGGGCTGATCGACGGTTTCCGTGTGGATCCCCACGAGTTTTCCGACCCTCTGGCGTTCTACCTTCAGGACGTGAAGCTCTCCGCCTTCGAGAGGGCCGACCTCTCCTACAGGATCGCCTGGAATTACACCGACGGAACCGGGACTCCCACTCTCTCCCTCTCCTTCTCCTCATCCAAGACCGGTCCCTGGACCCCTATCGCCTCCTCCCTCAACCCAACCTCAGGGGAGTACCTCTGGGACACCTCGGGGGTGGCTCAGGGGACCTACTACCTCAAGGCCGAATTCGGAGATGGGCTGAACACGAACTCCACCCTCTCCCCCTGGCCGGTGGTGGTCGACCACGGCCTTCCCCCTCCGGAGATCGCCCTCTCCCGCTCCGCTCTCACCTTCGGGAGCAAAGGCTCGGCCTTTACGGATCCCCAAAGTTTCACCGTCTCCAACTCCGGGGAGGGGACCCTAAGCTGGACGGCCCTGGACAACCAGAGCTGGCTCTCCCTCACTCCGGTCTCCGGAACCGGAAGCGCCAACATCACCGTCTCCGTGAACCCCTCCGGACTCTCCGCGGGCACCTACACGGGGACGATCACCGTCTCCGACCCTGCCGCCTCCAACTCTCCCAGAACGGTGACGGTCACCCTCCACGTCTACGCCTCCGCGGCGGCGGGGAAACCCTACGGGGTCTTCGATACCCCCGGGACAGGCACGACCGTCAGGAGCAGTATTCCCGTGACCGGTTGGGCCTTGGACGACCTCCAGGTGGATACGGTCAAGATCTACCGTGAAGACGGGGCCAGCCTGGCCTATGTGGCGGACGCCCTCTTCATCGACGGCTCCCGGCCCGACGTTGAGGCCGCCTACCCCGGCGTTCCTCTGAACAGCCGAGGCGGATGGGGGGTCATGCTCCTGACCAACTTCCTCCCCTACGGAGACGGGGTCTACAAGATCCATGCCCTAGCGGTGGACAAGGAGGGGAATACCACGGATCTGGGAACGAAGACCATCACCGTGGACAACGCCCACGCCGCCGAACCTTTCGGGGCCATTGACACCCCGGTTCAAGGGGGAGTCGCCTCCGGCACCGGGTATGTCAACTTCGGGTGGGTCCTGACCCCGACGCCCTACAGCATCCCCACCGACGGGCACACCCTCAACGTCTGGGTGGACGGCGCCCCCCTGGGCCATCCGGTCTACAACAACTACCGGCAGGACATCGCCGACCTCTTTCCGGGGTACCTGAACAGCAACGGAGCGGTGGGTTACTACTTCTTGAACACCACCGGCTACGCCAACGGTCTGCATACCATCGCCTGGAGTGCCGTCGATGACGGGGGAAGGGAGACCGGGGTGGGGAGCCGCTACTTCCTCATCTCCAACCTCTCTGCCGGGGTGAACCCTTGGCCGGGTGCTCCCTTGGCCGGAACCCCTTCGCAGACCCTTCCCGACAGGACCTCCCTCTTCGTCTCCAAGGGATGGAGCGAGGCGGAGGAGGGAGAGGAGCTTTCGTCGGAAGGGGATGGAACCTTCCTTCTGAAGATGGCCTTCGGTGAGAGAATCGCGGTGAAGTTGGGCGAAGGGAGCTGGAGGGGGTACCTGAGGGTCGGTGAGGAGTTCAGACCTCTCCCCGTGGGATCGACACTGAGGGGAGGGAGCTTCTTCTGGCAACCCGGACCGGGGTTCCGAGGGGAGTTCAACCTCTTCTTCCACTCCTCTTCGGGTTTTTCCAGGTTGTTGAAGGTCCGGCTCCTGCCGAAAGGGACGAGGGAGACCACTGCGGTGGATGGAAGAGAGGAGAGGGTGGCCTCCAGGTGAAAAGAGAAAGGTTGCTCTGGGGAGGGGGATTCGAAAGGGAATGTTCAAAAAAACGACTTTGAGGAGAAAAGAATGAGCCGATTCCTTTACAGCCGTGAGCGTCGAGGGGGATTCTTCCTTTCAGCGGCCCTCTTCTTCAGCCTGCTTCTCTGTACTCTGCCTGGGCGGGCCCAATCCATCTATACCCTGAACGTGAGCGGATCGACGGCGGATATCGCCTCCGATTCCACCGGAACGGTTCATATCCTCTGGTACTCCGGGGGGTGCCTCTACTACGGGAAGATCGTCAGCAACCAGGTGACCGGTCAGGAAACGGTTGTCCAGGACAGCGTCTCCACCTATTTTACCCGTCCCCGTCTGGCGGTTCAGCCCGATGGAAGCTCGATCCACGCGGTCTACCGTAGCACGGGCTCCACCACGAGCACCCTCTACCACGTCTGGAAGGGCGCTACCGGGGGATGGCAGAGGGAGGTGGCCTCCGCCTCCGTGGCCAGCCATATCCACGAGGCCCCCATGGCGGCGGTCGATACGGCGGGAACGGTGCATGTACTCTACCAGTGGTGGAACACCTCCAACGACAAGACTCCTATCCGCTACATCCGCAAGGCGGTGGGAGCGGCTTGGACGAGCCCCGTGGACCTCACTCCGAATCCGACCCGTGAGTACAGGGATGTTTCCCTCTTCGCCGACAGGAACGGTGGCGTTCACGCCAGCTGGAGGACCCACTGGTCCCCCTCTCTCTACAGGTACGCCCCCTCCGGCAAGACTCTGGACCAGGTCTCCACGGAAGAGATTCCCAAGGCTTCTGACGTTCAGGCCAACGCCTTCGGAGACCTTTTCGTCGACTCCACCGGGAGGGTCCACCGTCCCATCGCCACCTGGACCACCCGGAGCACCGTGACCATCGATTACTCCTCCAAACCGGTGGGAGGAACCTTCTCCTCTCCGACCAGGCCGAGCATGGGCGACCTGAAGACCGATTACGACGTGTGGCCGGCGGTGGCGGCGGATGCCTCAGGAAAGGTCTACGTGGCCTTCTCCGACTACTCTTCCTCCAGTTCCGTCTACCTCTCCACGCTGAGCGACGGGGTCTGGAGCAAGGTGACCCTGGATTCTTCCGCCGGGATGTCCCAGGCGATCAAACCCTCCTTGGCCATGACCTCCTCGGCCCTCTACATCCTCTGGAGGGGGAGCACGGGCCAGCTGAAGCTGGGGGTCCTCCCGGTGACCTCTCCGGCGGCTCTCCAACTCACCTCCCCTAACGGAGGAGAGACCTGGAAGATCGGCCAGAGCAAGACGATCACGTGGACCTCTTCGGGGCTCTCCGGAACCATAGACCTTGAACTCTACCAGAACGGTTCCAAGGTGGGGACCATCGTTCAGGGACTCGCCTCTTCGGTGAAGAGCTACTCCTGGACTGCGGGTAGCCTTACCACAGGCCAAGCGGCGTCGGGGGTCTATTCGGTGAAGGTGGTCGCTTCCGGGGATTCCCTCTCCGACACCAGCGATGCCTCCTTCTACCTCTACGATGATACGACGCCTATCGTCGGGGTTTCCAAGGGCTCTCTCGCCTTCGGCGCCGTCACCGGCGCCGTCACCTCCGCCCAGCCGCTGATCGTTTTCAACGCCGGGGGAGGGACGCTGAACTGGACCGCTACCGCCGATCAGAGCTGGATCACCCTCTCCCCCTCCTCGGGAACCGGTACCAGCCTCTTCAACGTGGGAGTCGTTCCCGGGACTCTCGCTCCCGGGACCTACAGAGGGAACGTGACGGTAACCGCCTCCGGTGGTCTGGGGAGCGGTTCCACTGTGGCGGTCACCCTGACAGTCTACGCCGCGACGGCGACGAAGGTCCCCTATGGGTTCTTCGACACCCCTACGGACAACTCCACGGTCACCGGCAGCATCCCCGTCGCCGGTTGGGCCCTGGACGACGTGGAGGTGACCTCCGTGAAGATCTACCGCTCCCCCTCCTCCACGGAGAGCGGAAACGTCTTCCTCGGTAACGCCACCATCATCGAAGGGGCCAGACCGGACGTGGAGTCCACCTACCCGAACGCCCCCTTCGCCGGGAGGGCCGGGTGGGGCTTCATGCTCCTCACCTACGGACTTCCCAACCAGGGGATGAACGACAGCTTCACCATCTACGCCTACGCCTTCGATAAGGAGGGGAACAACGTCCTGATCGGTTCCAGGAGAATCAACTCCCGAAACAACACCAACACCTCTCCCTTCGGAGCCATCGACACGCCGACTCAGGGAGGGACAGCCTCGGGGGCCGGTTTCGTGAACTTCGGCTGGGCCTTGACCCCTCAGCCCAAGAGCATCGCCACCGATGGGAGCACGCTCCTGGTCTATGTCGATGGCGTCAACCTCGGCCATCCCCACTACGGCTACGCCAGGGCGGACATTCAGGAGGCCTTCCCGGGGTACGCGAACACCAACACCGCGGTGGGCTACTACGAGTTGGACACGACCAAGTATGCCAACGGAGTTCACACGATCTCCTGGACGGTCTGGGATTCGGCCAACGTCATGACCGGAATCGGGAGCCGTTACTTCACCATCTTCAACGGTTCCGGAGGGGCTCCTCTGAAGGCTCCCTTTTCGGGTCTCTCGGCCCAATCTTGGAAGGCTTTGGCCTCAGCCGGGAGCTCTCTGACGGTCCGTAAGGGCTGGAAGGGAGATCTTTCCCTCCTCCCGGGAGGAGAGGCCAAGAGGGTGTCCTTGGAAGAGGTCGAGCCCCTGGAGATTCTCCTGGACGGGAGCGTCCAGTGGGAGGCCGGAGCGACGGTCGTTTCCGGAGAGCTCAGACACCTTCCCATCGGCTCCTCCCTGGTGGGTAACCGCTTCTCCTGGCACCCCGGTCCCGGCCAGCTGGGAACGTTCTTCTTGACCTTCCGGGGAGAGACCTCCCAGGGCCTTCCCATCAAAGAGGAGGTGGTGGTGAGGATTCTTCCCCGGGGGAGTGGGAGCAAGAGCCCCCTGTCGGTGGATCCAGAAACCGTCAGGTAGAGAGGGGTGGGGCGTTTCTTGGAGGCTCAGGGTTTATCTGGTACAATCTCCTCTGTTAAGGGAGGAGGACCCATGAACCAAGAGGAACGCCAACGCTTAGAGGAAGGGATTCGAAAATTCGACTGGTACCACACCATAGAACTCGCCGAGGGTGTTGAAACCCCTGGCGAGTACGACTTGAGGCCCTTGTTGCCCAACTACGGGATTCCCGAAGACCTCAGCGGGAAGAGCGTCTTGGACGTAGGGCCCGGCAACGGCTTCTTCGCCTTGGAGTTCGAAAGACGGGGGGCCGCGAAGGTAGCCACCATGGAGCTCTCCAAGTGGAGCGACCACGATGTGAGCGATGTCCTGCGCAAGAAGTTCGCCGAAGAACAACGGAACGAACGCGAGGAAGATTATCTCCACGGGGCGATCGAATTTGCTTTGCAGGCCCGTTCTTCCAAAGTTGAGAGGATGTTCGGGACGATCTACGACCTGAACCCCGAGAGGAACGGCCTCTACGACATCGTCTTCTGCGGGAGCCTGATCCTCCATATCAGCGATCCTTTCAAGGCCTTCTGCGCCCTCCACCGCGTCACAAAGGAGTACGCCATCATCTCGACCTTCTGCGATTCCGGCGTCTACTCCCGTCCTGGAGTCCTGGGAGGTTGGAGAGAGAGGTTGAAGCGGTTGATCAAGGGGGATGGACAAGACCTTTCCAACCTGCCGATCGCCGTCTTCTACGGCGCTCCGGAAGCCATGGTCTATTGGGCGCCCAACCTGGCCTGTCTCGACAGGTTGGCCCTGGCGGCCGGCTTTCGAAAGACCGAGGTGGTCTCGACCTTCATGTTGAGCTCCAAGAACGGGAAGTTCAACACCCCTCACGCGACCATCAAGGCCTACGTGTAAAGGGAAGGCCTTGAAAGTTTCGGTTCTGGTTCTTCACTACGGTGATCCGGAACCAACCCTTCGAGCCCTCGAAGCCCTGGGTAGGACGGAGCACTCCCTCTTCCGCATCGACCTTTGGCTCAACGGAGGGGGGGACCTCTCTCTCTGGAAAGAGAGGGGCCAGGAGAGGGTCGCCTCTGGACGGAACCTTCCGCCTCCCCGAGAGGGTCAGAACCCCTGGACGGAGCATGAACTCTTTGTCGCCGCCCACCCCCGCAACCTCGGCTTCGCCGGAGGCCTCAACCCGGCGATCCGCAAGGCCCTCGATGACGGGGCCGATTGCGTGTGGCTTCTGAACAACGACGCCCGCCCCGAGCCCGAGGCGCTCGGCGCCATGGTCGCCCTTCTGGAGAGAGAACCTTCCGTCGGCCTCGTGGGTTCGATTGTCTGCGATGACGATGAAGAAAAGAGGGTCCAGTCCTGGGGGGGAGGGTGGTTGACGCCCTTCCTGAAGAGGGACAGAACGGCCACGAGCAAACGCCCGCTGGATTACATTACCGGGGCCTCCCTGCTTGTTCGGCGGGAGGTCTTCCAAGGGGTCGGCCTTCTGGACGACGGTTTCTTCTTCTATTGGGAGGACGTGGAGTTCTCCCTCCGGGCCCGCTCGGCGGGATGGAAGATCGCCGTGGCCGAAGACTCCAGGGTTTACCACGCCGGAGGCTCCTCGGTGGGGAAAAAATCCCTGGACTCCGACACCCACCGTTTGCGAAGCTATGCCCACTTCCTTGAGAAGAGTCGTCCCCCCCTCCGGAGGCTCCGGCTCCTGTTGACGCTGGGAGCCATGATCGGCCTCCGGATCCGAAGGGGGCAGGGAGAGCGGATCCTCCCTCTGGTGCGGGTCGTGCTGGAGAAGAAGAGGCCGTGAGGACAGCCCTGGACCTGACCCAGGTTCCCCGCCGCAAGACGGGGATGGGCGTCTACGGTTTCAACCTGGCCCTCCAGCTGGTTTGCCGAGAGGAGGGGGTTCTCTTCGTCTCCCGGGACGATCCCGACAAGAAGCGGCTCCGGGAGGCTCTGGGGCCTGGGTGGTCCCTGCAAGAGGTGGCCCCCCGGTGGACCCGGATTCTTCCCTTGCGCTTCCTTTGGGAACAGGTGCTCCTCCCCAGGATCTGCCGCCGTTTCCGAGTGGACCTCCTCCACTCCCTTCACTACACAACCCCCCTCTTCGCCTCCACGCCGAGGGTCGTCACGGTCCCGGACATGTCCTTCTACCTCTGCCCGGAGTACCACACCCCTCTCAAGAGGCTCTACTTCAAAGGCCTTCTCCCGTGGGTGCTCAGGCGGGTCTCCGGGGTCATCACCCTCTCGGAAGGGGGAAAAGCGGAGCTCCTGCGGCGTTTTTCCTCTCTCCCTCACCTCTCGGTCCAGGCGATTCCTCTGGGAGCACCGGAGGGTTGCCGGCGCTTCCCGCAGGGGGGGAAGGAGACCTTCCTCTTCCTGGGGACGCGGGAACCCCGTAAGAACATCGAAGGCCTGTTGAAAGCCTACGCCTTGTTGGTCTCCCGGGACCCCTCCTCTCCCTCCCTGACCATCGTCGGGGGAAGAGGGTGGGGGAGGGACCCGGTGGAGAGCCTCCCGCGGGAGATTCAGGGAAGGGTCCATGTCCTGGGGTACTTGGCAGAAGAGAAGAAGGAGGAGCTTCTGGGCAGGGCGGTCGCCCTGGTCTACCCCTCCTTCTACGAAGGGTTCGGTCTTCCCGTCCTGGAGGCTATGGCCCAAGGGATTCCTGTGGTCACCTCCCGAGGGACAGTGATGGAGGAGGTGGGAGGAGGGGCTGTCTTGGCCGTGGATCCCCTCTCCCCCGTCGAGATGGCCGACGCCATGGAGAGACTCGTGAAGGAGCCTATCTTGTGGGAGGAGCTCTCACGTCGAGGCCTGGAGAGGGCGAGGGAGTACACCTGGGAGAGAACCGGTTGTGAGACCCGGCGCTTCTACACAGAGTGCTTGGGAGGGGGGAGATGAACCCTCTCCTGACCGTCTCCGTGGTGACCCACAACAGCGAAGAGGTCATCGGAGAGCTTCTCGGAAGCCTTCGCGGTTCGACGCTCTTTCCGGAAAGGGTTCGGGTGGTCGTCGCCGACAACGGCTCCTTGGACAGCACAGTTGAAAGGGTTCGGGACCTTCTCCCCGAGGCGGAGGTGATACGGCTCCCGAACAGGGGGTACGGCTTCGGGCACAACGAACTCTTCCGCCGTTACGGGCGTCAAAGCCCCTGCTTTCTCATCCTCAACCCGGACATCTCCTTCGGCCCCGACCTTCTGGAAACCCTTACCGATTTCCTTCTGAAGCATCCGGACCGATGCGCCCTCATGCCCAGAGTGCTCGGCCCGGACGGGAAAGACCAGGAGCTGGTGAAGCTCCTTCCCACGCCGGCGGACCTCTTCCTCCGCCGCTTCATCCCCGCCCCCCTTCGATCCCTCTTCTCCGCAAGGGAGAGGAGGTACAGGATGGCCTCCTTCTCCCGGGATCTCCCCCTGGAGGTTCCCCACCTCTCCGGATGTTGTCTCATGGTCCGTTCCGAAGCCTTCGAAAGGGTCGGCCTCTTCGACGAGAGGTTCTTCCTCTACATGGAGGACATCGACCTCTGCCGTCGCCTCGGCGAGATCTCCCCACTCCTCTACCTTCCCTGGGCTTCGGTCACCCACGGCTTCGACCGGCTCTCCTACCGCTCTCTCCACGGCCTCTTGCTCCACCTCTCTTCGGCTTGGAAGTATTTTCACAAGTGGGGGTGGAGGAGGGACCCTCTCCGAGACGAGGCAAACCAGAGGGCGACCGATCAGGATCAGCGAAGACTTTCAACACTTTTGTGATACCATAGGTGGTTCGGGGGTGCGGACACTATGCTTTTACCTCTTCTCTTGATCTCGGGTTCAGCCTTTCTCATCTCCTTCGTCTTTCAAGGGTGGCTGATCCGCTTCCTTCGGCGGCACAACTTTTCCCTCCCCCAAGGGAGGCTCCCCAAGGAACCCCGCTCCCGACTGGGAGGCCTGGGAATCTTCGCCGGCCTTCTCGGCTCCCTCTACCTCTTCCTCTTTCTCTTCGCCTCGCCCCACCTTCCGGTCCTCATGGAGGACCTCCCGATTCCCAGGGACTACCTCCTCTTCATAGGGGGACTCGTTCTGATCTTCTTCCTGGGCTTGGTGGACGATCTGACCGGCCTGAACGCCAAACAGAAGCTGGCAGTGGAGTTGCTTGTGGCCGGGGCCCTCTTCTCGGGTGGTTTTAGGGTCGAATTCCTGACCCTTCCCTTCGGGAGAGGCTCTTTCGCCCTCGGTTGGTTCTCCCTTCCCTTCACGGCTCTCTGGCTGGTGACTGTCACCAACGCCTTCAACTTGATCGACGGCCTCGACGGTTTGGCCGGAGGAACGACGCTGATCCTCTCCCTGAACCTGATCGTCTTGTGCCACTTTCAAGGGGCCCCCCTCTACATACCGATCCTCGCCGCCCTCTTCGGCGCCGTGGCCGGGTTCCTCCCCTTCAACATCTACCCGGCGAAGATCTACATGGGTGACGGGGGAAGCCTTCTCTTGGGGCTCTTTTTCGCCGTACTCTCCTTGAAGCTTGCCCAGAAAGCGGTTCTGGGAATCTCCCTGATGGTCCCCCTGGTCTTCCTCGCCGTTCCCCTCTTGGACACGTTTCTCTCCTTTGTCCGTCGTCTCCTCGCCGGGAAGAACCCCCTTCAGGGGGACAACGATCACATCCACCACCGGCTCATGAAGAAAGGGTTTCGGGAGCCCCAGGCGGTGGGCATTCTGCTGACCATGACGGCGCTCTTCTCCCTCCTCTCCCTCCTCTTGACCAGAACCTTCGGAGTGGGGCGCTTCTTCGCCGTGGGGGCGGCCCTTCTCCTGGCTACGGGAACGGTCATCTACCTCAACTACCTGCCTTGGAAGGGGAACCACCATGGAAAGGGGAAGAACCCTTGAAGAGGCGGCGGCCCCTCTTTGTCCTTGGAATCGACGGACTTCCCGCCCCTCTCCTGGAGAGGTGGAAGAGGGAGGGACGGCGTCCGGCCCTCTCCCGGATAGGGGAGAGGTATGGGCTTCGGTCTATGGATTCTTCCCTTCCCGAAGTCTCTTCGGTCTCCTGGACCACCTTCTTTACCGGGAAGAACCCGGGCGAACACGGTTTGTTCGGCTTCTACGATCTAGATCCGAAGGGTTACACCCCCCGTTTCCCGACCTTCCCAGGGCTGTCGTCGAAGCCCTTCTGGGAGGAGGAGGCCGCGAGGGGGGGAAGGAGCGTCGTCCTGAACGTTCCCTCCACCTATCCGGCTCGGCCTTTTCCGGGTGAGTTGGTCTCCGGCTTCGTGGCGACGGAGATGGAGAAGGCGGTCTACCCCTCCACCCTTCTCCCCCTCCTGAGAGAGGAGAGGTACTCCCTGGACAACGACATCCCCCTGGCCCAGAAGTCTCCCCAGGCTTTTCTCAAAAGCCTCGAGGAGGATTTGAAGGCCCGGTGGAGAGTCTTCGAACGGTTGTCTTCCCGCCCTTGGGATCTCTTCTTCTTCGTCGTCACCGAGACAGACCGTCTGCAACACTTCTTTTGGGAGGGTGTCGAAGGGAGAGGCCCTTGGGCGGAGGGCGTAGAGAGCTTTTACTCCCTTCTGGACAGCAAGGTCGGTGCCCTGGTGGAGGGTCTGGAAGCGGAGAAGATCCCCTTCCTTCTCCTCTCGGACCACGGGTTTGACGGCGTGAAGGAGGATGTCTACCTCAACCCCCTCCTGGAGAGATGGGGGTACCTCGACAGGGGAGGGGGAAGAGAGTTCGCCTCCCTAAGGGAGGGAACCACCGCATTCGCTCTGGATCCGGGGCGGATCTACCTCCACAGGGAGAGCCGTTTCTCCCGGGGGAGGGTTCGGGAGAGTGAGTGCGAAGCCCTTGCCAGGGAGTTGGCCTCCAGGTTCCTGGAGTGGGAGGAGAACGGGGTGAGACCGATCTCCAGGGTCTTCTTCCGCGATGAGGTCTACCGGGGGGAGTTCACCTCCCAGGCTCCGGATCTCCTGCTTCTTCCCGGTGAGGGGTACGACCTGAAGGCGGGGATCACGAAGTCTCTCCCCCTGGGATCTCCCCGGGGCGATGGGCGTCACACCAGGCCCGGGGCCTTCCTGATAGACGGGGGAGTCGGCTTGAGGCTTCCGGTGGACCCTGACGTGGAGAGGGTCGGGGCGGCCCTCCGCCTCCGCTTGGGGGAAGTGTGGTAAGATTCCTACCATGATGGACCTTCAGGATAAGATCTATGTGGCCGGTCATCAAGGCTTGGTCGGATCGGCTATCTTGCGGCGCCTCCAGGAGGAGGGCTACGGGAACATCGTCTTCAAGAGCCATCGGGAACTGGATCTGACCAGGCAGAGCGAAGTGGAGGCCTTCTTCCTCGCCGAGCGACCAAGGTATGTCTTCCTGGGGGCCGGTCTGGTGGGAGGAATCTTGGCCAACACCACCTACCCGGCCGAATTCTTCTATTCCAACCTCGCCGTCGCCCTCAACGTTGTTCACTCCTCTTACCTTGCCGGAGTCAAGAAGCTCCTTTTTCTGGGGAGCTCCTGCATCTACCCCCGGGAGGCCCCTCAGCCGATTCCGGAAGAGGCTCTGCTTACCTCCCCTCTGGAGCCGACCAACGAAGCCTACGCCTTGGCCAAGATCGCCGGTCTGAAGATGTGTAGCCACTACAACCGGCAGTACGGCACGGATTTTCTCTCGGTGATGCCCACCAACCTCTACGGTCCCAATGACCACTACCATCCCGAGAAATCTCATGTTCTTCCCGCCCTCCTGAGGAAGTTTCATGAAGCCAAGGAGACAGGCGCGAGTGAGGTCCTCCTCTGGGGGAGCGGCTCTCCCCTAAGGGAGTTCCTCTACGTGGACGACTTGGCGGAGGCCGTGGTCTTCCTCATGGAGAACTTCAGCGCCCCCGACCTGGGGGAGACGATCAACATCGGCACCGGCGAGGAGATCTCGATCCGGGACCTGGCCGAGAGGGTTCGGAGGGTCGTCGGATTCGAAGGGGAAATCTCTTGGGACTCGACCAAACCCGACGGAATGCCCCGGAAACTGTTGGATGTCCACCGGATTCTCTCTTTGGGCTGGAGCCCGAAGGTCTCTCTCTCGGAGGGCCTTGAGCGAACCTATCGGGATTTCAAGGCCCGGTGGGAGGCGGGGACGATCGTTCCATGAACCTTGAAAGGGCGCGGTTCAGGAGGTTCCCAGGGCCTCTCCTCTTGGGGCTCTTCGTCTTCGGAGCCCTTCTCCTCTTGAACCTCGCTGTCAAGAGGGGGTCTGCGGCGGATTTCTACCTCTACGCCGGATCGGCGGAAGCCTTCTGGAAAGGGGATATAAGACTCTACGTCATCCCCCCCCTCTACCCGGCCCTCCTGGGGCTGTTGGAAAAGGTGTTATTACTCTTTTTCGACCGTTTCGAGGCCTATCTCTGGGCGGGGCGGGTGATCTCCTGGGCGGCATACGCTCTGACACTCTTCTTTTCCGGAAAAATTCTCCGCCGGTACTTGGTCCTCCGGGATGGGGAGAGCTGGCCTCTGGCGGTTCTGTGCATCTTCCCCTTCTCCCTCCTCTGGCCCGCCATGCCCCTTACGGACACTCTTTTTCTCGCGCTCTCCCTAGGGACCCTCTCTTTCGCTTTGGAAGCGAAGGTGGGAGCCTCCGTCCTCTGGGCCTTCCTGGGGACCCTCACTAGGTTCGAGGGGGCGTTCCTCGTTGTCCTTCCCTTCCTGGGCGTGGAGAGGGAGAGTCTGAAGAGGCGGTGGAAGGCTTTCACCCTCCTCCTCTCCTTGGCGGCGGTCGGGCTTCTTCTCCTTTGGAGTACCTTGGCCACCCGAGTCTTCGGTGAGATAGAGAGACGTTTCTTTCAGGGGGGCTCCTCCTTCCTTTTCCTCAAGGACCCCGAGCTCTTTCTGGGAGTCCTCTACGGCAACACCCTCTCCTTCCTCCCCCCCTCCTACGGGGCTCCCTTGAGGTGGGGCCTGCTCTTCCTCCTCCTCTTTCTCGTTCTGTGGGGAGGCTTTGCGGTGTTCCGCAAGAGCTTACGGGAGGGTCTCGGCTGGACCCTCTCTCTCCTGCCCTACATCCTCTTTAAGGGGTATGTTGGCAAGGAAGTTCCCATTTTCGCGGGGCGCAGGGTTCTTCCTCTCCTCTGGCTTCTCCTCTTGTTGGGCATCATCGGCTCCGGCAAGATCAGGGAGGCGGCGGCCCGTCTTTCTTCCCGGTTCCGTCTGGTCCTGGGACTCTCCCTCTCCTGCCTCCTTTTCTTCCTGGCCCTTCTGCTTCTTCAGCAGAGGCCCCTGCTCTTCCCCTGGGTTCTCCTGTTCCTTCTCCTCCTCTTCTGGGGAGAGGCTCTCCGGAGGGAGAGATTCGGGGGAAAACTGCTGGGACTTGCCATGGGGCTCCTGGGGGTTCTCTTCTGCGCCTACTCCTACACCCGGGCCCTGGAGGAGGTGGAAAAGTTCCCCAACCGTGGTTCTGAAAGGATCGCCGCATGGTACGGCAGTTCCAGGGTCGGAGGAGTGGCCAGAGGGAAGAGGGTCCTCTTCTGTACCCATAAGCCCTCTCTTGTCTTCCACCTGGGGGACGATTTGAAGAAGAGACCAGAAATGGTCTTCTTCTGCGAGGCGAGGTTGAAGCCTCTGGCCTCCGGGGATGGGTCCAGGCTCAGGGAGGATTTTCCAGAAGGTCTCTCCCGGATGATGAGAGAGGAGGGAATCGACTATCTGGCTATGGACTTTCACATGAACATAGCCGAGCTCCCTCTGGAGAGGGATCTGAAAGGAAGGGTGCTCCGGGGAGGCTTCACCTTGCCGGGCTTTCGGACCGTGAAGCGCCTCTCCTGGAAGGGAAGGGTCGTCTCGGTGATCTTGGAGCCCCGCTCATGAAGATGGGGAAAAGAATCTCCAAGGCCTTCTTCTTCTCGGCGTTGGCCAGGGGGCTCTACACGGTGAACAACCTGGTCATCTTCGCCTTGGTGGGAAGGGGGCTGGGGGTACGGGAACTCGGTCTCTTCGGCGGCTCCTTCTTCTTTTACAACCTGGCGGCGGTTCTCTCCGGGTGGGGAATGGTGGTTTACTTCGGGAAGGAGACGGCCTACTGCCGGGAGAGGCAAGAGGAGAGAAATCGTCTGGTAGGGGAGAACAACTCCGCCCTCCTTGTGGGAGGAGGCTTCTCACTCCTACTGGCCCTTCTTCTCCCCACTTTCTACATGGTTCTTTCGCCGGATCTTCTCTTCTTGGCGGTTCTGGCAGGAATCGTCACGGGGTGGGAGAGAAACCTCTCGGGCTTCTTCCTGGGAGAGGAGAGGATGGTGGAGGAGTTCTTCTGCCAGCTCCTTCTTCTGACACTGACGACTCTCCCCCTGCTCCTGTGGCGGGGGTGGAACCTCTCTCTGCTCTACGTGGTCAGGACGGCGGCCTTCCTCTTGGTGAACCTGATCAAGCTCTCTCTGCTCCGGGGCCGGTTTCCTCTCTTCTCGCCCCTCTTCAGGCGTTCCTTTCACTGGAAGGAGACGGGTAGCTTCCTCTTCTCCGAAATCGTCATCTTCTTGGAGAAGCAGGGCGACCTTTTCATCCTAACCCTCCTGATCGCCCCCGAGGCCCTGGCCGCCTACTTTCTCGCCATGCGGATCTATCAGGGTTTCTGCCTCTTCGCGGAGGTGGCCAACCTGGGACTCACCCCCTTCATCTCCAGGAGCTTCCGGGGAATGGAAGAGCTCTCCTACAACACCCTTCAGAAGATCTCCCTCTGGTCTCTCTTCCTCTTCGGCTCCCTCTTCGGAGTCTTCCTCTTCCTCTTCCGAAGACCCCTGGCCGCTCTCTTCTCACCGGAGTCGGCCTCCCAGACCGCCACCTTTCTCCTTCCTCTCTCCCTCCTTCTCGCCTTTCGGTTCGTCTCCTTCGGAACCGGGAACATGTTGACGGCGACACGGCACCAACCGCTCCGTTTCGTTCTTAACTCCCTCTGTGCCCTGGTCATGCTTGTGGGGTTCGTCCTGGGAGGAAAGTTTTACGGAGTCTGGGGAATCTTGGTCGTGAGGATCGGCGGCGACCTCCTCCTCTTCCTCCTGAACGGTGGAGCCCTCATCTACGTTTCCCGCAGAGAGGCGGTGAACCCATGAAACCTCTCCGGTTCCTCTACATGCTCCACCTCCCACCTCCCTTCCACGGGGCGGCTCTGACGGAAAAGAGGCTCTTGGAGATGGACCTCTCCCCTTTGACGGTGGAGAAGGTTCTCCTGGAGATCCGGATGACCGATCGGATGGAGGAGCTAAGGCGGTTCCGGTTTCACAAGGTCCGTCTCGCCCTGGGGCTTCTCTTCCGTCTTCTCAGGTTTTCCAAGGAAGAGCCCTTCGACGTCGCCTTGTTCGCCTTTACGAGCCGAGGGTGGGCCCTCCTGAGGGACGCGCTTCTCATGAGAGCTCTCAAGGGGAGGTCCCGCCACATCATCGTCTACTTCTCAGATAGGATTCCCTTCTCCCCCGGATGGGCCAGGAGGCTCTTGCGGGGTTCCATGAACGGGTGCTGGATCATCCTCCATACTCCTCTTCTCTACAAGGGGCATGAAGAGCTCTTCCCCCGGGAGAGGGTCTTCTTCCTGCCCAACGGGCTTCCCGTGGATGTGGACGACAGAAGCGCGGCGGAGTGGCTTGCCCGCAGGAGGGTGAGGTCGGGTGGTCCCATAAGGCTCCTCTTTCTCTCCCACATGGTCCGTTCCAAGGGCCTTTTCACGTTGATCGAGGCCCTCTCTTTGCTCTCTGCGGAGGGAGTGGACTTCCTGGTCACCTTCGTCGGAGCCTTTCAGAAGGAGGGGGACCGGCTTCACTTCCTGAAGGAGATAGAAGGGAGATGCCTCTCCGGGAAGGTCTCCTGGTGCGGCTCCGTTCTGGGCGACGAGAAATGGCGGTACTACGCCGAGGCGGATATCTTCGTCTTTCCCACCCAGATGGAAGCCTTCGGTAACGTGGCTGTGGAGGCGATGGAGGCGGCTCTTCCGGTGGTTGCGTCCCGAGAGGGCTCCTTGCCGGAGATTATCCAGGAGGGAGAGACCGGACTCCTGGTCGCCGCGGGGGACTCCCGGGAGCTGGCGGACGCGATAGCGGAGCTAAGCGGGGATCCAGAGCGGAGGGCCGAATTCGGCAGGAGGGGGCGGGAGCGTTTTCTCAGACTTTACACCCAAAGAACCTACCGCGAGAGGGTTGTAACCTTTCTCGAGAGGCTCCTGGTAGGGGGAAAGGGGGAGTGATCGAAAACCGGAGCGTTCCCCTCTTCGGTCTCTCCCTCTCCCTCCTCTCCCTGGAAGAGGCGGCCTTTTTTCTGATCGAAGGTACCCCCGAGAGCCCCCGGGCCGCCATGACCCTCAGCCTTCCCATGGTGGGGCCTCTCGAGAAGAACGCCTCTTACCGATCGGCCATGGAGAGGGCGGAGATCGTTCTTCCCGACGGAATCGGCGTCGTTGTCGCTTCGAGAATCCTCCACGGGCCGGGAGTGCCGAAGTCCAGGGTCTCCGGCCCCGATCTCTTCCTGACCCTTTGTGCTCAGGCCCACCTCCAGCACCTCTCCTTCTTCTTTCTTGGCTCTACCCCTGAGGTTTTGGAGAGAATCCGCACTCGGTTAGCCCGGGAGTACCCCGGAGTGGTATGGGCAGGGGCCTACTCTCCACCCTTCGGTGAGTGGGGGGAAGAGGAGGAGCGGAGGATCCTTGAGAAGATCGCATCCTCGGGCGCAGACATCCTCTGGGTGGGGATGACGGCTCCGAAACAGGAGCTTTGGATCGACGCCCACAGGGAGGAACTGAAGCTCCGCGGAGCCGCGGCGGTGGGCGCGGCCTTTGACTTCTTCGCCGAAACCAGGCCGAGGGCGCCCCTGTGGATGCAGAGGGCGGGGTTGGAGTGGCTCTACAGAACCCTCCAGGAACCACGGCGGATGGGAAAACGGTACTTCCTCTCTCTGGGACCGTTTCTAAAAGCCTTTCTCAGGGAGATTTACCGGAAGAGGCGGGAGAGGTATAATAAAAAAAGCGAGAACGGGAGCAATACCGGTGAGAAGGGTCACGGAGATTCATGATACGGTGAGAATCGTCGATGTCGAAATGGGCGAAGGGGTGAAATATTTCGCCTTCGTCAACCTTTACGGTTGCTCCATCGGGGAGGAGACGAAGATAGGGACCTTTGTGGAGGTTCAGAAAGGGGTCTCTATCGGGAAAAGGTGTAAGGTCTCTTCCCATACTTTTATCTGCGAAGGGGTCGAGATTGGGGACGGGGTCTTCATAGGCCACAACGTCACCTTCATCAACGATAAACACCCCCGCGCCGTCAACGCCGACGGGAGCCTGCAGGGGGAAGAGGATTGGACCCTCCTGAAGACCTCCGTCGGTTCCGGGGCCTCCTTGGGCTCCTCGGTGACCGTCATGGGAGGGATCACCATCGGCGAGGGGGCCGTGGTCGGCGCCGGAAGCGTGGTTACCAAGGATGTCCCCGCCCATACCGTTGTGGTCGGGAACCCGGCGCGTCCGCTGGTTCGGGGAAAGGACGAATGAGGGAACGGATCCAGAACGGAGCCCTGGCCGGGGTCGATCTTCTGGTCTTTCTTGTCGTTTATCTGGCCGGGACCTTTCTCCTGCACCGCCCACCCGCAGTCATCCCCGCCGCCCTCCTCCTCTTCCTCTTCTCCTTCTCCTTCTGGTACCATCGCCTCTTTACGCCTCTCCTCTTCGCCTCCCGGATGGGTTACACCTCCCTTCTGCTCAACGCCCTGTTGGTGGTCTTCCTGCTCTTCGCCGGGACCTGGTGGCTTCTCCTCAAGTCCCTCTGGCCCACGACCTCTCGTCTCCTCATCCTCTTCACCTTCGTCCTTTTCACCCTCTACGCCTTCTTGTTCCGTTACTCCTTGGGACGCTTCTTCCTCTCCCGGACGCCGGTGGCCCTCCTCCTGAGGCCGGAACACCGGAAAAGCTTCCGCCGGGAGTATGCCTCGGTCTTCACCACCGTTCAGGAGCTCAAGGGGGAGGAGGAGCTCGACCGGGTGAAGAGGGGGATCCTCCTGATCAGTTACCGTGCCTCCCCGGGTGTGACCAGCAGGGCCGAGATGTGGGGGGATTACCTGGAGAGCGTTAAGAGGATCAAGGCGGGAGTTCGGGGGAAGTCTGTGCGCATTCTCTTCTTCCACCCTGAAAACGCCTCTCTGGTGGCCCCGGTCCCCACTATTCTCCTGGACGACCTTCCGGCCCTGGAAGCGACACCTTCCCGGCGCCTCTTCTACAGGAGCATTGCCAAACCTTTCCTGGACAAGACGCTGGCCCTCCTCGGCCTTCCCTTCTTGGCCCTTGCCTTCTGCTTCGTCGCCCCTATGAACGCGGTACGCTTCGGTTTGCCGGTCCTCTTCCGGCAGTGGCGCCTGGGGAGAGACCGGAAACCCTTCAGACTCCACAAGTTCCGCTCCATGAGAATCCTTTCGGGATCCCGGAAGGGGGAGAAGGATGAGACCCACCTCCGTTACCTGCTGACCCTTCTCAACGAAGAGGCCTCTCTGCCCTGGAACGACGGAGGCGGGGAGAGACCTGAACGGAGGGCTCGGAAGCTGAGAAACCGGCAGGAGAGCGATTTCTGGGGGACCATTCTGAGAAAGAGCAGTGTCGACGAACTCCCTCAGCTGATCAACGTCCTCCAGGGGCAGATGTCTTTGGTCGGACCCCGTCCGGCTCTGGACTACGAGGTGGACCTCTACCCCTCCTGGTCGCTCCAGCGCTTTCAGGGTCCCCAGGGGCTGACCGGGCTTTGGCAGGTGTCGGGTCGGAGCGTTTTGCCGCTCCATACGGCCCTCTTCATGGATGGCTACTACACCTTGGAGTATAACTTCTTGATGGATTTTCGGATCCTCTTCGGAACGGCGAGGACCCTCTTCAGCTTTTCGCAGGTCTTCTAGGAGGTTGACGTCCATGGGAATTAGCGTCGGAGTCATCGGGGCGGGGTACTGGGGCAAGAACATCGTCCGTAACCTGCTCTCCCTACCCGGTCATGGGGATGTTTGGATCTACGATCAGCGCAGGAGCGTCGCCGAGGAGCTTAGTGCGGCGTATCCGACACTGAAGGTTGCCTCTTCCCTGGAAGAGTTGCTGAAGAACGACAACCTTCAGGCCCTCATGGTCGTCACCCCCCCCAGCGAACACTACTCTTTGGGGAAGAAGATTCTCGAAGCGGGAAAGCACCTCTACGTGGAGAAACCCTTCGTCACCTCTATGAGAGAAGCGACGGAGTTGATCGAAGACGCTGAGCGGAAGAACCTGCGGCTCATGAGCGGCCACACCTTTCTCTACAGTCCGGCGGTTCGCAAGATCCGCGACCTTGTCATGAGCGGAGACTTGGGAAAGATTCACTTCTTCTCTTTCCGGAGGGTGAACCTGGGAATCCACCGCAGTGACGTGAACGTTGTCTGGGACCTTCTTCCCCACGACCTTTCCATGCTCCTCTACTGGTTGGGGGAAGACGAGGAGTTGCAGGAGGGCGGAGCCTTCATGAAGACGGTTTACGGGAACCATCCTGACGTCGCCTTTCTCTCCCTCTCCTTCCGCAGTGGCGCCGTGGCGGAGGGGCTCGTCAGCTGGCTCTCGCCACGGAAGATCAGAGAAACCCTGATCGTCGGCGACCGAAAGATGGTGGTCTACAACGATATGGAGTTGGAAGAGAAGATCAAGGTGTATGACAAGAAGATCGAGGCCCTGGAGCCGAAAGATTTTGGAGAGTACCATCTCTCCTATCGCGCCGGGGATGTGATGAGCCCCCACATCGATGGGACCGAGCCTCTGACCCTCATGGTGAAGGACTTTGTCGAAAGCATCCGGGAGGGGCGCGCTCCCCTGAGCGACGGCCTCTTCGCCCTCCGGGTGGTTCGGGGGATCTTGACCCTTCTGGAGAGAGGCCGCTTTTCATGAGGTTGACCCTCTTTAAAGCCTCCGCCCTCCTCTCCGGAGCGATCGCCTTCCTTGCGGTTGCCCTTTTCATCGGCTTCCTGCCCCTGACCATCCTCATGGTCGGAGCCGGGTACCTCTTGGGAAGGTTGAAAGGGTCCAAGGGGATTCCTCTCCTCCTCTTCGCCCTTCCCTGGGTGAACGCGCTCCCTTCCCTCGCCTTCAACGGCTACCCCTTCAACACCATGGCCCCCCTCCTCTTCCTCCTTCTCGGGTTTCTTCTGGCCAAGAGACCCAGGTTTGGCGACTCCGCCGAGAGGGAGGGGTGGATGGCCCCTTACTCTCTCCTCTTGCTCCTCCTTTGGCTCTCCGTCTTTTTCGTCTTCTTCCGGTGGAGCAACCTTCTTCACTCTCCCCTGGCCCTCTTCCGGGACACCCCGGTGGCCTTGACGGGGGAGCGTCTCTCCTTCGCGCTCATCTACCCGGTCATCACCCTCTTCCTCTACTCCCTTTCCCCGTGGATCTACTTCCTCCTGAGGAGGGAGCCTCTGGAGGAGAGGGTTCTCTTCCGCTCCTTGGCCTTGGGCTACCTTCCCTCCTTCCTCCTCGTCTTACTGCAAAGGTTCGTAAGCCACCGTCTCTTCGCCCAGGAGTGGTGGGGGAGGATCGGGCAGTTCAACGGGGGCTTCTCAGATTTCAACGCCCACGGTTTCTTCGCCGGAATTCTCTTGCTGTGGGCCCTTTCCAGGCTCCTGATGAAAAGGGAGTCCCTCTTCTCCCTGACCGTCTCCGTGAGCGCTCTGGCTGGCGGGGCCCTCTCGGGAAGTCGAACCTTCTTCCTCTTCCTTCTCATGGGGCTCTTCCTCTTTCTCTCCGCCAAGTCTGTGAAGAGGTGGGCCAA
>Ga0208826_1001133_pt1 | contig 23541 bp, 20 predicted proteins | sample AD_UKC115_MetaG_FD_184451 | JGI IMG/M metagenome (GOLD analysis project Ga0208826, IMG submission 184451) | Active sludge microbial communities of municipal wastewater-treating anaerobic digesters from Hong Kong - AD_UKC115_MetaG (SPAdes)... | ecosystem: Engineered > Bioreactor > Anaerobic >...
CTAAGAGTTTAGAATGTTTGCCGAAGTTTTTGACGTTTTTGGTAGTGGTTTTTTTGCCATTCCGGATACCTTGCTGAGCGTAATAAGTAGGATCTTTGATCCGTTTATCGTAGTACAGTTTCATAACGCATCACCTCTCAAACATTATATCACAAACATACATCACATACAACATGTATTTAAAGAAAATTTGACAAAAATATAAGCCTATATCAAGGCTTTAAAGTGATTTTGATTAATTGGAACTGTCGAAGACCCGCTTAAAAAATAACGGGGCCATTTGGCCCCTCTTTGTTTTGTTAAGGAAATTATGTTTCTTAATTTTTTTGCCTGATTTAGTTTGGTTTGAGGCTTGAATTTTTAATGGTTATATTTGCACTATTCCACTTATGATGGTAAAATATGAGCAGCATAAATAATTTTTCTAAGGTTAATAGTGGTGTATTTATGAGGCAAAAAAAACTTATTGCAAAAACTAATGGCATTTTCATTAAGTTCGCGTTGTTATGCCTGATACCTCTCATACCGTTTATAATGGTTTACTTTTTGCAGGGGAAATTTGTCTGGGTTATGAGTATAGTATCCTACCTGACCTGGCATAACCTGTTTGAGTTTGCAAGTGTATTAATTTCTGTAAGTGTTTTTCTGGTGGCATATTATTCATACGAACAGACCCGTAATTTTAAATCCATGTACCTGGGTAGTGTTTTTCTGACAGTTGCACTTTTAGATGCCTTTCATACTTTGAGTTTCAAAGGGATGCCTGCATTTTTTGTTGAAAACACTGCAGCAAACAGAGCGACTACCTTGTGGGTAGTATCGAGGGCAATTGCTGCTATTGGTTTTCTTTCTGCTGGTTATGTCTACAAATTACAGAAAATGTATAAAATTAACAGGAGTGTTTTTCTTATTGTACCTGTAAGTCTGAGTGTTGCAACACTGATAATTGTTACCTACTTTCCGAATTTTTTTCCGGTTATGTATGAAGAAGGTATAGGGCTTACTGATATAAAAAAGAATGCTGAATTAATAATTATATTTTTATTTTTTATAAATGTTATTAAGTATATGAGAAGATACATTATGAACAGGGAAAACTTAGAATTGATTTCGGCTTTCTCCATGGTCTTGAGTATATATAGTGAGATGTCATTCATGCAATACTTTAGTGTATATGATATATATAACTATCTGGGCCATATTTATAAGTTTCTTGCATTCTTCCTGATTTTCAGGGTAATATTTATAAGAAATATCAGGAAGCCTTATATAGATTTATATGAAGCGAAGCAGGAAATAAAAAACTATGCCGACAATCTTGACATAATTGTCAATAAAAGGACTGAAGAACTTGAGAAACTAAACAATCAGCTTATGGAAGAATTGAGATATGCCCGGGATATTCAAAATGCCATGTATCCTTCAAAACTTCCCGACGATAAGCATGTCGCTTTTAACGCGAAATATTATGCTGCTGATATGGTGAGTGGAGATTTTTATGATATATTCAGGCTGGATAAAGAGAATACTGTGTTCTTCATTGGAGATGTATCCGGTCACGGCGTACCTGCCGCTATGCTTACTGTTTTTGTTAACCAAACAGTAAGAACCCTTAAAGACACCGAGTCAGTTATTATGAATCCATCAGCAGTTCTAAAAAACATATATAAATCTTTTAATAAAACCAACTTTCGGGAAGATGTTTACATTGTTATGTTATGTGCCATATATAATCCGCAAAAAAGGGAACTTACCTATTCATCAGCCGGCCTTAATGTGGAACCTATTTTAATACTAAAATCTGGAGAAGTGCAGGAAGTAGACATTAAAGGGTTTCCAATATGTAAACTGGTAGAATATTACGATGGCCATTATGAAGATACAACCGTAACTCTGAATCCAGAAGACAAAGTTTTATTTTATACCGATGGTATGATTGAGGCTAGAAATGATCAGGGGGATTTCTATGGCAAGGAGAGACTTATAAGTCTGCTAAAAGACAATAGGGCAAAGAGTGGTAGGGAACTTAGTGAGATGATTTCCGCCAGATTGTTTGAATTTACCAATGGGTATGCTCTGAAGGATGATGTGACTTTTATGGTCATGGAAGTGAAAGAATAGGATAGTTAATACTTTTGATTAATATAACTGTCTACCAATGATTTTTTTTCATCAGGAGTAAAAACGTTTTCCTGAATAAGCCTGTTTAATATAGTTTCATTGATAGAATGAAGAATTATGTTGTCATAGTCTGATAACACAATTTCAAACAGTTTTTTCTTTAGACTTGGAGAATTGACTTTTACATAATAGGCTTCAACTCCCTTAAAATCTATTAATGTGAGAAGCTTCATGGTTACAGCATCTTTCTTTGAGTAGTAATAGTTTGACTGCTCAAGAAAGTCTTCCCTGGCATCGTTTTTTTTGCTAAGGTCATGGGCTCTTTTTTGATAATACTTCGCCAGGACGTTATAATACTGGTAATTGTATAGGGCTTTCTTTACGTTGTCTATCTTTTGGAAAGGCTTGATATCCAGGGCATTTATACACCTGTAGTTTGCTTCGATGAATTCCTCCTTTGTAAGGTCACCTTTGGAGTATTGATCTATCAAGCTGTTTCTATTAATTAAGAATTCTTCGAATTTGTTAGGTACAATTTTTTTTGGTGACATCTTCAACCTTCCCGTCTAATGTTTTTTGCTGCAATGACGCGGCTTCTTCCGCAATGTGTTTTTGTACTTTTTGCTTTTAATGGGTATTAATGTTTACAATCTTTATCAAAAAAAACACTAAAGAATATATAAAGTATTGACCAAATGTTTTATTTTATATTAAAATATATAATAAAAAAAGTAAAGCAGTCTTTTATTTATTCAGTAATGTTTGGTATAGTATTTATTATTACTGTTTTCTTAAGTAGTCAGTTTATTAATTTCGTTTTTTCTTTGAAGGGTAGCATATTCCGTTTAGTTTTGTAATTTGTATAATGTAACTAATTCAAGTTTTGTTAAGTTCCAGTTGCAAAAGTATTTTTTGATTGTACCGGATAGTAATAAGCAATATAGAATTCCGGGCAGTTATATTGAAGTGTCTGAAATTCCTATGGGAATGATTAAAGTAATACGGGAGGTCTGTATGGCTTTATACTCAGCTGTTATTGTTTTTGTTACGATCGTGGTATTTTATGTAAATTTAGTGTTTTTTAGTAGAACGGAACTCTTGAACAAAAATAGAATTTTTATCATTTCGATGGTTTCGGTTATGATAAGTATATCATTCCCGATGGTGCTTAGTGGATTTATGAAAACAAGTACCTCTTCGAATTTTTATCTGGCCTTATTCACGAGTATAATAACCTGTCTGGTACTAATAGTAATTTCTTCGTTAATAATATCAGGTATATCGGAGGATAAAAAATTAGGCAATGCAATTATATCCTGGAGTATTGGTAATGTTTCGCAGATATTGAAAAAGGAACATTTTTTGCAAGGCACAATAGACTGTGAAACCACTGAATTTATTGAATTTAAGGAACTTCCTTCAACAATACAAGGAAAAAATATCTTAGAAAAATCTGTTGACACAGACAAAAATACTGATACAATGGGAATAGAAACTTTTAATAATGAAAGTTTGTTCGTTGATGGACATTTAGCAATTCAAACAAAGAATATGACAATAGAATGCAGTTCGGAATTCATTGATAATCCGGATAGTGTATCTTGTGATAGCAGTTCTAACAGCACTGAGAATAATGGAAGCGATAGCTTTAATGATGATTACGAGGTGTTCAAAGACTATTTTGAAGAGGAAGTTCTGGAAGAGTATCTGCAAGTGGAAAGTAAATATTGTGCTGAAAATGGTCAAATAGCTGAAAATAGCGAAGTTGATTTGGTTTCCTTGATTCATGACGAAGTTAATTTTGAGGGTGTTTTGCAAAAAGATTTGCCAAGTGAGTCTGAAGATGAATATTCAGGTAGTAGTTTAGACATAGTATTTAATGAAACAAATTTAAATGATACGTGTCAGCAACAAAATACTGAAGAATATGAGAAAATTGAAGATGACTCTACGGTTAATGATCAATTGGAAAATACTGATGAAGTATTCAAATTGATTGCGGCACATATGGACGAGTCTGATGAAAATGGTAGAGTAGCATATGTAGAAATGACGAAGAAAGCATTATCAAAGACGGTTGATGAAATTATTGATGAAGCGTTTAACTTAAAAGAAAATGGTGATTTTGAAGGTGCAATTCTAATTTATTTTTGTGCTCTGGAAAGAGAGCCAAAAGATGATGTTGTATTCTGGATAGTATTAGATATTTGTGTATTGTATAAACAATTAGGACAAGTAGATCTTGCAAAGGAAGTACTTAGCAGTTATCTCTCCGAGTATGGGGAGTTTATGGATCAGACTGTAAGGCATGAAATTGAATTAAATTTACAATAGATTGGTTAATTTTAACCATAAGAACGAGTGCTAAGGGGGTACGCAAGTTAATGAAAAAGACTCAGGAAATAATAGGTTTACCAATAATAAGTATTTCTGATGGGATTGAAGTAGGAAGAGTCAAAAATATAATAACTAATGCTGCAAAGGGTGCCATAGACTATGTTGTGGTGGATAGTGGAATTCAAATACTAAGCGCTAAGATAATCCCTACAGTAAATATACTTGGAATTGGTGAGTATGCGTTGACAATTGAGAATGAAGAGGCAATCAATGACCTGAGCAAGATACCTGCTGCTATTGATTTGTTGCAAAAAAACATTCAGGTGACAGGTACTAAGGTACTTACTAAAAAAGGTAGGCTTATAGGTGAGATTGGAGATATCTATGTAGATGAAAATGACAACTGTAACATATTGGGTCTTGAGTATATTGCAGATATAACTCATAAAAAGATTCGTATCATACCTAGAACCAGTGTTATAACATTTGGAAAAAATCTTGTTGTTGTAATTGAAGAGGTTGAAAGTACATTACTTGATAAGCCGGGGGATTTAGGAGCCAATTACAGCACACAGGAAATAGAAAAAAAAAATTTGAAGACTGATGCATATAGCAATTACAACTACAATAACAATAATACTAATGATACAGCCGAAAGTGTAGTAATTGAAACTGACAAGCTTATAGCCGCAGAAGGCAATTCTTTATTTAAAGAAATTGACACATCCTATCAAAATCAACAGCCTGAATTAGGTATGTTTATAGCGTCAGACAGTACGGAGTTCCCCTTAGCTCAAAATGATGAAGATGACACCTCAGTAGCTACATTTGATAGTGACAGTAGTGTTGAGGCAGTTCAGGATTTTGATAGTAATGTGGAGAATAAATTGGCTCAAGACTACAATTCGAAGGATGAAAACTCCTTAAGCGAAGAAATTATGGAAGCTTCGGGTAATACAGCTTCTGAAGATACTATGGAAAACTCAGACTCTATGTTGGCTTCAGATAAAACAGAGAAAGATTTGAAAAACAACAATACTGAATCTAATAAGGCCAAGTCATATGGTAATTCTTCCGGGCAGAGCAGTGCTGCAAGTTTGTTTGAACAAAGACAAAAGCAGTATCTTAATGGAAGAAAGGCTACGAAAACAATAACTTCCAATTCTGGGACGGTTATTATCAGTGAAGGCTCTACCATCACAGATGATGTGATTGAGATTGCTAAAGAAAACGGAAAACTTATTGAGCTGGTTATGAATAATAAGTCATAAATTATAATTAATAGGCATAAAAAGTATAAAACATTTCCTACGTTTTATACTTTTTATGCTATAGAAAAGATTAAAGTTCGTTTAAACCCAAATTCCCTATAAAGTGAGAGTGAGTATAATGGCAAAATTGCACAAAAGCTACATTCTAATGCTCGTTCTACTTTCTCAGACAGTATTAGCGGTCACCATCGGAATGATTACCCTTCATATGTCCTCAAAACGCCAGATTTTGCCGGGTGTGTACATAGAATCGCTAAATGTAGGTAATCAGACAAAAAGTCAAGCTGAGTTATTGGTTAAAGAGCATTACGATAAGTTTGCAGATAACTCGGATTTATTGATTAAATATGGCGGGGACAAGGAGTTTCTTATTAAGTTTTCGGATATAAAATCATCAATAGATTATGAAGAAACCGTAAATCAAGCATATTCAATTAATGAGGGCAACGTGTTTGCAAGGCTGATCAGGGGCTTTTTTTCCTCTACCAGGAAAACAGTTTATCCGGTTGTAAAGTTTGATGAGAGAGAACTTGAAAAAAAGCTTCGGGAGTTTGAACTGCTTATAGACAAGGCACCCGTCAGTGCTAAAATGTATCTTGAAAACGGTAAAGTAAGAAAAGTTTCTGAAGCATCAGGAGTAAAACTTAATATACCAAAAGCAATAGAAAAGATAAAAAATGAAATTGGAAGTCACCTCAATTCTTCTATTGAGTTTGAGGCTCAAAATAATAAGGAGATTAATGTTGTGGCTCCCGAATTGACTTTAGATATGCTAGAAGGTGTGGATTATGTTATTTCGAGTTATACAACGCAAATAAAATCCCCGGAGATAAGAGATGCTGTTAAGGAATGTTCGGAAGCTATGAATGGATGTTTAGTATTAAATTCAAGCCCGGACAAGAAAAAGTCCAAAGAATTTTCTTTTGTGGAATGGATAAAGAAAAAGCAACTCTTAATTGAACAAAAAAATGATGGATATAGTCAGGTTGCTTCTACTCTTCATGCAGCATTGCTAAAAACAGGCATTGATATTGATTGCATCAACAGCATCAGGAATGAAACTCCCGTAGATTATATCGATCCCGGACTTGATGTTAAAATATCGGATAAAGACGGCGATTATAAATTCAGCAATCCCTTTGATTTCCCCATAGCAATTTTTTCTGAATGTAATGATGAAAGCATTACGATCTATATTGTAGGAAATAAAAGCTCTGATTATTCAGAAAATGAATTAGAAGTAAACATTGTTCAACGATTTGAACCGCCTGTATTAAAGGTTGTTAACTATGATCTCAAACCGGACGAACAGAAGGTTATCAGCAGTGGGAAGCAGGGAATAGAGGTTGAAGTTTACAGAGTTTCGAAGGAGAATGGTAAGGAAAATTCAAATCGTATATATGTTAATAAATACGATGCCGTAGGAGCAATCATGCAAGTAGGGCCAAAAAGTAAACCGGACAATCAGGTGGATAAATAAGAAAAAACCCATTACTGGGTTTTTTGTATGACAAATTTTTAATAAATTGTTACGTTGGTAGAATTTGCCGGCAAATGATTGAAAAGCCAATTTCTTGAAAAAATTCATTGGGCGTTTTAAAAATAAGATGTTATAAGCTCTACGGCATTATATTCAGCTATTTTATTCGCATACTCTTCAAGATATCCTTCGTAGTACAGGGTATTGGTCACTTTCTTTCCATATTCGTTAAGTAAAGCCTCAAAGTACTTAACATTTTCTACAGAGAAAGTGTTTTTAGTAAGCATCATATAGTAGGTGTCCTTCAATTTGTACAGCGAACTTTCACCTGTATAAATGAACTTAATTCTGTCACATAAACTGATAAGATGATCCAGGTTCTCAAAGGAGTAAATAATTATAGAGGAACAAACCTTTTGACTTTTCTTTTTTACTCTGAGGTCTGACTTTTTGAACTTGTTCTTTATATATTTTTGGATTGACTCAAAATCTCCGTCGTCATCAAGCTTTGTTATAAATATAACAAAACCGTCTCCGTCATCAGGAGAAGCTTCAATAGCCAGTTGGGACTCAGCTGTGTTAAAACCGAATTGAATTTCAGCCTGTTCCATCATATCCCAAAATAATTCCTGCGTTGCAGGAGAATTATAATTAAGTGCATCAAAATCAATGTTTCTTTCCTGCAAATCGCTTAATGAAATTGTAACCTTAATTTTATTATCATTAATTTTTTCTATTTTCATCCCTTATCACCACTAACTATTTACATAATTGTATACCCATAATATATTATACTTCCTATAAAACAAAATGAGAAGTATAAAAAAATTAACAAAAAGATATTAAATATAATTATTAAGGGGTAACGAAAAAATAACATCCTATTCTCATATTTTGAAAACATTATAAAATCAAGTTTTTTCGTTATCCAGAGTATGAATTTATATTTTAGTCATACCTAAGTAAAGTATATCACAGCGTAAAGCTACAATCAAAGCAGTTAGCGCTTTTGAACATCCCATGATTTTTGTTGATCAGAATTAGTTCTGCTACGATAAACATTCATATTATACATCGGATTTTAAATTAATTCTCTAAACATATTTTTATTTCCCATTTGATGGAGATTTCTAACATTAATTTTTAAGTATTTGTGTGCAAAAAAGTATATATAAATAAAAATAATGGGAAAAATATATTGTTTTGCTTACTCAAGAAATAAAAACTATTGTAGTTTAAGATAAATATAGAAATAATAAAGTTATCTATATATGTTCTAAGGAATATCCGAAATTTTATTTTCAGCATTCCTAATTGAGAAACAGGGAGATGATGGCATGGTAGATGAAATTAATGCAACTGAAAAAGCACAAACCGATGAAACATCACAGGAGATTATATATAGTAAAGACAAGGATTATTACAAAGGTACGGGTGGAGAATTGAGAATGAAAGCAGAAGGTTTGTTTAAGAAAGCTAAAGAAAAGGGAATATCAATTGAGGATATAGATATAGTTCAGTTGAATGAAAGGGCTGCACAGTTCCCAGGTATAGGTGAAATAAGTCTTCCTGCTTTTGTTGTTAAAGTCAGTGGTAGAGATGTGTCTTCCGGACAGGTAATTGTAGATGGAAAGCAAATCGACTACTATAACAGGTACCAAAAATATCTGACACAAAAAATTGAAAGCAGGAATACTCAGAAGGATGAAAATGGAAAGATTGTTTATCAGAACAGAAGACCCAAAATCAGAGAAAATCCTGAGTTTTCTCTAAGTGACTGGGAATTGTTTGAAATAGGAAAGGAACTTATTGATGACAAGGAATTTGGTTTTGAAAAAACAATAACCGGGGCTTGTGACAGAATAATAAGAAAGCTTATGGGGGAGAATGATTGGTTATATCCGGAAGAAGCGAGGATGTTAGACGAGGAGTTTAGCGCAATTGAAAATAAAATCCATAAAGATCAGGAGACGAAAAGGGATACTGCTACAATACCTAAAAAGGCGACTGCCAGACAAATAAACTTTTTAAAACAAAGGCTTAAGAACATGGGTATGGATCCGGAAAATGCTTTGGTAATGAACAGCATAATGAAAGAGATGGGATTTAAACCTGTAGATATTAATGAACTTGGTATTGGAGAAATGAGCAAAATTATTGATGGTTTAAATACTATTGCGCCAAAGATAAAAGAAATGACCGCAAAACAGGGGGTAAGCGGAAAGCTCAATGAAGGAAGCAGCATTGAAACTTCGGAAAGCTACAGACAGTAAAATTAAAATAGTATAATTAAGAAAACGAGTATATACAAAGAAATATAATGCACAATATAGATGTATATATTTTTTAAAGTATAATAAATACTGTAAAATTATTGAGCAAAAAAATTCATATTTTGTTGAAAAAGGATATGCTGTATGAGTATAATAGTTATGATGCGGATAAGGCAATTTTTTTGTACTATATAAATCACGAAAATGATTATACATTGAAAAATTGATTTTTGTGATGTTGTATTAAGGAAATTGAAGCGCTGTATAAAATCTTTATCGCGTTCAATATATGAAATCACTTTTGAAGATGAGGTGGCAATGATGCAAATCGTACTTGCATCCCAATCGCCTAGAAGATCGGAGTTGCTTAAACAGCTGGGGTTGGATTTTATTGTGAAAACATCTGACCTTGACGAAAGTAATTCAGTTGGGTTAGAAGCATCAGAGCTCGTCATGCATCTGGCCCATGAAAAGGCTAAAATTGTAGCTTCGGAGATAGCTGAAGAATCAGGGTCAAGTAAAGAATTTATGGTAATTGGGGCTGACACTGTTGTTGTGAGAGATGGTGTGATTCTGGGAAAACCTGAGGACAGTGATGATGCCTTCAATATGCTTAAGTCGTTACAGGGACGATGGCATGAGGTTATGACTGGTATTGCTGTTATTGATATGCAGAACTCTAAATTTACCAAGGGTATTGAAGTAACTCGTGTGAAAATGAAGGAACTGGATGACGAAGCCCTCAGGTCATATATTAATACCGGAGAGCCTGTGGATAAAGCTGGAGCATATGGCATACAGGGCTTGGGAGCTGTATTGGTGGAAAGAATTGAAGGATGCTATTTCAATGTTGTAGGTCTACCAATTTCGAAGCTGAGTGATATCTTAAAAAATTATGGAGTGCATGTTTTGAAATAAATTGGTTTTACGATGTATTTTTATTTTGAGGAATGTGGTATAACAGCATAATCTGTAAATCAGATTGGGAGGAGAATCAGTATATGGGTATATTTTCTAGAGATATTGGTATTGATTTAGGAACAGCTAATACATTAGTGCATTTGAAAGGAAAAGGTATTATAGTCAGAGAGCCATCTGTTGTTGCAATAAATAAAAAAACTAATGATATTCTTGCAGTAGGTGATGCTGCAAAGGATATGATTGGTAGAACACCTGGAAATATTGTTGCAATAAGACCTATGAAAGATGGTGTTATAGCGGATTTTGATATTACTCAGAGTATGCTTAAGTATTTTATCAAGAAGGCCATGTCAAAGGGATTAATTGGAAAGCCAAGGGTGGTAATTTGTGTGCCTTCGGGTGTTACTGAGGTTGAAAAAAGGGCGGTTGAAGAAGCTACCATATCAGCGGGAGCCAGGGAAGCTTACCTTATCGAAGAGCCAATGGCAGCTGCAATCGGTGCAAATTTGCCCGTTGAAGAGCCATCAGGAAGTATGGTTGTAGATATTGGGGGAGGAACCAGTGAAGTGGCAGTCATCTCTCTTGGTGGTATCGTTACCAGCAAATCCCTTCGTATTGCAGGGGATGAGTTGGACGAAGCTATTGTACACTATGTAAAAAAAGAGTATAATTTGATGATAGGCGAAAGAACGGCAGAAGAGATAAAAATGACTATAGGGGCAGCCTATCCGAAACCTAAAGAGGAATCTATGGAAATAAGAGGAAGGGACTTGATATCGGGTCTTCCCAAGAATGTAACAATAACATCCTCTGAAGTTGCGGAAGCTCTAAAAGAGCCTATAAATGCTATAGTTGATTCTATAAAGTATACCCTTGAAAAAACCCCTCCTGAACTTGCAGCAGATATTATGGACAGGGGAATTATGCTCACTGGCGGGGGTGCCCTTTTAAGCGGCCTTGACAGATTGATTAAGGGTGAGACCGGTATGCCTGTGTCTATAGCGGAAAATCCTTTAGACTGTGTGGTAATGGGCTCGGGTAAGGTGCTTGAAGAAATAGAAACATTGAAGAAGGTGCTTATTTCTCCTAAAAAACTGAAATAGAAGGGAGATAATGTATTTTGTTGCGTCTTATTAAAAGCAAAATATTTATTTTATTGATTATTTCTATAGCTCTTTTAGTTACTATAGGATTTTCATCAATGCGAAACAGCAGGGTTAATTATATAAGTGATATTTTTAGCACTATTTTGTCACCGTTTCAGAGATTTATCAATTCTTCCGGTGATAAGATTAATGACTTTTTTGCACACTTTGATGATATAGACAGATTGAGGAAAGAAAATGAATTATTAAAGCAAAGAATAGATGAACTGGAAACTGAAAGAGAGGATCTTATAGAGTTTAAGGTCAAAAATGAAGAACTCAGGCAAGCTCTTAATATTAAGGATCAATACAGCGACAGGGAGTCAATAGGAGCGAATATAATTGCCAAGGATATGGGTAACTGGTTTAATATTTTTACAATTGACAGAGGTACAAAAGATGGTATGAAAAACGATTACCCTGTTGTAACCAGCAAGGGTCTTGTTGGAAGAGTGATGAAAGCAGACCTGTTTTCCTCCAAGGTTATTTCCATAATAGATGAAGACAGTTCTGTCAGTGCAAGACTATCAAAGACAAGTGATCTCGTTATTGTAAAAGGTGACAATAAGCTTAAAGATCAGGGACTTTGCATAATGGAATATATTCCGGCTGATGTAGATGTGGCTGTGAATGATAGCGTTGAAACTTCAGGTATGGGAGGTATTTATCCTAAAGGTATTATTATAGGCAAAGTAAAGGAAGTCAGACAACGGACGAATGAACTCGACAGGTATGCTATAATTGAGCCGTCTGTAGACTTCAAAAGGCTTGAAGAAGTTCTTGTTTTAAAGGAAAAGAATTCTAATAGTGAAGCAGGCGAAAATAACAGATGAGATTAAAAATAATTGCCTATACGATACTTATTTTTTTGACTGTATTAATCCAATCTACCCTTGGGAGTTATATAAATGTTTATGGTGTCAAACCAAATATAACTATAGTGGTTATAGTTGTTGTTGCGCTCTTAAGAAACAATATAGAAGGTGCGGTGGTTGGTTTCTTTTGTGGCCTCCTACAGGATTCTGCATCAGGTATGGTTATTGGTTTTTACGCTTTGCTCGGACTTTATCTTGGTCTTACTGTCAGTTCTTTGAATAAGAAACTTTACAGAGAAAATGTTCTTATCGCTGTTTTTTTGACTTTTGTTTTCAGTGTAATATATGAATACCTTGTTTACTTTTTAAATACATTTTTAAGAAGTCCGCTTGGGTTTATTTACCCCATGCAGAAGGTAATTATTCCTGAGGCAATTTATAACTGCGTAATTTCAATTTTTGTATTTATTATTGTTGTAAAAATGCACAGACGGTTTGAGGAGTTTGACAAGAATTCCAGAAGGTATTGATTCTTATTTAACATGAAAAAACCTCTGACAATAAGGGTATTCTTCGTCTAAATTGGATTTACTACACAAAGTTAGAATTTTGATAAAGTAGTTGTGAGACTGGAAATCTCTATTACAAAGAGCCAAATTGTGACTGGTGGTGGGGTTATGGAAGAAAGGTCAAATGAAAGATTTGTTTTGCTGGCAATCATGTTTTTGCTGGTTTTTGTTGTGATTGTTGTCCAATTGATCAACCTTCAGATAATTCATGGAAAAGAAAATGATGAAAGTTCCCAGAGAAGGCTTGTTCGGGATAGGGAGATTGTTGCGTCAAGGGGTATAATAGCAGATACCAACGGGATACCTATTGCTACAAACAGGGTTGGATACACTGTTCAGATAGCAAGGACGGATCTTAAAGAAGCTGAAGTTAATGAGATGATTCTTAAACTGGTTAATATTATTGAGAGTAATGGTGATTCATTCGAATCAGGACTTAGAAAGTATCTTACCTATAATCCGATTTCTTTTGGTGACAGCATAAACAAGTCGGAAAAAGCACTTGAAAAGTGGAAGAGCGAAATGGTAAACAAGAAAGAGGATATTGAATTATTAAAAACACATCAGGACGTATTTAAGTATTTCAGAGAAAAAAAGTTCAGTATTGATGAAAAATATACCGATGAAGAAGCATACAAAATAATGTGTATAAGGTATGACATGCTGATTCAAGGCTATACAGCGTCCAACCCACTCTGTATTGCAAAGGACTTGGATGCCAGATCAGTTGCTCAAATTGAGGAACGCAGACACGAATTCCCAGGGGTTCTTATTGATATGGAACCTGAAAGAAAGTATGTTGATGCTTCAAATATTGCACATGTATTAGGATATATAGGCTTGATGAATGAGACAGAATATGAAGCTAATAAGGATTCCGGCTATAAGTTCAATGATAAAATCGGAAAGTCTGGAATAGAACTGGCGGCTGAAAATTATCTGAGGGGGATAAACGGAAAGAAAAGGGTAGAGGTTGACACAAGTGGAAGACTTACTGCTGAATTAAGCAGTGAGCCGGCAATACCGGGTAACGATGTTTACCTCACTATAGACTCAAGACTTCAAAAAGTTGCAATGGAATCATTACAGCGAACTATTGAGGATATTAAGTCAGAAGCCGATTATAAGAAGAATTTCGGGGATGCTTTTGCAGGTGCGGTTGTTGCTATGGATGTCAATAATGGTGAAATCCTTGCTATGGCGAGTTATCCGACCTACGATCCTTCTGTTTATCTGGCAGGTGCTGATGATAAAGAGGCACAGAAGAAAATAAAGGAATATAACAGCTCAGACAATAAAGAAAGACCATTGTTCAATAGAGCTATTCAGGGTGCTTACACACCAGGGTCAATTTACAAACCCATAACTGCAATAGCTGCACTTGAAGAGGGAGTTATAAAACCTAAAGACAAGCTTTATGACAAGGGATATATGACTATCGGAGGTATGAAATTTTACTGTCTGGAATACAGAAATAAAGTTGGACCGCATTATGACATAGATCTAAAAGAGGCACTTGCTACATCGTGTAATATATATTTCCATGATATAGGGTATAGGACTGGGATTGACAAGATTGACAAGTGGGCAAAATTTTTTGGACTTGGTGAACTTACAGGGATCGAAATAGGAGGAGAAGCAAAAGGCATGAGAGCCAACATGGAGACAAAGAAGAAGTACAGGAATGATGATTGGAGACCGGCAGACACAGCTCAGTCTGCTATAGGTCAATTTGACAATGTGTTTACTCCTGTACAGATTGCAAACTATGTCAGTACTCTCGCAAATGGAGGGAAGAAATACAAACCTCATCTGATAAAATATGTAAAAAAATATGATGGCTCTATAGTTATGGAAACCAAGCCTGAATACGAAGTGGTACCTGTGAAGAAGGAGACTATCGAAGCTATTAATGAGGGAATGATGGAGGTTTCAAACTCTGTTGAAGGGACTGCTTATTCGACTTTCAAGGATTTTCCGTTTAAAGTAGCATCTAAAACCGGAACGCCGGAGACAGGAAATGAATCTAAAGGTAGTTCATCAAACGGTCTTTTTATTGCATATGCTCCTGCCGACAATCCTAAAATTGCGGTGGCTGTTGTTGTTGAACATGCAGTTTGGGGCTCGAATACTGCACCGATTGCCCGGGATGTGCTCAAAGAGTACTTTGGACTGAACAGTCAGACGTATACTGATGATCAGATTGTAGTTGAGCAGGTTGGATTTACACGTTAAAGCATGTAAGAGTCAACATGTTTTATTTTAAGAATATCAGAGAAAGTAATAATTTGAGCTTTCCTAAGTATAGTCAAATTAAAATAAATATAAATTAATGCAATGGGGGTTAATATAAATGAACGAAGGCGGTGTGGTTTTTAAGGGTTCTCTAAACTGTCTCACAATTATTATGAAGGAAGAAGTTGAATTTGATGAGATATTAAGGCAGATGGAGGAAAAAGTTTTATCTGCGGGAAAGTTTTTTAAGGGTGCTACGCTATTAGTAAAGTACAGGGGCAAAAAGCTGTCATTTGCTGAAGAAGAAAAAGTTTTTCAGCTTCTCCAGAATAAAAGCGGGGCTAAAATAACAGGTATTGAAATGGATACTGAAGAACCGCCAAAAGTAGAAGTTGAGCCACATCCCCAACCACATGCGAAGATTAGAATGAGCAATTTCTTCTTTAAGGGACTTGAAGAGGGAATGACTAAATTCTACAGGGGTACGGTAAGATCGGGGCAATTAATCAATTTTGACGGTAACCTGGTCGTAATCGGTGATGTGAATCCTGGCGCTGAAATAGTTGCAACGGGAAATGTAGTAATTATGGGCTCGTTAAGAGGTATTGTACATGCAGGTGCAAACGGCAACAAGGAGGCAATTGTAGTAGCATTGAACCTTCAGCCCACGCAACTAAGGATTGCTGACGTAATAACACGTTCTCCCGATGAAAAAGATAATGGGGGGCAGTTTGTACCGGAAATGGCATATATAAAGGATGATATTGTTTACATTGACAGATATTTACCTGCAAGATAGTCATGTAACCGGTAATGTTTAATGAAGAATTGACAAATGATAAAAAGAAATATATAGTGTTATTAATGATAAAAATTGAATTTATATACAATATGTATTTATTTATTCAGAAAGAATTGTGGAAAATGTTTCCGGATTTATGCTCTGAGATATCATTTTCCTGAATATATGGCGGGAGGTAAACATATGGGCGAGGTTATTGTAATAACTTCAGGCAAGGGTGGTGTAGGAAAGACCACAACGACAGCAAATATTGGATGTGGATTGGCACTTCAGGGTAAGAAAGTTGTTTTGATTGATACAGATATAGGGCTAAGAAACCTGGATGTTGTTATGGGGTTGGAAAACAGGATCGTATATGATCTCGTCGATGTGGTAGAAGGCACTTGCAGAATTAAGCAGGCCTTGATTAAGGACAAGCGTTATGAAGGACTTCATTTGCTGCCGGCTGCACAGACGAGGGATAAATCTGCTGTAACCCCTGAACAAATGGTTAAGCTGACAGATGAGTTGAAGCAGGAATTTGATTTTATATTGGTAGACTGTCCTGCCGGTATTGAACAGGGGTTTAAGAATGCAATTGCCGGAGCAAGCAGGGCTATAGTTGTTACTACACCGGAAGTTTCAGCAGTAAGGGATGCCGACAGAATAATCGGATTACTTGAAGCTAATGAACTAAGAAACCCCAAACTGCTTATAAACAGGGTAAGACCTGATATGGTAAAACGTGGGGATATGATGTCGATTGACGATATTATTGACATACTTGCTATTGACTTGATTGGAGTAGTTCCTGACGATGAAAAGATTATTGTTTCTACCAACAGAGGGGAACCTGCGGTAACAGATACTAAGTCTCTTGCAGGTGAAGCCTATAGAAGTATTACCAGGAGAATACTTGGTGAAAATGTACCTATACTTAATCTTGAAACAGAGGAAGGCATAATGTTTAAGCTTAAAAAGCTGTTTGGTTTAAGAGCAAATTAATTAAGGAGGAGAATTATGTTGCTAGATTTATCGAAGATATTTGGCAGGTCTAAAAATTCTAAAGACTTTGCAAAGGAACGACTGAAGCTAGTACTAATCCATGACAGAGCAAATGTCTCTCCTCAGTTTTTGGAGATGGTTAAAGGAGAAATCATCAAGGTAATATCCAATTATATGGATATAGATGAAGACACACTTGACATACAAATGACCAGAACAAAAAGTGAAGAGGGCGACCGTATAGTTCCTGCTTTGGTAGCGAACATACCTATAAGGAATGTAAAAAATAGCGGGAAATAATTATATTTATTATTATACACCTTATTTTAGATACTGGATGGATTTACAATGAATATTGCATTAATAGCTCACGACAAAAAGAAAGAATTAATGGCTTCATTTTGTATTGCCTACAGAGGCATACTAAAAAATCACAATTTGTTTGCCACAGGTACAACGGGAGCCATTATAATAGAGGCGACAGGACTTAATATTAAAAAACTTTCACCAGGGTTTATGGGAGAACAGCAAATTAGTGCGAGAGCCGCATATAATGAGTTGGATCTTGTGCTTTTTTTCAGGGATCCTGTTACAGCGCAATCTCATGAGCCTGATATAAGTTCTCTCTTAAGAACATGCGATATCAACAATATTCCCTTTGCGACAAATCTGGGTACTGCAGAAATGCTGATCAGAGGTCTCGAAAGGGGAGACTTGGAATGGCGCGAGATAATTGGGAAATAAGTAGCTGAATGACTAAACCCCCTTGCATAAAGGGGGTTTTTTGCTGTGTTTTTTACTTGAAGTTGTAATATTTGTTTTTCTTTCTAAATATAATCTAATATAAAACCATTTAAGTTTATCCTTTCCCTAAAGATACTATAGAATAAACCGAATATAGTTGGCATCTGTTTTGGGAGGTACTACCATTGGTCGCATAGTCGAGCAGTGTAACTTAGCGGAACGAAGCTTCATTAATAACTAAGGATCATACAAAGGAAGGACAGGTTAAGGAGCAGAGACAATTGGTGAGTGTTTAAGATACAGATTAAGGAAAACGAGGTGTTCTACCAATGGATGATATAGTCTATAGACCAAGGTACTCAAGAGAATATACAGGTCAGCAGACAAAAAGGAGATCAAAAAGAAGTAAAAGAGAAAAGGACGATTTTGCCCATAAGCTGATAATAAAAACTATGCGACAGGCATTAATTGGTATAATAATTTTTGCTGTAATAGCTGCCATCATAAATATTAACTCTCCACAAACGACCTTTCTGGAAGATAAAATTAAAGGCGTTTTGGCATATGACATTGATTTTAAGGATATTTCTGGTGGAGTTAAGAGTGTGCAGAGTGTATTTAAGAACCTTACAGAGGGAAAAGAAGGAATTGGTGCCGATGGTTTGGTGGAAGACGATAGTAAGGATTTGGGTGAAGATATAACCGGGAATAGTACTTTTACGGGAACAAAAGTGCAGGAAAGCTATGTGGAGGATCTTGAGCCAGTAAGTGCGGTATATACTGATGAAGGATCTTTGGTAGAAAGTATGGAGTATGACAATGGTTTAGATAAAAATGCAGAAGATGAAAATGCACAAGAGTCGCAAGAGCAGGTTGAAGAAGATAGTATTGGGAGCGATCAAATATTTGGAGTCGCAGGATATTCATTTATAATTCCAATCGGTGGAATAATAGGCTCGTTTTATGGAGAAAGGCTGCACCCTATAAAAAATACAATACTGTTTCATAAGGGAATTGACATTGAAGCTCAGAGCGGAGCACCTATAAAAGCTGCATATGATGGAGAGGTATTAGAAGCAGATAAGGAAGAAACCTATGGGAATTATGTGAAGATAAAGCACGTTGACGGTTTAACAACCCTATATGCCCATTGTTCAAAATTACTTGTAAGTAAAGGTCAAAAGGTTAACAAAGGGGATGTTATTGCAGAAGTAGGATGCACCGGCGCGGCTGATGGTCCACATTTACACTTCGAAGTAAGAAAGGATAATGAGCCTGTTAACCCTCTTGACTATATTAATCTTTCAGATAATTAATTCGTCAAGGGTGTTTAAAGATAATCCTATAACTGTATCAGACATTGGGAAGGCGGTGAGGCATAGGTATTTAATACAAGTTGTCAAGAAACCATTCAAAATAGAAGTTGACCCAACGTTTTTTGTAGTCTTTATAATAATGCTTTTTTTTGATTATCATTACAGGTATCTGGAAACCTTTGCGGCACTGATAATTCACGAGGCAGCTCATATAGCAGCTTCGGTAGTACAGGGTATAAAGCTGGATTCTCTGAAGATATTTCCCATAGGATTAAATGCTGTTTTTCTGGACGATTTTAATAAAGATGCTAATCAGTTCCTTATTAATATAAGTGGTCCTTTCATTAATTTACTGATATTTTTGGTGTGTTTCCTGCTAAACACATATTATTTGTCTGAATCAGATAATATGCGTTTTTTTATCTTAGTTAATATATTCTTAGCAGTATTTAACATGCTTCCGGTTTTACCTCTTGATGGGGGCAGGATATTAAGAGATATCCTCACTTCGCGGATAGGTTTATTTAAAGCGTATAAGTACTCCAGGAAAGTGTCAAAAGGGCTGGGATTGTTCGTTATTATTTTAGGCATAATTCAGTTCTATGGCAATATTTACAACTTTAGCTTAATCTTTTTAGGGAGTTACATTTTTCACTTTTTAAAATATGAGGAGTCGGAGGTATATTTTATGAACATCAAAAACCTTGTTTACAAACGTTCCAGATTTCTAAGAAAAGGTATATATCCAGGCAGGGAGCTGGTAGTTATTAAATCCATGCGTTTGGGGGACATCCTTAAAGATATGGACTTTGACAGGTTTCATATAATATATGTGCTGGATGAAGATATGAGGCTCGCTAAAGTTTTTACCGAGCAGGAGATTATTGACAATATGTCAAGGTTTGATGCAGAGATAAGTTTTGACGAACTGATGAAATGTTTGGCATAGCTTGAGATTTCTTAAGTCTTAGATTTCCAGTCTTTCATAATGTAAAAAATGCACTTCCTGTGTTCTAACCCCTGGATGCTCTAAATTAATTTCTGTTATGGGTACTGGTAAAGGGAGTATGACTATTCTATACAAAATGTTGCGGAATGAATTTTTGTATGTATATCGCAGCGGTAGTAGCAATTAGTAGCAATTTCCGCTGCGATAAACTGCAGGAAAATTATTGGCAATCTGAAGGTAGAATACCCACATTTTGAAGTATTTCCCTGGTGGATTTAGGCCTGTTCATTGTAAGCAGGTGTATTCCGTCAACGCCGTTATCAATAAGGTTGCGGATTTGTGAACTGGCATAGTCTATTCCTGCTTTTCTCATATCATCATCATTGGCTCCGTACTTATCCATCAATAACACCAGTTTTGCAGGTATGGATGCTCCACAAAGGGAGGCAATTCTCTTGATTTGATCTGCCTTGAAGACAGGCATAATGCCTGGTGTTATAGGGCAATTGATACCAATAGCATCAGTTTTGTCTAAAAAATCGTAGAAATTCCTGTTTTCAAAAAACAATTGTGTCACAAGAAAGTCCACACCTGTATCAACTTTTTGCTTAAGATACCTAAGGTCGTCTTTTAAACGAACACTGTTTACATGGCCTTCAACGTAGGCAGCAGCTGATATGCAAAAATCATTTTTACTTCTTATATATGATATAAGTTCATTTGCATAGGTAAAGGCATTTTTACTGAAGTCAAAGTCCGGTTGATTTATTGGAGGATCACCCCGGAGAGCAAGGATATTTTCCAGTTTGTTGTCTTGCAGTGATGCAAGAAGTTCATCAATTTCTTCTTTTGAGTGTCCTACACATGTGAGGTGTGCCATACTTTCAATGGAGTATTCATTTTTAATCTTTGATGCTATTTCAATTGTTCTGTCTTTTGCACTTCCTCCTGCACCGTAAGTAACGCTTATATAGTCAGGATTTAACTCTTTAAACTTATCTAATGTATCAAAAATAGACTCAATAGGAGTATCAAGTTTTGGTGGGAAAATTTCAAAGGAAATTACCGGTTTTTTTGTTTTAAAAAGCTCTAAAATTTTCATGTTTATCTCCCTCACATATAAATGATGTTTTAAATGTTATTATAGCACAACAAAAGACACTGACAAGTTTATTTTGCCATGCCCTTAAAAATGATTTTAGTTGGAATATCACAAAATATATAATATAATTAAATTGATATAAATATTGAACGCGATAAAGATTTACATCGCGCTTCAATTTACTTGATTTATTATCGTGGGGAGAACGTTGCACTACAACTCTTGTACCAGAATTTCAGCATTTCATATCAAATTATAATTAGTCCCCGAAAAACTATGAAAATATCGAATAATTATAACGTATTTTTCTTGGAATGGTTTGTTTAAGCTTCTAGCTTATATAATAAAGTAAATTTTTTTTGGGGGAGGAATTGTTAATATGGGATTAATGAAAAGTGTTAAGCGGTTTGCTGTTATATCAGCAGCATTAGTGTTACTGTCTTCAAACTTCATACCGCAAGGTTTGTTGCCTGAATTTTCTATGGTCGTAAAGGCAGAGGAAGCAGTTGGCAATGATGACTGGCTTCATGTGGAAGGCAACCAGATTGTTGATATGTCAGGTAAGCCTGTTTGGCTTACAGGTGCAAACTGGTTTGGTTTTAACACAGGTACAAATGTGTTTGACGGGATATGGAGTTGTAATATGAGAGCAGCACTTGAGGGAATGGCTGATAGGGGAATCAATTTCTTAAGAATACCTGTGTCGACAGAGATTTTAGCTAAATGGAAGAGTGGTTCACCTCCAATGCCAGGCAGTCTGAATGACTATGTAAACCCTGAGTTGGATGGTCTGAATAGTTTGGAAGTTTTTGATTTTGCATTGAATATCTGCAAAGAAATCGGTATTAAGATAATGATTGACGTACATAGTCCGAAATCTGAAGCTATGGGTCATATTTATCCTGTTTGGTATGATGGAACATATAATACTGAAGCGTGGATATCGACCCTGGAGTGGATGGCGGAAAGATATAAAAATGATGATACCATACTTGCATTTGACTTGAAGAATGAACCTCATGGCACAACCACAAGTGCAGTGATGGCAAAGTGGGATAATACTACGGATTTGAATAACTGGAAGCATGCAGCTGAAACCTGTGCAAAGAGGGTTCTTGATGTCAATCCGAATCTCCTGATCATGGTAGAAGGTGTGGAAACATACCCTAAGGAAGGTTATGACTATACTGCAGAAGATGAATGGGGTAAACCCAGTAACTATTATACCAACTGGTGGGGAGGAAACTTAAGAGGAGTAAAAGATAATCCTTTGGACTTAGGTAAGCACCAGGATCAATTGGTTTACTCGCCACATGATTACGGTCCATTGGTATATCAGCAATCATGGTTTTACACTGGCTTTACTCGTGAATCCGTATATAATGACTGTTGGAAGGATAACTGGGCGTTTATATATGAGGATGGGATTGCACCACTCCTGATTGGAGAATGGGGCGGATTTATGGATGGCGGTCCGAATGAAAAATGGATGGAAGCTATTCGTGATTACATAGTGGATAACAGAATTCATCATACATTCTGGTGTTACAATGCAAACTCAGGAGATACAGGTGGTCTTGTATCCCATGATTTCATTACCTGGGATGAGAAAAAATATGAACTGCTCAAACCTGCACTATGGCAGCATGATGGTAAGTTTGTAAGCCTTGATCACAAAATTCCGCTTGGATCTAACGGAGTATCAGTAAGCGAGGTTAACGGACAGGTTATTCCAACACATACAATACCAACAGCTTCACCAACAGTTGCACCAACACCTACACAAACTCCAACTACAGCATTTAAATATGGAGATGTTAATGGTGATGGCTCCTTCAATTCAATCGACTTTGGAGCTTTGAAAATGGTGTTGCTAGGATTAGTGTCTGATAAAGAAATTGATAAGATGGCAGCTGATGTTGATGGCAATAATCAGGTAAATGCTATAGATTTTGCATATATCAAACAAAGATTACTTGGACTAATAACAAAATTTCCGGTAGAAAAATAACATTGTATTTAATAAAAAAGAGTCGATGTCTTCGGCTCTTTTTTTGTAAAAATGATTTTCGCAAAACAAAGTTTCATGTTTTGATTGTAGCTTTTGTTGTTCTATGTGAAGTAGTGATATTGCGGAACTGATTTAGAAATGCTTCCCATTATTTTTAGAGTCAAACAACTTATAAATTGTTAATCCCAATATTGAAAAAATTTATCTGATTTGTTATAATTTTAATTAAAAATAGAACCTGACTTTGGTATCAGACATTAGAAAATGGTGTTAACTATTATGGTAAAATGAAAGCTGTTGCACACTCTGCAACAGCTTTATAAATGTTTATAATTTATAGTCTGTGATTTAGAATGGTTTTTATTTGTGTTTCAGATAAAAAATAATTAGTCAGCGGAAGCCCGGACATTTCTGACAAATCATTTATAAAACCAGAATAAGTTGTGGTATTGATATATTTAGTTTC
>Ga0208826_1001135_pt1 | contig 23524 bp, 22 predicted proteins | sample AD_UKC115_MetaG_FD_184451 | JGI IMG/M metagenome (GOLD analysis project Ga0208826, IMG submission 184451) | Active sludge microbial communities of municipal wastewater-treating anaerobic digesters from Hong Kong - AD_UKC115_MetaG (SPAdes)... | ecosystem: Engineered > Bioreactor > Anaerobic >...
GCCTGAACTGCCTCTTCCGATAAATAATGTTGAGGTTCATTATCCTGAATTTCATGCAGGATATAAATCAGGTTGTCCTTGGTGGGAGCGTATTTGGAAAAAATTTCCTGATACATATCAACTCCTTTTTATTCTTGATTTAATTGCAATTTTTCTTGTTCCCGAGCTTGTCTCAGTTCGGGATGCATACCGGGTATGCTTTTTACTGCTTTAAAGGCGCATACTTCTTTGCAGTTGCCGCATTTTGTGCATTTCAATTGATTGATTGTATATTTTTCTTCCCTGCTGCCAGAAATGCATTGCACGGGACATTTACGTGCGCAAAGTGAACAGCCGGTGCATTTGTCGCGGTCAATCAAAAAGTGCATCAAGTCCGGACAAACACATGTTGCGCAGCTTTTATTTTTAATGTGTGCCTCATATTCTTCTCTGAAATAGCGAATTGTGCTCAGCACTGGATTTGGTGCAGTTTGACCCAGCCCGCAAAGAGAAAGCTGCTTGATTGTTTCGCCCAAACGGATAAGTTCTTCAATGTCACCTTCCACTCCGTTTCCGGAAGTGATGCGTTCCATAATTGTCAGCATCTGCTTCAACCCTATTCTGCAAGGCGGACATTTGCCGCAGGATTCTTCCACTGTAAATTCCAAAAAAAACTTGGCAACATTGACCATGCATTTGGAGTCATTCATAATAATGACGCCGCCCGAACCCATCATTGCACCTTTGGCTTTCAGGGATTCGTAATCTATCGGGACATCAAGATGCTCCTTCGTTAAGCAACCTCCGGAAGGACCTCCCAATTGGACGGCCTTGAAATCTCTATCACCGACTATGCCTCCGCCAACTTCATAGATCATTTCCCTTAAAGTAATACCCATCGGCACTTCCACCAAGCCTGTGTTCTTCACATCGCCGGTTAGAGCAAAAACTTTTGTTCCTTTACTGGCCTCAGTTCCCATGGAAGCAAACCAATCCGCTCCCTTTGTGAAAATGGACGGTAGATTGGCTAAAGTTTCCACATTATTGACGACAGTCGGTTTCCCCCATAAACCTTGATCGGAAGGGTAAGGTGGTTTAGGAGAAGGATGACCGCGCAAGCCTTCAATGGAATGTATTAAAGCTGTTTCTTCACCGCAAACGAATGCTCCCGCACCGGTTCGGACTTCCGTTTCAAAATCAAAGTTGCTGCCGAAGATGTTTTTGCCGAGTAATCCGGCTTCTTTGGCTTGTTCAATTGCATGTCTGATGCGTTTGATGGCCAAAGGATATTCCGCTCTGATGTAGAAAAAGCCGTTACTTGCACCGATGGCGTAAGCGGCAATCATCATTCCTTCGAGCACGCGATGGGGATCGCCTTCCAGTAAAGACCTGTCCATAAACGCACCCGGGTCACCTTCGTCACCGTTACAAATTATATATTTTTGATCAGATTTGCTTGCTGCCGCAAGTTTCCATTTCATTCCCGTGGGAAAACCGCCACCGCCTCTTCCGCGTAAACCGGATTTCTGCACTATGTCTATCACTTCAGAAGGAGACATTGATGTAAGAATATTGCCCAAAGCTTCATAACCGCCCAAAGCAATATACTCATCCAAACTATCAGGATCAATATAACCGCAATTGGTTAAAGCGACTTTGACCTGCTTTTGGTAAAAAGGAATCTCCTTTTTCGTAGTATAGACACGCTTATCTTCATCTTTCAGCATCAAGCGCTTAACGGGACGGCCTTTGATAAAGTGTTCTTCCACCAGTTCGGGAACATCATTCACTGTTACCTTTTGGTAAAAAACGCCTTCCGGATAAACAATCATCACGGGACCCAAATCACAAGGTCCCATACAGCCTGTTTCTATGATGTTAATTTCATTAGCCAGACCTTTCTCTTCCAAGGTTTGACTAATCTTCTCCTTTATCTTCAAAGCACCGGCTGATACACATCCTGACCCGCAACAGATCAGCAGGTCAATTCGTTTGAGTGACATCGGATGACCTCCCTCCTCATTTACCGGTAGCAACTACATAATCGGAGACAATCCTTCCGTTCACAATGTGTTCAACCACTACTTTCCTGACTTTTTCTGGAGTCATATTCCCGTAAGTAACGGTCGGCTTACCTTCTTCAATAACATCCACTACGGGTTCCATTGAAGAAAGGCCCTTTTCACCCGTTTGGGTAACTAAGACATCAGTCAAATTCCGTTGAGAGATTTCTTCCAAGAAAGTCTTCATCACTTCTCTTGCTCCCATCGCAATTCCCGATGTGCCCATACCGACAACAATCTTAATCCTAACCTGACTGTTGCGCAATTTCATTTCCTCTTGCGCTTTCTCGCGAATTTTCTTCAGGTCTGCCAGTGTTTTCATCAGACATCCTCCATATTTGTATTTTGTATTCCTTCATTTAAACTTTGTTCAATGTATTCTATGACATCGGGATAAGTTAAGGGAATGCCTCCCAATTCTTCTTTTATAAATTCGGTATTAAAGTGAAAAGATTGCTCTTTATCCTGATCCCGATAAATCAAACTCAAATGAAAATCCACATCTTGATGACCGAGAATTGCTCCCAGAAGCGTATCTTTCAAATTACCCATGGGAAGACGGTCAATATTATCGCGTTCAAATTCGGCAGTGAGGACTGTTCCCAATCCGGGTTCACTCGTTATCGTAAAAGAGCCGTTGCTTAGTTCCGCATTTTGCTTGAACAGAGGTATGCCAAGTCCCACTTTCTTTACTCTTTCCTCTTTGGAACTATAAAACGGATCTTGTGCCAAAGCCAAGGTCTCCGCATCCATCCCGCAACCGTCATCCTCTATAATAAAACGCAAGACATTCTCCTGCGCGTCATTAATGATTCTGATCCGAATATGTTTTGCTCCGGCTCTGACAGAATTTTCAATGATGTCCAGCAAATGCAAAGAAATATCTTGCATAATTAAACCGAAAGTCCGCTAATTATATCTTTTGAGAATTTCTTGGATTTGCTTCTTGGATTCCAAGCGTCCGTAAGTATCTTCTCCAATCACGCAAACAGGCGCTAAAGAACACGCTCCCACACAGCGAACTGCACTAAGCGTAAAGAGACGATCGGGAGTGGTCTCACCCATTTTGATACCCAAAGCTTCCTCCAAATCTGAGACCACGCGTGAAGCTCCTTTTACATAACAAGCCGTTCCCAAACAGACATTAATGGTGTATTTGCCGTGCGGTTTCATGGTGAAGAAATTGTAAAAAGTAACAACACCGTAAATCGTGTTCACTGGAATATTCATTTCAGCAGCAATAAACTCTTGCACTTCCATCGGCAAATAGCCGAAAATTTCTTGAGCTGCGCGTAAAACCTCAATCAGCGGATTGCGCAGACTTTTCTTTTCTTCGATAACGGCACGCAGGCGCTCGTAGAGAGCAGTCTCTGAACCACTATCCTGTGCCATTGTTCCTCCCTTTAATTATATATATTATAATCTTATTTTTCTTTCATACAGCTGCTTTGCAGCTATCATCAATTCTTTAACTATAGGCTTTTCCACTATTATTTCAGAAGTCCCGCTTCCAAGATCAGACAAGTAATGTGCATCGGATGAGCGTAAAAAAGACTTATCCGTAAGTTCCGGATGCTGAAGTAAAAAATCCGTTAAATTCAATTTAGCAGTTATTCCCAAAAGGGGAAAATCAGGTTCCTGAGGAAGAAAACCCAGTTGGCTTAGAATGCTGTTTGCTTCAGCATCTATATGAGCAGGCACGGCAAATCCGTGAAAATATAAAATCCTGTTCACAGTTTCGTCCAAATCCCAAACGACCGAATTACTGAGGGCTTTCTCTTCCATGCGAATGATATTTTCTTCCGCATCAATTACCACTTGGTCGCCAAAGAAGTCAGCATCATTTTTGATTTCAGGCAAAGCGTTATACAGTTCGCGGTCAAATTCCATTGCCTTTTCCCTGTCGTCGAAATAGGCAAGCAGATGAATTTCTTCCGCCGTCTGAATCTCCGTTCCATAAGTAAATGCCAAACCTGCAGCTTCCGCAACTTCAGCATAAGCCGGACAGTTTGCCAAAGTATTATGATCGGTTAAAGCAAGCCATTCAATTTTTAGCTCTTTAGCTTTGGCAACTACGGCATGCGGAGACATTTCCAAACCACCGCAAGGCGATAAAACGGAATGAATGTGTAAATCAGCCTTGAAGCTTCTCATCCTCTCTCTGCCGGACTTCTATAATCAAAACACTCTATAAGATGTTACTTTTTAAGCATTGTATAAAGAATGCCCACCAAATCAAAAGCCTGATAACTGCTGACAGCCAAACAGATTTCTTCCTGCCGGGCACGTTGAATTATCGCTTCTTCAGGCTTTAAACCCTTCGCAAAAATAATGCAGGGAATATTAGTCATGGAAGCAACTGCTATAGCATTCATGTGGCGCATAATGGTAATCCAGACTTGCCCTTCTTTAGCGCTTCCCATTACATCGCTAAGCATATCTGAAACATAGCCCCCAATAATTTCTATGGAAGCAGTGTCAATCTCGGGAGTAAGTATTTCGGCTTGCACCTCTTGCAGATAGTTCTTTAAAATTATTGGCATTTAACGCTCCTCCTCTTTTTGATGGCGCTTCAACAGGACCATGCAATCATCAATGGACGCTTGCTCATTTACGATATCTTCCGCCAAAGCATAACAGGAAGGTGAACCGCAAGCGCTGCAATTCAATCCCGGAAGTAAGACAAGGATTTCGTTCAATTGTTTCATCTTCTGAATAGCTTGTTTAATGTCACCGTCCAGTTGAAGAATGGACCGCGGTTCTAACTGAGCAACGGCAAATTCTCCATCCGCATAAAGTTCGCGCAGTTCGGAAGTATCAATCTTGTGCTGTTCTGCATTTTTAATCAATTTCTTAATGCGGGACATCGCTACAAATGGATTCTCCACATTCAGACAGCCGCCCACGCAACCGTTAATGCAACTGCGAAGAACGATATAATCATATTGATCAAGGTAATGGTCTTCAATTTTGGAAAGGATTTCCATGACATTATCCATTCCGCTAACAGACAAAGCCCTAATTTCATCACTGTCTATCATGTCACCTTCAATTCCTGACAGAGCCCATATTAAGCCGTGCTCGTAAGTTTCAATCGGATTTAAATCAGGCTGCATTTTTCTGAGTCGGTCTCTGATCATACCGTAAATCATGCCGATTGAAAAAGCTCCGTCTTGCAGATGTTTATAAGCACCCTCGGGTTGGTGAACTGCCGTGACATGTGCAACGCACGGAACAATCAGAAAAATACCGATTTCTTTTTCTCCCAAACCCTTTTCTCTCTGAATTTTTTCCCGAATATAACGAGTGAGAACACTCATTGGCGCTTCTTGATGTAAAATGTTAGGCAGCAGAGAAGGATATTTAACTTGGATAAGGCGTACGACGGCAGGACAGTTACTGGAAAGAATAGGTCGAATTTCTTTGTGATTGCGAATGTAATCGCGAATGAGGCTGAGCATAAAATCGGTCACGAAAGCTTCTTCCGCCACTTCGTCAAAACCAAGTTCCAATAATGCGCTTTTTGCGGTTGAATAGGCAATGTCTTCCGTAAACTGACCCGCATAAGAGGAAGAAAGAATTGCCACTGTATATTTGTAATTCTTGATCATTTCCAAGCCGTCACTCTTCGGCAGAATAGCGTGAAATCTACATGTAGTTATACAATTACCGCAATCCACACACCGATTCGGATCAATTTTAACCTTACCGTTTCGAACACGGATCGCTTCAGTCGGACACACTCTTACACAAGCAGTGCAACCGGTGCAATTATCTGGAATAATTTGCAGAGCATGGTAATATTTTTTTTCCTGAGCAGTCATATTTTTACGCGTAAAAGATAATTATTTCCACCATTGTGTTTTTGCCCGCATCACTGATTATATGGAGCAAATCCGAATTTTTTTGAATGTTGGGCAGACCGAGGCCTGCTCCAAAACCCATTTCTCTTACCAATTCATCCGCAGTTGACCAACCCGGCAGCATAGCTTGTTCGATATTGGAAATTCCCGGTCCCTTATCCACGAATTTTATATATACTAAATCGTCATATACATAACTGAACATTGTTCCGCCGACAGAATGAGCTGCAACATTGATTTCAGCCTCATAGGAAGCGACAGCGACTCTTCTGATGACTGCGGAATCAATTCCGAGGCGTTTTAGCACATTTTTTAATTCCGCACTGCCTTTTCCTGCATTGACAAAGTCCTTGCATTCTATTTCAAATTGGAGAGTAACTTCCGCTTCTGGTTTGTTAGCAAGGAATTTTTTAGCGCGCTCCTCAAAAGCGGGCACAATGTTCCAATAGTCCGCCATTTTAAATTTTACAACTGCGCAATCCGTTAGTGTATAAAATACCGCTAGTGCGATACATAGAGAGTTTTGTAGTTAGAAAAGGAAGATTGCGTTCTTCCGCCATTTCAACCAATTCTTTAGGTGGAATTTTACCCCGGACAAAAATAATTCCCAAAAGGTCAATCATATCTGCAACTCGAATAATCTGAGGATTAGTCAGACCGGTCAGCAGCAGAGTCGGCTCTTTTGTACACATCAACATGTCACTTATCAGATCGGAAGCAAACGCACAAGGAATTTCCCTATCCAAATCACACTTAGTGGTCAGCACTTCCGCTTCCAATAAGGTCTGAATTTCTCTTAACGTCATATTATCTCGCTAAAATATTATTTTTTAATCACAACTTTGGATTTTGGCTTTATCGTCAAGGAAAAAAGACAGTCTTATTTCTTCTCTTTCAAGCTGCCGGTTGCAGACTTAAAAGAAACATTTGCCGCTCTGTTTATCTCTAATTAAAACATCCGACAAAAAAGGCTGCCCGAAAGCAGCCTTCATCATTTATTATTTATTGAAGCTTGAGCAATTTCCCCGTTCCTTCAGTTTTGCCGTTAACGGTTATACGGCAAAAATAAATGCCTGCAGAACAATTTTCTCCGCTCATATTTTGCCCGTTCCAAAAAACTGTATGCTCCTGCACACTTGAACCCGAAAGCCTTTGTTCATAAACTTTTTCGCCTTTGACATTAAAGATTTGCAGATAACCTAAATCCGCAGGTTTGAGATTATATTTGATTGCTGTAGCAGTTCTGAAAGGATTGGGATAGATATTTTTCAGTCCGTTCGGAAGGGGAACAAGTTGCGCCTCGTCATTTGCTGTAGTGACATTAGCAGTAAGAGCAACAGTTAAAACAGGATAAAATGGATTATCGGTAGTAATTGTCAAAGTCCCGTTATCGGCACCTCCGTGACTGGGCAGCAGCATAACATCAAAAGACATATCTTCCAAAAAAGGTATGGTGTAGTCATCTCTGGTATGGGGTGTTATAAAATAGTCAAAATTATCCGAACTGATGCTGATATTCATATCCTGCGTCCACCAATTGTGGAGAGTAAAAGTGTGCGAGGAGACTTCATCAACGGTTACATTACCGAAATCTATGGCAGTTACGCTAACCGGATTGACATTTTCCAGCGCTTCCACTTTATACTTGCAACCCTGCAGAATCTCTTTGGTAGTGTTATTTTGCAGGAAGAAGATAAATTCAAAATTATCCGGATTCCAGTCGGAATTTGCCGTGAAAGTAAGGTTAAAAGTTTGAGTAGAATGGGCGGAAAAATCAACAGGTGTTCCTGAAGCGTCTGGAGCCATCAACCGATTGACAAACTCAAGATGCGTTTGACCCTGCCAAATGCATTGAATACCGGATTCAGTTAAAACTCCATGCAGTCTGATGTTTGTATTAGGGTCAGCAGAAACTTTGGAAACTGTAACCGCTATATCATAAACCAAACCGCTATGACTGCCTGTTGCAGTTATCGTATAATTGGAAGGAACATTCAATCTGGCATTGACTTTATTCCTGTAACCGGAATACATACTTTCCGTATGGCTTCCGCCGACAGTCGGATTTAAACCGTCAAAAAAAGCAGTTGGAAAACCGCTGACATTGTAATAAGTATTTCTGGCATTGCTAAAGGTATTGGCATAGTTGTCACCGTTATGATTTTCCACAATGGCTGCTCGGTGATGATTTTCCACTAAATCATCAGCACCCATAGCGGCTCCGGGGCAATATTGACACCAAGTTCCCGTCCCTATCTCCACAATCACCATATCACGCTCGACTGCAATCAGCGGCAACATCAAACATACAAAACACACCGATAAAACAGTAATTTTGCTCATTTATTTTCTCCTTTTTTATGCTATCTCAGCCGTGGAAGCCAAAGTGACCAAAGCCATGATCGCTTCAAACATCACTGCATAGTTGTCTTCTTCAAATTCGATTGCCCTGCCGTCAATTCTTTTAACATAAGGCATCAGGCAAGCTACATCTGCCATGGAAGTGGATGCGAACTCAATTTTTAGCATAATCGGCGGTTCAAATTTATATAACGGATATTCGGATTTTTCTTTTGCGAGAGCTTTTTGAACCGCTTCTATTGTCTTATTCGTCACTTGAAAGGCAGAATAATTTTTAGCCGCAAATTTAGCTATCGCTTCTTTAGTTACGACAAAATTTACCCAAGGCATGGCACCTTCGGTTAAGATTTCTTCCGCAAGCGTCTTATCTCCCGTAATCAAAGTAACCGGAACACCGTAAAATCCGGCATAAGCAGCATTGATTAAGGCTTCGTTCATTGGTTTATCATTCAGCCATATTTTATGGATACGCCTGTTGGAATAAGTATGGTCCATATTACCTTGAAATGCACCTGTCCCTGCATGATAACCTATTAAGAAGACCCTGTCAAATTCTGCAGAGAATGCAGGCATCATATATTGCGGTCTGGGGCTTCCTGAAATCAGGTTTATGCGTTCATCCAGTTTCGTGATGTTATAATCAATATTGTCACCGTTTGCATGAGAATCCGCGAGGCAAATTTCATCAATCAAATGATTTTGCCGGCTGTCTTTGATTGATTCTATCACCGTTTTCAGATGTTCGGTCATCAAAGCTTTGACTTCTGCCCGATTTTCTCTTTCCTGAGCCCAATTAAAAGTGCCGGGAATGCCTTCCATATCAAGAGAAATATATATTTTCATATTCTGCCTCTCAATTTTATAATTTTTGCAAAGAAATTTTAATCAGGCAAAGCATGATTTATGTCAATTACTTTCTTGTTTCAGCCACGGCTTTGGCAATTATACTGCCCAAGTGCACATTGTTTTTGAGCAGTTCCAGATTAGCTTGAACTGATTTCCCTTTTGTAATTTCCGCTAATTTAGCAAGTAAAAAAGGAGTTGTTGCTTTACCTTTTATTCCCAGCTGCTCAGCTTCTTCCAAAGCTTGATGAATAGCGGGCTCAATCAATTCTGAAGGTATAGAGTATTCATCGGGAACGGGATTCATAACCACAACTGCAGGAGAGCCGCTCTGCTTCATTTCGGTTTGAGAAAGTTCCAGATTATTTTGCCAAACCTGCACAATTTCGTCTATGTTATCCACCCGCTCAACAGGATAAGGCGTATCTTTTGTGTAAAATGCGGGACAGTAATTGGTTTGCCAACCTAACACCGGAACGGAGAGCGTTTCCAATTGTTCCAAAGTAGCGGGAATATCCAAAATTGCTTTACAACCGGCAGTTACGATTATAACGGAGCACATAGACAAAGCAGTAAGGTCTGCGGAAATATCAAAACTTTCTTGCCATTGACGATGTACTCCGCCAATTCCACCCGTCGCAAAAACTTTAATTCCGGCAAAATCAGCTAAATGAATTGTAGCGGAAACAGTTGTGCCTCCGTTCCATTTTTTAGCCACTGCAAGCGCTAAATCCCGACGGGCTAATTTTTTTAAGACAGAAGTATCTGTTTGCGCCTGTTGCGAAAGCGCTTCCAAAGTTCCCCACTCAGTTTTGCCCAATCCGATATGGATAATCCCGTCCAGCATGACAATCGTAGCGGGAACGACTCCTTCTGCTGAGGCTAAACTTTCCAGTTCCTGCGCAATTTCCAAATTTCGCGGATAAGGCAAACCATGAGTAATAACAGTGGATTCCAAAGCCAGAACAGGTTCGGAATTATTCAAAGCCTGCCGCACTTCGGGTGCAAATTTCATTATTGGCGTATCTTTTAATTTCTCCATCTGATGACTTTTCTTACAGACGGCAGGTTTGTCAATTTGAAATTAGCAGGAAAAAGGAAAATTTAGTGGGATAGACGATAAGAGCAGGTTTAAGAAATTTTACGCAGGTAAGAAATACAAACTTAAAAGAATAAAACACCGTGAATTTATATATTACACAAAGGAAGAATTTTATGTATTAACAAAAGTCAACTATGCCGAAGAATTGAAAGATCAGCTTTTTTTAGCCAGATTAAGACCCAAAGTATCAGGAGGCAGAACTTCCATAATTACTTGCATTACGCCTTTTTTGAGCATACCGATTTCTTTGGCGGCAGAATAGGATAAATCCAATTTCCTGTTTTTCTTGAAGGGACCGCGATCGGTGACGCGAACTATTACTGATTTGTTGTTTTGAGGATTTGTAACTTTGATTAATGTGTTAAAGGGGAGGGTTTTGTGGGCGCAAGTAAAAGCATTTCGATCAAATATGACGCCGCTGGCAGTGCGATGACCGTGAAAGTGATGCGAGTAATAGGTTGCAAACACGGTATCGGCAACGGGTGTAATCCCGGGCGGTTCATGCGTTTGCAGTGAATCCAATAGCATGGCTTCAAGACCCCTACCGTCAGAATCACCCGCTAAACCTGCCGCTGGTTCAGCCTGGATTAAAGGAACGCAATAAATCTGCAGGCTGAGAGCGGTAATTATTAAGATGATATTTCTTCTTTTCATATTTTATTTCCGATTTCCCTCATTTAGAACTCAATTCTTTTTTTCTCCGACAGAGAAATCTGTCAAGAATAAAATCATTATACAACTGCTGATTTCATTATATATTAATTTGTTATACTCTTATTTTGTCAATCTCGGTTTAGCCTTTCTCGGAAAGAATTGACTTTGTGACATCATATAGCCGAAAAAAAATATAAGTTCCTGTCTTATTTAAAAAGACTGAGTTAATTTTTGCAAAAAAAATATAAATATCCATTTTCGGGAAAGATTAAAATTTTAGCGCAAAAGAATATTTATTATGCACCTCATTAAATTTCATTTTTCAAAACAGAGGCGGTTTATATGAATATGAAAATAATTAAAAAAGTCCTTGACATTTTAATTACCTGATTAATATAAAGTCAAATTTTAGAGGAGAGGTTATTATTATGAAAAAGACCTTATTCACTCTTATTGTAGCACTTATAGTAAGTGCCGTCTTTTCCGCTGTGTGGCATGTGAACAACATCCCCGGCATCACTGCAAACTTTAACGATTTAAGTGTGGCGTGTTCATCGTCTCAAGTGGCAGATCACGATACTCTATATGTATACGGTTCACCCACTCAATACTCAGGTGTTTATTTATATCGTCCATTAACAATTATCGGTCCCGGCTATTTTCTGGGTCAAAATTATGGATTACAAAATAACCCAACTCCTGCAGTTGTTGATTATGTTTACTTCTACGAGGGTTCCGAAGGTTCATTAATCAGCGGAATGAGCATAACAAATATAATTTTATATGCAAATAATGTAGTTGTGCAACGCAATTCGATAGACAGATTATGGATATATAGCACTAATTGCATTGTTCTTCAGAATTTTTTTGCTCTTCCCAGATATTATGAACCAGAGATACATTGTGAAGGGGCAAATTATTTAATTGCCAATAATTATATCCCCGGATGTCAGGTCAATGTAAGTTTTGAAGGAACCGGTAATTCCAGTGGTGTATTTGCCAATAATATAGTTGAAGGAAGCTGCAATTTCTACAACGCAGATGTATATAACTGTATATTCAGCTGTTCATATTCAATTTCAACCTTGTGGGGATGGTATTTTAATTACGACGCAAATACCACATTCCATCATAATGTATTCCGCTCGGTATATAATTGGGATTGGCCGTCGATACCCGGTGAGGGCAACCTGTTAAATAGTCCAAATGAATTGTATGTAGCAAGCGGTTCAACGGATGGTTATTATCAGCTTTGTCAGGGTTCAGCTGCTATCGGAGCAGGAATTAACGGACAGGATTGCGGAATTTTTGGCGGATCAACACCTTATCATTTATCGGGAATTCCTGCCATTCCTACTATATATGAATTTACTGCACCTTCAACCGGATTTGTAATACCCGTTCAGATAAAAGCTCGTTCCAACAATTGAGGTGGATTATGAAACGCATTCTCTTGTGTTTCTGCCTCTGTTTTACCGGTTTTCTATTTTTATGGAGCCTAAACATCAATCAGGTTGAATACTATCTTGATACGGATCCTGGATTGGGATTGGCAACTCAGGTTCCCGTTACTCCGGCAGCAGATATCAATACCGGCTTTGAAGTTAACCTCCAAGATGCATCAGCCGGCTTGCATATCTTGTATATCAGAGCCAAAGACGAAAGCGGAAAGTGGAGCCTGTTGAACAGCAAATTTATTTTGAAACAGTCAACTCTCAATACTCCCGTAACTTATCTGGAGTATTTTTTTGATACCGACCCCGGTTATCATAATGGCACTTCCTTATCTTTTTCAGGCAGTTCGGACATCTTATGCAGCGAGTCTTTACCACTTTCGCAATTAACCACCGGCTTGCATTTTTTATATGTCCGCTGTTGTGATGCCGAAGGTTCCTGGAGTCAGAACTACTGTAAAATGTTATACAAAATCGCACCTGATATTAATCCGATAACTTATGCGGAAATGTTTTTTGACCACGATCCGGGGCAAGGTTTCGGTATTCCCCTAAGTTATCGCACTATGAGCAAAGATACTTATGAGTTAAATTTCAATATCAGTGCTGCTGATGTCAATCCCGGCATGCATTTATTCTGTGTTCGCGTGAAAGACAGTGCCGGATTTTGGAGTTTGAATGCGACTAAATTTATCTATCTTAATTCCAATGAACAATCTGAAATTTGCCGGGTGCAATGGTATTTTACCGGTTCAGATGCCGACCCCGATGAAATTTTCACTTATGAACTCACTAATCCGGCAGAGGATATCACCTTAGCTATGGAAGCGAGCATTGTGCATTTGCATCAAGACGGGGAATACCAACTCCATATATATTGCGTAAATACACGCGGACAAATCAGCATGTTTGAATGCAAAACATTTACCGCTGATTTCAGTCCCAATAATGTTGTTCTGCAGATAGACGGCAGCACCGTCACCTTAAATTGGGACGGTATTATCGGTGCAGACCGCTATCTGGTTACTGTAAAAAATGATCCTGCTCAAACCGGGGGCACTGTTTACACGGTAAGTGACGAGACAATTTCATTGCCCGCCGGTCAAAAAGGATTTTTTACCGTTCAAGCACAAAGAGATGCACGGAACAATGTTCCCGCACTAAAAACTTCGGGGAAATAAGGAACTTGATTTAATGTTTGTTAATTTGAGGATAAGAAATCTTAAAAGCATGGGGAAAGCATTCTTTAGCAGTCGAAATCTGCCTAAAATTTCAACTGTTGATTTCACTGTGCAATTTCTTTCCGAACAGCAATTTTCTTAATTTATTAACTTTTTCTTGCCAAGCCTCCGCTAAATCAACGGAGGCTTTTTTATAAGGAATGAGGCGGATTTGTATCCACTTCAAACTTTACTTTAATAAATTCATTGGAAGGAAATTTTAATAATTCGGAAGGCATTCCTATTCTCAGAAAATGTATTTTTGTATTCGCTTTAATGAGAGCGGACTCTACCGATGCAACACTTGATTTGGAAATTTTAATTATTTCCGCTTGCAAGCCTGCAGATTGAAGTTCCTCCATAATCGCATTAAAATAAGAGGTGAGGTCAAAATTGCCATTTCTTTTCAGCAAAGTAAAATCAAGGTCTTTCGAAAAGCGGGGCAAATCATAACAAATTCTGTGAGCAGTCCCGCCGTAGAAAGCACACGATTCAAAAAATTTAGCACGCCACAAACCTATCAGAGCAAATTCTTGAATTAAGCGTTTGATGCTTTTCACATAATCTTCTTTGGAAACCGGACTAAACCTCTGTAGTAACATTGCTTTCAAGTTCATTTCTTCCCCTCGCGTAAAAAATTAATAACCATTTCCAGTGCCGAAAGACGGTAAATTTTCTGCCACTTTGCCAATACTCTTATTTTAATTTTTGCCAATTCAAAAGGGTCAAAACGCATATTCTCAAGTAAAAAAACATCAGCCCCTTCATTTTTAACGGCGGCTGAATGATAATAGATTAAATCGCAGAGAGCCTTTTCCCGCGAAGCCATAAAGAAACCGCCGTTGCCCGATGCAAAATATTCCACTCCCAAAGGATAAAGTTCCTTCTTCAAATGCCGATAAGTGAATACGCCAACGGGAGTGGTATACAAATTCGGCTTACCCGTCGTAACCGAAGTTATGACTTTTATCTGTTCGGGAATCATCTGATAATGCGCCAGAGCATATTCTAACGAAATATAAGACGGACCGTAAATCATTCCCGCCAAAATTTCCTTCAGATAAGGATTAGCAGTTTCCGGAGTAATATATAAACCTTTTCTGATTCTGATAATTTCACCTTTTCGCAATAACTGCGTGATTTTATCTCGCCAACGGGCATAATTTTTCAATCTATCCAGCAGATACATATAATCAAAAGGCAAATTGTTTTCCGTTTTGAACATAACTCATTTCCTCTATGTAGACATTTATTCGACATAGCGAAAATATGTTAAGAATTAATCAGCTGCCGTTTTCTATCGGAAAAAAGGCTGTCGGCAGACTTATCTTTCTCTTGATTAACGGGGGGTTAACGCGGGCTTTCCCTCCGTTAACCCTCCGTTAACCCCCCGCATCATACAAGAGCCGAATTACAATACGCTGATATAAAAGAAGTTAAGAAAGCAGGCTTAAAGTCAGGAGAGGCTTATTTATTTTCCTCTTCAAGGCAGAATTTGCATAATTTTCGCAAAGGGCAGGAGGTGCAGAGAGGAGTTTTTTGGCAAAAGGTTTTCCCTTGATGAACGATGAGGGCATGATATTCATTGAAAAGTTCGGCATCTGTCGGTAAATTCTTTTGAAACATTTGTTGAATGAAGTCATAGTCGCTGTTTTGCGGAATCAGTCCCAATCTTTGAAATATTCTTTTAGTATATGCGTCTACGACAAAAATCGGATAACCGTAAGCATAAAGTAAGATGGAATCGGCAGTTTCCGGTCCGATGCCGTTTATCTTAAGCAGGAAAAAACGAAATTCCGCTAACTCAACAGGAAGTGAAGACGCAGTCAGCACTTGACTGAGGTTGATTAATCTTTTCGCTTTTTGATTGTAATAACCGGCGGATTTGATTAAAGGCGCAATCTTTTCGGGCACTGATGCGGCAAGAGCGTTCAATGACAGCAAGTTATGCTTTTTCAGATTGGCAATCGCTTTTTCCACATTAGCCCAATTTGTGTTTTGGGTGAGCAGAGCACCGATAATAATTTCATCTTGCGTATCCCCTGGCCACCAGTGCTGTTCGCCAAATTCGGAGGACAGGATACGGTAAATTCGCAGCAAGGTTTCAGTCATGCAAAATTAAACTTTACGCAAGCCTTTGGTATAAACTTGCTCTATTTTCCATTCGTGACCGGTGAAAATGAGTTCGGAAAGGATGTTTTCCGTAAGCGGGATTTGGGGATGAGGCAGTTTTAAGAAAACGAGGTCGGCGTCTTTTCCGACTTCAAGGGAACCTATGCAATGCTGCAAATTCAGCAATTCTGCCGCGCCTAAGGTTATTCTGTAAAAGGCATCTGCAGGGCTGACAGGTTCCGTTTCCTGACGGTAATTATAAAGTTTGGCGTGATAAAGCATGTTCAAAGAAGTTCCTGCACCCACATCAGACCCCAAGGCAAAAGGAAGTTCGCGCTTTCTGACTTGCGCCAGAGGAAATTGACCGCTGCGTAAATAGAAATTGGAATCCGGACAATGCACAATCTTGCTGCCGCAAAACTCAATCATTTCATAGTCGCGTTCAGTCAGGTGAATGCAATGTGCCAAAAGAGTTTTGGGCGTGAGCAATCCGGCTTGCGCATAGACTTCCGCATAGGAATTCATTCCGAAAAGTTTTTGGACCCATGCGATTTCATCCTTATTTTCAGAAAGATGCGTCTGAATCCACAAATCGTTTTCCCGGGCAAAATTGCCGATCTTCTGCATTAAACCGAATGAACACGCGGGCGCAAAACGCGGAGTGAGAATATATTGCAATCCGCTTTCCGGAGAATGATAATTTTTCAGCAGCGTTTCGCAATCCTGCATGATCTGTTCATCTGCTTGCTTGAGCGCATCTGGACAATTTTGATTCATAATCGTCTGCCCGATGAAGGCACGCAGATTTTGGTGTTTGGCGGCTTCAAAAGCGGTTTCGCAAGCGGAACGATAGGGAGCGGTATAAATTACTGCGGTTGTAGTGCCGGCTTTATACAAGGCAGAGATGAATTCGTCAGCCAATTCGGAAGCAAAATCATAAGAGGCGGATTTTTCTTCTTCAGGGAAAACTACTTCTTCCAGCCACGGTAAAAGAGAATCGCTATAATGCCCTCTAATCCTGTATTGCGATAGATGAACATGCAGGTCAATCAAGCCGGGAACGGCAAGACAGCCTCGTAAATCCAAACCTGAAGTATCAGCATCGGAAGCGGAATTGATGTCGGTGATTTTACCTTCCGAAATAGTGAGCAATCTATCGGGCTGAAGTTCAAACGCTTCAGAGGATACGGGATTTAGCAGATTAGTTCTGATTTGAATAACATTTCCCATTTTGTTTTTTCCTTATTGATTTGCCGCTTCCGGCTGAAAAACTTGATACTTGACCAATTTATTCTTCCCTAAACCGAAATGAAGAACTTGCTCGTTTTGAGATGAGGTTCCTTTGGCGGAGGATAATTCCCGCATAAGTTGAAATTCATGCTTGTCTTTATCTTTCAAAGTCACGAGGACACGGGTTCCGTAAGCGGGAGAATTCGGAAGTTCGGAATATTTACGCCAATTTTCCTCAAGCACAATTTTGCCTTCCGAACGCACGGGTTTTAGGAATAAAGCCTTATTGGAAGTGGGCGTGACATTATGCAGAATTTTGGTGTGATTGCCGCTTCCGATTGCCAAATCAAGTTTTCCGTCGCGATCAAAATCGCCTGTTGCATTCCCCCACCCGTTATAAATGCGTGCTCCTGCCAGCCATGTAATGTCCGTAAAAGTGCCATTACCGTTATTGTGATACAGATAACTGCGGTCATGCTCATACACGGAAGTGATAAAAAGATCGAGCAGACCGTCATTATCGGCATCAAACCAGAGGGGATCTGAATGCAATTCATCGTAAGTTATCCCCGCTTGTTTGGTTACATCAGTAAATTGATAATAGCGGATTGTGTCGCCTTCAATGATTCTTTCCCGCTTTCCGTCATTCCTGAGCAGCATACTGATGTCGGAAATGTCCAGATAACGAGGGTGGGCAAGATTGGCAACAAAGAGATCAAGGTCACCGTCATTGTCAAAATCACCCCAATCTGCACCGATGCTATGTCCGTAATACCCTTTTTTCAAAATGCCCTGCACTGAATTCAAAGCGGCTACATCGACAAAAATCGTGTCCTGTCTGTCCCAAAGGAAATTGCGATCTAAACGGTAATTGGTAACATAAATTTCCTGAATACCGTCATTGTCAAAATCTGCGGGAGCCACACCTCTTCCCGCTTGACCGGGAGTATGAGTGTATGGAGGATTTAAAAATCCGTATTCTATAGTTTTATCGGTAAAATAGCCTCTGTCGTTGTTCCAGAACCGATCTTCAAATCCGCTTTGTTCATTCCAAATTTCGTAATTGGCACAATAGAGGTCAGGATAACCATCTTGAAAACAATCTACCCACGCTGCCCCTTCCGTGGGAAAAGTATCGTCAATTTCACCCGCACGCTCATTGACTTTAATAAAACGATTGCCGTCATTTTTCATCAGTGCTTCACCATTGCCATCAGCGGAATTGGAGGTGGTCATCAAATCCAATTTCCCGTCCAAATTGAAATCGGCAAATAAACCTCCGTTGGCGTTCAGTTTAGCCAAACCCGCCGCTTCCGAAACATCGGAAAAAGTGAGATTGCGGTTGTTTTTATACAGTCTGTTGCCGTTCAAAAGAAGATCCGGATAACCGTCATTGTCGTAATCACCGATGGCAACACGCGTTTCACGATTGTCTTTCAGGCCTGCGGAAGTTGTTATGTCGTTAAAAATTATGCTTTGATACTTGCGCTGTTTGCGTTGCCAAGCAATGAGGTCGGTTTTAATTTTCAGAGTTTTAAGCAGATGTTCGGAATAAGTTATCGCATCCTTGTCATATTTCTGACGCGGAGCACCCAAAATCAGGCAATCGGTAAAATAATTCAGCGCTTGCAACTGACTTTTCTTGTCGGATAATAAAGCGTATAACCTTCCTTTCCAAAAAGCCAGTTCAGCCTGCTCTCCGGCATCGTTTGTGGCAAAATTAATTTCCCTAAGCAGTTGATTGATTTTTCGCCAATCGGGGGTGGGCATTTTCAGCACGGCAATAAGGCTGTCTTCATCGCCAAAATAACCATACGGAGCAATCAATCTGTAATACATAATCTTGGCTTTTTGCAGAATCAAACGGGCTTGCCAATGTGCCGGTGAATAATTATCATACAAGACAAGTTCCGTATCAGTCTGCACGGGAATAAAATCGATCAAATCCAGAGCCTTTGTCCACCAGTCCTGCTGCAAATCTGTATTTTGCAATTCACGCCGTAAAGTCGGACTTACTAAATACAGTGTAGTCAAATAACGATGCGCTGGTGATAACTTTCCCTTCTCGTCCATTACGGCAAAAGCGGCCGCATAATCACCTTTATTCATGTAATGAGCCAATTCAAAATAATATACCGCTTGCCTCCATTTAGAATAGGGGAAGGTTTGCGAAAATTTTTGCATGAGCGCAAAACACAGCGAATCGTCAAGTTCCACGCTGATCATGTCTACTAAAGTTTTAGCCAATTCCTCTATGTAAGAATTGTAATGAGTAAGTCTGCCGATGGCTGCATAGAGAGAATCTTCCGACGGATTGGTGAGTAACGATTGCAGCAATAAGTGATCTGCCTCATCGGAATAATGAGCCGGCAGTTGTGTTGCAACGGGTTCCAATGTATAATCCTTGTGTAAATCAGCATACACCGGAGCAATGGAAACCCAATTGACCGCACTTTCCAAATCATTATGCTCCAGCGCAAGTTTTTGCAGACATTGCAACACCATGAGCGTATCCGCTTTGTAGTCCGCATAAGAAAGATAGAGATTAAGCCATTTTGCGGAAGAAGGTTCCGCCAAAGCACTGTCTTTGACTGCCTCAGCATGCTTATCCAAAATAGACCAAAGCTCTTTTTTCACGCAAAAATCCGCATCAGAAAAGGAGAGACACATAATTTCCGCAAAACTGAAAATGAAAATAAGCAGCAGGATAATTCTATTCATTCGCTTTTCCCTCCGTCTCAAGAGAAGCTATGATGGCTTGAATTTCTTCCGGTGTAAAATCGTATTGATTGTTGCAATAGTGACAGATGGGTGAAACTCCTTCCCGCATGGACTGCAATTCATCTTTCCCCAATAAACGCAAGGCGTCCGCAAAGCGTTCTTTGGAACAGGAACAAGCATATTCTGCAGGAATTTCTTCCATTATCTGCACATCCATGTTCTTGAATAAAATCTTGGTCAGAATTGCTTCCCACTCCATTCCCATGTCCAAAAGGTCGGTAATATACGGAGCTTCGTTCAAGTTTTGTTTAAGGCGTTCAATCGCTTCGGGATTGGCATCAGGCAATTCTTGAATAAGGTATCCTCCGGCGGAATTGATTTTGCCTTCCGCACTGAAAAGCACTCCCAAACTTACGGCAGAAGGGATTTGCTCCGAAGTCAGATAGTATTGCGCAATGTCTTCAGCCACTTCACCGGTGAATAATTCGATCGTGCCGATTAAAGGTTCTTTGAGATGCAAATCCTTAATTACATTCAGAGTTCCTCTTCCCAAAAGTTTGCCGATTTGCCAATTCAACTTTGTTTCCTGCGCAAAATAATCAGGCTGCTTGGCATAACCTCGGACTTTGCCGCGCGGTTCATAAATGGCAATCGCTCCCTGCAAAGGACCTTCAGCCTCAATGTTTAAGGTAAGGGTATGGATTTCGTCTTTGATATCCGCACCCATCAATAATGCACCGGTGAGCAATCTGCCCAAAAGCAAAGTCGGTGCGGGCGCGGTTTTATGCAAATCAAGTGCGGTTTGAACAACGGCAGTGGTATCAGCAACGAAAAATCTGATTTGATGCTTGCATGCGGTTCCGCGTAATAAATACGATGTTTCTCTCATAGCGTCAATTCCTTTGTTCGATATCTTGAACAGGTTGATTAAGCCAATCAGAATAAAAAGTTACGCCGGGAAAATAATTAGACAGGATTTGCTGCCAAGTCCATCCGCTTCTCGCTTTCTGCAGTGCTCCCACTTGGCACATTCCTACCCCGTGTCCGTAGCCTTTCCCGATTATTTTTATTGTGTCGTCAAGAATATAAGTTGAATTTGGCTGATTGGCTCCGTTTTTAAGGTAAAAAAAGGAACTGGGAAGTCCGCCAAATGCTTGTCTGATTTGATATTCACCATCTAAAATAATATCATTGGAACCGCTTAATTTCAATTTGAGAATACGGCCGGAAACACCTCTTTTCAACACGGTTAATGCCTGCAGATTTTGTCCGCCCGTATTTTGTTCCAAAGCGCTTTTGGTAATGGTTTGCTCCCATTTTTCTGATCTGCGTTCCCAGTTTGCCATCCCTTCAGTCGTGCGTGTCGTATTTATCCATTTGACCGCATTTGCTTCTTTGGTCAAGTCCAAACTGTCCGTTTCGGGATAACATGCAACACCTTGCAAATATGGAATCGGCTTGCCTGACCAGGCATTTTGATTGCTTTCCGTCTTGCCTCCGCAATTACTGTGATAAACTCCGTCCGCAATCAAACTGTCATATTCCATTACAACCCCGCGGGTTTCATTTACTGCCTCCTCCACTTGAGGAAAGTGTTTCAAACCGAATTTATACACTTGACAATGGGTAGTGTTGCAAAGGTCAAAACCGTCACCCGCATGCCTGTTCTGCAAAAGCAGATTAATTGCATGAGTTCTGGCTGCGACTGCTTGTGCTTTTAGCGCTTCTTCGGGTGCAGTGTCACCTATCTCATAAGGCAGAACATTGATCAAATAGTTTTCAATGTTGAGATTGAAAGTTACCAGCAGACTGCTGTCGCTTCGTTTGATATGACAACATTGCAAATCATCGCCGCAGTCAATCCCGTTTATCTTGACGGCAGATGCGGTTTTAATCTGCACCGGAAGCTGAAAATAGTCCGTTTCACCTTTATCGGTCGTGACTTTAATTCGGGCATTTTGCATGGGTATGGTTCTGATCAGTTTGAGAGGGTAACCTGTTTCGGAAGCGTATTTTTCAGCAGCTTCACGGGAAGAAAAGTATTTGTCTTCAAAAATCAGTTTCTCATAGCGGAGATCAAGTTTCCCGCTTTCCCAAACGAATTTGCAGTTAATTTGCCCGTCTTCATCATCATAAAGAAGAGAAGAATCCGCAGGTTCGCTTCTGTTAATAATGCCATAGCGAATTTCACCGTCGACAGCATAAGGTTCAAGCGTCAAATTTGAAAAATAGGTTTTGCCCAAAGGATTCAAAACTTCCCGAACTTCAATAGAACTGTTTTGAGCGGTTTCAATCTTGATTTGCTTATTTTTGACAAGCATCATTTCCAAATACAGGTTTCCGTCTTTGATATCTGCCGCAAACAAGAGAGTGATAAATAAACCCAAGCCTGCGACAATTATCTTCTTCAGCATTTTTCAGGAAACCGGACTGCCGGGACTGATATCCTTTTCGGGAAGGAGAATACTCATTTTGCCTTCGTCTTGAGCGCAAAGAATCATCCCTTCGGAAACGATGCCTCTAATCTTGCGCGGCTGCAAATTTGCCAAAATTAAAACCTTTTTCCCGATCAATTCTTCCGGACGATAACTTTGTGCCACTCCTGCCACTAACTCGCGTTCTAAACTGCCTAAATCAACTTTTAACTTCAGCACTTTATCCGCACCCTGAATACTTTCCGCAGACAGAATCTTGGCAACCCGCAAATCAAGTTTGGCAAAATCTTCGTAAGTGATTTCAGGCTTGAAGGTTTTTGCCTGTTCAGCCTTCAGTCCTTCTTTTTTCAGCTGTTCGGACTTGTATAATTTAGCCAATTGTTTATCTATGATATCATCCTCAATTTTGGTGAAAAGCGGAGTCACATCCTGAAGAGTGAGCGTTTCCGTGAACTCCTGCAGGCATTCGTTCCAGTGACTTATTGCTCCTAAACCGAGCATATTACGCAATTTCAGCATACTTTTCGGAAGGATGGGATACATGACAACCGACAACATCCGCAAAAGACAAGTGCAGACATAAACGGTCTCTTCTGCGGCTTCGGGAATTGTTTTTATCGTATGCCACGGCTTGCTTTCATCAAAATACTTGTTGCCCAATCTGGCAATTTCCATAACTAACTTAGTAGCGCGACGAACTTGATATTCTTGATAGGATTGACCGATTTGCCGACACAGACTTTGCGCTTCAGAAATAATTTCCAGACCTGCAGGAGTTAATTTCGAAGGTTTGATTTTCCCGCCAAAATTCTTTTGCGCAAAAGCAAATACCCTTTGAGCCAAATTGCCCAAAGTATTGTTCAAATCCGTGTTGATTCTATTCTGAAAGTCCTTCCAGCCGAAGTCGCTGTCCTTATTTTCCGGAGCGTTGGCAGCAAGGTAATAACGCAGATAATCTCCGTCAAAATCTTGAATGAATTCATCTACCCAAATTGCCCAATTCCTGCTGGTGGAAATTTTTTGCCCTTCCAAGTTCATAAATTCATTGGCGGGTATATCATAAGGCAGGACATACGGTTTATCCTGTGCCATTAAAACAGCAGGCCAGGTGAGAGCATGAAAAATGATGTTGTCCTTGCCGATGAAGTGAATTAATCGCGTATCGGGATCAAACCAGTAATCTTTCCAGCGCTCGGGTTGCCCGATTTTTTCAGCCCATTCAATCGTAGAAGAAATGTATCCGATGGGAGCCTCAAACCACACATACAGAACTTTGTCTTTCGCTTCTTCCAAAGGAACGGGAATGCCCCATTTTATATCTCTGGTAATGGAACGCTCCACCAATCCGAGTTGCAAAAGATTGAGCATAAAGTTGCGGACATTTTCTTTCCAATAATCCTTGTGACCGAGCCATTCCTTCATTTGATTTGTAAAACCTTCCAAATTCAGAAACCAGTGACGGGTGTTTTTAATCACCGGTCTGTTGC
>Ga0208826_1001143_pt1 | contig 23448 bp, 20 predicted proteins | sample AD_UKC115_MetaG_FD_184451 | JGI IMG/M metagenome (GOLD analysis project Ga0208826, IMG submission 184451) | Active sludge microbial communities of municipal wastewater-treating anaerobic digesters from Hong Kong - AD_UKC115_MetaG (SPAdes)... | ecosystem: Engineered > Bioreactor > Anaerobic >...
AGCTAATATCTTTTGCCAATACTGAAGATGCAAAAATCAGTAAAACTGATAACATAACAAAGAACTTTTTCATCCATGAACACCTCCCATTATGTATAGAATAATTTTACCACATAACAAGAGTATATAGCAATTTGAGCAAATTATACAATACTTGAACGACTTATATTATATCATACGATATAATATAAAACCTGCCCAGATGTATAAGTATAGAAGTAAAAATAAAGTTATGATATAATTTGTACAGAGAGGTGAAAAAATGGAGCAGGCGCAGGAGTACCTTCGTGAAATACAAAGTATATTTAAACGTGAATTGACTGCTGATGAAGCGGCTAAAATAATTACTGCCTATAATCTTGCTCAGAGTTCCCATCAGGGGCAGATGAGAGCCTCCGGAGAACCTTTTTTTGAGCATCCTAAAGAAGTAGGCCGTATTTTGGCAAAGTTTAATATGGATGTTGATACCATTGCTTCAGGGCTCTTACACGATGTATGTGAGGATTGCGGAGTTCCTATTGATGTAATAAGAGAAAAATTTGGAAATGATGTTGCTCGTATAGTTGATGGGGTAACAAAAATCAGTAATCTTAAGCTTAATGAAAAGCTTTCCAAGGCTGATACTAAATCTATAGAAAAGATAGAGACCCTAAGGAAGATGCTTTTAGCTATGTCAACTGATCTTAGAGTTATAATTGTCAAGCTTTCGGACAGGCTTCATAATATGCGTACCCTTGCATATACATCTCATGCTCAGCAAACAAGTAAAGCGCAGGAAACTCTTAAGATTTATGCTCCGATTGCGCATCGTTTAGGAATTCATACCATAAAAGCTGAACTTGAGGATTTATCTTTTTTCTATCTATATCCGGACTCATATAACGAGTTAAAGGTGCGTGTTGATAATAAGCTTTCTGACAGACAGAAGAGTATTGAAGAGTATTCAAACTTATTAAATGCTGAGCTTACCAAGCATAATATTACCGCAAAGGTTTATGGACGTTCTAAACATATTTACAGTATCTGGGATAAGATGGTTCGTAAAGGAAAAAGCTTTGATGAAATTTATGACTTTATAGCCTTGAGAATTATTACTGAAAATCAGAACCAGTGTTATGCATCGTTGGGAATTGTACACTCTCTGTGGCCGCCGATACCTGGTAGAATTAAAGATTATATTGCGACGCCTAAGCTCAATGGATATAAGTCGCTCCATACTACAGTGATTACAAACAAAGGTGAACCTCTTGAAATACAGATACGAGATTGGCAGATGCATCAGGAGGCCGAATACGGTCTTGCTGCGCATTGGGCATATAAGATGGGGGTAGGACATGAAAAAATTAAGTTCCTTCAAAACCTTATGGAGCTGCATAAGGATATTGCCCAATCTGCTTTTGACCTTAATGAAATTGAATCTGAGCTTGATACTGCCGAGACCTTCGTCTTTACTCCCCATGGCGAGATCATACATTTGCCAAAAGATGCTACTCCTATAGATTTTGCTTATGCAATACATACCGATGTCGGTAATCATTTTGCCGGATCAAAAATAAACGGTAAGATTGTTCCTATTTCTCATAAGCTTCAAAATGGTGATGTCGTCGAGATAATAATCAATAGAAACTTTCAGGGACCAAGCATGGACTGGCTTAAGTATGCTAGGTCTGCAAGAACAAAGAGTAAAATCAAGAAGTATTACAGACAGAAAAATGAACAGCTTTTAATAGAGCAGGGAAAGGATAAGTTTAGGGAAATAGCTAAAAAACTTGGGTTTTCAATAGAAGATGTACTCTTAAAGCTTAAGGAGAGCGCTTTTTATCTTAAGTTTAACATTAAAAACGATGAGGATCTATATGCCAAGCTTTCGTTGGATGATGTCAACTATATCACTATAAAGAATTATGTGATAGGTACAGAAGATAAAAAACAGTCTTCTATAAAAAGTAAAAGTTCTTCTTCCAAACCAACAGTATTAATTCAGGGAATGGATGGGGTAGAAAGTTATTATGCCAAGTGTTGTATGCCAGTGCCAGGTGATGAGATTATAGGTGTTCTGAGCAGGCGTGGGATAGGAATACACAGAAAAAACTGTAAGATAATAAGAGATGTATCGGATGAAAAAGTTGTAAAGGTTTCATGGAACTCCTACGATAGCTATATTTTTACAGCAACATTGAATATTGAGATGAAAAGCAAGGAAGTTATGAATTCCATAAGAAGTGTTATAACCGCTGAAAGAGCTTCGATAGAGATGTACGAGATGGAAAGGCAGCTTAATAGTCTTATGACTAAGATGAGAGTAAAAGTAAATAATGTAGAACATCTGACTAGAGTCATACAAAAGATTTCAGAGGTAAACGGAGTGAGCGGAGTAAGACGTTCATAAGGAGTGATATATTTTGAGGTGTGTAGTACAAAGAGTTAGTCATGCACAGGTTGATGTGGATAATATAACAAAGGGTTCAATAGATAAGGGTTTAATGATTCTGGCAGCTTTCAGGGATGCTGATAAAAAGGAGGACTTTGAATGGATGGCGGATAAGCTTCTCAATCTGAGAATATTTGAAGATGATCAAGAGAAGATGAACTTATCTGTTACTGATATTTCGGGTGAACTTCTTGTGATATCACAGTTTACATTATACGGTGACTGCAGAAAAGGGCGTAGACCCTCTTTTTCTGAAAGTGCAGTACCGGAAAAGGCCAAAAAAGATTATGAGGAATTTCTGAAAATTTTAACTTCCAAAACCAATCTCAAGGTTGCTACAGGGGTTTTTCAGGCTGTAATGAAGGTAAGTCTTGTAAATGAGGGTCCGGTCACATTTATCTTGGATTCTTCAAAGGTTATATAATATGAATCCGTAAAACGGATTAAAAGGAGGTTTTTCTTATGCAGGAGACAGAAGTCACAGTATTTATATATTCGCAGGAGCCTTTTGAGGCGCATATCTCTGCAGAAGCTTTGGAGAATGGGATAAATCAAACCAATGTTTTCAAAATTTTCAATGGTCAGGAAAAACCACAAAAAGGTATAGTTGTTAAGTTTAAATTTCAGGATGGAAGTAAAAAGTTCGTCAGAGCATAAAATTATATTATTGTAAAAACCGGCTAAGTTACTTAGCTGGTTTCTTATTTGCATAGGAATTTTTTCTACCATAGGCAAAAGAAAGATTTTGAATTGTAAGGTTTCCAAACTGAGTTAATAAAGACTACGGCGATATAATCCGATCAGTTGATTCCAGTTCGTTAAGCAAATCTTTTATTGAAAAAGGTTCAAGATAGTTTTTTTGTTCTGTTTAATCTAAAAGTTACTTAGTGGCTAAAGGAACAAGTAAAATACTTATTTTTTGAAATATTTTAAAAAATCGTTATGATTGTATCTATTTTACCAAGATTCAGTCATTTAACTATAAAGGCTAAAAGAATGTAAGATATTCAATTTCATCAAGTATATCGGATATGTCTGTTACTGAATATTTTTTCAATTCTTTTTTGGATGAAAAAAAAGCTTTTCTGAAGATCTCATTCTGATTTCCAGTTTTTATTTCTATGGCACACTCTGTCATTGCTGCAAGGATATCAGAATTCTTAACTATTCTTCCATAATCTGATGCAAACGGATTTATCATAAAATCCTGCAGACAGCTCATCTTTTCTTTTATTAATAAGTTAGATCCTTTCCATTCATCTATAAAATCGTTTTCAATTTCAGAAATTATTTCTTCCAGGCCTTCAACCTTCTTTTTTGTAGGTGTGATAACATCTCCGGTGAAGGCTTCTGGTAAATCATGGAGTATTGCTGCTGCAAGAGCTTTGTAAGTAGTCTTTTCATCACAACCGTATATAATGGTAAGAAAAAGTGTTGAAGCTGTAACGAAAAATGAATGTGAGGCAACTGAACTTATGACGTTTCGGTGGTTGTTATTCCAACGTATTATGGTATTTAAACGAAGAGTGGTATGAAAAAGTGATTCAGAAAGTTCTATAAGTTCATCTTTTCCTATGTAGTCCATGAGCTGAAGTTTTTCCTTCAGTTCTTCATAGGATTGGGAATAGTACTGGGGGAAAACTTTTCTGTTTATCTGAACTTCACCAAGAGCTACCAACAACGAAATAAGGGCACTCTTTTTTGAATCTTCCTGTGAAAGAGTATCTTCTATGAAAATGGCAGAGTTTATAGTTTCATCATCAATTATCAGTTTTAGGTCACAATATGTACTCTGTAATACTTTATCCCATACCGCTGAGTTCTTTAGTATAATCCTGTTCTTAGTATCAAGGGATATGTCTGAAAGTACAATCTTTGGGAATTCCTTTACAATTCTTTTTTTTAGAAAAGACGTTGCCGCTCCGTTTTCCTGAGAGCAGATGGAAAAAAGTGATAGAACCAGGCCATGATAAGCATTATCTGCTTCAGTGAACTTTATTAAGCTTGGTCTTGTATTCCAGCGATACATACTGAACATCTTAGTGAGTTCAAGTAAAAACTTTCCCATTCCCATCTTATATCACCTTCATATTTTTGATAAAAACGACTCTAGAGCATCAATTACTTTTTTTGAATGCTTAATGTCTTGATCCTTTCTGAGAAAAGAAATCGCATCCTCTTTGTTCCATGCTTTTTTATATGGTCTTTCTGTAGTGAGGGCATCATATATATCGGCAACTGAAAGAATTTTTCCAATATCCGAAATCTGATCATCTTTTTTTCCATAAGGATAACCAGTTCCATCAAGTTTTTCATGATGCTCAAGAGGACCGTTAAGTATCTGATTGTTTATAAGGTCAACATCTGAAAGTATTTCAGCTCCAAGAGTAGTATGAGATTTTATTATGCTAAACTCCTCTTCTGTCAGCTTATCTTTTTTATTAAGTATTTCATCTGGTATCCCAATCTTTCCTATATCGTGTATGAGCGAAGCTATTTCGATTGTATCAGTGAAGTTATCGTCATACCCCATCTCTTTTGCAATACTAACCGAATAAGCTGTAACGTTTTGTGAATGCATATGTGTGTATTTGTCCCTTAAGTCTATTGCACTTGCAAAAGACAGTATCACATCTTTGGAAAGACGGGACATATCTTCATAGAGTTTAGAATTTAAAAGTTTGTTTGACATTATTATAGCAAATGTTTCAAGTATTTCAAGATCAATATCTGAAAAACCATTTTTTTTGTTTACAGCTTCAACTACTCCAACCGGAATACTATGGTAACGCAGGGTTGTTCCAATGATATTATAAGTGTGAAAGCCACTTTTCTTGTCGGTCTGTTTAAAATGAAAGGGAGTGGATTCTATATCATTGAAGATGTAGGAGCGGTCGTTTTTAAATATGTATCCCGCAATTGATCCTTCGATCGGAACATCAATTGTTTCAATTTTTCCACTGGCTTTCCCTGAGATAACAAAGAAGTTAAGAACATTCTTTGCAGTGTTATAAAGCAACGTGGAAGTACCGTCACATTTTAAAAGAGCTGCAAGCTCTTTTTCGATAGACATTAATAGTTTATTGAGTTTGTACTCTTTATTAAGGTTCTTGATTGCTTCGACAAATTTAGTATAGTCAATTTCATCTTGCGATTTTGAAAAATTTTCAGTATCTTTTTCGAGGAGATAGTTTATTGATTTTATATCAAGAGAAGTAACCATATAAAAATCGTTGAAGTAGATGAGCATCTCTATATCTTTTTTTCTGAAAGTATAAAAATTATTTGTAATCTCGCCGTTAATTCCTTCGGGGGTAAGCATACCGACAAAGTCAGGAGATATTAATTTTATTTTATCAAAGATTTTCATGATTGCACCTCAAAAAAGGCGGCACACGGCCGCCTGTTTTTACTTGGATTCAAAAATAACTGAATTGACAAATTTAGCAGTTTCAGGATCATAGTAGAACTTGTACTTAAGACCATTAGTTCCTATAACAGGATAAAATACATAGACTTCAAAGAATGTATCAGAATCCCATATATTAAAAGTTCCGTTTGTAAATAATCCTTTATTTAGATATGCCCCGCCAACAGTAAAGTCTGGCATTGAGCCAACAATATTTTTAAGGCTTACGGCTAGAGTTCCAGAAAGAACATCAAGGCCTTCACCTAGAAAATAATTTTTGTAACCAATATCAACAGAGGCAAAATTGAAAATATTCAATGAAAGATTTCCAACAGCTCCGAGTCCGTAAGGTTTTTCCGGAAGTTTTATAGTCTGAAGTTCTCTTTTTCTTTCATATAAAGGTCCTAAAAGCTGGGGTTCAAAGTAATCGCCCGAATAGCTTAATCCAAGACTGAACTGTGCAAATGGTGGAATATCAAAGAATGATCCAAGAAAACCTCCGTAGGATAATTTTTCTTTCAGTGAACCGCCGAAAAGCAAATCTGCTTCTGCACCAAATTTAATTCCCAAAAGTGATTTGTATAAAGAAATTATTGCAACATGTTCGAAAGGCTTTGAGGTAAGCACAGATGATTCATATATGTATGTTCCATCAATTATGGTATCAAAAGCATTAAGCTTTATTCCTGCCGAGAATAATGAGGATGACTGATTAAATGAAAACGGAACAAATGAAGCTAACTCATATGGGAGGTGTGCCCAAACGCTTACGTTATAGAGATTAAAGGCTGCATCAAAAACAAGGGCATTAGGTACAAAATAACGGTTTGCAAGCATTCCAAGGGCATATGTGTAGTATGGCGAACGTCCGTAATCGAGATTCAGAAAACCAAGGTCAATACCAAGCCTGTTAAGTGTAACTGCGCTTAATGGATCTGTGCTGTCTGTGGCTGAAGGTATTCCATAGTACATAGTACCGTTGAGTTCTTTCTGGTATGCATTTAAACCTATACCGAGTTTTAAGAATCCAAACTTGAATTCCGGAGCAAAAGAATAGATAAAGTAGTCTGTTCCATTCTTTTTAACATTTCCAATATTGAGATTGGTTAAGTCACTCGTGACAGCATCTTCTGCTGGTTTGCTTTCTGAGGTTGACCCGGATTTTTCGGTTTTCTCATCTTTCTTTTCATCCGGTTGTTTTTCAGGTTCTATATCTTCTTCAGGTTCAAGTTCTTTTATAAGCTCATCTTCTTTTATATCTAGTTCCTTTAGGTCTGCAATTTTGTTGAAAACATCAAAAACAACCATCTTGTTCATATCTGCAAACAAAGCTTTATCATCAAGGCTTAGCGAAACAATCCCTTCAAATACTCTGATTATAGATTTTTCACCGGATTCAAAAGCAAAACGTGTACCTCTTACTCCGGCAACTACTGACTGATTATCTGAAACTATAAATTTTGAACCCGGAAGTAATTTTTTATCAATTGTATTATAAGTCAATCCTTTTTTTACTTTGTATCGGAAATCTATTTCTTCACCGGATTTTTGCAAAGTTTCAAAAATTATTTGTGAGTTTTCTGTAAGCTCTATATTTATTTCCTGTGGGCCGTTAAGTTTTACATATGCACCTTTGGGGTTTAATATCTCGTAGCCTTCAGAAATAAGCATATCCTTTTTTAATGGATTCCATATATCTGAAGCAGTATCTTTATAAACGGAAGGTCCTTTAATGTTAGTTACTTTAAGTGTTACTGCTTCTGCGGAAAGCTTGGTATCTGATATGGTAATATGTACTTCTGTGCTTTCTTTTTTAGAGTTGGTGAACTTTACATAAGCAACGTTTTCTTTATACGGAGCAAGAAATATGAGAGAAACCTTACCGTTTTTTACGGCTATACCGTCAAAAAGAACATCAGGGTTATCAAACCCTCCTATCTTTGTGTCTGCAAAAACTCTTTCTCCATCAGTTTCTATGGTTATTATTGTTTCTTTTCCAATTTGAAGCTGTGTTGAATCAGCAGTTGCTTTTATATATCCAAAACAACCTATGGCAGAGAGAATAAAAACCGTAATTAGCAGTAACTTCCTGATCATTTTAAGCCACCTCCAAAATAATAATAGTAATTATATAACTTAATGAAAGAGAGAAAAGTTTCTCATGGTTCTGTTTGCTCTTTTGCGAGTCCATGAATCTTAAAATAAAGTATACATAAACCGGCACAGATAAAATTAGAAACCATATATTGGGTAGAAATGGGATTGAAAATCTTATAAAATATCCAAAATAGTCTTTTTTATACTTTGACATATCGTTAAAAATATAGCCTGATAATATTCCAAGAGTAAAGGCATTAAAAAGTCCGATTGATGATTTTAAAACCAAATCATAGCTCAGATACATTTCCTGACCGACAAAAAAGTAAGATACAATTAATAAAGTCAATAAGTGAATAAACTGGTCAAAAAGATAGTAATCAGCACCTTTGAAAAAATCATTTTTCCCAAATTTGAACTTAACAATATCTATAAAAAAATGCATCACAGATAATATGATAAGCAGGCAATTATTTAATAAACCTTTTGGAAGTATTACAATATACATGCAAGCATATATAATAAGAATATGAAGGATAAGCACATAGATGTTTTTATTTTTATTTCTGGCTATAAAGGAAGTCTGAAAAACGTAATCACCAAGCAAGTGTGAAAGGAAAAAATAGAAGAATACCGTCATTCTAACACCTCGCACAAAGTCTTTACAAGTAAAGGATTAAAAAAGATACCCGAATAATTTCTGATGATCTCCAGTGTTTTTTCTTTTGGTAAAGCTGAACGGTAAGGTCTTTCCTGCGTCATAGCAACATATGAATCACACAATCCTATAATCTGAGCAAAAAAATCTATCTCATCTCCTTTAAGTCCTTTTGGATATCCTTCGCCGTTCCATCTTTCATGATGTTGATAAATAATCGTTTTAAGTTTATCTGGAAGAGACGGTATATTTTTTACAAGTTGATATCCGAGTTCAACATGTGAGCGTATTATTTTCTTTTCCTCATCGGTGAGCACCTCTTTTTTTGAAAGTATTGAATTAGGTATCCCTATCTCTCCAATATCGTATATATATGTAGCCATGCGAAGTATCCATTTATCTTCCGAGGATACCTTTTCTTTTTCGGCTATTTTCAATGCCAGCTCCTGAACTTTGTTTTCGTGAACATAATCATTCTTAACCCTTACATTCTGAGCTTTTAAAAGAGCATTTAAAGTACTCATAAGCATTGATTTTATTTTTTCTTCTTTGATAGTTACCTCCATAACAGAGGATACTATCTGAGAGATTAGAAAGAAACTGTAATAATCAATAAGATCAAAGTAGCGCTTTGGACTTATAAAAACCAATGTACCAAATGGTTTGTTTTCAAAAGTAAAAGGTATACATGAAAAATTCATTATATTTTTGGAATCTGGATCAAACCCTTCAATAGAAACATATCCCGGATGTAAAGACGGATCATTAACGCATATCGGAAGGTTTATTAAAATACTTTCTCCTACAAGGGTATCTTTAATAGGGATTCCGGTTTCATTATTCTCGGCGTTTAGATTATTTATATATCTGGTTTCAAGATTTTTCTCATCTTCATTCAAAAAAAGTATTGATGAAGAGGAAAAACTAAAAATTTTCGATATATGTTCTAATATTGATGAAGAAGTTTCGTATATGTCTGAGTTAACAGAAATAGAAGTGGTAACTTTCATTACTTGAAAGAGTATATCTTCAAGCGCAATATCTCCGATTTTAAGATAGTCACGTATCATTTTGTCCAGAACCAAAATATACTGAAGCTTATCCTTATTTACAGAAAAAAATTTTAACTTCACTTTTTCAGAATAAGACAAAGATGCAATGCACTTTTCAAAGTGTATTTCAAAAGCACTCTGATAATTATTTATATTATCTATTTCATATATTATGGTATAACCGTTTTTGTTCAGTTCTTTAATGTAATCAATAATTCTGTTAATCATTTTTTCTCCCTTTAAGTGAGTAAAGCTTCAAAGGCTTGCTTTTGCCTTTTACTGAAAAATCTCCCATAGCTTCAAAAACGAAGTCATCTCCGGCCATTTCATAAACAGTTTCAGTTACAAGTATTTCCTGGTTAAGATCGCGAGTCAAGTGTTCCACTCTGGAAGATGTGTTAACGGTATCGCCTATTGCAGTATAATCCATTCTGAACGGAGCTCCTACATTGCCAATTACTACTTCTCCAAAATGTATTCCTATTCCATTTTTTAATTCGAATGGGAGGTTAAGCTTTTGATTCAGTTTCTTGAGTTCTTCTTTCATATCAAGTGCACAGTTCAGTGCCCTTGATACCTCGTCACCATACGTTACAGGAGCACCAAAAATACTCATAATGGCATCACCAATAAATTTATCAATGGTTCCGTTATATCTGTTCCTTATTACCTCGGCCATAGCAGTAAGATACTGGTTAAGAAAGCTTATTACTCCTTCAGCATTCATTTTTTCAGATTTCTCTGTAAATCCTTGGATGTCAGAAAAAAGAATCACAGCATTATAAACTTTTCCACCCAAATTAAGATTGCTGCTTTTTATTATTTCTTTTGCAACTGTATCCGGAACATACTTGTAGAAAAACCCTTTTATTTTTTTCTTTTCACGATATTCCGAGAGAAAAGCAAAAACTGTATCTGTAGATATTATGATTACAGTTGACAGCAATGGAAAAAACATATCCAGCCAAATTCTTGAGGTAAAGGTAATATAGGAAAAAATAATAACAAAGATCGGAACTACAAATGCAATAAGCTTTCTATAAGGATTAGTAAATGCAAGCAATAAAAGTGATACAACCATACATATAACAAGATATATAATGCGCCATATAAACCCCGGACGCTCAAGAACCTCATTACGTATAAAATTCTGGACGGCATTGGCGTGTATATATACCCCGGCTTCTTCGGTCGAAAAAGGAGTGACTCTCAGATCATAAAGACCTTTTGCAGTATCCGTATACCCGACAATAACAACTTTGTTGTTTATATCCTTGGGATCGAAGTTACCGTTCATTATATCGTAAAAAGATATCTGTTTAAAGACATCGCGACCCTTGCCGTAATAATAAATCTGGAATCTGCCATAGTTATCAAAAGGGATTTTTTTATCAAGAATGTTCAAGGATCTTTCTTTAAAATCAACCAGGATATCCTGTGCATCAATAAACTGAGCATAGAGCATTACATCCATGTGAGGTATTAAAGTTAATCCGAATCCGTTTTCTTCCGCCCAGACTTCATTGAAAAACAATGGCATGTTACGTACAATACCGTCTACATCTAATGCACCTATTTCGTAGGAAGTCACGGGAACAAGTTCCGAAAACTCTTTAATGGCAGGAACAATTTTGTATACCCTGAAAAGAGAAGTACTGTTTACATTTTCAATATTCATTATTTTTAACGAATGATCTAGATAACGTGTATTTTGTAAAAGATATCTGCTGTATTCTTCTGGATATTTTGTAAATATAGAGCTGTCAACAATTATGTAGCTGCCGAGTATTACTTTTGGATAACGCCGCAAAACGGAAGCAAAGTATGTATCGTTTCTTTCGTCTTTTTCATCAGGTGATGTAAAAGAAATATCAAATCCTATAGTTTTTGCACCGTTTTCGAAAAGTTTTTTTACCAGCTGTCCGAAGTGTCTACGTTCCCAAGGCCAACTATCATTATTTTCTCCTGCTTCCATATTTATTATGGATTCTTCATCAATAGCAACAACCACAACATCACTTTCTATCTTGGCTGTGCCCCTTATTTTATAACGTAAGTCCAGAGTTTTTAACTCAAAAATCTCTATCCATACATTTTTTATATATGGAGAGATTATAAAAAGCAGTATAAGCAGTATACTAAGCAGTATTTTGACCTTTTTTATCATATCTATCACTTCTCATTCAGAGAGTATTTAACAGTAATTTAATTATACTAAAAAAAAAAATAAATTACAAATTAAATCGGTAACAAAAAATGGTGCATAGCACCATTTTTTGTTATTAAGCATTGATTTTCTTTTTATCTTTATCCGGAAGTATTAGATTAAGTATAATTCCAGCAATTGCTGAAAGTGCAACCCCTTTTAATTCTATATTCCCAAAGGTAAGTGAAGCTCCGCCTATGCCCAAAGTCAGCATTACGGCACCTACAAGAAGATTTTTGGAGTTTGCAAAATCAACTTTTTCATTTACCAAGGTTCGTATACCTACTGAGGCAATCATACCAAAAAGTACTAGACTTACTCCGCCTATTACTGACTGAGGAATGGTCTGAAGCACAGAACCAAACTTAGAGAAAAAAGCCAGAATTATGGCGAGTATTGCTGCGCCTCGTATAACGGAAGGATCGTAAACTTTAGTAAGTGCAAGAACACCGGTATTTTCAGAATAAGTTGTATTGGCTGGTCCACCAAGCATACCAGCAAGTGATGTTGCAAGACCGTCTCCAATAAGTGTTCTGTGAAGTCCAGGATCTTTAACAAAATCTTTTCCGACAACTGCTCCATTTGTAGTAATATCGCCAACATGTTCCATAAATGTAGCTATAGTAAGAGGTAAAGTCATGAGTATGGCTGAAATATCAAACTTTGGAAATACAAATTTTGGAAGTCCTATCCAGTTAGCTTGCGTAACTGCTTGAAAATCGATATTTCCGGTTACTACTGCTACAGTGTACCCTACAAGCACTCCCATGAGTACAGGAATCATGCTGAAAAATCCTTTGAAGAAAGTAGAAAAGAAAATAACGGCAACCAAGGTGCTGAGAGATATCAACCAATTTGAAGAGGCCCACTGAACAGCGACCGGAGAAAGTGAAAGACCAATAATGATAATCATTGAACCAGTTACAACAGGAGGGAAAAGCTTTTTAATTTTTTCATACCCAAGCAGCTTAACCAAAAGAGCAAAGAGCAAATAAGCAAGCCCTGCAACAGCTATGGCACCTGTTGAATAGGCAAGATCCCCAAACTTATCCCTTATTATTACAATAGGGGCTATGAAAGCAAAACTGGAGCCTAAAAAAACAGGAACCTTGAAACCGGTTACCGTATGGAAAAGCAGAGTGCCCAGTCCGGCAGTAAAAAGAGCTAAAAGCGGATCAATTCCCGTAAGTAACGGAACCAAAACAGTTGCACCAAACATTGCAATGAAATGTTGAACTGAAAACACATACTTCTTCCAGCCCTGTATCTTATAATTAGAGCTTAAATCTGACATATATTCCTCCTTTTTAACCTCACCGGGTTAAATTAAAGTGTTTAAACCGTACAAAGGTTACATCAACGGTATTAACACTAAGTGTTTCAAATGTGTATTTTATGTTAAACTGAAGAATGTATAATAAGTTAAATATTGGAACGCATAAATTTTCAGCTATATATTGTATAATTAACTAAGAAAAAATAAAGCAAAGATTGAGGTGCTGAGTTGTCAAAAAAAGTATTTATCGTCGGAGCAACAGGGAGTATAGGAGACCAGACACTCGATGTATTAAGGACTTTAATAGCTCAAGGCTTTGAATACAGAGTAGTTGGTATTTCTCTTAATTCCAGATGGGAAAAAGCTGTTCCAATAATAGAAGAGTTCTCTCCAAGATTCTGTTGTGTTGCAGATAATGATGTTGCTGTTCCACAAAAGTATAATAATACTGTTATAAGAAGAGGTTTTGAAAGTATCAATAACAGCATAGAAGAACTTTGTCCTGATATAACAGTAGTTGGATCCTCAGGATTTAGAAGTCTTTCAAATACTTTATGCGCAATAAAAAATTCTGAAAGAGTATGTCTCGCAAACAAGGAATCCATAGTATGCGGCGGAAACATGATTTTTAATGCTGCACAAAGATACTCTACACAAATAATCCCTGTGGATAGTGAGCATAGTGCAATTTTTCAGCTTTTGTTGGGTGAAAAGAGTACTGTTCAAGAGTTAGTTATAACAGCATCAGGTGGCTCTTTAAGGGATATTCCTATGGAAAATTTTGTCAGTGTAACTCCTGAAAAAGTTCTCAGTCATCCTGTTTGGAGGATGGGAGCAAGAATCACCGTTGATTCAGCAAGCATGGTAAATAAAGGATTAGAAGTAATGGAAGCATTTTATCTTTTTAAAACTTCTTCGATTAAGGTTCTTATAAACAGAAAAAGCGTAGTGCATGCTGCTGTAAAATTAACAGACGGAGTATACAAGATTCACTATGGGCGGCCTGACATGAGAATACCGATTTCATATTCAATCACTTACCCGTACCGTTCAAGATTGGATTATGAAAGTCCTGATATGTGTTCAGAATCATTGGTTTTTGAAAATGTCGACTATCAGAAGTATCCTTCGCTGAAGCTTGCTTTTGATATTCTTGGAAACCAACTCCTTCATATAGCATACAATGCAAGTGATGAAGCAGCTGTAGAGATGTTTTTAAATAAGCGTATAAGATTTCCAGATATTTATAAACTGGTCTATGCCGTAATAAGCTCAGTTAAGGAGTCTAAAACAGAGCTCAATGATCTTGAAGAAATAAGTTTTTATGATGGACTCTTCAGAAGAAAAGCATATGAAATTATTGGTGGTGATAGATGATGGCTATAGTATGGTTTTTGCTTATAATAACTGTTTTGGTTGTTGTTCATGAATTTGGACATTATCTGGCGGCTGTTTCAATGAAAACAAGAGTTGAAGAGTTTGCCATTGGTTTTGGTCCTGCACTTTTTAAGCTTAAAGGCAGGCATACTCAGTTCAGATTCAACGTTTTTCCTTTGGGTGGCTATGTAAGACTTGCTGGAGAAGACAACGGAAATGAGAGTTATGATCCTTCCGATAATGGACTTTTTATAAACAAAAAGCCTTGGCAAAAGCTCGTTATTGCTCTTTCCGGCCCAGTATTTTCAATTCTTCTTGGTTATATTGTCATAGGATTTTCTGGTATGGTATATGGATTTAATGAAGTTGTCATTGAAAAAGTAATACCTGGTTCTCCTGCTGATGAAGCAGGCTTACTTTCAGGAGATATAATCAAAAAAGTCAACTTTGGATATGCTTTTGACCGTTCTATTTTAAGTCTTAATATTGCTGAAGGTAAAAAAGTTGATATGCAGGTTGTGAGTTCCGGCAAGATAAAGGAGCTTTCTGTTGTTCCTTCCTATACTGAGCAAGTAGATATTATAGTACTTGATTACTTTGAATACGAGGGAAATCTTGAGGAACTTTCCAATAAAGAGCTTTTGAAAATCAATGGATCTGATAAAGTAGATGAGGTCTTTCCAAGACTTGAAGCAGGAGATCCTATAATTCTAGAGTTTGAAGGAGGCACTTTTTTAAGGGGAAAGCTTAGTTCCTACTCTGCTGAAAAAGAACGTTATACTATAGGCGTTTATTTTGCAGTATTCTCAAATATCATAAATGTTAATCAGGGAAAGTTTCAAAAAGGCGATAAGATAATAGCAATAGATGATTTTGAGATAAACGGAGGGACAGATTTCCTTGAAAGCATTACTAAGCTGTCTCTTTCTTCGGGACAGTTTTATCTTCAGACAGAGGCAAACCGGACAACGAAATACTTTTCACCTTTTTTGGGGAATGATATTTTTATAAAAATTCTCAGAGATGGCAATGAAGTTATTATAAATATTGAAAAAAGTGAGTTTATGCAGCTTCTTTCTTCTGTTAATGCAATTGCACAGGGATATGGAAAATGGAGACCAAAGGGAGCTGAAGTTATCGGGGTTTCTATACAATGGGCAAATAGTCTGCTTAAAGCAATGCTTCAGTCTATAGGTCAGCTTTTTACAGGTAAAGCAGATACAAATGATCTTATGGGGCCTGTGGGAATAGCCAATATAATTGGACAGGCAGCACAGGCAGGAATAGAAAGTATATTAAGCCTTATTGCTCTTATAACGTTAAATCTAGGAATATTTAATCTTCTTCCTTTGCCTGCACTGGATGGAGGACGTATAGTATTTTCCCTGTATGAGATGATAAGCCGAAGAAAGGTAAATCCTAAAGTAGAGGCAATAGTTCATTTTATAGGATTTGCTTTACTTATGGTTCTGATGGTGTACGTTACTTTTAACGATATTACAAGATTTATGAAGTAGGTGAAGAATGTTTTCAAAAAAAACCGTAAAAATCAAAAATATTTTTATAGGCGGCGGTCACGATATTGTAATTCAATCTATGACAAATACTGATACTTTAGACATAAGTTCTACTATTAATCAGATTAATAGTCTTTATGAACTTGGAGCACAGCTGATAAGAGTATCTGTAAGATCACTTGAAGATATTGACTCTTTCAGAATCATATGTGCAAGTTCTAAAGTTCCGTTGTGTGCGGATATACACTTTGATTACAGAGTGGCTGTGGAATCAATCAAAGCGGGAGCCTCTAAAATAAGGCTAAATCCTGGGAATATAGGCGCAGAATGGAAAGTTCGGGAAGTAGTAAATGCTGCAAGAGAGTATGGAGTTCCAATAAGGATAGGTGTAAATTCAGGCTCTATAAAAAAAGAATTTTCTCATCTTGAAAGATATAAAGCGCTTGCCGAGAGTTGTCTTGAAGAGTTGAACATACTGGAGTCCATGGAATTTGGAGAGGTTGTTCTTTCTTTGAAATCATCTGACGCTATAGAGACTTATAACGCAAATCTTTATGTTGTTGGAAAGGTTGATTATCCTATGCATCTTGGAGTTACTGAGGCAGGTGTATGGGAGGACTCTATTATTCTATCATCTGCCGGAATAGGTTCTCTTTTGTTTAATAAAATAGGTGATACAATCAGAGTATCTATTTCAGGAGATCCTCTTCAGGAGATAATTGCAGCAAAAAAAATACTGACTCTTCTGGGATATCTTAAAGGCCCAAGAGTAATTGCGTGTCCTACATGTGCCAGAACTCAGATTGATGTTGCGGAACTGGCCGAAAAGGTAAAGTTAATGACAGCTGATATTCATCAGGAAATCACAATAGCTGTTATGGGGTGTGTAGTCAATGGTCCTGGTGAAGCAAAAGATGCTGATATAGCAGTTGCAGGGAGCGGTGGAGCCGGAGTGATTTTTGTTGGAGGAAAGATAGTGAAAAAAGTTGAAAGATCTAATCTGGAGAAGGAACTAATGGATGAGATACAAAAAATGATTTACGGAAGGTGATATATGTTTATTAATCCAGCTTCTGATAATAAAAATCCGGAAAGCGAAAAGATAAAGAATAAAAAAGTGAATAAGAAAAAATCTTCATCAGCAGGAAAAAGTGAAGAAAGTTCAGATGATTTTTTTGATATACTCCTTACTAAGGACTATGAACTTACAGAGAAGGAACTTAAGAAATTAATAGATATGATTTTTGGATTTGGAAATTCCTTTGTGCGTTCTCCAACAGAATGGAATTTGAAAAGATATAAAAGCGCTATCAAAGAGTATCTGCAAAAGATTGAAAAAAAGCTTTACAAGATTAAAGAGGAGCTGGGAATGGATGTTGATTATCCTAGGCTTCATGTTATAGCTGAAGTAATTGATGAAAAGATAGGTCAGATAACCCAGGCGGTATTTAAAAAAGAGAAAGATACTCTTTTTTATGCTTCAAGAATAGGTGAAGTAAATGGTCTTTTGGTTGATCTGTACCGTTGAGCGGAGATAAAAATGTTTGAAGAATGGCTACAGAAAATCATAATTAACATGAACTCCTATAAAGGCTGTTCCTTATGTATGGTTTCTTTTGACGGTTCTCTTAACAGACATGTTGCATTAGAAATTTCTAAAAGAACAGAGGGGCTAAGTCCTTATGAAGTAATGACAATTAAACCTGATAAGGGAAATATAAAAATTGACTCTGTAAGGGAGATAAAAGAGTTTTGTCTTTGCCGTCCGGTTTATTCTGATAAAAAAATTGTAATAATAAATGATATGGAATCAATGACAGCTGAGGCGGTCAATGCATTTCTGAAGATTCTTGAGGAGCCTCCGGATTTTATGGTTATACTGGCTTTTACAACCAGGTGGAACTCTCTTCTTTCAACTGTTAAAAGCAGATTTTTAAAGATAAGTATTCCTTTTCCTGTGGAAATGAAGAAGGAGTTAGCAGAAAGATTTAAAGAAAATCGGAATTTAATTGCTCCGATTATAAACTCTGATTATGAAATAATTAGATATGTTCTGGAATCTGATAAGGAAAGTATAGTTGAAATTGCAAAGAATTATTTTGATAGCACTGATACAGACTTTCTTATTGATAATCTTTCTGTAGGCTTAAGTACGGTTCAGGAGCGATTAGGTTTTATTTTTTCATACTTTCGGTTCCTGACAGTTACTTCTGCAATGAGTGAAAAAGATTTTTTTAATACAGTTGCAAGTGTTATCCGTGTAAAAGAGACTGTAGATCCGCTTGAATTTCTTAAGTATCTATCCAAAAACGGTATTTCTTTTCTGCATGATGCATTTGTCTGTAAGCTTGGAACTAGATGGAAGTATATGGATAACTCTGGGGCAGCTCTTTTTTTCGGAACACAGAATCTTAAGTTTAATAGCAAGATTATTTACGATACAATAAAGCATTTTGAAGTGTTAAGTGCTGCGTCAGTTGCTAAATTTAATTTTGAACTTGAAGTATTTGCACATTTTTTCAGGATGGCTGAATGTTTTTTTCTTTTGAAATAAGGAGGATAATAGAATGCTTGAAATGACAGCAAATGTTTATGGTATAGAACAGATGGAATTGGAGAAAATATATTACTTTTCCTATATTGGAGATCAAGATGAAATAAAAAAGGGTGATCTTGTTATAATAAATACAGAACTGGGAGAAGATATCGGAAAAGTTGTTTTCGGTCCTAGAGAGATGAGTTTCGATGAAATCGGATACGAACCTACGACTATAATACGTAGACTTACACCAGAAGATATGACAGAGTATAACAAATCGTTATGTGAAGCTTGTGAAGTTACGGAATATACCAAGGGAAAAGTAAAAGAACTTAATCTGAAGATGCGATGTCTTAAGTCGAAGTATACTTTTGATAAATCAAGGCTTGTAATATACTTTGGAGCTGATTCCAGAGTTGATTTTCGTGAACTGGTAAAAGAACTTGCAAAAAAATACAGAGTCAGGATCGAACTGAGACAAGTGGGTATCCGAGACGAAGTCAAAATAAAAGGTTCTCTGGGATTGTGCGGACAGGTTTCATGCTGCTGCAGATTTCTGAGGGAGTTTGATTCAATAAAAATGGAATTAGCGAAAACTCAGCAAATGATGATAAATACAGCAAAGATTTCAGGAAGATGCGGAAAGCTCCTTTGTTGTCTGAAGTATGAAAATCAATTTTATGAAGAAGTAATGCAGGGAGTTCCTTATGAGAACACAACTATAGAGTATGACGGAAAACCGGCCAGGGTTATAACTGTTAATGTTTTTTTGAGAGAAGTTACTTTACAGACCATTGAGGAGAATCAACCCATTCTTATAAAGGTACCATTCGACTTTTTTAAAAATAATAGTTTTATTACTTTTGAAACGGAAAAAGAGTCATTCAGAGGAAAAAACAAGGAGCAAGCTTTCTATGAAGAAGACTCAGAAGATATAGCGAACGGAAAGTAGCCGGTACAAAGGAGAAGACATGTTTAATGAAAAAAAAGTTATCGAAAGCGCTATTAAAGAGTTTAATCTTCCTCAGGGGATTAACGAACAGCTCATATTTAACTCCTTATGCCACACATCCTATGTTTTTGAAAAAAGCAATAAGGATAGGCATATTTCTTCTAACGAAAGACTAGAATTTCTGGGAGATGCTGTTCTTGAACTGGTTCTTTCGGAGTATCTATATCTGGAGTACAAACTATCAGAAGGAGATATGTCAAAAATCAGGGCAACAGTTGCAAGTGAGGTAGTGCTGTCTGAAGTAGCTAAAGAAATAGGCGTAGAAAAGTATATTTTTTTAGGTTCCGGTGAGGAAAAATACGGTGGCAGGATGAAGTCTTCCATACTTGCTGATACAACTGAAGCATTAATCGCTGCGATTTATCTGTCTTTGGGTTATGAATATGCTAAAGCATTTATCCTAAAGTACATTGATTTTTATGTAAAAGAGGCTATAAATGGTGTCCTGTTTTTAGATTATAAAACCAAGCTTCAGGAAATTACCCAGGAGAAGTACAAGGTGCTTCCTGAATATGTGCTAATCGATTCTAACGGTCCCGACCATACAAGACTTTACACAATCGAAGTAAGAATAAACGGTTTAAGCTGTGGTACAGGAAACGGGCAGTCAAAAAAAATTGCCGAACAGCTTGCAGCAAAGCAGGCATGTCAAAAAATCCTTGCGGAGGAATTGAAAAGTGAATGAACCTTCTTATATAAATCTTTATAAAACAGGTGAACTTAAAAGAAGAAAAGAGCTTCTTTACAAGAAATTAAAAAGTTGCGATCTTTGTCCACATAGATGTATGGTTGACAGAACTGAAAAACCAGGGTACTGTAAAGTAAGAGATATGACTAGAATATCAGAGTATGTTCTTTATCCTGGGGAAGAACCTCCTCTTACCGGTAAAACCGGTGCAGGTGGTGTTTTTTTCAGCAACTGTAATATGAACTGTATTTACTGTCAAAACTTTAAGTTCAGTCAGGAAGGATTTGGCAAAGAGATAACAGTAGAAAGACTTTCAGAAATTTTTCTTGAGATACAAAATATCAAGAAAGCGGTAAACCTCGATCTTATAACTGCTACCGCTTATCTACCGTTTATATTTGATGCTCTTATAATAGCCATAGAAAAAGGATTCAGACTTCCTATTGTATGGAATACTTCATCGTATGAGAGTGTCGAAACGCTCGAACTGCTTGATGGGGTGGTAGATATATATCTTGCAGATATAAGGTATACAAGCAATGCTATCGGGAAAAAATATTCAGGTGTAAAAGATTACTGGACTGTATGTAAACAGGCTATTTTTGAAATATACAGACAGATAGGCAGTGATTTTATTTTAGGTGATGAGAATATTCTTAAAAGAGGTATAATATTAAGAATACTGGTACTACCTTCTAACATTCAGCAGGCTATTCAGGCTCTTAAGTTTATAAAGTACGATCTTTCAGATAGTATTGCTGTAAGTCTTATGGATCAATATGTTCCTGTAAACCGTACAGCGAATTTTCCTGAAATGGACAGATTCCTAAAAAAAAGTGAATATGAAGCTGTAGTAGAGGTGATGCAGGAGCTTGAACTCAGTAATGGCTGGGTACAGGAACACAAGCTCATAGATGATTAATTATTACTATATTGGGGTGAATTATTTTGACTAAAGAACAACTTGTTTTGGAGATACTTAATCAGCTTCAAGAAGGTATACTGGCAGTTGATGAGAGGGAGGATATCATATTTTTCAACAATTCAGCTTGTGGTATTCTTGGAGTTGAGAAAGATGCTGTTTTATATAAAAATGTTGTGGATACTATTCCAAATACTAGACTGCATATAATTTTAAGGACAGGCGTATCGGAACTTGACCGTCTGCAAAATCTTGGAAATAAGGTCATTATTACTTCTAGATTTCCTATAAGAAATGAAGAAAACGAGATAGTTGCCTCGGTTGCTGTCTTCAGGGATGTTACTACGGTACAGAAGCTGGCTGAGGAGGTAACAAATCTTCGCGAGATAGAAGCAATGCTTACTTCGGTTATTGATTCCACAACTGATGCTATTTCTGTGGCTGATGAAGAAGGCCGTATTGTTATGGTTAACAGAGCATATACCAAGATAACAGGACTTACTCCTCGTGAAGTAATAGGTAAACCTGCTACAATAGATATTGCCGAGGGAGAGAGTCTTCATATAAAATGCGCGCGTGAAAAAAAACCGATTCTGAATGTAAAAATGCAGGTTGGTCAAAACAAAAAAGATGTGATTGCATCTGTTACACCTATATTTGTAAAAAATGATTTTAAGGGAAGTGTTGGCGTAATTCACGATATATCAGAAATTCAAAATCTGCTTAATGAACTGGAGGCCGCCAAAAGACTTCTTAAAAAGGAAAAAGCTAGACATACCTTCAATGATATTGTAGCAGTTTCCTCCGCTATGCAGAATGTTATCAAGCAGGCTCAAAAAGCTGCAGAGACCAAGGTAAATATTTTAATACAGGGTGAAGTCGGAGTAGGAAAAGAAGTTCTTGCTCAAGCTATTCACAATTCGAGCGAACGTTCCTCAAAACCATATGTAAAAATAAATCTTGGTCTTGTCATGCCTGACAAACAAGAAGATTTTCTTTTCGGAGAAAGAAGTTATTTTGTAAAAGCAGACGGTGGAACTTTGTTTATTGAGAATATACAGTCAGCTACTCCGTTTGTTCAGTCTAAGATTCTAAAATATCTTAAGGATAATGAGTTTGATAGTCAGTATTATGATTATAAGCCTGATGTAAGACTGATATTTTCAAGTCCTGATGATTTGAAGACTCTTTCAAGCATAGGAAAATTCTCTTCTGAAATATATTATAAGATTTCAGTGGTAACCATCAATATTCCGCCTTTGCGAGAAAGAAAAGAAGATATTCCAGCACTTGCAAAACAGATACTTCATGCGTTGAATCAAAAGTACGGAAGAATAATTTATGATTTTACCGAAGATTCTTTAAGCAAGCTTCTTAACTATAGCTGGCTAGGTAATATAAGAGAACTGGAAAATCTTATTGATCGTGCTATTCTTAATCTTGGACCTGCTGACAGAATAATAACCTCTTCACATATACCAGATATTGTCGAAAGCAATGAGCGCAGTACCGGTAATATAAAGGAACTTTTGGATGAATATGAGAAAAAAATTATAATAGAAATGCTTGAGGTTTGCCACGGGAATAAGACAGAGGCGGCAAAAAGACTTTGTCTGACAGTAAGAAACCTTTATTATAAGCTGGACAGATATGGTATAAAATCATGAGGTTTAACTTCAGCCTTGAGAGAATAATGAAGTTAAGAAAAAAATTTGAAGATCTTGCAAAAGAAGAACTTTCAAAAAAAATAAAAGAGAGACAGGAAGTTGAAGAAAGAATTTATACAATAGATTTAAAGGTAAGTGAGTTCGAAAAGAACTTCAATACCGAACTTAAATTCACAATTTCCCCTCAGAAGCTTCAGCAACTTATAGAGTATCGGGAATTTCTTAAAAAAGAAAGGATCCGCTTGATAAAGTTTCTTCAGAAAAAACTTTCCGAAGAAAATGCGGCACGTCAAGAGTATCTAAAGAAGAAGAATGAAAGGGAAGTGCTTGAAAAACTCAGAGAAAGAAAATATGATGATTTTATGACTGAATTGAGGAAAATTGAAAGTAAAGAAATGGATGAGGTTGCGCAGAATAAATTTTTACGTAATAAAACAAATTCCGAAGAAAACAACAATAAAAAACAGGCTTAATGAAGTGAACCCCTTTAGTTAGACAAAATCTGACGAAAGGGGTTTTGTTATGTCAAGAAAAAGAAAGTATTCAGATGAGTTTAGACTAATGTTAGTTGATGAGTATCTCTCTGGTAAAAATGGA
>Ga0208826_1001145_pt1 | contig 23442 bp, 17 predicted proteins | sample AD_UKC115_MetaG_FD_184451 | JGI IMG/M metagenome (GOLD analysis project Ga0208826, IMG submission 184451) | Active sludge microbial communities of municipal wastewater-treating anaerobic digesters from Hong Kong - AD_UKC115_MetaG (SPAdes)... | ecosystem: Engineered > Bioreactor > Anaerobic >...
CACGCCGCTTCTCCCCATCGCCCTGGCCCGGTCGTTGATGATGCAGGCGATCCTCGACAATCGCTCTCCAGCTGGCCCGATGCAGGCGACCTTTGCCTTTTCGTCACCGACTTCTTCCAGGAGGCGGTCCGTGGTGAAGGCCGTGTCCTTTCCCCAGACCGAACCGGCATCCCGGATCTCCGTCTCTCCATCCCGGATCCAGAGATAGACCGGTTTCTCGGCTTTTCCCTCCACCACGAGGAACTCGTTCCCGGTCCTGGCGAATTCCGCCCCCCACTGGCCTCCGCTGTTGCTGCAGGCAACGAGGCCCGTCAGGGGGCTTTTGGTCACCGCCATGGACCTCCCCCCCGTCGGGACGTTGGACCCGGAAAGCGGCCCTAACGCGAGAACCAGCTTGTTTTCCGGGGACAGGGGATCGGTTTTCGCCGGCACTTCCTCGTAAAGCAGTTTCGTGGCGTAGCCGCGGCCCCCGAGGAACGCCTTCGTCCACTCCTCGTTCAGGGGCTCTCTCGAAATGGCTCCCGTCGCGAGGTTCACTCTGAGCAGCATTCTTTCTGCCATGGATCCTCCCTCCGTCTCTTTTTGGGCTTGCTGTCCTTTTCTCTCGCACTGATTTCCCGCGTGACCGAACGGATCTTTTCCTCGGGATCCCGCTTTTCTTCCCTCCCTTCCGTTCAGGGGCACCGGATCAGGTTCCGGTCCCACAGGCAGTCGCTGCAGGCCGGGGAGTCCCCCCAGCAGTCGCTTTCCGTGGTTTTCGGGTATTCACAGACCGGCAGAAGGTTGCAGTCCAGGCATGAGGCGTAAAGCGCCCGCCGAAGCCGCCACCGGAAACTCGTGTAGGCCGGGCTGTCCCAGATCGCCTCAAGGCTTTCCTCCGCCACCGAACCGAAAGAATGGGCACACACCCGTTTCTTCCGTCCCAAGACCCATTCGTCGTAGCCGTGGGACAGCCGAATGCAGGGACTGACATGTCCATCCCACCGGACCAGCAGGGTTTCCGATCGCGCGAACGCGCAATGCCGTTCCGAGGAAAGGGCAAACCGGGGCAGTGCAACGTTCAGCCCCTCCTTCTGAAAAGCAAGGAAGAGTTTTTTCTGGAGAACCGCCTCTTCCTCCAGGGAAACCGGGTAAAGGGCAAGGGAACGCATTCCTTCCGAGGTCGGGACGAGGTTGCTCAGCGACACCCCCCTGGCCCCGGCCTCCCGGAGGGCCCGAGGCAGGGTGAGAACCTTTTCCAGGTTCGAAGCCGTAAGCACGATCGCGGCCCGGATTTCCGGGAAAGGGCTGCCTGCCGCCTTTCGAGCCTCCTCCAGGGTCCGCATCGCCTCCAGGACGGTCCCTGGGTCCGAATCCCTTCCCGGAAGCCCGACCGCCTCCGCCTCCAGGGAAAAATCGACGATCCTGAGGCCGGCCCGGACCAGGGCGCGTGCCGCATCAACATCCACGAGGGTCCCGTTGGTCGTGAGGCGGAGGCTCCATCCCTTTTCCGCGGCAAGCTGGAACGCCTCGATCGCACGAGGGTGAACCAGGGGTTCGCCGATCCCTCCGAAATGGACCCATTCCAGGTTCGGAAACCGCCTTGCCTGTTCGAAGAGATCCAAGAGAACCTTCCACTCCAGGTCCCCCCGGGTTTCCCCCGAACCTTTGAGGAAACACATCGGGCAATCCAGGTTGCAGCGGGATGTCAATTCAAGGCGGATCGTCCGGAGCCTGCGTTCCCTCGGAATGGAAACGGTGCTGTCGTCAAAGCGCAACAGGGTTTCACCGGCTGAAACGTTCACGGCCCAGATTTCCTTTCACCATTTAAGAAGTTTGGGCGAAGGGCAGGAAAAGCGTTGCGAAAGAGGGGTGGGAAAGGTATGATTTTCTTGTATCGCGCTATCGTATTATAGGGCTTTTGTGGACTGAAATGAAGTGTTAGAGTGTGGATGGAGTGAAATCAAATGACCCGTACCAGTATCCGGAGGCGAGGGAAAATTCGCCTCCGCAAAAACCTGAACTGGCGGATCTGGGAGCTTCTCCGCCGCGGGATGAAGCAATGGAGGAACAGGGGGATCGTGCCGCGGCCCCAGCCGGGCCTCAACCCCTGCGAAACGAACGGGACCGGAAAACTTTGAGGGAGGGTGAAAGGCTTGGAACAGAACTTCAAGGACATCCTCGACAACATGCTCGAAGCGGTCTATGTCACCGACCGGGACCGTCGGATCGTCTACTGGAACCGGAGGGCCGAGGACCTCACCGGTTTCATGAAGGAAGAGGTCATCGGCCGTGTCTGCTCGGAAAACATCCTCGGACACGTTGACCGCAGGGGGATTCCCCTCTGCAAGGGGGTCTGTCCCCTTTCGGAAACGATGGCGGACGGCAAGCCCAGGGAAACGATGGTTTTCCTGCACCACAAGGAGGGTTTCCGAAGGCCCGTCCGCGTCCGGACGTCCCCCCTGATAGACTCGAGCGGCAACATCACGGGGGGGATCGAGGTCTTCGAGGATGCCATGGGATACCTGGCCCTGGAGGAAAAAATCCAGCTTCTGGAATCGCTTTCCCTCCTGGATCCGCTCACCCGTATCGGCAACCGCCGCTACCTGGAGGAACAGCTGGAAGAAAAGTTCAAGGAGTTCCAGATCTCCGGTCTTTCCCTCGGCCTTCTCTTTTTCGACATCGACCACTTCAAGCGCGTGAATGACACCTGGGGACATGTTGTTGGCGACAGGGTGCTGACCGTCGTCGCCTCAACGCTCAAGCACAGCCTGAGGATCTACGATGTTCTCGGGCGCTGGGGTGGAGAGGAATTCCTCCTCCTTCTCCCGAACCTCAGGGAAGGCGCTCTGGAAGAAGTCTCAGACCGGCTTCGCCAGATGGTCTCGGCTTCGGACATCTTCCTCGAGAACAGTGCCGAACCCCTTCATGTCACCGTGTCGGGCGGAGCCACCCTGGCCCGTCTCGGGGAAACCCCTCAGAAAGCCCTTGAACGGGCCGATGCGCTCCTGTACGAGAGCAAGGCCGCAGGGCGAAACTGCATCACTTTCGGATAGAACCCAAGGGGGGGCGAAAGCCCCCCTTCCTTTTTCTGCCAGGGAGCACACCCCCGGCTCAACACCGGTCATCCAGCATGCCGCCGAGGTTGGCCTGGAGGGCCGTTTTGGCGCAGAGCCCGAGGATGCCCCGTTTCACCTTCGGCTCCGGCTGTTTCCATTGGGTCAGCCTCTTCAAGATGACGGGCTCCGGGAGATCGAGGTTCACGGTTCGTCCCTCGATGTCGATGGCAATCGGGTCGCCTTCCTCGATGACCGCGATGGGACCTCCGACAAAGGCCTCCGGGGCCACGTGCCCGATGGCGCAGCCTTCGGTGAACCCCGAAAAGCGCCCGTCCGTCAGGACGTAAACGTCCGAACCGAGCCCGAGCCCCACCAGGGCATCGGTCGTCATCATCATCTCCCTCATGCCCGGCGCTCCCCTCGGCCCCTCCATGCGGATGACCACGACGTCTCCCCTGTTGATGTCTCCCCGGACAACGGCCTCGTGGGCGGCATCGTCCGAGGAGAAAACCCGGGCTGGACCCCGGAAGCGCATCCGGTCCGCCGGGATGGTGGTCGTCCGGCAAATGGCGCCGTCGGGTGCCAGGTTGCCTCTCAGGACGGCGATCCCTCCCGACTTGAAAACGGGATCGCCGACACCGGCCAGCGTCGTCGGATCCAGGGAACCTTTCCGGGGCAGGACCTCCCCCAGGGGCTTTCCCGTCACCGTCATGGCCTCGAGGTCGAGACTCTTTTCCAGTTCCTTCAGCAGGGCCGGGACGCCGCCCGCCTCGTGCAGGTCGACGACCGTCTTTTTGCCCGTGGGGATCACCCTCGAGAGAACCGGGATCTCTCGGGAAAGACGGCCGAAATCGTCCAGCGAAAGGTCGATGTCCAGCTCCCGGGCGATGCTGACCAGGTGCAAAACGGCGTTCGTGGAACCGGCCAGCGCCAGGGTCGCCTTCACTGCGTTCAGGAGGTTGCTGCGGGACAGGACCTTGTCCACGGAAAGGCCTTCCTTCACCATCTCGACGATCCGTCGGCCAGTCCTGCGCCCCAGGCGAAGCTTCTCGGCATAAACGGCCGGAACCGTCGCCGAACCCGGCAGGGAGAGCCCCAGCACCTCGGCCAGGATCTGCATCGTGTTGGCCGTTCCCATCAGGGAGCAGGCCCCCGGGCCGGGACAGACGTGATCCTCCAGGAAGCGCATCCTCTCGGAAACGTCCTCCTTTCCGTACCGCGCCCCGAAGACGACCTGGTCCAGCTCCGACATGACGACCTGTCTTCCTTCGAGACGGGCCGAAAGCTGCGGTCCCCCCGAGAGGAAGATGAAGGGAAGTCCCGAGCGGATCCCTCCGATGATCACCCCGGGGATGATGCTGTCGCACGAGGCCAAAAGCACGAGCCCGTCCAGGAGCTGCACGTTCGCCATGATCTCGACCGAGGACGCGATCACGTCCCGGATGACCAGTTCGTACCGCATGTGGGGCGTCCCGATGGGGATGGCCCCGCAGGTCGCGATGGTCCGGAACTCGAAGGGGGTTCCTCCCGCCTGCCAGATCCCGGCCTTGACGCTTTCGGCCAGCTTGTCCAGGTGGGTGTGCCCAAGACCGGCGTCGTTGCCGGGATTGACGACCCCGATCAGGGGGCGGGCAAGATCGACGTCGTCGTATCCGCATCCCTTGTAGATGGCCCTTCTCGAGGCACCCCCTGCAGACGTGAACAGTTCTTTTTCCCTGGAACGGTAGGTCACCTGTTTTCCCCCTCTCGATTCCGCAGCTCGGTTTTTTTCAAAAAAATCCTATCATACGCCCTTTTTTTCCCGCTCTTTGAGCTCCCGCAGCTGCCGCAGGGAAACCGTTCCCGTGACGAGGGCAGAAAGGAGGTCGGACGCGGGATACGAAAGCCACAGCCCCTCAAGTCCCCAGAAACGCGGGAGAACCAAAACCAGCGGCAGGAAGAGGATCACCTCCGCCGAAAGGGAGAGAAAGAGTGCCGGGATCGCCTTCCCGAGGGCCCTGAAAAGGCTGGCCCCGATGATGTGGAACCCCACGCAGAAGAACCCGAGGGTCATCGTCCTGAGGGACCTGGCGCCGAGGTCCCTCAGGGCCGGCGATCCGGTGAAGATCCCGAAAAGGGGACCGGCCAAAAGCTGCAAAAGCAGGAAGGCCGCCAGCGAGATCGTCGCCGCGGTAATCGTGGAAACGAGGATGGCCCTTCGCGCGCGGCTCCAGAGCCCGGCCCCGTAGTTGTACCCCAGGATGGGCTGAAGCCCCTGGGCGACTCCGAAAAGGGGCAGGTACGCGAAGGAAAGGATCCGGCTTACCACCCCGTAGGCCGCGACCGCCAGGGGGGAACCGTAACGGGCCATGGAGTGAACCACCACCGTGACCATGAAGCTGGCCGCCGTCAGTTCGGCAAGCTCCGAGAATCCCACCGCCAGGATCTCCCTGGCGATCCCGGGGTCAGGAGCCAGGTCGACCGCCTTCGGCTTCAGGACGCTTTTCCCCGACAGGAGGCGGCCTCCGAGCCAGCCCGCCACGAACCCCTGGGAGAGGACGGTCGCCCAGGCAGCCCCGGCAATTCCCCACCCGAGGCCGAAGATGAAAAGTGCGTCCAGGAGCGTGTTGACCGCGGCCGAGAGAATCATCGCGGTCATCGGGGTCCGGGCGTTTCCTTCCGCCCGGAGGACGCTGCTCAGCCCGAGACCCAGGACCTGCAGGGGCAACCCGAAAAGCAGGATTGCCATGTAATCCCGGGCAAACGGAAGGATCTCCCCTCGGGCACCCAGAAGATCCAGGAGGGGGAGAAGGGCCAGCCTGCCAAGGAAGGACGCCGCGATCCCAGCCGAAAGGGCGAGAGTCACCAGCGTTCCGAGGGCGCGGTTTGCCCGTCCTTGATCGCCGGCTCCAAGGCTTCGGGAAACCAGCGAAGCCGTTCCCACTCCTCCCATGGAGCCGACCCCGACGGCAAAAAGCTGGAGGGGGAAAACGACGGCCGTTCCGGCCAGCGCAAGGGGTCCCACCCCTCGGCCGATGAAAAAGGCATCCACCAGGTTGTAGGAAGCCTGGACGCTCATTCCCACGATCGCCGGAAGGGACAGCCTGAAAAGAAGCCTTCCGACCGGATCGATGCCGAGAAATTCCGTTTCGCTCAGGGAAAACCGCCTCCGATCATTTCCCCTTCGGCATCAGCCTCCGAAGGGATCCCGCAAGCCCGTGCCTCGCCCTTGCGATGCGAAACCACCGCCTCAGCCGCTGCGAGGTTTCCAGAGCATCGTCCAGCACCAGGTAGACCACCGGGATCACCAGGAGGGTCAGAAACGTCGACGTGAACATGCCCCCCACAACCGCCACGGCCATGGGCTGCCGGAATTCAGCGCCCTCGCTCAGCTTCAGGGCTACCGGAATCGAACCCGCCATCGTCGAAACGGCGGTCATCAGGATCGCCCGAAGCCGTAGCGGAGCCGCGCTGATCACCGCCTGGACCTTGTCCATTCCCCTGGCCCGATGCTGGTTGATGAAGTCCACCAGCAGGATCGCGTTGTTCACCACGATCCCCACCAAGAGGATGATCCCCATGAAGCTCATCATGTCGAGGTTGTTCCCGGCCAGGAAAAGCAGGCCGAAGGCTCCGGGGGTCAATAACGGCAGGGAGAACATGACCGTGAAGGGGTGAAGGAAGGACTCGAACTGGACGACCATGACGGTGTACACCAGGACGACCGCGACGGCAAGGGCGCCCAAAAGCCTCCTGAAATCCTCCTCCTGGTTCCGGGACCGTCCCGTGGCCAGGACCGAGACGCTCCCGTCGGCGGGAAGAAACTTCCGGACCGTTTGACGGACCAGGGCGATCCCCTCCCCGGTGGAAAACCCGGGAACGACGTTTCCGCTGATCTGCAGCGCGCTCTGGCGGTTGTAGCGCTTGATCACGCTGGGCGCCTTCACCCTCTCCACGAGGGCAAGGCCCGGGAGCCGCACGATCTTCCCCGAACCGGTCTTCACCGGGACCTGCTCGACATCCAGGGGGCTCTTTCTCAGCTTGCCTTCCGCCATCAGCCGGATGTCGTACCGAAACCCGCCCTCTTTGAACACCCCCGCCTTCGCCCCGCCGAAATAGGCCTGGACCTCGGTGGAAAGATCGCGGATATCGATGTCCAGGTCGTCCGTCCGGGCCCGGTTCAGCGTCACGTTCAACTGGGGCTTGTCAAGCCTCACGTCGGTGTCGAGATCCGTGAGGCGCCCGTCCTTTTCCAGCTCATGCAGGACTTTGCCGCTGATCTCCATCAGCTGCTCCGGGGTTGCACCGACCAGCGTCATCCTCAGGTCGGCTCCCCCGAAAACAGCAAAGGTGAAGCGGACATCCCGGAAACCCGACAGGCTCCTCCGCATCCTTCCCATGATCTCCTTGACGCCGGGCCTCTCCTTTCGGGGAACCAGGCTGACAAAAAGGCGCCCGCGGTTGGGCTGCTGCCCGGAACCCGTTCCCGTTTCCCCGAAGGTGTAGGCCACCGAGGGGTCCGCGCGTACGATCCGGTCGACCTGGGCCAGCACCCGTTCGGTTTCCGCCAGGGAGGCCCCGGCAGGAAGCTCGAAGCTGATGTTGAAGGTCCCCTGGTCGTCCGACGGATACAGTCCCGTTCCGATGTTGAAGGCAAAGAACAGCCCCAGCGCGAAAAGGCCGCCGGCAACCCCCAGGGTGAGCCACCGGAAGGCGATGGCTTTTTCGAGGACCGATCGGTACGCGTCGTCGAGCTTCACGAGTCCCCGCTCGATGGCCGAGGCGATCCGGCCGGGACGGTCCTTGTGCAGGATCCGTGAGCAGAGAAACGGGGTCAGCGTCAGGGACAGGATCAGCGACAGGGCGATGGTGCTCACCACCGTCACCCCGAAGGAGTAGAAAAACCGGCCGATGATTCCCCCAAGAAAGGCAATCGGGGCAAAGACGGCCATCGTGGTCGCGGCTCCCGCCAGCACGGAGAAGGCCACTTCCCCCGTTCCCAGGTCGCTGGCCTGGAAAGCCGCCATGCCGTCCTCCATGTGCCGGTGGGTGTTCTCCAGGACAACGACCGTCGCGTCGACCACCATCCCGACCGCCAGAGAAAGCCCCAGCATCGTCAGGTTGTTGATCGAGAGTCCCAGGGCTTTCAGGAAGACGAAGCTCCCCACCAGGCACACGGGAATCGTGACGACCGCCACGAACGTCGCCCTGAGCGTCCCCAGGAAGAAAAGCATCACCAGCGAACAGAGCAGGACGGCCTGCAGGAGGTTGGTACCCACGCCGTTCATGGACCGCCGAACGAAATCGGCGGTGTTGGAAACCACGTGGAGCTCCACTCCGCGGGGAGCAATGCGCTGCAGTTCCCCGACCCGCTTCAGGACGGCGTCGGAAACGGCCACCTCGTTGGAACCCCGCTGTTTCTGGATGGAGATGAGGATCGCCTCTTTGCCGTCCAAAAACGCGCTCTTGGTCTTTTCCTCGAATCCGTCCTCCACGCGGGCCACATCGGCCAACCGCACGATGCCGCCGGGCTTCACCGCCACCGGGAGCGTCCTGAGGCTTTCCACGGAATCGTATTCACCGGAAAGGCGGATCTCGACCTGCTGGCGGTCGGTTTCAATGCTCCCTCCGGGCAGTTCGACGTGTTTCCGGCCGATCGCCTTCGAAACGTCCGAAACCGTCAGCCCCTTGGATTCCAGGAGGGACGGATCCAGCCAGACGCGGATCTCCCGCTTCCTCAAGCCCGGCGTGTCCACGTTGCCCACCCCGTCCACCGACTGAAAGCGGGCGACCGCCACCTTGTCCACGAAGACGGCCTTGTCCCTGTAGGAAGCCGGCCCGGTCACCGCGACGGTGACGATGGGATCTTCACCGGTCTGGTACTTTGTCACGACGGGGGGATCCGCCTCGTCCGGAAGCTCCGAAAGGGCCAGGTTGACCCGGTCCCGGACGTCGGCCGCCGCCGCGTCGATGTCCCGCCCCAGGTCGAACTGCACCACCGTGGAGGCCTGTCCCTCGTAGCTGCTGGAGCTGATGCTCTCGATCCCGGAGATGGTGCTGAGCCTTTCCTCGATCACGTCCGTGACGTCGTTGTCCATGACGGTAGCGCTGGCCCCGGTCATGGTGGTCCTGACGGCCACGATGGGAAAGTCCACGTCGGGCGTCCGCTGCACCCCCATGTCCCTCATGGCCAGGAAGCCGAAAAGGACGAGGGCCGAGGTCAGGACGATGACCGTGGCGGAACGGCGCAGGGCAATGTCGGTGATTTTCATGGGCAACAGGTCTCCTCGGGTTCGAGCCGGTACCCTGATAGTTTATCCGTTTCGGCAAGGAAGGGGAAATGCCTCGGGGGAAAGCTTCCCGCCACTGGCCCTCCAGGTGTCTTCACTGGTTTTCCCCCTCCGGTTCCTCTTCGCAGGCGGGGCCGGTTTCCAGCCGGCACAGTTCCCTCATCTGGCGGGTGAAAAAAACGAAGGTCACGAGGAACGACAGGGCGTCCGCCGCCGGGAAGGAAAGCCAGACCCCGTCAAGCCCCAGGAAGCGGGGCAGCAGGAGGACGACGGGGAGGAACATCAGGACCTGGCGGGACATGGACAGGATGAAAGCCGGCACGGCCTTGCCCATGGCCTGGAAGATCGTGGACCCGATGACCTGGAACCCGATCAGGGCGAAGCCGAGCGTCATGAGGCGAAGCGCCCGGGAACCCAGGGCCCTCAGCGCGGGGTCCGTGGTGAAGATGCCGAAGACAAGGCCCGGGAACAGCAGCAGCACCAGGAAGGCCGATCCCGAGATGGCCGTCGCCGCGACCACGGAAAGGCGGATCGCCCGGTGAGCCCGTCCCCAGAGTTCCGCCCCGTAGTTGTAGCCCAGGATCGGCTGCAATCCCTGGGAGACTCCCATGATGGGCATGAAGACGAGGGAGACCACCCGATGGACCACCCCGTAGGCCGCCACCGCCATGGGAGACCCGAAGCGGGACAGGGAGTGGACAACCAGCGCGGCCGTGATGCTGGTCGCCGTTAGCCGGGCGAACTCCGAGGCCCCCACGGCCGTGATCTTGCCTACGATGCCAGCCCGCGGAACGAGATGCGCGGCTTTCAGCTTCAGGGCGCTGCGCCCCGAGAGGTGATAGGCCCCGAGCCAGACGACCACCATGGCCTGGGCCAGCACCGTAGCCCAGGCGGCTCCCCCGATCCCCCAGCCGAAACCGAAGATGAAAAGCGGGTCCAGGACCGTGTTGGCCAGCGCGGAGATGACCATGGTGAACATGGCGATCCGGGCGTTGCCCTCGGCTCGGACCGCGTTGTTAAGGCCCACCCCGAGGACGTGGAAGGGAACCCCGAAGAGGATGACGCCCAGGTAGGCCTCGGCGTAGGGGTAGATTTCCCCCCTGGCCCCCAGGAGAGCCAGGAGTTCGGGAAGGAAGGCCCTTCCCAGGACAGCCGTGGCAAGACCCGTCGCCAGGGCCATGGTGACGAGGGTCCCCAGGGCACGGTCTGCCTGCTCGACTTCCCCGGCGCCCAGGCTCCTGGAGACGAGCGATGCCGCCCCCACGCCTCCCAGGGTGGCGATGCCCATGACGAAAAACTGGAACGGAAAGGCCACGGCCGTGCCCGCCAGTCCCATGGAGCCCACGCCGCGCCCGATGAAGAAGGCGTCCACGATGTTGTAGGACGCCTGGACGAGCATACCGACCATGGCCGGCAGCGAAAGGTTCAAGAGCAGGCGGCCGACCGGTTCCCTGCCGAGAAATCCCGTGTCCCTCAATATTTTCTTCCTCCAGTGCGACCCCCCCGACTCCGGAACGGCAGTCGGGAACGCGGCCTTCGGGCTAGTACCCCAGGGATTCCCCCACGAGGATGACGTGGGCGTCCCGCCCGAAGGGTGCCCGTTCCATGACGGTGACGACGCGGCAGGACCGCTGGGGGACCTTGCAGTCCACGCAGTGGCCGGCCTGCACGCAGGGAAGGTGGACCAGCCCCAGGCGGAGATTGTTCATGGGGGTGGCCACGTCGCGGATCCTCTGGAGGGCGCTTTCGACATCCCGGCAGACCTTGTTGATCCCGACGACGAGGCAGATCCGGTTCTTTGCCCAGGCCATCCCGGCTACACGGTTGCCCGTGCCGTCGATGTTGACGAGCTTCCCGTCCAGGGTGACGGCGTTCGAGCTGGTGAGGTAGACATCGCTTTCGATTTCCTCCGCAAACCGCTGCTGCCTTTCTTCCGCCCCGAGCGCCGGGTCCCAGTGATGAAAGATCCGGCAGCCCTTTTCCTCCAGCTTCTCGATGAGGCCGAGCTCCCGGACGGTCACGGACCCGGGAACCCCGACCGAGGCCCCTTCGGGGACCAGCGACAGGACCTCCCTCACGGCGTCCTCGCGAGTCTCCACGTATTCGGCGTGGAAACCGTTGGCGGTCAGGGCCTTCATGGCGATGCCCCCCAGGATCCGGTAGTAATCCTTCTTCGGTTTGTCCCAGTCGACGCTTGCCTGGCTCATTCCATCTCCTCCTCGCAGGGTTTAGGGGTTGACCTCGGTCATGTCCGCCGACACGGCCTCCCCGTCTTTAAGGGCGCTTCCTCCCGCCACCACGACCAGGTCCCCGGAGGACAAGCCGCCAGTGACCTGCACCACGTCGGGGAGGACCAGCCCCGCCTGGACGGAAACCTTCACGGCTTTCCCGTCCCTCACCACGAACGCCTTGCCTTCGACCACCGCCTCGGCCGGTATGACCAGCGCGTTTTCGGCCGATTTCTCCACCAGGAAAACCCGCGCGAACATCCCGGGTTTCAGGCGGTACCCGATGGCCCTGTTGTCCACCGAGACCTCCACCTGCACCGTGCGCGTCTGCGTGTCCACGTAGGGGCGCACCAGCGAGACTTTCCCCTCGACCGCCGACCCCGGAAAGCTGTCGCCGGTCAGCAGGGCCTTCATCCCCGCCTTGACGCCGACAGCCTGCGTTTCCGGTACCTGCAGGACGGCCTTCATCCGCTCGAGGTTGGCGATCCTCACCACCGGCGTCGCGGTGGACAGCAGCGTACCCGGCGTCAGGCTGAAGTCGTCGAGCACGATCCCGTCGATGGGTGCCGTCAGGATGAATTCGGACCGGTTCACCGACTGGGCCCGGAGGCTCGACTGCGCCTGGCTGATCGAGGCACGGGCCCGGTCGTAGGCCGCACGTGCGGTCTGGTAGGCCGTTTCCCGGCTGTCCAGCTCCTGCTTCGTGGCATACCCTTCCTTGAGGAGCCGCTGGTAGCGGTCCCTCTCCCTCTGGGCGTTCTCCAGCTCGGCCAGGGCCTGGGCCGCGCTCGCCCGGTTTACCTCCACCTGGGCCGACAGCGCCCCCACCTGGGCGTCCTGGTCCCGCCTGTCGAGGGTCGCCAAAACCTGCCCCCTTCTCACGGGCTCACCGATTTTGACCTTCACCGCGAGGAGGCGGCCCGCCACCTTGGGAACGAGGGTTACGTCCTCGGGAGCCTCCAGGGTGGAATTGGCCTCGATCCCCTGCAGGAGGACGGGCTGCACGCGTGCCGGGGCGACCTCTACCCGCGCCGCTTCCGGTGCCTGCTGGACCGGGGTCCCTTTCGAGCGCCTGGACCAGGCCAGGCCGGCCCCCGCGGCCACGATGACCAGGGCCAGCACGGCCACCTTTCCGCCTTTTGTCCTGAAAAATGACGAAGTCGACATGTGCCTTTTCCTCCTTTAGCGGTCCAGGACCCTTTTCACGAGGGCCCCCTCGGCCTTCCACAGGTTGGCCAGCGAAACGCGGTACGCCTTCAGGGTGCCGGCGAGGAGCAGGCGGTTGGCCGTCAGGCTGCTGCGGGCGGAGAGCAGGTCCAGCTGGGTGTTGACCCCCTCCCGGTAGCCCACCTCGGCAAGGCGCAGGTTCTCTTTCGCCAGTTCCAGGCTCTTGCGGGCCGCCCCCACCATCTCGTGGGCGCTTTCAAGGGCCAGCACGGCCTGGTGGACCTCGGCGCCCACCGCCTCCTCCTTCTTCGAGACCGCCTGCTCGACCTGGTTGAGGACGGCCTTCTCCCTCATGACCTTGCCCTTCGTGGCCCCACCGTCGTAAACCGGGACCTTCACCGAGATCATGGCGAGCCAGTCGTCATCCTCCGCGGAGGAGTAGGGGTCCGAGTCGTAGGCGAGCTGCTTCGAGGCCGACAGGGTGACGATGGGCTTCATGCCCGCCCCGGCGATCTTAACGGCCGCGTCCTGGATGATGGCGGCGCTTTTCAGGCTCTGCAGGTCCGGCCGTTCGGCCAGGCCCCTGGCCACGGACTCCGCCCTGTTCACCGCGGCCGGCGCTGTTTCGAGGTCGCCCACGATATCCACACTGGCATCCGGTGGCATCCGCAGAAGCGTGAAAAGGCCGATGCGGGCGGTGGAAAGGGCGTTCTTTGCCCCGGTGTACTCGGCGGAGGCGCTTTCCCTCTGCTGGAGCGCCCTCGAGTAGTCCAGCTTTCGCGCCAGCCCGAGCTCGAACCGTTTGCCCAGGTCCTTCGCGTAATTCTCGTAATAGGTCAGGGCGTCCCTGGCGGTTTCGGCATCCGCCTCCCGTAGCAGAACCGTGCAGAACCCGTCGTAAACGGCCAGCGCCACCCGTTCCTCCACGTCCCGGACGTCTTTCTCGGCCTTCACCAGACCCTGCCGGGCCTGTTCGTAGCCGGCGCTGATCACGCCCCCCGCGTAGAGGTACTGGGAAAGGCCCACGCTGGCGACGTTTTCCTCCTCCAGCTTGGAGGATTCCTCGTTGCGCCTCGACAAGGTGCCGTTGACGCTGATCGACGGGAACAGGCCGGACCTCGCGTAAACCAGGTTTCCCCTGGCCTTGGCCAGTTCCTCCCTGGCCGACGTGACGTCCAGGTTCTTCTCCAGGGCGATCTCGACGGCGCGCTCCAGGGTCAGGGGCGGCTCGGCCGCCTGCGCCGGTCCGGGCAGCAATGCCCCTGCGAGCAGGCCGGCGAGGAAAAGCAAAGCAAAAGCGGTTTTTTTCGTCATCGTCATTCGCCTCCATGAATCATCTGCTGCACGGTGGCGGACACGCCCTGCCGTGCGATCTTGGACCGCAGCCACCGCGTCACGGCCCGGACCCTGTCCCTGGCATCGTCCAGCACCAGGTAGATGACCGGGATGACCAGCAGGGTCAGCGGGGTCGCGGTAAAGAACCCCCCTATCATAGCAACCGCCATCGGTTGGCGCAGCTCCGCGCCCTCTGCCAGCATCAGGGCCACCGGGATGGAGCCCACGACGTTGGAAACGGCCGACATCAGGATCGCGCGGAGCCTCATCGGCCCTGCGTTCAGGACGGCCTGCACCTTCCCGGTGCCCTTCGCCCTTTCCTGGTTGATGAAGTCCACGAGGACGATGGCGTTGTTGACCACGGTCCCCACCAGGAGGATCAGCCCGATGAAACTCATCATGTCCAGGTTGTTCCCCGCCAGGAAAAGGAGCCCGAAGGCCCCCGGCGTCAGCAGGGGAAGGGCGAACATGACCGTGAACGGGTGAAGGAACGACTCGAACTGGATGGCCATGACCACGTACACCAGCACGATGGCCACCGCCAGGGCGACGAAAAGCCGCTTGAAATCCTCCTCCTGCGTCTTCGAGAACCCGGTGGCCTGTATATGGATGCTCCCGTCAGCCGGCAGGAACTTCCCGAAGGTTTCCTTGACCAGGGCCAGGGCCTCGCCGGAGGAGAATCCCTTCGACACGTTGGCCGTGATGGAGAGGGAAGACTGCCGCCCGTACCTGTTGATCGCGTTGGGGGCCAGGACCGGCCTGGTGTTTACCAGCCCGGGGATCCGCACAACCTGCCCCGAGGCGTTCTTCACCGCGATCTGTTCCACGGAAGGGGCGTCCTTCCTCAGGTTTCGCTCAGCCATCAGGCGGATGTCGTAGCGATAGCCGCCTTCCTTGAAGACCCCCGCCTTCGTCCCGCCGAAGTAGCCCTGGACCTCGGTGGAGAGGTCCCGGACGTTCAGGTTCATGTCGTCGGTGCGCCCGCGGTTCAGTTCCAGGTCGAGGAGGGGTTTCTCGAGCCGGACGTCCGTGTTGAGGTCGGTCAGGCGAGGATCCTTCCGGAGGACGGCCAGGGCCTTGTCGCTGATCTTGACGAGTTCCTCCGGGGTGCCGCCCACGAGGCTCAGCTCGATGTCCGAGCCGCCCCTGGTCCCGAGGGAAACCCGCGCCTCCCTGAAGGCGGTCAGCTGCTGCCGGAGCCGGCTCATCACCGTCTTGATCTCCGGCCTCTCGCCGCGGGGGACGAGGTCCACGTAGATGGAGCCCTTGTTGACCTCCTGCCCCATTCCCGTGCCGATCTGGGCGTAGGTGTACTCCACGTCCGCGTCGCCACGGACCAGTTCGTCCATCTTGAGCAGGGTCCTCTCGGTGGCCTCGATGGAGGTCCCGGAGGGCATTTCCACTTCGATGCTGAACGTCCCCTGGTCGTCCGACGGGAAGAACCCCTTGCCGATCTGGGAGGCGATCACCAGGCCGAGGGCGAAGAGACCCACGGCGATCCCCAGGGTCACCCACCGGAGACTGACGGCCTTCGAGAGCAGCGTGCGGTATCCTTTTTCCAGGCCGTCCAGGAAACGCTCGATGGACCTTGCCACCCGGCCCGGCCTGTCCTTCTGCATGATCCGCGAGCACAAGAACGGGGTCAGGGTCAGGGAAAACGCCAGGGAGAGGGCGATCGTGCACACCACCGTGATCCCGAAGGAATAGAAGAAGCGCCCGACGATCCCGCCCATGAAGGCCACCGGGGCGAACACCGCCATGGTCGTCGTGGCGCCCCCCAGCACCGAGAAGGCCACCTCGCCCGTACCGATGGAGCTGGCCTGCATGGCGGGCATGCCCCTCTCCATATGGCGGTGGATGTTGTCCATGACGACCGTCGTGGCGTCGACGACCATGCCGACAGCCAGGGAGATGCCCATCATCGTCAGGGCGTTGAGGGTCAGCCCCAGGCCACGCAGGACGATGAGGCTCCCCAGGAGGCACACCGGGATCGTGACGATGGCAACGAAGGTCGCCCGGAACGTCCGCAGGAAGAAGAGCATGATCAGCGAGCAGAGGGCGATGGCCTGCATCACGTTGGAGAAAGCCCCGCCGATGGACCTGCGGACGAAATCGGCCCCGTTGTAGACCACCTTGAGCTCGACGCCGCCGGGGGCGTCCTCCTTGAGTTCCTCCACCTTCTTCATGACCTCGTCGGCGACCTGGACCTCGTTGGAGCCGCGCTGCTTGCCGACGGCGATGAGGATGGTCTCCCGGCCGTTGTAGGTCGCTACGCTGCGCCGCTCTTCGAAACCGTCCTCCACCCGGGCCACGTCGCCGAGCCTGACGAGGCTGCCGCTTTTCGCCGTAACGGGGAGGCTTTTCAGGCTTTCCACCGAGTCGTATTCGCCAGCCAGGCGCAGCTGGACCTCGCGGTTGGCGTTCTCGATGCTCCCGGCAGGAAGTTCCACGTGCTTTTCCCGGATGGCCTTGGATATGTCCGAAAGGGTCAACCCCCGGGCCTCCAGCCGCGCAGGGTCGAGCCAGACCCGGATCTCGCGCTGCCGCAGGCCTGGCGTGTCGACGTTGCCGACCCCGTCGACCGACTGGAAGCTGGGCTTGGCGACCTTGTCGGCGAAAACGGCCTTCTCGCCGTAGGAGGCCGGCCCCATGACCGCCACGGTGACCAGGGCCTCGTCGCCCACCGTGAACTTGGAGACGACGGGCGAATCGGCCTCGCCCGGCAGGTCCGCCATGGCCAGGTTGACCTTGTCGCGGACGTCGGCGGCCGCCGCGTCCACGTCCTTGTCGAGGACAAACTGCACCACCGTGACCGCCAGCCCCTCGTAGCTGTAGGAGTACAGGCTGTCGATCCCGGAGATGCTGCTGATCTGCTCCTCGATGACGTCCGTGACGTCGTGGTCCATGACCGTGGCGCTCGCGCCCCTCATGGTGGTCGTGACGGTGACGATGGGGAAGTCTATGTCGGGGATCCGCTGGACCCCCATACCCTTCAGGACGAAGAGCCCGAAGAAGATCATCGACAGGGTGACGATCAGGACGGTAACGGGTCTTCGAAGCGCGGTATCCGTGATCTTCATGGCTTATCCTTCTCCTCCGGGCAGAACCCGTGCAGGATGAGGTCCTTTATCGCGGCGATCGCCGCCTTGGGTTCGGTGTCCTCTCTCGAATGGAAAATGAACTCGTGGATGATCCCGTGGAAAGTCGCGTGGAGCAGCAGGTCCATCAGGACCGGGTCTCCCGGCCTGAACCGGCCTGTCGTGACGCCCTTGCGGAAGATCTCCACCATCTTCTCCCGGATCTCGTGTCCGGGCTGGTCCTTGCGCTCGCAGGCCACCCTCCTCATCTCCGCGTCCTCGACGATCATCCGGACCATCGCGGAGAGGGTCCTTCTCTTCTCGAACACGTGCCGGAGCAGGGTTTCGAGGAGCTCGTCGAGCAGTCGAACCGGGTCCCCGGCCGAAATGTCGGTGGCCAGGACCTTCTCCTTGACCTCCTCCAGGCTGCGCTCGGCGACGAAGTAGACGATCTCCTTCTTATCCCTGAAGTAGTTGTACACCGTCCCTTTCGCCACCCCCGCCGCGCCGGCCAGCCGCTCGATCGTCAGCCCCTGCCAGCCTTCCTCCTGCAGGATCCCGACCGCCGCCTCGTACAGGGCCTCCCGGGTCATCGACCCCAGTACCGCCTTTTTCTCTTCCGAAAGTTTTGGCATGCGAGCCCCCTCTTTGCGCAGAAACTGACCACCATTCCAAATGATGACTGACGGTCAGTTTAATGACCGGCAGACTCTCTGTCAAGTTTTTTCGAACTTCAGGCTTCTTAACCTTTCCACACCCCCCTTTACCGCACCTTTACAAGGAGGCGGGTACGATAAGCCGCAGACGATTCACGGAAAACCATCGAGGAGGTCGATCCCATGAACGCAAAGAGAGGAATCCTGTTTTTCGCGGTTGCCTGCGCCCTGGTGATTGGAGCCGTCCACCCCGCCCTGGCCCATGGAAGGGCCTGGGGCCCCGAGGGCGGGGCCGGCCGGCCGGGAGAAACCGGGGTCGGCGCGATGCCATGGCTGAACCCGCGAACACTTGACGACCTGAAGCTGACGGCTGAGCAGCGGGAAAGGGTGCGGGAGCTTTTCAGGGAAACCTTCCGCGAACGGGAGGAAAACCGGAAAAGCCTGCACCGGGAACTTCTGCGCGAAATCCGCCGCGGCGGAGAGCTGGACCCTTCCCTCCGGAAAGACCTGGAGAACGAAACGATGAAGCGCATTACGGACAAAACCCGGCTCCTGGCGAAACTTTACGCGGTTTTGTCTCCCGGGCAGCGCTCGATCCTGCAGTCAAAACTGGACCGGCTCGGCACGGCCAAGAACGAGTGGAGGAACCGGCCGGAATTTCCCATGGGACGCCTCGCCGAGCGGCTGAACCTGAACGAGGCGCAGAAAACCCGGGCCGAGGTCCTGTTCAAGTCCTGGGGAAAACCGATGGAAGCCCGCCGGGATCAGATGCGGCACCTCGAGACCGAATTGGCGAAGCGCGCTTTTTCTCCGAACCCGGACTTCCGACGCCTGGAAGCCGACGCCAGAAGGCTTTCTGAACTGGCGGTGGACGGAATCTTCGAGCGTTCGCGCCACATGGAGCAGTTCCGGTCCATGCTGACGGAAGAGCAGAAAAGGATGCTGGACGAGGGCCCCAGGGGCTTTTGCCCCCGCAAGCGCTCCTGGTGAACGCTTCCTGAAGCGGAGGGGCCCCGGCCATGGCCGGGGCCCCTCTTTTGCGACCGTTTCAGCCCCCGTTCTTCGGAAGAAGCTTCCGGAACGTGACCTCGAGCGTTTCGTGCTGCACCCTCCTGGCATCAAACCCCAGCGAACGGAACACCACCTGGATGCAAAAGCCGATGCCGAAGGCCGACAGCACTGTTCCAAACCCGACCGGACCGCCCAGCAGCCATCCCAGGAGGACGGCGCTTCCCTCGACGATTCCCCTGCACAGGCCCACGGCCAGCCCGGTTTTCCTTTCGAGCGCCACCATCAGGCTGTCCCGGGGTCCCGCCCCGAAACCCGACCCCATGTAGAAGTACGAGGCAAGGGAGATGATGAAGAGGCCGGCAAACATCATGAGAAGCCCCGGGAGGAATCCCGTCATCCGGGGAATGATCCCCAAAGCCAGGATGCGGTCCATGAAAAACCCGATCAGGACCATGTTCAGGATCGTGCCGAGTCCCAGTTTCTCCCCGGCCAGAAAGACCAGCACGCAGATCAGAAGGCCGGCCAGGATCGAGACGTTGCCGATGCTCAGGCCCACCTTGAGGCTGATCCCCTGGTGAAAGACCTCCCACGGGCCGAAACCGAGGTTGGCCTTCATCGTCACGACGATGCCCAGGGCAAAAAGGAACAGGCCAAACAGGAGCTTCCCCATCCGCCTGGCAAACTCGATGCGGTTCATTCTCAAAACCTCCCGGTTCAAAACCCGGCTCCACGGAGGAGCGCCACGGTGCCGACCCCGAGGAGCAGGGCCAAAAGAACGTTGCCGGTTTTCCTCGTGGCGACGAAGATCACGCCGGCCGCCACCCCGCCCGGGATGCCGGCCCCCGCGATGCCCGGAAAAACTAGGGCCGCGAAAATGGCCCCGGGGAGGGCGTCCATCCCCCGCTTGACGCGACCCGTTCGCGGCAGCTTCTCGCCGAAGACCAGGCCGAGGAAGCGGATCCCCCAGACGAGCAGGGCCGAGAGGCAGATGACGGCGATTCCCTCCATGTCCGAACAGTTCACGAGGGGTCTCCTTTCCCCGCGGCCGCCGCGAACGCGCCGGCCAGGCCTCCCAGCAGGACGTACCAGGCCCCGGGGAGGACCCTGTGGGCCAAAAGCGCCACTCCGGCAGAAACGGCCCACGGAAGGAGGTCGTGTTTCCCCCGCCATAGGGTCACCGCCAGGGCGGTGAAGATGGCCGTGAAGGCGAAATCCATTCCGAAGCGCTCGGGATGACGGATGGAAACGCCCAGCGCATGCCCCGCCAGCGTTCCGAGCGACCAGGTGGCCATGACCAGGATCCCCCCGCCCAGCAGGTAGTTGGCCCCGATCGGGGATTTCCGGCGTTCCGCCATCGCCAGAGCCCAGTTCTCGTCGGTAACGAAGTGGACCCTCCAGGCCCGCTCGAACCAGCCGTAGGGCTCCATCATGGGGGCAACGGCGGCGGTCAGCAGGAAATAGCGGACGTTCACCACCGCCGCGGCCAGGGCCATCTGCCAGGCCGAAACGCCGGTCTGCCACATTCCCACGAGGACGAACTGGGCCGAGCCGGAAAAAACCGCCAGGTTCATGAAGGCCAGCGTTTTGATCCCGATGCCCTTTCCGGCCACCAGGATTCCGAAGACCAGGGCATAGGCGACGATCCCCAGGGAAACGGGGATCGCCGCCCCGGCTCCCCGGGCCAGTTCTCCTTTCAAAACGGCCTAGCCCTCCAGCGCCAGGTCCACGGCCATGAGAGCGTGAAGCTCCGTCGAGTCGAAGACGGGAAGATCCGTGTGCTCCTGCTGGATCAGAAGGGGGATCTCCGTGCAGGCCAGGAGGATGCCCTCGGCCCCCCGGTCCGCGAGTTTTCCCATGATCCTGAGATATTCCTCCCGGGAGGATTCGAGGATCTTCCCGGCACAGAGTTCGTCAAAGATCACCCGGTTCACCGTGACGCGGTCCTCCACGTCGGGGATGAGCACCGAAAGGCCCCACTTCCGTTCCAGGCGGCCTTTTACCGTGTCTGCCTCCATCAGCGAGCGGGTCCCCAAAAGCCCGACGGTCCGAAACCCCCGCTTCACCACGGCCGCTCCCATCGCGTCGGCGATATGGATCACGGGAACCCCCAGCAGCCTTTCCACGTCCTCGGCAAAGGCGTTCGTCGTGTTCGAACAGATGAGGACGAAATCCACGCCGGACCCCTTCAGCCTAGCCGCCGAACGGAGCACCAGCTGCCGGTAGGTCTCGTGGTCTCCGGCGTTGATGGCCTTCGCCACCGGGTCGAAATCCAGCGAGGTCATCACGCACTCGGCGGAGTGCAGCCCGCCCATTCGCCTGGCGACATCCTCGTTGATGATGCGGTAGTACTCCTTGCTCGATTCCCAGCTGACGCCCCCCACAAGCCCGATCGTCTTCATCGGCAGTCCTCCCTCCTGAATCTCAGAACCCCCTCCAGCACCGTGACGGCCGAACCGCCCACCTTCACCCTGGAGATTTCCCCATCCCGCTTTTCCAGCGAGACGAAGACCCTTCCCGGCCGATTGACTTCCATGCCCGCTTCGCTGGCGAGGTCCAACCGTTCCGTGAAGCCGACCAGGCCGTTTCGCCCGATGAACGCCCCAACGCTTCCGTTTCCGGTCCCGCAGACCGGGTCCTCGTCGATTCCCACGAAGGGGGCGAAGGCACGCATGTGGAGATCCGCCCCAGGATCCACCGTTTCGAGGCAAAACGGAACAATCCCGATCAGCCCGTGGCGTTCGCTGAACCTCCGGATTTCCGCCAGGTCCGGGGCCAGGGCCTGGACCGCCGTAAGGCGCCTGAATCCCACGACAAACCACCAAAGCCCCGTGGAGACCGCCAGGGGCTCGACGTCCAGGAATTCCGACGCTTCCACCCGAAGGAGCCCGGCCACTTCTTCCCGGCTGGCCCCTGTCTCCCGGAAGCGGGGCTTTGCCTGGGTCATCGTGAAGACCGGCCGATCGCCCCGGAAGGACCGCTCCACCTCCAGGACCCCCGCCTTCGTCTCCTGGGTAAACACCGACCGGGCGGCATCGAGCCGGCCCTCCTCGTGAAGGGCCGCGAAGGTGCCGATCGTCGCATGCCCGCAGAGGTCCACCTCGGAGTTCGGCGTGAAGAAACGGACCCTGAAATCCGCCTTGTCCGATGGAGTGACGAAAGCCGTCTCGCTCAGGTTCATCTCCCGGGCGATCTTCTGCATCTGCCCCTCGTCCAGCCCTTCCGCGGAGGTCACCACCCCTGCCGGGTTCCCGCCAAACGCCACATCCGTGAACGCGTCCACCTGCTTGATCCGAACCGTTTCCACCCTGAAAGCCCTCCCCTTTTCTCAGACTCAGACGATCGGTTCCTGGCCTTCAAACGGGCCGAATTCACCGGAACCGTTTTCCCGCGCCTTTTCCGCCGCCCGCGCCAGCCGACGCACTCCTTCCTCGATCTCCTCGAGCCGGACATGCGTAAAATTCAGGCGGATCCGGCTCTGCCTGGGATGCCCGTCGGCATAAAACGCGGTTCCGGGGAGAAAGGCGACCCGGTTTTCCGCGGCCCTCGCCATGAAGGCCCTCAGGGGGAAAAACCCCGGCAGGCTGCACCAGAGGTAGTAGCCGCCCTCCGGCAGGTCCCAGTCCCAGCCGATCCGCGTCCGGTAGCGGGTAAGGCTTTCAGCCAGACGGTCGCGTTTTTCCCGGTAGGCCTTCCGGACCCTTTCGAGGTGCGGACCGTAGCGGCCCTCCCCGAGAAAGCGGTCCAGGAGGATCTGGGCGGGAGTGTTCACGTGCAGGTCCGTCATCTGCTTCAGCCTGGAAAACCTTTCGATGACCGGTGCCGGAGCCGAAACCCAGCCTACCCTGAACCCGAGGGAAAGGACCTTGGAAAAACTGCTCAGGTAGATCACGATCCCGCGCCGGTCCAGGGCCTTGAGCGGTGGAACCGGCCGCCCTTCGTACCGGAGCTCCCCGTAGGGGTCATCCTCCAGCACCGGCACGCCGAACCGGCCTGCCGTTTCCAGGAGCTCGCGCCGCCTTTCCAGGGACAGGGTGATGCCGGTCGGGTTCTGGAAGGTCGGAAGGGTGTAGATCAGCCTGGGGTTGTGACGCCGGATGGCTCCCTCGAGGAGGTCCGTCCTCATGCCGTCCCTGTCCATCGGAATCCCCGCCACCCGGGCCCCGGCGGCCCGGAAGATCTCCAGGGCCCCGAAAAAGGTGGATTTCTCCGCCAGGACCGTGTCCCCGGGAGAAAGAAGGGCTCTTGCCGCGAAATCCAGGCCCTGCTGGGAACCGGAAAGGATCATCACCTCCCGGGAAGGAACGTCGATCCCCCGGTCCGCGAGAAGCTCCGCAACCTTTTCCCTCAGCGGGGCGAATCCCTCAACGGGGCTCGGCAGGAACTGGGACCTGAAGCCGGAAATCCCGAGATCCCGCTGAAGGGCCAGGAATTCTTCCACCGGCAGGAGGTCCGGATCCGGAAATCCCGGGGCGAAGGAGATCACGCCTTCCCTCCCGTTCACGACCATCATCTCGCTGAAGAGATCCCCGCACGACGCGGTTTCGGGCCTCAACAGGCAGTCCCACTCCAGGGGCTCGGCCCTGCCGGATTCGCGATCGAGCCCGGTTCCGCCCGCGGCCACAACGGTCCCCCTGCCGACCTTTGCCTCGACGAAGCCGTCG
>Ga0208826_1001149_pt1 | contig 23367 bp, 12 predicted proteins | sample AD_UKC115_MetaG_FD_184451 | JGI IMG/M metagenome (GOLD analysis project Ga0208826, IMG submission 184451) | Active sludge microbial communities of municipal wastewater-treating anaerobic digesters from Hong Kong - AD_UKC115_MetaG (SPAdes)... | ecosystem: Engineered > Bioreactor > Anaerobic >...
ATGGATGGGGCGACAGCTGAGCGTGTATTGCCATCCAAATCAGTTGTAACAAGTGCTATCGGAGTGCCAGCCCCAATTAATGGAGAACCAAAAAATGGCCTCAAATTAGTATTCGAATTATAAATTGGGTTAACACTTATTGAATTTGCATTTTTGCTTGGGTCGTAGTTTTGCAAAGCTAACAAATCAATATAATCATTTGTGCCAATCCCAGCTACAACAGCATTACTACCAGAAACATAGTAGTTATTGTAATTAGCAGTAGAACCTGTAAAGGCAGTTGCATTTGCGTAATAAATAGCAAAAGATTTTGAATTTGATATAGAATTCTCTTGGGTATTGACAATAGAATTGTTTCGTATATTGGAAGTTGTAACAGTTGAATTAACAGCAATACCAGCAGAATATCCTTGTGCAGTATTACCCAAATTTTTTATACCAAATAGATTAATAGAGTTGTGATAAACTTGATGCCCAATACTTCCAAATAGCATAATTGCAGAAGGTATGTATTGAAAGCCGGTTTTATTAACGGGGTCGTAAATACCAGCAATAGCATTATTGAAAATTTTGGCATTATCGCTGGATGATGCTATATAAATACCATAAGAAGAAACTGTTGTGCTTGTCGAAATATTTGTAATATTAGTAATTTCGCAATTTTTTACAGTTGTATTTGAAGCACTTGTAAAATACATTCCATAAGAATTTCCATTACCTTGGATATTGCTAATTTTCCAACCATTGTAGTCATTGTTTGAACCTGAGGAGTTATATACTGCTGCAAGAGTGGAAGTCGAACTATTAGTAACATTCTTTACTGTACAATTGTTGAATGTATTGTTTGCACTTGAACTGAGAACATACCAACAATACATTGTAGAAGAGCCAGAAATATTGGAGATTTCGCAATTGTTTATACTGTTACCAGTCGATGTAGTTGTAAAATAAAAACCATAGAAAGCAGTTGAAGAATAGTTTTTTATTGAACAATTATCAATATAACTATTTAGCACTGAAATAAAGTAATAACCATAACCTGTTGATGTAGAGGTCGTGTTCTCAATTAAATTATTGGTAAAAATTGAGTTTTGAGAGTATCCAAAGTAAAAAGGATAACAAATTGTGGTATTATTAGCAGAATATCTGTTGTTATTCACAATAACGTTGTTAGCATAATATATATAGTAACCATAGTAGCTTCCATATCCAGGTTGAGCATTATTTCCAATGTCGTTATTACTTATAATTATCCCATTAGCTCGAGCACTTGTAGAAGTTCCATAAATTCTGATACCATAATAAGCGCGAGAAATATTACAATATTGAATCGTAGTAGAATCGTTGCTTCCAGCGGTGGTCAACGAAGAAGTAGAATAACCTCCAGAAACAATTCCAAAAATAGAAGAAGTGGAAGCAGAAGAACCGATTATATTGACATTTCTAATGGTAACTTTGTTTGCACCATTTCCATTTCGGGCTAACCATATACCCGCAGAATTCGAAGTAGCTGTATTTTGGATTGTTAGAGCATTGGCGTTCCCCGTTCTGTTAATTCGTCCATCGATTATTACATTATCGGCGTCTTCCAAAATAAATACTGCTTTGTAGCTTCCCAAGTTACCGGAAATAGTAACTTCGGCAGAAGGATAAATCACAACCGAGGTATAGTTTGCACCACCAACGCCCGACGCTTTAAGAACAGGTGGTGTTGTCTCGGTCAAATTGCTATCAATCCTTACTTCAATATTGCCCGTAAAAACGCCAGCATTAATTGCATCGAAAGCAACCTTCAAAGAAGTATAGGTTGAGGTAGCAGTAGAAGTCATAACTGTTACTTGTGCATTAGTTAAAGCACAAGAAATAAATAATACTCCTACGAATATGTAAAATCGTAAAAATGGTTTTAGCATCTCATCCCCCTAATTATATTTATAAAACAAGATTACTCTATTATTTATTTTGTGAAACTGTCTTTTTGCTATTTTTAACTACATATTTTCTTCTTTGGTAAATTAGTATAAGAAAATATTTTGATAGAAACAAATATTTTGAAAAAATATCAGGCTATTACATTAAACCTAATTGTATCTAAACTAAAATTACTTAGTACTACAATTTAAACACATATCGCTATAACCTTCGGAAGGTTCTACCCTTCCGAAGGTTTGCAAAAAAACATATTATCACAAAAAAATGTTGAGGCTGGCACAAAAGCTCTGGTTTTGAACTTTCGGAATGTTTTTCTCTACCTAATTACACTTATTTTTTCAACATAGATGTTTCCATTGTCGTCGAGCAGTTGCAAAAAGTAAGTTCCAGGTTGGCAATTAGTTAGTGAAATTATCATTTCTTCGTCAATTGTGGGTCTTTGTGTTTCAAATACTATTTGCCCAATGGAATTCGACAATTTAATTGATTTGAGGGCTGCTTTTGCTGAAATTTTAAGCCAATCGCGAGCAGGATTTGGGTAAATTGAAGCGGGATTTGAATAAGCCACACTTGCAGTTTTGTCGTTAATCTTTATGTTGTCAACATACCAACCTATATCATTGACAACAAGGTTTGAGAAGAAGCGAAAACGCAAGTATATTGTATCGTTTGAAGCGGGAAGAAGAAGTGTTTCCGTCTTCCAATCGCGTTCGTCGAAGGAATTATCCTGCCAGTATTGATAGTCGGACTTTCTCCATTGTGCAATCGTGCCGCTGAAATCCTGGCTCCAAGTCTTTCTGCCATCTTTTGAGTATTCAACCGTTGCGTAATCATTATTGGCAACAAGGCAAGCGTGCTCGAATTGTATGACAACGTCGTTGTTATCCATCTTAAAAGGAAATAGCATAAGAGTGTCGCATTGACCATTGTCATACCGTTTGTTGGGCGAATTAGAGAAACTATAAGGTGCCGAAGCATAAGTTTCATTAGTTTTTTGCCACTTTCCGCCAATGAAATACTTTGGAATTTGACCGTCGAAATTCTCAAAATATTGGGCAATAGGCGTAATTTCGTCTGAATATGCTAAATATTGAGGTGATTTCTGGCTTTCGTTGCCAAATTCATCTACCAGACTGACGGAATAAAGGAAATATCCCTTTTCGCCCGAATTATCGTTCATTTCAATAACTTTTGATGTATCGGAAGCACTTATTTCAAAAGTATTTACTTTGACGCCGTCGCGATATAAATTAATATATTTGGCATTGACAAGTGGAGTAAAATTATCTGCCCTCAATGAAGGGACTTTCACCGAAATACTGGTGATGAAATTCTGCGAACCACGAGATGATACTATTTGAGGCGAAGCAGGCTCTTTTGCACCGCCAGCGTAGCCGACAATGCTGCGGTCTATACTTGTATCGGGACCTGAGACGACATAAAAGGTGTATTCATATTTTTCGTAAGGGATAAGCGAAGTATCGGTGAATTGATTAACATCTCCATTCAGAATAAACGAATGACCATCGCTTCGTTTGACAAAAATACTGAATTCATCAGCATTAAGAGGTTGCCCAAAGCTACGCTCTGTGGGATTTTCCCAAAGTAGTTCAATAGTATTAGGTTTTTCGGGAATAATTTTTGCGGTTAAATTTTCGACAGGAAGCGGGGCACGGGTGTTGACAATAGCAGAGAAAACATCGCTATCGAGCAAGTTTAGCACTGCATTTCGCATATCAACCCAGGTTGGATATACAATACCATCGTAGAAAGCACAACCGCTATAATCGCCCGCGAAGGCATTGCCACGAAATGGATTAAGCCGCAAATCAGATGAAACGTCGGCTGCACGTCGGTCAGTCCACGAAAGCCCACCATCGGAGGAGTAGCTCACGTAGCATTCAACCATCAAGTTATCGGGACAATTGCGGCTATCGAAATACATTATAGCCAAATCTTCGTTTTTCGGGTCAATTGCCATCCAGGGCCAGAACTGGTCGTTTGTTGTATCGCTATGAACGATGATGGGTTCGCTCCAAGTTTCGCCAAGGTCAGTTGAACGAGAAAAATACACGTTCGGGGGATTATCTGCCGCCCAGCATAAATATAAATACCCGCGTCGTGGACTATTTGTAATATCGCATAAAATCACGGGATAAGCTTCGGCTCGGACGGAATCCTTGACAACGTGCCGATAACCTTGACCGTCAATGTATTTCGTCCGACCAAAAATATTGTAGTGGTGAATTATTCGTGGTTCAGTAAATTTATTACCGCCATCGAATGATTTGACAAAGCCAATGCCGTGTTCAATTCCGTGATTCCATACAACATAAAGTTCGCCATTCGGACCGGTTGCGGCAAGCGGGAAGCTTTGCCCGAAAGTTGTATCTTCCGATGAACCTGGTAGGCGGTGGCTAATTCTCAGAGGCTGATTCCAAACTTCATCGTCAGGAGCTTTTCTTGTTATTACAATTTCAGTAGCAGAATCGCGTGGAGTAACCCGCTTCCAGGGAATATAAACAGTTCCAAAATATGGAGATTCGGGGCTATTATCGACGTGAACATAGTATTTATCTTCGAAGAGCGAATCAAGGGTTTGCATACCAAGATGGACAATCACGGGAATATGAGGCTGCCAGGTTTTTCCTTCATCTTTTGTAATCGCAATAAACACGCCATTTTCGCCGACGCTCACGGGTTGGTTTTCGTCGAATTCACCGAAACCACCGTAGCAGAGATAGCCCGTGCCATCAAGAGCAAAATAGACGCTTGGGTCGTTCGAGGAACGCCAATTCGGGAAGGGACGCCCTAAATTTATATTTCGCCAGGTTTTCCCGCCATCATCGGAAACATACACCCAGGTTGCGGAATTATCTCGATAATCGACAGCAGAAGCAATCAGATTTTTCGGATTTGTAGGATTGACGGCAACAGATGATTCATTCTGCATTTTATAGTTATATTTTGCTTCATCATCAATGGTGTTGACATTAAGAAAGAGCGGAAGAGAGGACTTTGGCGAAAGCAGCCAGGGGATTTTATCTATTTTTGTGTAGCGTTCGTCGGGGCGTGGCTGAGCTGATTCCATCAGTCGCTGGTAATGTCGAATTGCTTTAAGCATTTCGCTTTTACTTTTGCGTTGTTCGGCATAAAGCGACGCGAAAACAAGCAACAAAGACAGAATAAGTAGCAAGCGTTTCATTTCAGCCCCCAAATAAAAATAAATTATTGATAGTAAAATAACTTATTTATTTGATTTATGCAATAGGAAAATACTTTGTTATTAAATTTCTAATGTTATATATGAAACATTATAAATCAAACTTCTTCATTCAAAATTTTTAGTATCTACATTCAAAATTAACATTTAGAAGATAATTTTGAAACATGTTGAATTTTATTATATGGAGAATTAATGAAACGTTTAAATTACTTTTATTTTGTCTTGTTTATTTTGTTATTTGCTAGTTGCAAAGATGATGATAACTCTGTCAATAACACAATCAGTTATCCAGAAAAAGCTGTTTTAAACAAGCGTGATGTTATTGCAAATTTGGGTTCTGGGGTATCGGTTTATAATGGAGGTTTTGGTTCAAGTATAGCATCAAATGAGCCAGGAGTATTTTATGCTTTGACGGATAGAGGACCGAACATTGATGGAGTGAATTCAAATGAGAAAGTTTTTTCTAACCCGAACTTCGTTCCACAAATAGCAAAATTTAAATTATCAGGAGATAGTTTAAAATTTGAGAAAATAATTTTATTAAAAGATGAAACTGGAAAAAATTTATCTGGTTTGCCAAACCCGCAAGGCATCGGTGGTACAGGTGAAAAGCCCATAAATTTGAACGGGAATGTGTTAAATTATGACGAAAAAGGTATCGACCCAGAGGGTCTTGCAATAGCAAAAGATGGAACATTCTGGATATCAGATGAGTACGGACCACACATTATTCATTTTGATGCAAACGGCAACACAATTGAACGCATTAATCCTTTTGGGAATGGACTCGGAGGAAGAAAAATACCACCTGTGTATAAGTACAGAAGACCTAATCGAGGGATGGAAGGTCTAACACTAACAAAAGATGAAAATTACTTTGTTGGTATGATGCAATCTCCTCTATTAAATCCAGATAAAAGTGTTCAAAAAACTTCAAAGACAGTAAGGATATTATTTTATGATATTAAATCAGGTGCAGCAAAAGAATATATATATATTTTAGAATCAACAAGCACTGCGGTTAGCGAAATTGTTGCTCTTACAAATAATACTTTTTTAGTTCTTGAAAGAGATGGGAATACTCCTGGCGCTGACCAAAATAATTTTAAAAAGATATATAAAATTGACGTAACAAATGCTACAAATGTTACGACTAATGATGAAAACGGAAAAATGATAAATGGGAAAACAATTGAGCAACTGACTGTGGACGAACTAATTGCAAGTGGAATTACACCTGTTAAAAAAGAAGAAGTGTTCGACATAATGTCGATACCTAATTATCCACACGACAAACCTGAAGGTGTTGTTGTCATTAATAGCAAAACTATCGCGATAATCAATGATGATGATTTCGGAGTGCAGGGAACTGGCACCTATCAGCAAAAACTTATGCCTTTGCTTGGGAATAAACCCGATATGAACATCTTATATTTTGTGAAATTAACAAAAGACCTGTATTAGAAAATTACATATGTTTTGCGAAAAAGGTGGAGAAATTCCACCTTTTTTTATATATGAAGAAATTAAAATTTATCATTGATAATTTAACAAATAGGGAATTAATTATAGACAGACATTATAATAAAGTATCGATATAAAAAAGCTGTCATTTTGAGACAGCTTTTTTTCTCAAGCGCACCCGTAGGGATTCGAACCCCAAACCTTCTGATCCGTAGTCAGATGCTCTATCCAGTTGAGCTACGGGTGCAAACTAAATCAATTAGCAGCTACCTGTAATTTATTAGCAATTTTAGTAATAGCAGATTTATGATTAGCTGCTTTGTTCTTATGAATTACGCCGCGAGCAGCAACTTTGTCCAGAACACTGTATGCTTTATTAACAAGTTGCAATGCTTCTTCGTAAGTTTTAGCTTCGCGAACGGCACGAATAGCCAATTTTACTTGTCTTTTGTTTGCTCTGTTGTATAGACGTCTTTTCTTCGACTGTCTTATTCTTTTCAATGCTGACTTATGATGAGCCATTTCCTTTTATTTTTTTGTTCTCAATATTTTTGAACTACAAAATTAAATTATTTAATGAAAAATTCCAAAAGAAAATTCAAATTTTAGATAATTTTTCTTTGAACTCTTGAATTTCACGTTTGGAAAGCCCCAATTCTGCAAGCTTTTCATCTGGTGGTAATTCTTTGTTTATCAACAATTTGAGTGCGTTCAACTCGTTGCGAGAGAACCTGATTGCTTCGAGAATGTAGTCTTCGAATGCCTTGTATGCGATGGGAACAATTTGCTTGATAATTTTTGCAATTGCCTCTGCGTAGATGCGAATTTCGTATTGTGCGTGGCTTTCCAGCCGTAGCCGCAAAAAATGGAAAAGATTGTGCAGGTCTATTTTCCAGTACCATTCGGTGTAATTCGACAAAGGCAGGTTTATTCGAGCAATTTCGCGAGCAAGCCCGGTGGCAAGCAGCTCAGAATATTCCTGGAACAATCTTTCCTGCGTTTGTTTCATTCGGGAAAGAACGTCCGAAGCGTTGTCGATAGTTGCCTCTCCCCTACCCTGCTTGTTGAGAGTGCTTTGCAGACGAAGCTGGTCGGGTTCGGGAAGGTAGAATTCGTCTGGCATTTCGGAATAACGCCCGCTATATTCATTAACGTTGGCAGTGCGGTGGCGAATCCATTGGCGTGCAACAAAAATCGGAAGCTTTACGTGGAATTTAAACTCAACCATTTCGAACGGCGAAGTATGCAAGTTGCGCATCAGGTAACGAATTAAAGCGGTATCTTCGCTTACCGATTTTGTTCCTTTGCCGTAGGAAACGCGAGCCGCCTGAACTATGGAACTATCGTCGCCCATCCAATCAACAAGTCGGACAAAACCATAGTCGAGGCATTTGTATTCAAGCACAAGATTATCTTTATTTTCCATTATTTTACTCTAATTCTGATTGAACGATTTAAAAATCTTCCTTGTGGGGTCGTTTCATCAAATTTTTCTTCGCTAATTCCTGTTTCGATTTTGAATTTGTTGCCAACTATTGAGCGAATAAATTGTTCGGTGTTCGATGCACGTTCGCGCGATAGACGGACGTTACGCTCGGCAGTGCCAAGAGCATCAGCAGAACCCAGTATAACAATTGTGGAATTTGCGGGCAATTTTTCAGAGAGCTGGCGAAGAAGACCCTTGTTGTCCTCGCTAAGTTCGCTTGAATTGTAATCGAAACGAAGAATTGCTTCGAAGTTGTTTAAATTCAGTTCGATAACTTCTTTCGGAAATAGTGAAATAGCAAGTGTATCTTTGAAAACAAAGTAAGTGCTGTCGTTTAGTTTAATCGAGTAGGTTAAAATTTTGTCTTCTAAATCATCTAAACGTTTTTTGAGAGGAATTTCAACTAAACCAGAGCCGGAGAATTGCTTCTCGGAATTAGTGAAACTGTCGGTAATTTTGAGTATTTCAGAATTATCAATATTTTCGGTTGCAATAAGGAGAGAGATTTTGCCTTGAATTTCGGAATATTTTTGCAAATCGACATATTCTTGCAAAGGAGCATTGCTAACAAGGATATCAACACGCTGATTTTCGTCTATTCCTTCGGGGAAATCCTGATTTGAAGGGAAGCGAGGCGAAACACGTGCAGAAGTTTTAACAATGTTTTCCGGGACACCAAGAGCAACAAGACGCGATTTTACATTTTCGGCACGGCGGCGGGCAAGTTCGATGCCTTCGGGTTCGTTCGCAGGACCAGAGGTAGCACCTTCGACTGTAATTCGGGCTTTTGGATTATGCTTTACGATTTCAACTATACGAGGTAATAAATATTTATGAAGTTCAACGGGGTTGGACACAAAATAATTAATGCTTGCAGGAACAGCATCAGAGTAATAATCAGGAATTTTGTCGCTGTTGCGAGCGAAAAATACAGCATTAACAAGCGGAGAAGTTGCAAGAAGTTCGTTCCCGACAAATACTTTGCCGTCGAATTGTTTTTGGCGAATTTCGACAAGTGGTTCTTTCGGTGGTTCGATATAAATATCAATTTCGACAGGCGGAGGAGGAGCGGGCTTCGGTTGCTCAACAGTTCTAAACAGCGAATAACGCAAACCTAAATCAAGTCGAACACCGAACACTTTCCAGTTGGCGTCGCTTGTAACATCATTGAAATTATAATCGAAAGACAAAGTTTGAGTAAAGAATGTGTTGTTTCCAATTTTCAGATTATTCTCAAGTCCGAAAGTAATGCCAAAAGCAAGATTATTAATGGATTTAATATCGCCGGCGGCAATATCGCGGCGTTTGCGACGAACACCATTATCAATGAAAACAGCACCCGCAGGAGAGACAATTTCTTCGTATTGCTCAAAAGTTTTCGTAAGTGGTAGTCCAAAACGCAAACTTCCAATCGCACGCAATGGACCTTTGATGAAATCATCAGTTAGCGAATAAACAAATGAAGGTGAGATTTCTAAATAGGAAAGTTCAGCATCAATTTTATCTTCAATTTTGGCTTTGGTAATGGTATTATCGGGATTTCGCAGAGGATAGATGTAATCAATCGATAGAACGCCCGAGCGGTTAATGTAGCTAAGAGCCAAGCCAATAGATTTTGTTGCATCTAATGAACGTTCGAATAAAGCACCGGGGAAAAGACCGCTTCCCGAGCCTTTTTTGAAGCGACCGCAATCAGCAGCACCCTCGAAACTATTGAAGTCAGCTGAATACAGGTTGTAGCCAAAACCAATTTTCGGCTGAACCGTGAAAAGTTCGTATTTTTCAACCTGAGAAGAAACAGCCAAATGAGCCAAACAAAAAACAATTGCGTAAAATAATGCTTTTTTCATAAATTTAAGTTTAATTAATTATATAACTTACAAATATATAAAAATATGATTGTTAAACATAACAAAAATGAATTCGAAGACTATCTTGTTGATGCTTCGGCTTTCGAAGGGTTTGCAGATGAATTAGTTATTCCTGAAAGTGTTGAAGAAATCAAGCAAATACTAAAAGAAGCAACAGAAAAGAGCCAAAAAATCACAATTTCCGGTGCTGGCACAGGACTTACGGGCAGTCGTGTTCCTCTTGGCGGGAAAATTCTATCGATGGAAAGATTTAATAAAGTTATCAATTTAGATAAAGAAAGGAAAACGTTGAAAGTCGAGAGCTTTGTCCGGATAGAGGAAATTGCGGAATTTTTGGCTGGAAGTGGTCTATTCTACCCGCCGAACCCAACCGAAAAGCTTGCAACGATAGGTGGCAACATCGGCAACAATGCTTCGGGTGCAAGAACATATAAATATGGGGCAACTCGCAAGTATATAAATTCGATTGATGTTGTTCTGCCAACAGGCGATAGCAAAACTATAAGGCGTGGCGAAATATTCGCTAACGAGTATAATTTTGAGTTTTTCACAGACGAAGGGGCTCGAATTTCTTTTGAATTGCCCAAAGTGCAAATGCCAAAAGTAAAGCACGCAGCGGGATATTTCGTCGAACCGAATATGGATTTGATTGATTTATTCATAGGAGCCGAAGGGACACTGGGAGTAGTAACAAGTGCGGAATTGCAACTGCTCGCAAGCCCTGAGCAAGTGCTCGGGGCAATAATTTTCTTTGACGAGCACGAGGGAATGTTTGAATTTCTCAATGAAATCAGGAAGGTAGATGCAGTCGTTTTACCACGACTAATTGAATTTTTCGACGATAATTCCATAATGTTGTTACGTGGAACAATCCCGCATATACCGAAAAGTGCTTTGTATGCTCTATGGATAGAAATCGAAACAAGCAACGAAAAATCGGACGAAACACTTGCAAATCTGTATGTTTTCACATCGCAATTCACAAGTTTGGTTGATGACACCTGGATAGCACTGAACGACCAGGAGCACAAGCGGCTTGCACATTTTCGCCACCAACTACCACTTGCGGTATATGAGAAAATCCAGCAATACAAGCAGCAGAAGTTAGGCACTGATAGTGCTGTTCCGAACGAATTTGTCAAGGAATACTATGAATACATCGTAAATTTGTTCAAGCAGGAGCAGTTAGAGTATGTGATTTGGGGGCATATCGGGAATTCGCATTTTCACGCAAACATATTAACAAAGGATAGCGATGAATTCAATCGTGCGAGAAAGATATATGTTGATATTTTGGCAAGAGAGGTATCGTTGGGCGGGACAATTTCTGCGGAACACGGAATCGGGAAATTGAAAAAAGAGTATCTGAGACTATTATACAGCGAAGATGTAATTGAAGGATTTCGCAAGATAAAAAAAGCATTCGACCCGCAAAATGTTTTGAATGTTGGGAATATCTTTTAATTAGGAAATTGGATTAACGCAAAAAATAGAAGGAAGCAAAAGCTGAAAATATACCTTTGGGTTATCTGAAAGAAACTATTTTAGAACCTTCGGAAGGTTTTCTTATAAATGGTAGCACGGACATTCTTGTCTGTGAAATGCACACCAGAATAAATCAGCCTTAAACATCCCAAAGTTTTTTTGATATTACAAAGCTTTGAACCTTCCGAAGGTTTGGAACCTTCCGAAGGTTTATTCACTTACTCTATTGCAGTAAGATAGTAATAAAAAAATGCAGAAAGAAAAGGGCTGCGTCTTGCGAAGCAGCCCCTGAAATACCATCTTTCGTTAATAATCACTATTTATTTTGAGAAAATTGCGTGTCGAAGCGACAAATAGCCAACAGTGCCAAAACCAAGCAAGAACAAAAGCTGGAATGGAATTGCAGCAATTTCGAGATAATATAGAGAAATACCAACACCTATAACAAAATACAGAGCTAACAGAATTTCAAATAACACGGTCCAGCTAAATTTATTGGATTTATACTTTTTGACCTTAGGTTTTGGAGCAGAGCCGACAATTCCTTCTTTCGGGGTGCGAGCAAAACCTGTTTTCTTGCCAATCAATGCTTCGAGAACAGCTTTGGTGTTGTTAACAGCAAATCCCATACTGCCAGCAAGGAAGACAGGGAAAAGCAATAAACGGCGGCGCCAATCGAGATGTATTGCTTTCTGAGCATACATATAGAATAGGAAAGTTGAAATCGAAGCAAGAACGAAAATGCTCATAAATGAGTAAAATTGGTCGAAGCCCCCAACAGTGTTTTTAATCAGCACAATAGGAACATTAAGCAAAGCAACGATTATTATGAATGGGAAAACAATATTGCTTGTGAGATGAACAAAGCATTCGAGTTTGACTTTAAGCGGAATATCAGCTTTGAGAACACGAGGCAGAAGCTTCTTAGCAGTTTCGACAGCACCTTTGGTCCAGCGGAATTGTTGAGTTTTGAGAGCGTTGATATCGGCGGGCAATTCAGCAGGCGAAGTAACATCGTTGAGATAGACAAACTTCCAGCCGCGAAGCTGTGCGCGGTAGCTAAGGTCGAGGTCCTCGGTGAGAGTGTCGGGTTCCCAGTTGCCGGCATCAATAATAGCGGATTTACGCCAAATGCCAGCAGTACCGTTGAAGTTGATGAAGAAACCTGCTTTGTTCCGCACTTGCTGTTCTAAAACGAAATGCCCGTCGAGAGCAAGAGCCTGAGCGCGAGTAAGGTATGAATATTCTTCGTTGAGATGTTCCCAACGAGTTTGCACCATACCAATTTGAGGATTGGAGAAATAAGGAATAGTTTTAAGCAAGAAGTTCTCGTTCGGGACGAAATCTGCATCAAAAATAGCGACAAAATCACCTTCCGCAAGTTCGAGACCGTGTTTGAGAGCGCCGGCTTTATAGCCAGTTCTGTCGGTTCGGTGAATATATTTAATATTAAAGCCTTTCTTTTTGTATTCCTCTACTAAGGACTTGCAGAGTTCTTGCGATTCGTCGGTGGAATCGTCAAGCACTTGAATTTCGAGTTTTTCTTTAGGGTATTTAATATTACAAACGGAACGGATAAGCCTTTCGACAACGAAATATTCATTGTAGAGAGGCAACTGAATTGTAACCATCGGCAATTCTTTTGGCAATTCCGGCTCTTTAATCTTGTTGTTTTGAGTTTTACGGTAGTAGTATAAAAGAATAAGACCGTGAATACCGAATCCAAAAAGAATAGAAAGAGCCAGAAAATAGATAATTAGTATTATTTCTTCCATAATAGGATTATAAATCCTTCAAAGATTAACATACTTCAGTAATAATTTACCAGCCTGAAACAACAGCCAGAAGGATGTCGTCGGCAATTTGCCTGAGAGCACCTTCAATAGCTTGATTTCGGCCGGCAATAGCATTTTTAACATCAAAAACACCGTAATTGGAAAAGTTCTTTTTCCAAATACTTTTCTTGTTGACAAAGTCGTAGTATTCTGCTGTGCAACTGACCACAATTCTGCGTTCGGTTTCAAGTTCGCCGGGAGAAACCGCAACTGTTTGCTCCATAATAGAATTAATGGCAACAATCAGTCGGGCGTCCCCTCCAGATTCAACAAGTTCGAAAGAGTTATCACGTTTGAAATTATCTATTAATGACTGAGTTAGTATCATTTTATATTCGGGGTTGCCAAAACCACTCTGGTCATTGACAGTAGGAATAGACAATGTTTTCAAGTGTTCAGGCACAGACCCACCAGTAAATGAATAACAACTTTTTAATAATATGCCACCAGTAAATAAGCAACTTACAAAAGAAAAAGAAATTAATATATGAAAAATATGTGAATTATTTTTAATCATCAGTCGGTTTTCTAAATATTTAAGTAAGGGTTATTATCTTTTTCGTTTCTAATAGTTGTTGAATCACCGTGACCAGGATAAATAATTGTTTCGTCTGGATAAACGAGCAATTTTTGATGAATGGACGAAAGCAAAGTATCGAGCGAACCGCCTGGCAAATCGCATCTACCAATGCTACCATCGAAAAGGGTATCACCTGAGAAAATAACATTGCGACCTTCGATAGAATAGCAAACCCCGCCCTCGGTGTGGCCAGGTGTGTGAATTGCTTTAATCGACATATTCCCCACTTTTATTTCCTCATTTCCAGCCAATTCCACATCAGGCGAAAACTCTTCCAGATTGAAGGGCAATCTGAAAATAGTGAATTTGTTTGGCTCTAAGACACGGTATTTATCATCTGCGTGAAGGTAAATCTTTGCCCCCGTTTGGCGACGAAGCTCAGGAGCATCTGCTGTGTGGTCCCAGTGAGAATGAGTTAATAAAATCGCTGTAACTTTTAGTTGGTTGTTTCGTATATGTTTCATAAAAATGTGTGTGCTTTCGAGCGGTGCATCTATAATAGCCGCTTCACCCGTATCGTCGCTTACAAGATAGCCGTTTGTATCAAATGGTCCTGATATTATTTTATCTATTTTCATTTTATCGCTAAAATTACAATATGCAAAATTATCAAGTTTTTGTAAAATAACAAACATTATTAGTATGGCAATTAATTATTGATTAATTGTTTACACAAAAAACGCTTGGAGAATTAATAATTATTAATTTTTAGAGTTAATTTATAGAGTTCAAATAAGAATTATGAAAAACAATTAATTTTAGAGAAATATCCACGCATTTACTTTAATAATTACATTTTTGTTGTTATATTGAAAATTATCGCAATATCATAGATGAGAAAAGTGAAAATAGAAATTGTTGGAAATAATATTAGCAAAACATTCACAAGCAACAAATATATTTTGAAAAGCATTAGCTTTGAAGGACAGAATAAAGATATTATCGGGATATGCGGTCCGAACGGCTCGGGAAAATCAACTTTGATTAAAATAATAGCCGGGATAAATGCAACAACTAAGGGAAGCATCATCTGGAAAATTGACGGAAAGCAAATATGCAAAGATGATTATTTTCGATATTTCGGTTTTGTCGCACCATATTTGAATATTTACGAAGAGTTCACGCCAATAGAGCTAATACAGGTGGTCGCAAAAATAAGGAGAATTCATATTAGCAGCAGTATGATTAATGAACTAATAACGAAATTTTATTTAGAGAGGCACAGTAATAAGTTTATTCGAAATTTTTCTTCGGGAATGAAGCAAAGGATGAAATTGCTACTGTCGGTTTTGCATAATCCCGATGTGCTTATTTATGACGAGCCTACAACAAACTTAGATGATATTGGGATAAATTTAGTTAATCAGTTAATTCAAGAGCAAGTGAAAAATGGTGGACTTGTGTTCTTGGCTTCTAACAACGAGGCAGAACTTAGTATGTGCAATAAAAAGATATTTGTCCAAAATAGTAATAAGTGTTTATGAAGAAGGTTTTTAGCTTTATTGCGTTATTGCTAATTAGCGTGTCGTGTTACTCTGAAACAAAAGAAGTAAGATTAGAGACAGAAGAACCAAATTACTTCCATTTTTTGTCGAAACTGACTTTGCCCGAAAAACTTGAATTGTGTGGTGAGCGAATTCCGCTTGAAATACCGGAGGTGCGGGAAAGAGCAGAGCGTGAATTTTATCTTCTACTTCAACAGCCTGGGCAGATAATACTGTATTTAAAGCGTTCTGGGAGGTTCTTCCCTATGTTTGAGAGATTAATAAAGGAATACAATTTACCGGACGATATAAAGTATTTATCAGTTGCCGAGAGTGCGCTATATCAAGCACGTTCGCCGAAAGATGCAGTTGGATTGTGGCAATTTATCGAAGGAACTGCGCGTGCTTACGGATTGAGAGTAGATAAAGATGTTGATGAACGCCGCCATCCTGAAAAAAGCACACAAGCGGCAATGAAATACCTTGAACGTGCATATAAAAGGTTTGGCAGCTGGATAGTTGCGTTTGCATCGTATAATATGGGTGTGGAAGGTGTAGCGAATAACATTAATTTTCAAGGGACAGATAATTATTTCGAACTATTTTTGAATGAGGAAACTTCGAGATATATTTTCAGAATTGCTATTATCAAGGAAATAATGCAAAATCCTGAAAAATATGGATTTCACATTCCTGCCTGGGAGCGTTATAAACCCGAGCGAACAAAAAAAATTAAGGAAACATCTTCTATTCCAAATCTTGCAGATTGGGCAAAAGCAAATAGAACAACTTATAAGGACGTTAAAATATTAAATCCCTGGATATTGGGACGTTCTTTGCCTGCCCCAAAACCAGGAGAAGTGTGGATAATTGAAATTCCCGATAAATAACTATTTCCAATACTGGCGGTCTAAACTTCGGTATTGTATTGCCTCGCTAATGTGCGATGGAGAAATATCGGTGTCGCCAGCGAGGTCTGCAATTGTGCGGGCAACTTTCAAAATTCTATCATAGGCGCGAGCGGAAAGACCAAGCTTGGTCATAGCCATTTTCATTAGGCTTTGAGATTGTTCATCGAGAGCGCAATATTTTCGGATTAGTTTTGTATTCATATCAGCATTCTTGAAAACATTTGATTCCTGTGCGAAACGTTTAGATTGAACCAGGCGAGCTTTAATCACACGTTCGCGAATATTTGAGCTTGGTTCGGAAGAAACTTTGCTTGAAAGTTCCTGATACTTTACAGCAGGAACTTCGACGTGGATATCAATTCTATCAAGCAGTGGACCGGAAATTTTTCCAAGATATTTTTGTATTTGTTGAGGCGAGCAGGTGCATTCTTTATTGGGGTCGCCAAAGTTGCCACAAGGACAAGGGTTCATCGAACAAACTAACATAAAATTAGCGGGGTAGTCGAGTGTTTGCTTTGTTCGGGAAATAGTGATGCGCCTATCTTCGAGGGGTTGGCGAAGCACTTCGAGGACATTTCGAGCAAATTCGGGCAATTCATCTAAAAAAAGCACGCCGTGGTGAGCAAGAGAAATTTCGCCGGGGCGAATTTTATTGATGCCGCCACCGACGAGTGCAGAATCAGAAATAGTATGGTGAGGGGCGCGAAATGGACGCACTCGAATAAGCGGTTCGCCATTAGGAAGAAGGCCAGCGACAGAGTGTATTTTTGTAGTTTCGAGCGATTCTTCGAGAGAAAGTGGAGGTAGAATCGATGGAATTCGTTTGGCAAGCATAGTTTTCCCCGAGCCAGGTGGACCAATCATCAGTATGTTATGTCCGCCAGCAGCAGCTACTTCGAGGGCACGCTTGACGTTTGCTTGTCCCTTGACGTCGGCAAAATCAAGGTGATTTTGCGATTGAGCATCGTTGAACAAGCTTAATATATCAACTTTTCTTGGTTCGATTGATAAATCCCCATTGATATAATCGACAGTTTGCGATAAGGTATCTACGGGAAGAACTTCGATGCCGTCAACGAGGGCGGCTTCGTCAGCATTACGTTCGGGAAGAATAATGCGACGAAATCCCTTTGATTTTGCTTCCAGAGTAATAGGAAGGACACCGTGAACGGGTCGAAGGACACCTTCGAGTGCAAGTTCGCCAATAATAATTGTATCTTGAATGCTATCGTAGTTAATTAAACCGAAAGAGGCAAGCAATCCGATAGCAATCGGAAGGTCGAAGGCGCTACCTTCTTTTTTGACATCGGCGGGAGCAAGATTTACAGTTATTTTCTTTGCAGGAAAGTTATAATTAGAATTTTTGATTGCAGCGGTAACACGCTCGCGCGATTCTTTGATTGCTGAATCAGGCAACCCGACAATATTGAAGGCGGGAACTTGATTATCTGTGTGCGTTTCTATTTCAATGATAATTGCGTTAATGCCAAATACAGCGGCAGAAAAAACGCGGGAATACATTTTAGAACCTATAATTGTTATAAGTAAATTTACAAAATGAATGTGTAATTTTCAATAAAAAAATGGGGCGCCTCCCGGTGGATGCGCCCCAAGTTTGTATGAAACGTGAGAGTATTATCTTACGATTACAACACGTTCGTTCATTGTAGTAGCACCTGAGCGAATTACTGCGTTGTAGACGCCGCTTGGCAAATCGCTAACGTTAAGCTTCATTACACCGTTCGGTGCTTTCTCGCTTACGCTCATCATCAGACGTCCGCTCTGGTTGTAGAGTTCGACTACAACACCGTCGTCCGATACCTTGCCCAATGTGATGTAGAGCTCTGTCGATGCTGGTTGTGGGGTGATAGTCAGACCAACCTCTTCGAATTCTACTCCACCTTTCAGCATTACGATTGCGTCTGTTTCGTAACGTAATGAGTATGAACGTACTCCGCTTGCTAAGTCTTTGCTTTCTGCTACGCGGACGCTACCGATTGCTTCATCTGCACGGCTCCATACTTTCACGATTAGTTCTTCGCCTTCATAAGCACCGTCTTTCTCGCTTGTGAATTCATCGTCGCCCCAGACTACTACGCCACGCAATGCTTGCTGCCATACGCTTGAACCTACAAGCAAGCCGTCGCGGGTGAATACGCCTACTTCGTCGCCGTCACGCAGGTCAAGGTCAAGTGCGATGAAGGCGTTCTTGCCTGTCGATACGTTCGGACGTGCGAATACGCGTGGCTCTGCTATGCTACCCGTTGCTGCTGTTGCTTTGATTGGACCATTTGCAGGATAAGTAAGCACACCGTCGTCTGCTGTTAAGCGTATCATATAACCTTTGCCAGGTTCGAGTTGTGTGAGTGTATTTGCAAATGGTGGCATATATACCTGACCGGTGATTGTCTTCACCTGCAAGTACTTGCCGCTGATTGTTGCAAGGGCTGTTGCAACAGGTGCAGCACTTGTGCGATAGTATGGCAACCAGTACCAGCCAAGTGTGTTCAGCGTGATTGGTGTTGTTTCGGGAACAATTTGTGCACCTTCGATTTCGAACTGTTGCGATGTTGTCAGTCGCAATTGATATGCATAGTATTTGTTCCAGGACGAAAGTGTGTTCGTAAATGGTGGAACGTAAGACTGTCCAAGATGGTTGCGCATTATCTGCAAGTTGCCTGATAGCGGTGCCAGCAGGGTTGGAACTGATGTAGTCAGTGGTTCTACGTTCGCACTTATCATATTCCAGCCGCTCATAAGCGGGAAGGTTTGAGTGATAGGACCGACTGTCTTGAAGTAGCGAGCATCAGACCAAGGTGATACACCATCAGAACGAAGTGTGCGAACTCTCCACCAGTATTCTGTGTTAGGCTGTAATAGTACTGTATAATCTTCTGTTGCAACAGTATCATCGACTATCAAGTTTGCAAATACGTTTGGTAGAGCAGTAACCTGAATATGATATCCTGCATTTGGAATTACAGGATCCCACGCGAATTGTACCATTACAGGAACGTTCATTGCGCTGTCAGCTGGTGAAACAAGAGTTGGAGCAACCAGCACAGGCAAAGTTGTGAAGTTCCATATATCAGACCAATCTGAAGTGTCGGATGGGTTGATAGCACGAACTCTCCACCAGTAAGTTGTTCCAGCTGCTGGATTATTTAGAACTACTTGTGTAATATTAGCAGGGAATGTTCCTTCTGCCAATACAGTGTTGAATGTATCGAGTGATACTTGAATATGGTATTCAGTCGAGTAAGGAACTGCTTGCCAGCCCAATGGAATAGGTGCATTGAATGGAATATGCACAGCATTGTTAGGCGGTGTAAGCAGTATAGGTGCTGAAAGCTGCGGATAAGCAGTTGTAAACTTCCAGACAGCAGACCAAGCAGATGTAGCAGTATCGTGAATAGCTTTGACACGCCAGAAGTATGTAGCGCCTGAATCGAGACCAGTAACAACGTAGTTGGTAGTTGATGAAAGTTCATTTACAAGTAGGTTGCTGAATGCTGCATCTGATGCAAGTTGCACTCTGTAGTATACTGTACCAGGAACGACATCCCAAACAAGGTTGTTGGTTGTTGGTCGGTTGATATCGTTGTTCGGTGGTGAAAGCAACTCTGGTGCTGGAACACTTGATGCGAGGAACTCAAATCGAGTAACGGGAACGTTTGTTGTTGTATAAATTGTATTGTTAGGCATAGTTCCATCTTGGTATTGATATGCTGTTCTTGTTGAACCAGAACTGAATACAGCATAGTAAGGATAATTACTGATATAGGCCTGGAAACCTTTTACAACCAGAATTTGCAAATTATCAACACCATTATAGACGAAGAAGGAGTCTAAATCTACTTTCATCCAACCAGTAACAGAATCGTTCGGGAAGTTGCCGCTGTATACTCTTTGATAATCAGTGGCAACAGGTGTATATGGAGCAGTGGTTGATGCAAGAACAGTTCCTGTCGTAGCAACAGTTGCAGTTGTATGACGCATATAGATATGGATATCATCGATTGGGTTTAGATCCGTTCCACTCATTTTGTAGTATGCAATGGATTTTATTGTCTTTTGCCCGCTACCAATTTCGCTCTGTAAGTAAATAATTTCACTAATGCTATGGTTATACCATCGATTAATTGGAATCTGGTAGGATGAGGTTGTTCCAATAGTACCAATTTGGACATCTGCCTGCATATTAATAGTGGTGAATGATGCTGTGCCGGACCAATCACTGACATCAGTTGAGTTGAATGCACGAACACGCCAGTAATATGTTGTTCCACCTTCGAGACCCCATACTCGATAGGTGGTGTCCGCACCGGTATAAGAATCTATCAAAGTATTAAACAATGGATCAGAAGCAATTTCGAATGAATAACCTGTTGCATTGCTGATTGCTGTCCAAACAAATTCTGGACTTGGATTAACATCTGTTGCACCACTGAATGGATCAAGTGGTATTGGTGGATAAATGTTTGGAATTGTAGTAAATGACCATACAGCTGACCATTCGCCAGTATTTGTTGCATTCAGTCCACGAACGCGCCAGTAGATTGTAGCATTTTGAATAGTTGTATAGACGTAGTTTGTATCAGCAGTAGTATAGTCGAGCAATGTTGTTGCAAATGTAGGTGAAGTGGAAACCTGCAATTGATACTCAGTAGCATTAGTTTCTGGATGCCATACAAAGTTCTGCGTCATTGGAATGTATTGAGCGCCGTTGATTGGTGCAATAAGCACAACAGGGAATATTGCAGGACGTGTAGTGAATTTACGTGTTGCAGACCATACGCTATTCTGATGAATATTAACACCGCGAACACGCCAGTAGTATGTTGTAATATACGATAAGTTAGTTGCGTTAAGAGTTGTGTCGGCAGTAGTAAAGTCGATGACTAAATTATTGAAGCTGGAATCAGTTGCAACCTGAATTTGATATGAGGAAGCATCTTCGAGCGAACCCCAAACAAACGCAGTTGCAGGAGAAATCTCAACATTGATAGCATTATTTTGTGGAATATATTGTTTTGGACTTAGCCAGCCGTCTGCATATCCGATAATACGAGTTGTTGGACGGTTAGTATATTGACCACCAGAGTTTGACGATGATAGGTCCACACAACCATTGCCAGTAGAGAGATCTGCATATCTGTGTAATGTGAGATTTGTAGCAGTAGTGTGAGAATATACAGTTGAGCTACTTGTCCAAGATGAATTATCGTAGCAGATATCAATAAGAAGGTTTTTAGTTGGGTCGTAAGTGAAAGGTGTCTGGAGTTGAATATATTTCCAACCAGTTGTAGTAATATTTTCAACATTGTTATAATAAACAGTAGTAAGACCAACATTATCGAAATCAGTGCCAACAGTAGTTGCTGTAGTATTTTTCATCTTAACAGTAAATCCATTCATTGGCGGTGCTCCAACTGAAGCAACATTATAAGCTATCGAAGTGATAGTTCCAGTCAAGCTACCAAGTTCGGAGGCAAGCATAATTGTTTGTGTTCTGGAATCCATATATACAGTATAGAATGGATAAGAAGTAGTAGCAGTTGTGATAGTTCCAACGGTAATAGTATCCTGAACAACAGGACCCCAGAAGATAATCTTGGTAGTGAATTTGTTGATAGCAGACCAATCTGATTGGTGAGTTGGGTTCAAGCCTTGAACCTGCCAGAAGTAGTCGGTTTCGCCGTAGAGGTTTTGCAGTAAGTATGATGTATCGGCAACGACAGTATTAACAATAGGAGTAGTATTGATGGAGTCTTTCCAAACAACAAGGTTATAGGAGGTAGCGCCATTGGCGACATTCCAGCGTAAGCGAGGATTAACGGGTATTTTTGTTGCATTATTAGCAGGATAAACAAGTGTTGGAGTATAGATAGCAGGACGAGTGAAGAACTCGCGAATTTCGCTCCAATCGCTTTGATAAGGAGGATTGAGACCCTGCACACGCCAGAAGTAAGTGGTCAGATATTGTAATGTTACAGGTGAAGTATAAACAAAATCAGTTGTTGTAGTATCAAGAACTATATTCTGGAAAGCGATGTCAGTTGAAATTTGAACTCTGTATGATGAAGCATCAACATTTTGCAGCCAGGTAAGAACAGGATTAACTTCTACAAAAGTCTGACCATTTGCTGGTGATACAAGGACGCAAGGATAAATAGCAACGCGTGTAGTAAACGCCCAGGGCTGAGTCCACAGACCAGCAGTAGTACCCTGACGACCTGCAACACGCCAGAAATATGTAGTTGAATAAGTCAAGCCCGAAGGAACTACAAAATTATCTGTTACAATTGTATCGAATACAGTTGTTGTAAAGAGAGGAGAAGTTGAAACTTGAACTTGATAAGAAGTAGCTGCTGGAACGCTAGTCCATTCAAGCATAACAGTAAGAGGTTGGTCGTCGGCATCGTTAGCAGGAGCAAGTAATGTAGGTTGCAATGGATCGATTGTTAATTGACAAACGTTGGTTGTTAATGTAGTTCCACCATAAGTAACAGTCGCGTAGTAGTCGCCAGATAAGTTAGCAGCCGGGTTAATGAATTCGACAGAATTCCTATTTACTTCGCGAACACCAGGAGTGCTTGTAAGTGGAGCATTGTTGTAGAACCACTCGTACTCATAAATATTGGCATCACCAATAGTAACTCCACGATCAACTTCATCAAAGAAGCCTAAAATAATAGGTTGGAACGCAAGAGTGAACGGGTCGCCACCTTTAATAAGGGTGAACGGTAAGTTTTCAGCAATATCGAAACCTGTTGGGACAGCTATATCAGCGCCAGCATAGTTAGTAAGAGGATCACGGTATTCGCCGTCTATATCTTCATCTGGCATACCAGTGAATGTAGGTTTGATAAGAAGTGGGTCACCAACGGATTGAGCAGCAATATATGCATTGCGAACGCCAACAAAAGTAACATTGCCATAAGTTGAGTTGGAGTCGGCTGGAGCAACAGCAGTTTTCCAAGCATCAAATGTTTGGATAGCAGATCCTCTATAAGCAAAATATGGATAGTTGCCACCGGTATAATAATGGTTGTAATCACAATATCTTACACCTGCCCAAGTTGCTGATGGT
>Ga0208826_1001152_pt1 | contig 23366 bp, 13 predicted proteins | sample AD_UKC115_MetaG_FD_184451 | JGI IMG/M metagenome (GOLD analysis project Ga0208826, IMG submission 184451) | Active sludge microbial communities of municipal wastewater-treating anaerobic digesters from Hong Kong - AD_UKC115_MetaG (SPAdes)... | ecosystem: Engineered > Bioreactor > Anaerobic >...
GCCGATCTCAAGGCTCGGGGCGGGGCCGTCCTTTTTGAAATCCGACTGCTCGAAATCGTACTGCTGAACCACGTTGAAGCTCGCGCCGGAGGCCTCATACCCGGCGGTCAGTTCCACACAGAGATCCGTGACGACGCCGTTTTTCTTGGTGATAATGTCGGTGCCGCCGACCTTGACTTCCACGGTTGGGGCGTTGAATTCATGGTATTTCTTTTTCAGGGCCTTGACCGTTGTACTGGAGGTCATCAGATTCACGGGCGTTCACCTTCTTCCCACGGGCTTCGTTTTACTTGATGGAGGGCACGATATAGTTTTTGGTGCCGCCGAGCTTTCTCGGATTGAGCACGTCGTTCGATTCGGCGATCACCTTCCACATTGCGGGGTCGTTATATTCCTGATCCGCGAGCATCCAGAGCTGATCTCCCTCAAGGAGCGTGCGCTCCTTGGTGCGGTCCGGAGAGGAAAACGGCAGCTGTTTGATGCCGTTGATGATCTGGGCCTCCTCGCCCGCGATCGTGAGGTCGATCTTGACGCGCAGCGGGTTGCCGTTTGGCTTGAACATCGTGTATTCCGCGCCGCAGCTCTCCACCACGCCTATGAAGTCCAGCGTGCCCCAGATGAATTCGACGCGCTCCGGGTTGTGCGCGTTCGGCTCGAATTTTGTCAGGGCCATGATATTGCTGATGACCATTTCCGGATCCTTGTTGGCATCCGGAGCACCTCTTCTGCTCAGTGTACCGGCCTTGGCCGGATAGGCGCCGATCGCCGGACCGGTCAGGGAATAGCGCAGCGTGTTGAGGCTGATGGTGTCGTAATCCTTTTCCAGATCGAAATAGAGGGAGACGGAGAAGCTGGTCTTTCCCCCCGCGACCGGCCGGACGTTCCGCTGTTCCTCGTCCTTGCCGATGCCGGGGTGTTCCTTCGTCCGCATGCCTCTCGAAAGATGATACTCCGAAGGGTTGAACTGCACGACGATCGGGCCGCCGGTCACCTTCAGATCCTCATCCAGCAGAAAGATTTTTGCCTTCTCGAGCTTCGGGCCGAAAATCTTTTCGGAAACCGCGCTCTTGGCCTTCGCAAAGCCTTCCTTGAGCTTTCCCATTTACAGGTTCCCCCTCCTGATCTTTTCGGAACGGAGCCTGGATTCCAGCTCCTGATAGACCTTATCCGCAATTTTGCGGATGCTCGTGCTGCTCATCAGTTCCTCTTCCACCGCCGCGCGGGAGACCTGCTGTGGTTTGCCGGAAGAGGCCGGCATGTTGATCGCCCGGTTGACGGTGTGCTCATGCACTTCCTCCGTCTGCGAGATGACCTTTCGCTTTTGCCGGGTTTTGGTTTCGATCCCGGCGGCGGCCATCCTGCTTTCTATATCTCCGGAGGAAAAGCCCTGATTTCCCAAGACCATCTCCGGAGCGCCGGAATACCCCGGCCGCCGCATCCGGCCGCCCTCCGCCGGGCGAAGATCCTCCCCTTCGGCGGGAACGCGCTCCGGAGCCGCCGGCAGAATCTTTTCGGCCGGAACAGGCTCCTCTGTGGAAGCGGCCATTTGCCGTATCCCCCGAATCCGCCCCGTGAACGCCGGATCGGCTGCCTGCCGTTCCGTCCAAACGGGGCGAAACTTCTGCTCCATGGCGGCCGGGCGGAATTTTGCGGCGATCTGCCGCGAGAGGCGGTCCGCCGGAAAATACGCCGGTGCGGCCTCAGCGGATGCCCGCCCGGAATCCTGCCGCGCGGACGGCTGCCTTGACGGATTTGCCGGCGGCATTGCAGGGGACGTGTCATCCTGTGCCGCGGGCAGAACCGTCTCCGCCGGTGCGGGGGCCTGTGCCCTGCGGACTGCCGAAGGTCCGGCTTTTATCGGTTCCTCCTCCGTTTCCGGAGAAGGGGAACTTTCGTTATGATGAGCGGAAGCCGGCGCTCTCTGTGCAGAAAAGGTCTGCCGTTCCGCGCCGGGCCGCATCCCGTCTTCCTCGTTTGGCACGCCGAAATCCATCCGGACCGGCTCAAACGGTGCTGTCCTCTGAAAAGCCGCGCGCGGGCCGCGCGAAGTAGCCGGATTGTTTGCCGCGGATTTTATCTCTCCGGCGGATGAAACCGGTGTCTCTCCGGCACCCGGGCTGCGGGGCCGTATGGGGTGATCCTCCATGACGGATTTTTCGGAAAGATCGCTCTCCGAAAGCAAGCTTTTTGCGGAACTCTGCCGCCGGCTCTCCGTTTCTTCGGAGATGCTCTGCCCGTAGACGAAATCCGCAGGTGCGAATTCCTCCCCCGCCCTCCTTGCGACGATCACCGGAGCGGCGGGCTCGCCCTCCTGCTCCAGCCGCCGGGCTTTCAGGACGGTCTCCGGCTCCCCGCGCGGCGAAAGTTGGCGCAGTTCGGGTTTTTCGATCTCCCTTTGCGCCGCCTTTTCCGGGAAACGGATCTTCGTCGGCGCGGTGGACTCCTGCGCGGCGGGCTCCCGCGCTGCGGGTTCCCGCGCGACGGGATCCGCCGACTGCGGTTCCGGCAGAACGAGATCGGCCGGTTCCTCGGCGGAAAAGGGCTGTCTGAACGAGCGGAACTCCGCCGGGGCTCCGCTTTCGGAGTTTATGGGAAACCCCGTATCCTCCCGGGCTTCCGGGGCGGGATGATCCGCGCCGTACCGGGCTGTGGTCTCTTCGCGGCCGGCCGCGGCGGAATCCGGATAGACAAAGGAAACCGGCTCTTCGGGCGCTGCCGGCATCCGCACGGCGGGGACCTGAGCAGGTACCGAAAGGCGAGGCTCCTGCCGAGCTCCGCCTTCTTCGGAAAACTGTCCGTCCTCCGTTCCTTTGCCCGCAAGAAGATGTTCCGGCCCTGCGGCGGAGGAAGTCTCTCCGCGGACGGCGCCGTTCTTCCCGATATAGGGAGGTTCGGGCTCTCCGCGAAGGTTTCTTCCGGCTCTCTCGGGCGGGAGATTCCGGTCCGGCTCCTGCCGGACAGCCTCCGGATAGACGAAATTCGCCGGCCCTGCTGCGGGAGAGGTCTGCCGGGAGCCGCGGGGTCCCTCCGGGGATCCGCTTTCGGATTTCCCATGGAGCCGCGTCTCGCGGAGGTCCGCGCCGCTTTGGGATTCGGCTTTTTCATCGGTAAAAATGCGCTCCGGGGTGCGATAATCGGCGGCCTCCGGATAAACGAGGTCCGTCGCCGGTGCATTTAGGTTTTTTCCCGTGGGGCGGCGGTCCGTTTTGGGCCCGCCGTGCCCGGTTTGATCTATATAATCATGAAATTCCTGGGTCAGAACTTCCTGTCTGTTTTCGATATACTGAAATTTTGTGCTTTCGGCAAACTGCTGCCGCGCCGCAGGGGTTTCCCGTGAGATGGGCTCTTCGGCAGGCTGCTGCCGCAGAGCCTCCCGCTCATGCTCAATCTCCCGTCTCTCTTCGCGGAGACCGGCCTCCCGACGTTCCAGATCGGAGGCGGCCTGCGTAAGTCCGGTCTCTCTGAGCACGAGGCGTTCCTGCTCCACATGGAGCTTTTCCGCCGCGATCCGTTCTCTCTCCGCGGCGGGTGCATCCTGTTTTTCGCTAAGCTGTGCGTTTTTTTCGAAAATCAATCCGGACTGGGAAAAAGCGCCCGACATATAGGGAACCGGCGGCTCCGAGGCTCTCTCCCTCGTGTTTGCCACGGCCTGCGCCGCGGTCAGCGGATATGCCGCCCCTTGGGCGGAGCGAAGTTTTTCGGAAAGCCGCTTCGTCTCTTTTTCGTCGACGGCGACGGTCTTCCCCTCCGTTTTGAGCACGGCCGGATGCCCGGTCATTGCGCCGGTGCTCGTATAGGTGCCCGCAATCTTCTCCACCGCGCCGGAGATGAGTTTTCCGACGAATTTGAGGTCGATCTGCAGCGGCAGGACCGGGTTCTCCGTCATATATTGGTTGATGTTGGTGACGTTCCGGATGTTGGTCTCGTAGATTTCCTCGGCGGGTTCCTCCGCCGCCTGTCCCTGATTCCGGAGATAGAGCATCTCCGCCTCCGTGGAGATATTGTCGGAAAAGTCCGTATAGCGCGCAATGATGCCTTGGCTGAAGGAATCCTCCGGTTTCATACCGATCACTGCGCCTCACCTCCCGACAACATCATGCGGCATCCGGCCGGAATTTTTTCAGGTAATCAGCCCGAGGGCCGCCGCCGCGATACCCACGGACTCGGCCTTTTCGTAGGCAATCTCAAAGGTTTCGATCAGGGCGTCGCTGCTGCGGGCGTCAAAATCGGAGAGCTTCCACGATTTGACGTAGCAGCCGCTCAGGGCAAAGACGTCGCGGACGTGCTTGCCGTTTTGGTCGTGGACAATGATCAGCGTGTCGCAGGTGATGCGGTTGCCCGGTTTCAGGTTTCGCTCCGTCAGCATCGTGATCGCGCCGCGGGAGCCCCTGCCCCGCTCGAAGACCATCACGCGCTCCGAGGAGACCGGCCTGCGGAGGGAATAGACCCGGTCGTTGACGCCGCCCTCCACGAGAGTATCCGTCTCCACGGAATCCTCGATGTTGGAGACTTTGGAAAAGCCGAATTTGAACGCGTCGAAATAGACCGTGAAATTGTACCCGATTTCAAGGTTTACCGTCGACTTATAGATCGCGTTTTTGATCGAATTGATGTCCATTCTTATCCCTCAAAAATATTTTTCGGGGCATTGTTGAGCTGTTTGTGAATGGCGGAGATTTCTGCGCAGAAGCGCCTGCGCGTCCTATGATCCAGCGTCATAACGGTTTCATAATCCCAGTGATTATAGTAGGAGAGGAAGCTCATCTCCCTGTAAAGCTCCTCCTCCGGGTAAACCGCTATTCCGCTGAAGTAAAATTTACTTCCTGGCGGAACTTATGTCCACACTCCGGGCAGACGAACTCCTCGACAATGGGTTCGACGGCGTTGATGCGCTGATACATGCTTTGGAGAAAGGCGAGATCGGAAGAATAGAGCTTCTCGATCACTTTGCAGTCGATGCGGGGCAGATCCCCCAGCTGCGTAATCACCCGCGCCAGAAGGATGATGGTGAGATAGCCCGGATTCTGAACCACCCTCGGGTCACGCAGCGGAATGATTTCGTCCGCCGCGGTTGCAAGGCGCATCACGCCGTGCTTATGCAGTGTGCCGTTGCTGTCAAGGTACCCTTTCGGCAGGTCGAATTCATATTCGGTGGCAAACAGTTCCTCCATGATGAGCTCCTCCTAACGGATTTTTATCCTGATGAATCGAAAGAAAATCGGTCTCCGCGGAGGGCGCCGCAAAGACGTCCTCCGCGGAAAAGCTTGGATTACTGCAGACGGTGCATCTCTTCGTAGACGATTTCGACGCTCTCAAACGCGACCTCGGAGGAGGTGGCGTTGAAATCCGGAGCGGTGTATTTGCTCGGCCACGCGTTGACGAGCTCCCAGCTCGCGATGTCGTTATGGGCGTCGTCCTGGAGATAGATCGTCACGGTGCAGGCGCGGTCCTCGTTGGTCTTGGTGCCGTCGGTGATGCCGGTAACCCACTCATAGAAGCTCATGTTCTCGGACATGCCCCATTTCAGCGTGACGTTGCCGTATTTAGTGAGGCCGGGCATCTTGCGCGGGCTGTTGATCGCTTCGGTTCCCTCTCTATACTCGATGACGTCGATGGACGCGTCGAATCCGGAAACCTCGGAGAAAGCCGCCACGTCGACTGCGTCGATCTCGAGGCGGTAGTTAAACTTTTTGTAAGGATACGTATTAGCCATGATTCAGGCCCTTCCTTTCGTAATTCTATAATACCGGGATCCTGTTGCCGTGATCCGGGTTCGGGAATCGGATTACTCCTTCATGTACTGGGTGATGCGGAAGATCACGAACTCGGCCGGACGGCTCGGGGCGACGCCGATGACGCAGATCAGGCGACCGTTGAGGATGTCGGACTGGGTCATGGTGTCGTGGCCGATATTGACGAAGAAGGCTTCATCCTCGGTAGAGCCGACCAGAGCGCCGGAACGATACATATCACGGAGGAAGGACGTGATGGTACGCTGGACCCGGAGCCACAGGACCTCATCGTTCGGCTCGAAGACCGCCCAGTTGGTCTGGGATTTGATGGTTTCTTCGAGGTAGATGAAGAGCCTGCGGACGTTGACATACTTCCAGAGGCTGTTGGAGGAGCAGGTTCTGCCGCCCCAAACACGGATACCCTGCCCCGGAAGCGCGCGAATCAGGTTGACACCGGCCGGGTTGAGCACATCCTGCTCGCCCTTGTTGTAGAGGCAGGAGAGGCCGAGGCAGTTGTTGACGACCTCGTTGGCCGGAGCTTTATGGACGCCGCGGGTCTGGTCGCTGCGGGCGTAGATGCCCATGACGGCGCCGGACGGCGGGATGTAGGACGGCTTCTTCGCGGCCATGTCGTAGATCTGGAGCCACGGCGCATACATGGCGGCGTAGTCGGAATCGACGATCTCGCGGTGCTTGAGCAGGTCGGCCGGTTTGATGGCATCGATCGGCATATCCAGCACGGCGAAGCGGGAGGCCAGGAGCGAGCAGTGGGAGACCAGAGCAAGCTGGACGGCCGGAGAGGTGATGCCCGGGATGGCCATGATGGAGACGTTGGTGATCTCCTCGAAGGCCGCAAGACCGGTGCGTTTGCCCGGAGCGTCGCCGCCGCCGATGTAGATGCCGTCGTCCTGCTTTTTGCAGTCGCCGTCAAAGCCGCCGGAGAGAGAGAAGGTCGCGGATTTTGCCTCGGCGTCGCCGGCAATCGCAAGCATCGGCGGGCAGATCTCGTCGACCGGCTGGATCTCGACATTGATCAGCGCGGATTTGCCGAGCTTGCTGCCGATATAGTCGGTGGAGGCGATGTTGAGGGAGACACCGGCGAACTGCTCGACTTCGTCGTCACAGAGGATGTCGAAATCGACGTTGCAGGCGGCGATCACCTTGGTCGGAACAAGATTGGCGTCGACGAAATCGCCCTCAAGCTCGTTTTCAAAGGTGACGGCGCTGCCCTGCACCTTCGCGATGCGGTTGTAACCGACGGTCTGGTCGCCGCTAATCAGGGCGACGACATCGCCGGCCTCGAAGAAGGAAGCGTTCTTCGCGGTGTAGATGGTGGTGGCGGCGATCGTATCGGCCTCGGCTTTCAGCAGCTGAGTCTTGCCCTTGCTGGAAGCGTAAACCTTGACTTTGATGTTGTTGCCCCATTTGCCGGGGTTCTTGGCGGTGATGACGAGGGAGCTCATCGCGGCGGAAGCGGCTTTCGCATCCTCCGGGGCAACGCGCATGATGTAGGCGCGGGCACCGCCGTTGTTGAAGAAGGACTCCACCGCATACGGCAGGAAGCGGTTGCCGCCATAGACGTTTTCGGAGAGATAGCCGCCGAATTTTCTACGGTACTCGGAAAAGCTGGTGATGAATTCCGGGGTGCCGGAGACCGCGCCCTTTTCCGCCATGCCGACAAAGCCGGCGGTGCTCGTGGAGACGCCTTCCATGCCTCTCATGCCGGATTCAAATTCTTCCACATAGACGCCAGGGGAAAGATACTCTGCCATAGTTTGTTTGGGCCTGATTTCTCAATTTCAGGCCGCTCCTCCTTTGTAATTTTTTTGCTTACTTTTGAGCTTTCATCTGCCCCGGATTGACGACCTGAATGACGCCGCCCCAGTTGCACATAAGTTTGCAGGTATTGTCGACCGCCGGCATCCCGCCTATCAATACTGTGGGGATTCCGGGCATCCACGGCGCTGCAGTTGCAGGTACACAGGGCATCGGGGTAAGCACGCCCAACGCCGCCGCCGTCGCGGAAGCCACCGTCGGGTTTGCCATGCTGGAGCACATTCCAAAGGGCAAAATATTGACCATCGGTTTGTTATCCATAATGTTCGCCGTGGGGGTTCCCGTGAGCACCTTGTTGGCGGGAAGGACCATCAGAGTCGATGGAGCGACGCCGAAACTGCATTGAAGCATCGCGCCGTTGCAAATCAGCATGCCCATGACTATTTCAGCTCCCTTCCCTCCAGAATGTTTGCCGGGTCCTTGCATACAAAGCCGGCCTCCACCGGCATAGAAAACGTACCATCCTCGCCGCTTACCGCGGTGAAGACTCTTGCCACCGGCTCCCCCTCCCGATGCGAAAACGCGAACGCCCTGTCGATCTGGTAGACGCCCTCCGCGATCTTTTTGCGGATCACAAAGGTCTCGAGGGTCTTCCCGTTTCCGATACAGAACCGAAGCCCGGCAAGATTCCTGACACTATAGCCAAGAAGCCCTATTTTTGTCACGCCGTCCTCCCCCGTTTCGATGGAACGGACGGAAAAAGACAGGGTTTCCGGAGCAGGCAAATACAAATAGGAACCGGGGGTGCGTCCCGATCCGGTGAGCCACTCGCTGCCCGGGTAATACTTGCCCGGCCGGCGCAGCAGCCTGACGGTGACATACCAGTCCTGCGCCTCCAGCTCGGATCTCCGGAACCGGAAACGCCGTGGCCGATACCCCGGGCAGCTTGCCGTCACGTCGTACTCCTCGGCGTCGACGCCGGTAAATACATAGAAGCCGTCCGGCTTCAGCATCGGGACGGTGCGCCTGCCGTTGACAAGGAAGCCGCAGCCCTGGTCGATGATGATTTTTCCGGAGAACTCATCCTCCAGCAGCAGCGCGAAGCTCAGCAGGTTTTTAATGATCACTGGGTCACCTTCTTTCTCTGGATAAAGGCGTTGTGAGAACCGGAGGCAGACGAAAAGCACTCCTGCCTCACCGATTCAGCTGCTCAATCTCGGTCTCGGCGGCGATGACACGGCTAAACGGCGTGGCCTTGCGGCTGGAGATCAGCACCGGCGAGACGCTGAAATAGAGAGCCACCTGATAGGGGGTGGAAAGCCCCTGCCAGATCTTGGTTTTATCCTCAAAACTGAGGTTGAGGAACGTGATTCCGGCATCCTCGTCCTCCGGATAGGCGGAGGCGTGCACGGCGGCCACATCCAGAAACGGCTCGTCGGAGAGCGCCTGGATGGCCCGCCCGATGATGCGCTGCTCCGCCTGCGCGCCGGAGGCAACCTGGGCGCGGCTGTTGAGAAAGAGCATGTAAAACAGCGACAGGGGCTTGGGCGGAAAGGTCTTGGTGCCGTTCGCGTTGCGGATCTGGGCGGAGGAGCGGTACTCGCTCATCTCCCGGATGTCGTAAAGGAACACGCCGAGCTGGTAATCGCCGTTTTTGTCGGTCGGCGCGGCGATCTGAATCGCCTCCGGAGACTGCATGGCCTCCGGGCAGAGCGCCTCCCGCAGCTTTTTGAGCACGGCTTCGCTCATATCGGCAATGATCGGAAAGTCAGCCATATCCCGTTCCCCTTTCTACCGGATGATAAAATACATCAGCGTTTCCGTGTCGCCGAACTGGTAGCATTTGAGATAGGTCAGCTCGTCGGCCACATATTCCTTCCGGACGATCAGGCCGGCGTAGTTGATGCTCGATACCTCGACCCTGAGGCGCATCTGCCGATCCGCCTCGTAGGTGATGTTGGAGAAGGAGGTCGGCTTCGCGGCACGGATCATCTCAATGGCGACGCAGTCGGAGAGCGAGGGCGCCTCGGAGTTGTCATATTCCTTCGCTTCCTCCGGAACGGAAGGCTCCGCCCCGTTAAACGCGATCACCGAGCTCACCTGCACGAGCGTCTTGTCGAGCTCCTCCTCGGACTGCCAGACGCCGCTGTCCACTTCGTAATAGAGCACATAAGTCTTTTCGACAAAATCCGGCAGAGAGTTTTCGGAGGCCGCCTCCTGGGAAGAACCGGATTCCACCGTCTGGCCGGAGGATTCCCCGATTACAATCGTATCGGTCGCGGAGGCAGCCCAGCCGGGATCCGCAAGTCCGAGGCCAAAAACCGGCTCTCCTTCGGAAGAATACCCGAGCTGCCGGTACATGGCGCCGAGGTCGAAGGCGCCCGTGCTCACCGCGCCGATCTCGACGGGCTCGCCGATCGGTTCCTGTCCCGCGTAGCTCTCGGAGGCCTCGTCCGGCAGGAAGAAATAGCCCGAGGAACCCCCGGTTTCCCCCGCGGTATGGTCCTGCTCATACATTTTTACGGAGCAGTTGAGCGCGAGGGCGGTCTGCGCCTCCGCATAGACATAGACGCATTCGTTCCCGCAGTAGTAGATGACCGGCGTCTCGGCAAACATGGTTTCGATATCCGCAAGCGTCGCGCCTACCAGAGAGGCATAGTTGATATAGCCCTGATACATCGTACCCGTGTAGACGAGTTTTCCGGAGGTGCTGTAAAGGCTGCCGGTGCCCTGCGGAAGTCCGCGGAAGAACTCGCCCTGATATTTGACGAGACCGCCCGCGGAATAGCTCGTGCCCGAGCCGTGGTAAAGCCCGGCGAGAAAACCGCCGTCGTAAATCATGGCGCCTTCGCCGTCATATTCCTGGCCGGCGCCGCTGTAAAGGCCGTCCGCAAAGGTGCCGGAATAGACGAGGCCGCCGTCTTCGTTGTAGAACTTTCCCTCGCCGTTGTAGAGATTCACGGAGAATTCCCCACTGTATTTGATTTTGCCGGAGGGATAATACTCGGTTCCGGCGCCGCTGTATTCGTCGTTGAGGAAGGTGCCGTTATAAACGAGCCTGCCCTTGCGGTCATAGAGGATGCCGTTTCCGGTGGCGGTGCCGTTTGCGATGTCGCCGGTGTAGCAGATCCGGCCGTCCGCCGCGCGGATATTGGCCGTACCGGTGAAGCTCTGCAGATCCATATCGTCGTAGTCGTAGGTGACGTCGGTAACCACGGCTTCCGCCGCCTCGGTCCGCTCGACCGCCGGCAGATAATTCCGGCAGACGATGAAGACGACCGCGCAGAGGCAGAGAATCAGCAGCAGAAAGAGCTTTTTATAGACATAGATCCTGCCGAATTTATAGTAATCCTTCCACGAATCCGGCCGCAGGACGATCAGGGATTTGATCTTCTTCGTCAGCGGGGCAATCAGCTTCGCCGTGATCACGTTGACGTTGAACATGCGCTGGATCTTGACCCACAGCGCCTGGAACGGGGCGGTCATGGCGGTAGTCAGACGCTTGAATGCCGATGCCAGAAGCTTAAACACGGGCGGCACCTCCTTTCCTCAGAAGATCGTTACTCCGCAAGTTTCTTTTCGCAGTTGAAGATGTAATGCCGCGTGACGTTGTCGTACTGGTTTTCGCGCAGCACGACTGCAAAGAGGTTCTTCGCGTCGTAATAGCGGCCCTTGTGGTAGAGCTCAACGGCCTTGTCGAAGGTATCCTTCGTCTCGTTGATGCGGCGGGTGACCTCCGGCGAGCAGCAGTCGTAGAAATCATAGAGGCCGAAGCGCTGGGCGAAGATCTCGGCCGGATAGCCGATGAAGCGGTTGTAGTAGTGGGCGGCATCGATGCCGTCGTAGGCGGCGGAGGTCACGATCAGCCGCGAGGAGAGCTCGCGGAAGACATCCTCGTGCGCCGTGATAAAATCGAGTTCCTCGGAGACGGTGGTCGGCACCAGCCGCTTCTCGTCGCCGCAGATGCCGTAATAGACGTCGGCACGGTGCAGCACGAACAGCACGTCGAGCCGGTTCTGCACGAGATTTTTCGCGTTGCTGGCGTCGATCCGGGCGAGCGCCGAAAGCGCGGTGACGACCGCATTCTCCGGACCGGCCGGGCAGATGATGCGCAGGCGGCGCAGATTTGCGTTGTCCGTCATCAATACGCCGCCGTTCTCGTCGCAGGTCTCGTTGACAATGTTGAAGAAGCGGTTCGTCAGCTCCTGCGTCTGGGCGGAGGTATAGGCGCCGCCTTCGAGACTCAGGCTGACGGTCAGGACGTCGAATTTCTGCTCGACGCTGTTGCCGAGCTCGACGTCGGAGAGATTGTCCTTCCCGAGCAGGTTGAAGATCCGCTGCGGGATGAATTTATAGTAAGTATCGCTTAATTTCTGAAGGTTGAAGAGCTGCGCGTCGATGTCGTTCGCCATCATGTTGAAGACGCGGATGATGTCGGAAAGCTCGTCTGCGGAGCTCGTCTGCAAACGGAAGGCGCGGTTGCCCTTTGCGAATTCCTCGAGGCCCTCTTTCACTTTATTGAGCGGGCTCAGGAGGCGGATGAAGCTGATCGTCAGAATGACGCTGACGGCCAGCGTAAAGATTACGGAGCCGATGATGAAGGTGCGGAGAAACGCGTTGGTGTAACTCTCCGCATTCGCGGCCTGGATGCCGGTTTCAAAGAGGAAGACCGTGTCGCCCGCCGTGCCGCCGATCGGCGTGACGCAGGCGATGCGGACGCCGTTTTCGTCGCTGAGCTTGGCCATCTGAGCGACGCCGGTGTAGGCCGCCTCGTGGTAAAGGTTGATCGCATCAATGTTGAGGCCGATCTCAAACGGATAGTAGCAGGGCAGGTCGTGGTCGACGCCGGTGTACAGTTTGCCGTCCTCGTAATAGGCGGAGCGGGCGTAGATGTCGCGGGTGTCGATCTGCTGAAGCAGATACTGATAGGCCTCTCCCGAGTAATCAAACGGATATTCAATCTCCTCAAAGCTCTCCGTACCGAAGAGCGCGGTCAGGAGGTTGCCCTCGTCCTCGACCTTCTTTTCCAGCGTGCCGTAGATGGATTCCCGGTAGTTGTAATAGGAGACGCTCCCGAAAACCAGCAGCGCGGCAAGCATCAGCGGCAGCGTGGCAAACAGGAGCTTGACCAGCAGCGCCCGGTTGTTGAAGACGGTGCCGATCAGCGTGCGTATGAGGCCAATCGCGAGAAACGCGGCGAGGCAGATGCCGGCGGCCGTCCAGACGAAGGTGAAAATGTAGGAAATGAGGGTCGGCCGGACTTCCGAAATCACGGAGATGCGGCCGCCTTCCGCAAAAATCAGGTCAAATTTGTCGCCGTCGACGCTTGGCACCGCGGCGAAGAAATCGTTTTCGTCCCGCATGGAAACGGCGACGATATCGCCCGTCGAATATTGGCTCACGCCGGAAAGGACCTCTTTTCCGGTGCGGAGAGTGTCGGTGGCGCCGTCGGCGAGCGCGAGTGTCATCATGTCACCGCTCACGGCTTCACCGAAATACACGTTGTCGCTGTCGAGCGGGGCCAGATAGAGCGGATAGATCAGCGTCTCGAGGTCGCGGTTCGGATAAACTTCGCGGGCATCGGCATTTTCGGCCGCATAAAAGATCTTGCCGGATTTTGTGAGATAGGCGGCGGAGGCGCCGGCCGGCACGGCGGAATAGATGCCCTCGTCCCGGTCGATGGCGTACGTCCAGCTGTTTTTGATGGAGACGGATTTTTTGGTGAGGATATCCTCCAGATCGAAGGAGATGCGCTGGAGGGTGCCGCCGTCCCTGGTGACGCCCATCAGCGTCAGCGTGCTCGAAAGATGGAGCCAGCGGTAATTCGTCGCGCTGTCATCCAAAACCACGCTCTGCACGCGCTTCCAGAACCACTTCGACATATCGTAGATGTCGAGCTGCTGGTATTTTTCGTCTCCGGTCATCCGGTCGCTCATCTTTTTAAGTACATAGACGTTGCCGTCCGCATCCGCGGCGGTGTCGAGGACGGAAACCATGTATCCGCCCTCCTCGCGGGAGAAGCGGACCGTATGCTGCCGGATGCCCTCCTCGTCGACCGTGCTCATAACCACGCGGTTATCATCATACTCCGTGAGCACGGAGATGCCGTTCCCCGCGTAGGCGAGATCGGCGATATCGGTGACATCGTGGGAGACAAAGACAAAATTGAGCAGCACCGCGGCGATCAGAGCAAACGTACCTGCGAGCACCAGCATGATTTTTGTTGCATGACTCATTTTCTTTTCCTCCCGCGGTCAAATCTCTTCGTCCCCGAAAAACACGCTGCCGATCGTCTCCAGCCCGGCGTAGGACGTGTTATCCAGTTTCGTTTTGTTTGCATCCCAGCGTATGTAGATCTGGTAGAACAGATAGAACAGGGTGATGGCCGCAATGCCGACGACAAAAATCGTGGTGGAGTGCTCCCTGCACCAGAAGTAGAGATCCTTAAGCCGCTCGGCGAATTTCCGCCAGCCGGTCAGAAGCTCCTTTGGCTCGTCCGGCAGGTTTCTGACAAAGGCCAGCATCGAAGCGAAGCTGCGGAAATCCCGGTTCTCCGTCTTTTTATAGAAGACCTGAAGCTCGCTCGGATAGGCGTTTACGTCCTCGCCGAATTTCGGCTTGAATTTCCGCGCCAGCATGGCGAAGATCTTCTCGCCGAGCGCGTGATAGAAGCGGGCGTCGTCGGCCTCGGGGTCCCATTCCCCGAAATCGAGAAAATAGTTGAAATAGACGGAGCGATCGCGCTCGACGTTGACGTTCCGGTCATGGAGCAGCAGGATGCCGACCGAAGCCGAGACCTGCGTCTCCGCGCAGACGACCAGTAAATTCTCGGCCATCTGCTTTTCGTGGGCAAAATTTTTAGAATAGAGGTCCTCATGGGTGGAGAGGCGGTTCTCGTTCCGGTAGAGGAAGACCAGACAGTAGGCGTCTTTCCTGCTGAAGGCCCCGATGAAATCGCTGTTGCTCGCAAAAAGCCCCTCCGCGCCGATCTTCCCGGCGATCTTCTTTCGTACCGAAGGGGAATAGACCGAGACCAGCGTGTAGAGGACGTCGGTCGGGCGATTCATGTCCTGGCAGACCGTGATCTCGTTCACGTCGTTTTTTAAAACGGAGCGGATCGGTTCCAGCTTCATGTTCAGCGCTTCAATCAAACTCATTCCCACCTATCTGAGAGGATTTTCGGGGAGCCGGCCTCTTTTTCCGACGCGGTCAGACCTTGATCTTGGAGACATCCATCTCCGGGATCTCGCGCTTTTTCTGGGAGACGATCGCGAACGCGTGCGTGTAGATGCTCGGGTCGCTCAGCGCCTCGACGCGGATCTCGTAGACGCCCTCCCTGCTCGGTGCAGTGTAGACGCCGTTGTTGTCGATGCTGCCGCCCTCGGCATCCAGCACCTTGTAGCTGCAGGCCTCCGTCGGCATATTGATGAAGACCGGAGAAATGTGTGCCGTGGCCTTCGGCGGCAGGACGAACGTATCCGGATGGATCATGATCATCTTCTCGCCCTCGTGCTTCGGCTTGATCTTCTGGTTCACTTCGGTTAGTTTGAAGGCGTACCAGCGGATGCGCAGGCTGATGAGGTCGGAGGCCTCGTTTGGGCGAATGCCGACGACGAAGGTCCCGCGTTCCGGCAGCACCTTGACCGCAGCGTCGATGTTGTAAAGCCTATCCTCGTCGATAGCGTCGCCGGCAAAGATCCCGGCGTCGCCAAGGATGATCTCGCTGGAAGTTTCCTTCTCGCCGGTGCGGATGAATTCGAGGCCGATATCCACATAGACCGGGCCTTTTCCGAGGCCGTGCATGATCTCCTCTGAGAAGATCGGTTCGTGCGGCGTGTAGCCGAGGCCCAGCGGGAAATCGAAAACTCCGCAGGAGGTCAGCTTCGCGGCGTCCGGCTGGTCGGCCGAGGGCGCGAACCGGACCTGCTCCGTGCCGGCGGCATAGGAAGCAGGGGCGGCCGGAACTTCCCCGCCCGCCTTCGGGAAGTAGGACGAAAGGCGGGAGAGATCCATCAGCTGCTGGGCGTTGTAATAGTACTGGCCGAACGGCGCCGGGGAGATGCGGTCGATGATGATCTGGTTATTCTGCCGGATCAGGTCGATCTTTGCGATCCAGAGGCGCTCGTCGTAGCTCTCGCCGAGAGCCTTGTCCATGGCCTTACTGTAATAATTGCGGATATAATACGGCGCAAGCTCGCTCGAAACCGGCTTGATCTGCGCCTCCGTCTTCTGTTTGAGCGTGAAGGACTCCTGATTTTTTTGGATGGCGAAACCGGACATGGTGAGCGTGATGCTGCCGCTGCTGCCCCAGATATAGGCGTCCGGGATCAGCTTTGTCTCAAAGAACCTGCTCTCGCCGCAGGAGAGGCGCAGGTTGTTGGCGACCACCTCGGCGGAAGCCTTTCCGTCCGCGGCCTTGAAACCCGGCGTCTCAAGATGATAGGTAAAGGAGTAATCTCCGCTACCGTTCGCAAGGCGCCGGATCTCCGTGCGGATCACGGCGTCGCAGCCCTGCGGGATGATCTTCGGCGTATACTGGGCGATCTCCACCTCGCTGTCGGCAAAGATCACCTGCCGGACGACGAAATCGTCAAGCGGAGACGGAATCTTCGCGACGACCTCCTCATCCAGAAGGACGAGCTTATAGGCCTCCCGGATCTTGTTGTGCTGGACGCCGGAGCCCTCCTCGCTCATCACGGAGTAGACCTCGTCCACCGGCTGCTCGTCGTAGACGATGCCGAGGCAGGCGGAGGAAGTGGCAAGCTGGCTATAGCCTTCGATCGTGGAAAGCTTAATGACCTGCGTCTGGCCGACGACGATCTCGCGGCCGGATGCGTCGAACGCACAGCCCGCCTGAAGAATGATGGAGACGTCGTCCGCCATGATCACGCCAAGGCCCGCAGCGATGCCGTTGGAACCCGTCACACGGTTGACAAACCTGCGCTTGTCGTTGTAATAGCGCTGTTCCGACTCAAAATCCTTCGCCGTCAACAGCTTGCCGAAATAGTACCGGTTGCGTTCAAAAGGAAAATATTTACGGTTTTGCATCGGTCATCCTGCTTTCTTTATGGAATTCGGTCCTTGATCCCTTTTTATCAACAGGCCTTTCGGCCGTCAGGCACGTTCCCGCCGGTTTATTCCGTCGGATCGCCGGGTTTCGGCTTTTTCTTTCTCGCCTGCAGGCAGAGGATCGTCCCTCCGCCCGCCGCGATGCCCGCCGCGACGACGCTGAGCGCAATCAGAGTGGTTTTGTTCTGCCGGCCCTCCGCCTCTTCATCCGGAACCGTCACGGCAAAGCGGCCGAGGCTATCCGTCTCCACATAGGCGATGCCGCCGGAACGTCTGGTTGAAAACGCCTCCACCGTGCCGTTGCCCTTGACGAGCGCCAGCTCGACGATGGAATTCTGATACTCGGCGTCGATCGCGAGGCCGAACTCGAAAGTGCCATCCGGCTCGATCTCGTCGCCGTCCTTCATCAGGCGAACCTCGTAGACTTTGACGACCTTGTAGCCGTTGATGTTGGTCACGCCGACCTCCTCGGCCGGGGTGATCGTGGACTCGGTGATGACCAGACTGGCGCCGGAATCGAGGATGCCCTTTTCGGAATCGACGAGCGCGCCGTATTCGGTGTTGGTGAGCACCACGTCGGAGTGGGTCGGGCCGTTTTCGCTGTCGCCGTACGTCCTTCTGCTGGCGAGCCTGCCGGTGGAGGAACCGATCTCGGCGGAGGCCATATCCCCGGCCGGAGTCTCGTCGACCGGCACCCTCACCGTATAGGTCGCGCTGTTGACCGCGCTGTTGTGGAGGTTATCCCTGACGGCAATCGCCTTGATCGTGGCCGGGCGCGTCACCGTGATCGGGCCGGAATAGAGCGTCATGGAATCAAGATTGTCGGCACTCGGCGTGACGCCGGAGGTGGAATAATAGATCGACGCGCCTTCCGTCGCGGTGGTGATTTCAACCGCGGTGCCCTGCTCCACTTCGCTGCTCGTGATGCTGAATTCCGGGGCGGAGACCGTTCCCGCCTTCGTGTAGACGAATTGGGCGATGTCGCTGTTGGTCTTGCCCTTGACCACGCAGACGGCCTTGATGACCACGGAATCCGTCAGCGAAATCGGATCCTTATAAAGATTGCTGGAGGTCGTCGGGTCGGAGCCGTCGGTGGTGTAGTAGATCGCGCCCTCCGTCACGGAGAGCTCGATGGACGCGCCGCTCATGAAGTACGAACCGGACGCGACGCTGGAACTCGGGGCCGCAGCCTTTTCCATAATGGTATAAGTATAGGTGGCGATGGTGCCGGGGTTGCCGTCGTCGTCGAAGATGCAGATCTTGAGCACAACGGATTCTCCCGGGTCCCCGTAAATCTTCACGGAGGTGCCGTCGTCGCTGTCCTCGGTCGGATTTTCCCCATCCGTCGTGTAATAGATGGTGCCGCCGACGCTCGAGGTCATCGTCACGGTCGTGCCGCTTGTGATCACCGAGCCGTTGGCCGGGCTGACCGTCAGATACTGCTCGTTGGAGGCGATCGTGTAGCTGTAGTAGGAGACGTCGCTTGGCGTGGTTCCCTTGAGCATCGCATAGGCGGCGACGACGACCGTGTCCCCCGCCTTGCCGTTGATGAGCACGCTGCTGCCGTAAAGCGCCTCTCCGTTGGCCACTGCGGCGATCGGATCGGATCCATCCAGCGTATAGGCATAGGTGATATTCGCAATCTGCGCGCTCGTAAACGCCTTGCTGATCGAGGTGGACGTCCCGGTATCGAGGTCGGTGACGGATTTCGTCGAGAGCGTAACCTTCGACCCGTTCCCGACGAGACTGCCCGTGGCGATCGACGCCGTCGGCGCGGAAAGCTGCGGCAGGGCGCTGTAGGTCAGCGACGTTGTCGCGCTGACCATGCGGTTTTTGACCGCGTACGCCTTGATCTTCGTGGTCTGGCTGATCGTGATGGTCTGGCCGGCGCTGAAGGTCATGCTCTCGTTTTGGACCGGCTCCTTTGGCTCGGTGCCGTCCGTTGTGATCTCATAATAGATGACCGCGCCGCTCGTGATCGTGTTGAGCGTGATCTTTGTACCCTTTTCAACGCTTGAACCGCTCGGGATCGAGCCGTAGACCGCGTTCACTTCCGCCGGGAGCTGGTAGAGGAATCTCGCGTAGTCGCTGGTGGAGTACTCCCGTTTTCCGCTGCTGTCGGCCTCCATTGCGGCGACCGCAAGGATGGTGTAGGTGGTCTTGAGCTTCGTCTTCATGGCGATGCCGGTCGAAGGATCATAGAGCAGCGTGATGTGCGGGTTGGCCGTGTCGTAGGCATCCAGCGCGGCCGTCGCGTTGGCGTAATCCAGATAGATCGCGCTGTCCGTCGCCGGGGCCGCGTTGTTTTCCGCGATATAGGCGTCATACGCGGCCTTCGCAGCGGTGTAGGCCGCGAGGAACGGCGCGCGCGCGTCGCAGAGATCCGGATCCGGGATCGAGCCGTCCTCGGTATAGTAGATCCGGGCGCCCGGCGTCTCGGTGAAGAGCGAGATGGTCTGGCCGGGCTCCACAATGCTGATCTCCCCGTTCGTTTCGATCGCGGGGGCCACCGCCGTGACGGGCGAAGCCTGCTTGAGCTTGTAATCGAAGCGGTAGTCGGTGCTGTCCGCATAGAGGCTGTGCGTCACCACGGCGTAGATCGTGAAGATCTCGCTGCCGGAATCCGGATCCATCGGCACGCCGGTATTCGGATTATAGATCAGCGTCGCGAGCGTATCGGTGCCGGTGACGGGATCGTAGGAATATTTCGTCAGGATGTCGTCCGGGGTGCCGTTCGCCGTATATTCCGCGATGGCGGCGTCGAGGGCGACGCGTTCCGGATAATTCGGCAGCGTGCCGTTCGTCGTATAGTAGATGGTCGAACCGGTGACGCCCGCGGTCAGAATGATCTTATCTCCGCGCTTGAGCGTCGTTGGTTCCGTCGTGGAGGTGGCCGGCGTCGCGGTGATCGGGCCGAGCTGCAGAAGCTCATAGTCGAAGCGGTAGATTTCGCTGTCCTCGTAGAGCCCGTTGTTATGTACCGCAATGGCGTGGATCGTGAAGGTGGTGCTGCCGGACTCCGGATTCATCCGGACGCCGGTGCTGGAGCTGTAGATCACCGTCGCGAGCGTATCCGTGCCGTCGCCGCTATAGCCGACCGCGTTCTGATTGTAGCCATTGTAATATTTGCTCAGCAGGGAAATCTCATTCGGGAGCAGGAATGCCGAGTCGTAGCCGTAATCCTCAAATTTGGCGATGGCGTCGTCGAGGGCGATCCTGGTATCCGGGCTCGGCATCGAGCTGTCGAGCGTATAGTAAATCGTCGTGTTGGTGACGCTGGTGCTCAGGTTGATCCGGCTGTCGCGCTTGATCGTGGTCGGCTCCGCGGTCGAGGTTTCCGGTGTCGCGGTGATTTCGCCGATCTTCGTCAGAGCGTTGATTTTGAACAGGAAGTTTGCGACCGGACCCGGCCCGTAACTGCCGTATTCGCCGTCGCCGTCCGCATCTTCCGCGTTGACGATCACCGCGCTCACATACAGCGACATCTGGCTGTTTTTGGTAACGACCAGCGCCCCCGTATAAAGGCGGGTATCGGGTTCTTCCTCGTAGACCCTGCCGTAATAATCCCGAGCGTCGCTGCTGTCAACTTGATAGCCGCTTTCGCTCGCCTTGTTCTGCGCGATCCAGTCTGCGAACGCATTCTCCCAGTCGATGCGCTCCTGCGGATCCGGCGTGACGAGCGTGGTGCCCATCGTGTAATAGATGTTTGCGTTGATGTTGTCTCCGGAGAGCAGGCGGATATAGTCGCCGACCGAGACCATCGTGTAGTTGCCGTCCTTATCCGGCGTGGCCGGGTCGGAGGTCGGGGCGGTGGCCTTCGGGCGCACGGTGAACTGGAAGTGCGCCGCCGTTCCGTCGGAGACCTTGCTGTCGCCCGCAATGTCGTTGACCAGCACGTAGTAGTTTTCGACCGTGCCCGCCGTGGTGCTCATCGTAAACACATCCGCGCCGAGCACGTTGCTCTCGTATCCGTTGGATTGGATCTTCGGCTGGTAACTGGTGTAGGAATTGTAGATCGTGACATTCTCGGTGTTATAGGAGAGCGTCGGGACCAGATAGGAACCGCTGTCGAGCGTGAGCAGGTCGTCGTTCCCATCCCCGTCCTTCGCCGGATCCATCCCCTCCGGGATGTCGTCGTCGTCGATCTTGAAGGCAACCTTCATGCCCTCCATCACGGTGATCTGGATGCCCTCGGTGGCAGGATCCTCGTCGGCGAGCTCCCTGCCCGGAATCGCGTTTCCGTCCTCGTCAAAGTTGACCACACAGGCGACCGGGTCGGAATAGTAGGCTTCGAACTGGAGGGTCGCCGAGGCGACGGCCGGAGCCGTATAGATCGCCCCGTAGGTCGGAATGAAGATGGCCCGCACGTACATCACGCCGGACTGGGCGTCGATGTCGAGAGGGATCGTATCTCCCTTATTATATTCCTTAATATAAGTACCGGCCGTGCTGCCCGCATCCAGCGAGGTCGTCGTATAGTTCTTTGTGGTGTAGAGGATCTTTCCGGCCGGCCCGGAATAGCCCTCCTCAAGGCTCGGGTGGCTCAGCGTGACGGAGGTGGCACCGCTGTCTCTGGAATAATAGGCTCCGCTGTTATAGGCCGCGCCGTTGACCAGAATGGTGACCGGGTCGATGCTCTGGCGGGTGCTGAACGCCGCGGTACTGGCGAAGCTGACCGCCGCCGTCGACGAGCTTGCGGTCTTGGCCATCGCGTTGACGTACATCGTCTTGACCTGGCTGCCGCCCACGGTCTCCGGGAACAGGAAACTGCCGGTATATTTATAGACCACGCCGGCTTCAAGCGTTGTTCCGGAGGTGTAATCCGCCCCGAGCGTGCCGTTGAGGGTACCGTCCGCGTTGAGCGGCGTGATCGGCTGCGCCATGGAGCCGCCGACCGTGTAATAGGACACGGAGAAATAGACGGTCGAGACGCTGCCCGAAATGTTCGGGCAGGTGATCGAGATATTTTTGTAGCCGCTGTCGATGGAGATCTTCGGCTGCGGGGTTCTGGTGCCGACGTTGAGGCTGGCCTCGACGGAATTATCCGCCTCGTACCAGGTGGTCACAACGATATCGTAGCCGGCGGCGAGCGTATCGAGGCTTGTGCCGTTGGAGGCGAGCTTCTCCGCCTTTCTCATCTCGTTGAAATTGAAGGAGAACGAATGGCTGCCGAAGGAGGAACCCGTCCAGATGCCGCCGTCGGAGCCGCCGACCGTCCCCTCCGGGGAGAAGCGTACCCAGAAGTCCTCGCTGTTTGCGGTTGTCGTCCACGCCGTCACGTCGGAGTTGACCGAGGCGGAATCGCATTTCGAGGCGTCGCAGGTGTTGCTGCCGAGTTTAATGCAGACGACTTCGCTCGAATCCATCGAGCGCCCGGCGGAATCCGCCTCGGACTGCGCCCAGATGAACAGGTAGGAATCTCCATAGCTCTCGGACCACGGGTACGACACGCCGGCCACAGTATAGGTGCCTCCGCTGACGGTGACGCCGTTGGTATCCTTGGAGTTGTAGGTCGGCAGCGTGGCGATCAGGGCGTCCAGTTCGTCGGCGCTCTTATCCCCGAGCGTACCCTGAATCCCGGTGCCCGTGAGCACGGGGAAATTCTGGGATTCCGCATCGGCGCTGGTGTTATGATAAAGGATGTATCGGATCAGGCGCTGCTCGGAGTTGGAGGAATAATTCGGGAAGCCGACCTTTGCGATGTAGCTCGCCGTATTGTCCTCGCCGATGAACCAGGTCTTGTTGGCGGCGATCTGCGTTTGGATGGAATCGCCGGCCGCGAGGAAGCGGTAGCCGGAAAGGATATCTCCGCCCTGCGCAAGGGCAAGGTATCCGGCCTCAGGCTCTTCCGCCGCCACCGTCCATGTGTAGCTGTTGGAGACCTGAACCACAAACTGGAACGTGACCGTGTTGCCGGAATAGGCGTCCGTCGCCTTCACCTGGAACGTGCCGTCATATTCGGAGGGGCCCGTGATCGTGTTGTCGTTCAGGATGCTTCTTTTGAGCGTGACCTTATAGATATTTTCGTCAGTGGCATCCTGCCCTTCGGATTCGATATAATCCGAGATGGTGCCGTTGGTTCCGCTGACGACCGAGACGCCCTCCCAGCTCCAGTCCGCGGCGGCGGCGCTGGAAGTAACCTTGAAGCTGAGCTCCCTGCCCGTGGTCGGGGTGACGGCAGTGGAATAGGCGCTGAAGTTGCTCTGGCCGTTGTATTTGACATACTGGCTCAAGACCGGAATAACCGCATAGCTCAGGGTAACCGATTTGTTTGCCGAGGCGGTTGCCCCGGTATAATAGGTCGCCGTACAGGTCAGCGTGACCGAGCCGGAATAAGCATTATAAGGAATCAGGTATTTTGCCGTCTGCGAGGAGGCGGTGCTGCCGTCCAGCGTCACACCCGTGCTGCCCGCGCTGATCGTCCATGCGTAGGATTTGACCGGAGCGAGGCCGGTGACCGACCCGGTCAGCGTACCGCTGCCGCTGCCGCTCGTTGTGCTGTTCGGGATCGTCGCGCCGGTGGAACCGGAGATGCCGACGCTCTTTTCCGAAGTTTTAAACGTATAGGACGCCGCATAATCCGTCAGGGCCGTGGTGTTGTTGTACGGCGTGACCGTAAGCGTCACCGCGGCGCTTGGGTTGGTGCCGACGGTGACGGTTGTGGAGGAGCCGGTATCGCTGCCGAGCGTGCAGCCGCTTCCGGAAGAAAGGCTCCATTTCCAGGAGGTCATGTGCTGAGACTCGATGTTGGAAGTCACACCGAACGTGAGCGCGTCACCCGGGAGTGCA
>Ga0208826_1001156_pt1 | contig 23315 bp, 11 predicted proteins | sample AD_UKC115_MetaG_FD_184451 | JGI IMG/M metagenome (GOLD analysis project Ga0208826, IMG submission 184451) | Active sludge microbial communities of municipal wastewater-treating anaerobic digesters from Hong Kong - AD_UKC115_MetaG (SPAdes)... | ecosystem: Engineered > Bioreactor > Anaerobic >...
GCGCGCCGACACTTGGCCTCCGTGCCGTACTGCGCCAGGAATTGCGCCATCGACAAGCCTGCCTGAAACTGCACCGCGTTCATCGCCATGACCCACCTCCGCGTCGGATGTGGCCACAGCTTTCGCCACCGCCATCTCAGATCACGCGACGGGCGGCTGAGGTTCGACGCTAATCAGGTCACACCTTGGAATCAAACCGCTGCCGCTCATGACGGAAGATGAGCGTGCCGCCTTCGAAAGAGATGACGAGGGATTCGATGTCTGGCCCGAAGTCGGGAGTCGGGCCATGCAGAGGGTGCTCGTGATGGGCGCCGATGCTTTCGTCGAGGGATGGCTGGCCGTGCAAGAGGGAAACTATCGCTTTCGCGCCAGCCAAACCAACGGACTGACCGTGAAGATCGTGCTTCGGGAATATCTCGGCTGCGAAATCGTCTGGGACTGACTCGGCAGGCAGCATTCGTCGTCGCAGATGGAATACGAAGTGACGGGTCAGACGGGTGAGACCGTCTTCGTGTCGACCAACGCCTGCAAATGGTCGTGCAGCAATTTCGGGATTTGCCCTCCCGTGAGGAGCACACCGGCTTCCATATTCTGCTCCATCGCATGGCCGGTCAGGTTTGCGCTGGTGATGAAGCACACATCGCCGTCGGCGACCGCGACCTTGGCGTGAACCCGCCCATCCGCAAACGGGGTCGTCCTTTCGCGCCAAGCGTAGAGCTTCGCGGCGGGAACCAGCGTCCGCATCTTGCCGATCACGTCGAACGAGATGCTGCCGCCGTGATCCTGTGACGATTCGAGCAGCATCGAGATGCTCACGCCGCGCTCGCTCGCGTCGTTCAAGGCCTTCACGATGGTCGAGACGTCGTAGGCCACGAAGCTGGTGACGAACAGGATCTGCTTGGCCGCACCGATGACTTGCAGCAACGCCTGCTCGGTTCGCCGCGCGGAAACGAAAGGCGTCGTCGGCCCCGTCCACACGAGTTCGGTGGACTGGTGCTTCGACACGTTCTCGAACGCATGGCTGGCGGCGAGCAGCATCGAGGCTAGCTCGCCGGAACCGACCGACGTGGCCCGCCAAGCATCGACGAGCCGTTCGACGACGGCTTTGGCCGTGGCAGTGCCGACGACGTCTGACAGGGCGATGTTGGCCTTCGCGCCCTTGATCTTCCGAATCGCGCCCGCCAGTGCCCGCACCTTTTCCGGCGAAACGAGACAGACCACGGCTGTGACGGTTTCCAGCAGCCTTTCCATGTCACAGACCCGCGAAGAACGCGGCATGCCCGCGGTCGAGGGTCTGCACCAGCAACGATCTGTCGAGGTAACGGTTGCCCCGTTCGCACGAAGTCTCGGCGACCAGGCTGCACGCATGGCAGGCCGCCGCGTGCAATGATCGATCTTTGCCCGGATCGTGCTCCGAGCACAGCGGATCGGACGAGCAGATCTTCGATCGGTTCAGCGCCTGCCGGAGCAGCCGTCCGAGGTTTTCCGGTTTGCCGAGATCGACGAGGCCGCCCAGCGTCCCATCGGAATCGGCGGCCGCCGTGTAGATGAGGATGCCCGCTTGCGGATTCGCGCTCGACACGTCGGCGTAGATGCGTTCGCGGATGCTCGCCGCGTTGTAGCCGCATTCCAGCGCCAGTTCGCGGATCAGCAGGTGCGAGAGCGTGTGGAGCATGGCGTAGCGGATGCCGGGGTAGCCCTCGTTCGGGTCGAGGTGGCGCGAATTGCGCCATCCACCGTGACCAGCCCTGAGCATCCCATCCACGCGCTTGACGCCAGCCTGCGCCTCCCACGTCCGCAGCGCCGCTTCGTCGAACTGGATGAAGATGCCCTCGCCGTGAACCTGATTCGCTGGAACCCAATCCGGCTTGCGACGCGCGAGGCCCGCCATCTGCGGACGCTCGTTCGGATCGCTCGATTCCTCGGGCGCTTCCACGCGGGTGAAGCCCAACAATGCATTGACCTCGCGCAGCCGCTCCAGCAGCAGCACTCTGCCAATCCGGTTCTCGAAGCCCGGTGGCGTGGCGACCTTCTTGCTCATGAAGTGCGGGTAGTCGGCAGGCGGATTGGCCGCCGTCAGCACTTCCCACTCCGGCCCCTTGATGTCGGCTTCGCCAACCGTCTCCTGGCCGCCACCGTTGCGATGGGCTTCGATGGCCGCCCAGATGTCCGATGCCGGGTACTTGTCGATGCCCGGCAAGGCTCCGGTCTTCTTCAACGTCTTCACCGTCACGGCGACGGCGGCCTCCGAATCCAGGTCGTCGAAGAACTCCCAACCATCCTGAACCAGTTGGCCGAGCGGGTCTTTCGCCTGTGGGATGGCGAGCGCCGACAGGGTGATCGGGAACCAACTGTTCGTCGAACCCAGCAGGACGGCCCGCGCCTCTTCGTCACACTCCTCGTCGAAATGATCGAGGTGTGGATGCCTGCCCCGGCAACTCGGAAGGTTTTCCTTCCCGGCCTTGCCGAAGGCGTGCGCCATGCTGCGCGACGCGCCGCAGGCATCGCACTTCACCCACAGATTCTCGGTCTGCAACGAAGCGCCGCTCTCGAAGAAGCGCAGCGTTCCCTTGCACGAGCTGTTGCCGCCGTGGACGAAGTAGTGCCACGGGAAGTCGTCGAGGTGGCCGTCGCGGCAGGCCAAGAGGAAACGCGCCGGAACTGCGTCGGCGTCCTTTGCGGGCTGGTCGCCCTTGGAGCCACGGCATCCCTTGTGGACGAAGCGGGTTCGCTCCGGACGGAAGCGGTTTTCCTTGATCTCGAACAGCCCCGCGTCGAAGGGCGACAGCAGACCGCACTTCACACAGCGCATCCAGCGCGGGAACGGACGCACGGGCACGCCGATGTTCGCCTCCGCCGACCACGGATCGACGAGTTCGCTCTTCTGAAACGGCGGCACGCGCAGGTTCTCCACCTGTGCGCCGAGCACCTTGCGCACGGCGGCGAGCAAGCGCGGCTCGGCGATGGGCTGGCAGCGATCCTTTTCCCACTGGTCGATGCCCAGCGTCACCACCGAGAGGCTCGGCAGGTCGATCAGCGCGCCCGGCCCATATGTCCAAAGCAGTTGACTGGGACGGACTTCGCCGACGGGTGTTCTATTGGTGGTCATGGTCAGCCCTCGTCCTTCGGCACCGGACGGGGCTTCCACCCGTGATCGTCCGAGATGTGCCCCGTGTTCATGATCAGGCGCACGCCCGGTTCGACTTCGCGCATCGACATCGGCACCGTCCAGTTATCCCACGCATGGAGGCCCGGCGACTTGACCAGCCCGACCATAGTCGCCGCCTGTGCGCCACGCTTTTCGTAGGCCAGCGTGCGGCCGGGCACGCTCACTTCCTTCGCCCATTCGTCCGCGCGTTCCTTCAGTTCACGCTCGGCCAAGCTCTTGATGGTGGTCGTCTCGCTGACGTTCCAAGCGCGCCGCACCAGTACGTCGATGGCTTCAGTGATCTCGGGCTTGTCGGACTTGTCCAGCTCGCTCGCGCCCACGTTCGGGCTGAAGGCATCGTTTTCCAGACGCATCAGGGAAAGCAGCGCGCCGGTCAGGCCGCGATCCATCGCGCGCGGCGAGAAAGGCGTCACCGACTGCGCCTCCACATGCTTGTAGAAGGTCGCGTGGTAATGCTCGAAGGTCTCGTAGTGCGAGAGGTCGCGCGGACGCGCCCACGTGAGCACCGTGCAGACCAAGCCGGGGAAGGAACGGCCCACGCGGCTGGTGGCTTGGATGTATTCCGCCGTGCCTTTGGGCTGGCCGTTCACCGCCATCAGGCCCAAGCGATTCACGTCCACGCCGACCGACAGCATGTTGGTCGCCAGCACCACGTCGATGGCGCGGGTGTCGCCCTCGTTCCACTTCGTCACGAACTTGCCGGTGGCCGCATCAAGCGCGGCCTTGAACTTGACCTCCAGATCGTCGAGATACTTCGGGATGTCCTGACTGGAGACGCGCGAGGTCAGCTCGCGGATGTTGTTGACGCTTCGCTGCGCGAGTGCGGGCCGATCGACCATGCTCATCTGCACGCGGTAGGAACGTGTCTGCACGTCATCCTCGGCCAAGCGCCGCATCCCACCCAGCTCGCGCAGCGAATTGAAGTAGCCGACCATCGTCATGTACGGATCGGCGGGTTCGCCGAAGCGGTCGAACAATGCTTGGGCAGCGGTGAGGAAGGCGGTATAGACGCGGATCAGCATCGCGGGCCGCGAGCTGCCGGGCGAGCACACGCCGATATAGCGCCGTCCGGGCCGCTCTTCGATCGGGCGCTGCACCGAGAAGTAGTTGTCCTCCACGTCCAAGCCATGCGGCGGAAACACCGACACGCGCCGCATGAAGACGTTGTTCACCTGTTCCTTGGCTTTGCGCACCGTCGCCGTGGAGGCGACGATCTTCGGCTTGACCGTCTTACCATCGAGCGTCCAGCCGGACAGTTCATCGACGGCAGATTCATACAGGCCGACCATCGTGCCCAACGGCCCGCTGATGAGGTGGAACTCGTCTTGGATGATCAGGTCGGGCGGCCGGATCGGCGCGACGTTCTTGACCTTGACCGCAGGTAGACCTTTCCCGGCGGTGTGGTTGCCGGTGCAGCAGTCCGCCTCGTGCCAAAGCAGGCCGTGGCGCTCGCATTCCTGATTCACACGACCGAACAGCGTGCGCACCTGACCGCGCCAAGCCATCATGGCGAACTTGTCCACGGTGGCGATCATCATCGTCGGCGGGCGGTGGTAGATCTCCTCGTCCACCGTCAGCACCGGAATGCCGGGATGCGGCGAACTGCTCGACCTGCCACGAGAGAACGTGCAACTGCTTTTTTTGTCGCCGCAGTACACGATCGTTCTACCGCGATCCTTATCGACGACGACGTCTTTTCCGGGGTCGATCGTGGAGCCACACCACGGGCAACTGGTGAGCTGAAGGGGCGAGGTACGTCCTGCCTTGTTCTTTCCCGTATCACGTAAATCTTGAATGGCGCGGTGACTATCATCGGTCGTTCCCGGCGTCACCTTGTTGCCGACCCAGAGGCCGATGGTGAAAGGCTCCCTACCGAGCGACTCATCACCTTGAACGAGAGCATCTCGCCGAAGCTTTTCCATCGCGCAGATCAGCGCGGTGGCGCGCTGGAACTGCTGTAAGGTCAACAGGCGCAGCGTGTAGCGCATGATCACCGCCAGACCGCGCGAGCCGTCGTAGCCGCCGAGCTTGCCTTGCAGGCGGCGGATCGCCATCGTGAACGCTGCCACGCCCAGGTAGGCTTCGGTCTTGCCGCCGCCGGTGGGGAACCAGAGCAGATCGGCGTGGGCTTCCATCGGCTGCACGCGATCCGGATGCGTGGGATCGGCCAGCGAGGGAATCGACAGCAGCAGGAACGCCAGCTGGAACGGACGCCAGCTCCGGTTCTTAGGTTGGTCGAATTGATCGACCGTCACGTCACGCCCACGCCGCACTTCGAGCGCGTACTGGCTGCGCACGCGCTGGATTGCCATCGCCCGATTGGCGAAGCGGAAAGCGGCCAGCGCCTTTTCGTCGCTCTTCAGCGTGTCGATGCCCTGCTGCAAGCGTGTCTGAATTTCTTGACACCGATCCAGCGCCTGCGCGGCCTGCGCGTCATACCCGATCACGTCCTCGCTGATGCGCTCGCGCTGCTCGGCGATCCACGCGGCGTAGTCCTTGGTCAGCAAGTTCAGGGCATCGAGCAATTCGGTGACGCCCAGCGTGGCGAGTCGCTGCATGTCGAGCAGACCACTTTCCACCATCTGCTTCATCGCCGGACGGTCGGCGGGATCGAGGCCCGGCGTCTCCGTGACCTGCACTTCGTACTGCGGCAGCACGGTGGTGCGCACCTCGGTGGCCAGCGTCACGTCGTCCGCCGTTTCGGCGTGGATGGCGACGCCATGCCCGACCGCGAACTCCACGCGGTTGCGGTAGATCATCTCCAGCGATTCGCGTTCCGGGTCGTTCCCGTCGGCGTCCAGCACGGGGCGGCGGCGGAAGATGGAACGCTCGGAGGCCTCCGCTTCCGCGCGCACGATCAGTTCCGGCTGGAACAGCCATGCCGTGTCGCGGTTGGTGTCGGGTTCTTCCTGCGCGTTGATCAGGAACAGCGTCACCAAGCGATCGCCGTTGGCGTTCTTGGCGCGGACGGAACCCTGTATGCGCACCGCCGGACGGTTCGCGTCTGGTGCCTGATGAGGAATCACGCCTTCGGTGAGCGGCAGCACCAGCTTTCCGCCGCAGGGAATGCGCTGCCAGACCTTGACCTTCTGCCCATTGGGCCGCGTCAGCTCGTGTTCCTCGTTGGGCACGCGCTCGTAGCTGCCCCATCGCGCCTCGACCTCGATGCGCTCGGCGTCGCCCTCCACGCAGAAGGTCATGCCGAAGCTGCTAGGCACCAGCGACTGATTGCTGGCGGCGTCGATCTCGTCCGAACTGTCCGATTCGGGTTCCACCCGTCCGGTCGCCGAGCCAAACTCGGCACCGGGTTCGTGCTGGCCGGGCACGATGGGGTCGGTGGGCTCCTCGACCTCGTCCTCGGCCAGCGGGCCTTCCAGCCCTTCGATGCCACCTGGGGCATCCTCACGCGGTGCCAGCTTGCCGACCAGATAGCGGTCGCGCACGCTCATGTCCACGATGCGTTCGTGCGGGCCGCCCGCAGGGCCGAGCAGGTCGTCCACCACGGCCAGTTGCAGCAGCTCGCGGATATAGGCCCGATCTTCGATCGGCGGCACGCCATCCACGGTCTGATGCAGCGCCGTGGACAATGCCGCGACGAACTCGTCCCACTGGACGCGCCCGGTGTTGCCCGACGACGGCGGGGCCAGCGAGACGCTGGCGACTGGCACCGGAGCGTCGGCGACCGACAGCCGATCGAAGAAGATCGTGGTGGCTTCGAGATCGGAACGAAGCCGCAGAACGCACCCGGCGCGCACGATCTCCCCGGCGGCGTTCAGCACGAGCACCCAATCGTCCTCGGCGATGGCCTGATACAGGGAGCGGTCGCCCTTCAAGACGAGGGTGTAGGGCGCGAGCCTGCGATCGGTGCCGAGACCGTGATCGACGGCGATCCATGCGTTGGGAACGCTGGCCGCTCCCGTATTCGAATCATTCTTCATCATCGGTCTCCATACAGATCCGTGTGATCGACACGTTCCGGCGTGCCATATGTGATCGGCTCGATGTCCCGATGCGGGACGACACGAGCGATATTCTCGGCGTCCTCCGTCAGCCCGAGTGCCACGGTCAGCCTGTCGCCTGCCTCGATTTGCCGCGCATTTCCGGAGGTTGGATTCAATTCGATGAGCCGGAAATGTGTCGAAGAACCCGGTTTCTGGCTCACTCGCAATCTCACTTCCCTTTGCACCACCTCGATGGCCTGGCGATACAAGACGCAATTCGCCCCACCGCCAGTGACGAATATCGGCAAGCCCTCCCGCCAAGCCGCACTACGCGGGTCTCCCCGTGCGTTGGTACGGGTTCCATCGATAACCCCGATGACGCAGCGGACGACTTGTCCTACGAATTCCTCATCGACCTCGACGACCTCGTCCAGAGGCTTGCCATTTCGTTGCCCGAAGTCATCGGACGATTCGACGGGTGCTGCGTCGTTCCACGAAAGATCGAGGCCAAGTCTGGAATGGCGGTTGTGGCGCAGAAAGTGAGTTCCGAAAGGACGAACCGCAGAAAAGAAGATGGGGATGCGTGGCGGAGATGCCCGATCGTTTCGCAGCACGACATTGAACGTCGCCACGTCGAGTGTGGCCGCACCGATGTCGATCAGCGCGTGCAGACCTTCCTTTACCTGCGGCGACCCCAGATACCCGGCGATTTGAGCGACGAACTCCGGCACGACACCCGGTTCTGCTTCGAGGTCTATTGCACGATCGGCCAAAGACCATGCAGCCACGACATCTTGCTCTGCGACCCGATCTTCCGCCGCCAACAACCACGCGGTTCGAACGATGCGCCGGAATACATTCACGACTTTGGGGTTCTCGTGTGGCTCGGTGGGACAACCGATGTTCAGCTCCCAGCGCAGCGAACGCCCGACGAGTTTTCGTCCAATTTCCGCGTTCCGATACAAGAACGCTCTCGCGTAGCGGATGACCAACGCCAGATACGCCACGGTGGGTATCGGACACTCATCCGTCCCAGCCATCTCGATGACCGGGAGCTTGAGGTTCCCTCGAATATCGGCCTCGGTGAGACGCCGCCAGCAGAACTCACCATCCGGCGCACGAACGACGAAACCGGGAACCACATAGCGCCCGGTTTCCGAATCGTCCCCCGTGACCGCAGACCATTCGACGGGCACCAGATCGACACCTGCTCGAATCGCCACTTTCGTGAACGCGGTTCCAAAGTCCACCCCGACCCTGACGGCCATCGGTGCCGAGCGTTCGCCTCGGTGTTCTGGATGCTGCAACGATCTGCCGACGTCGCTCCACTCTGGCATGTTCAGAACACACCCGTCGTCGATGCGGGGCTTGAATGGTGGCGGTGGTAGCGCGCTGGGCCGTGCCGACGGCTTGGCGGCAGAAGCTCCAGCTGCGACCGGAGTGGCTGATTTCTGAACGGGATCCCGGGCAGGCGGTTTCTTCGGGGTCGGCTGACCGCCAGCCAGCCACGCCGGTGGCGGCTTGAAGTCGAGCTTGGGCGGCTCTTCGCATCGTTCCTTGTCGCGTCCCGACCCGCGTAGTGCGTTTTTTAGATCCCGTAGTTGATCTTTCCAACTCTTCATGGACGACCTCCCGCCCGCACCACGTCCACGAGCAAGACGCAGATGTCGCGCGTTTCAGCCGAAAAGGCCTGACTCTTGCGCTCCAACGTCGCTTGGCGGGTTTCCATCCGAGCCAGAAAGTCCTCCATCTTCTTGCGTTCGGCATTCGCCAAGCCCTTGCGCCGCTTGCCATCCGGGCTGCTTCCATACAGCGACGCATAGGATTCATGGCTATCGATTCGCTTCTCGAACCCCTCGCGCTTCTTGCGGATGTGGTCGTCCAAGAGCTGAGAAAGCACGTCGGCGCGATCTCGGTTCTCGCGCCACTTTTCATCCTTGATCGCCTTGTATCGATCCCTGAGCATTTCCTCGCTTCGTTCTGCGGCGGCCACCCCGGCATCCGGTGGGACATCCACCGCCACCGTCGGCCAGTCGTCCCCCGACTTCCTGACCGAGTCGAGCAAGGCTTCCGCCACCCGGTCGTCGAGGGACGGCTCGCGGTCGAGGGATACGGCAGCGACTAAGAGATGCTCTTCCTCCTTCACGCCGGAAAAGCTCGCCAGCCGGGTCATCAGCGCATATCGGCCCGCCTCGATGCCTTCGGCAGCGACTCTGGCGGCGTAGAGCGGAAAGCGATCCTCCGCTCCGTCGGCCTTGCGCGACAGGAAACGAACGATCGGATGAAAGCGATGGACGATCTCCTCGCCGGGTTTGGGCTTGTCGGTGATCCTGTCGGTGAAGCGACAACGCTTCGTCTGACCGGAGGCAAGACCCGTCTTCCCGACCAGATTCTCCCGCCTCACGAACTCGTCCAACTCCGCCGCAAAGCCGGGACTCAGGCCGATGTCGAACGTGTCGGCATCACCGTGCGCCGCGATGAGCCGACAACCGGGGACGTTCCTGAGGCACCCGTCGACGTAACGGATCAGGTCGTGCCGGGTGACGATCTTTCCATCGCCGCGCGCGGCTTCGATCTGCGCCAGCAGTTGCTGACCGTGTGCCACCAGTTGGATCGCTTCCCGCTCCAGTTCTTCCTGTTTGCGCTTGGCATTCTCAATCGCCAGCGCCACCTCCTCGATCAAGCGCGCTTCTTCGTCGACGGTCAGATGCTTCGACAACAAGATGTCTTCGAGCTTGCGGACTTGACCGAGGATTTCCTCCGTTTCGCCCAAAGTGCTCTCGAAAACGCCGATGCGCTTGGTCAGCCTCGCAATGATGAGCGCATCGATCGTGTCCTTGTGGACGAAGTTCCACACCAAGATGCGCTTGGACATTTGACCGATGCGGTCGATGCGCCCGATCCGCTGTTCGATGCGCATCGGGTTCCACGGCAGGTCGTAGTTGACGACGAGACGGCAGAACTGCAAATCCACACCTTCGGCAGCGACGTCCGTGCAGACCAATACACGGCAGTTCCTGTCCTCTCGGAAGGCGGCAACCACGGCTTCCTTGTCGAACTCCGCTCCGCCCATCAGCAACCCGGCCTCCACGTTCTCGGCGGAAAGCCGCTCGACGAGATAGCGCGCCGTGCCCCGAAAGGTGGTGAACACGATGGCCTTGGCCTCGCGATCCTCGGCCACGAATCGCTTGAGCGCCTTGGAAAGCTCGGCGAATTTAGAGTCGTTCCTGCTCAGATCGCCGAATCCGAACTGGGGCAGCGTTCTGCTCGCCAGCCACTGTTTGAGGCCAGATGTCCGTTCGACCAGTTTTTCCTCGTCTTCGTCGATCTCGTCCATCGCCGCCGCGAGGGCGTCGGCGTCGAGGCCGTCGTCGCGCCAAGTCCGCAGCAAGGCGGCCGGACTGGATGCAACCATGCGCTGTGGCGTGGAGAGCAGGAAACCATGCTCGATGCCATTGGCCAGCGCATACTCCCGCGTTCCTTCGGTGATCGCCTGATAAAGCTCCCGCTCCACGGGCGACATATCCGCTTCGAACACCGTGACGTCACGCAACACGCGATCGGACTGCACCTCCCGTTTGCGCGTGCGGCTGACGATGTGCGCAAGCAAGTTGAGCCGTTCGAGTTTGGCGGCGATGTCGATGCGCCTGTCGTTCGTCCAGTCCTCGATCGACTCCGCATCCTCAATCAAGCGATCGACGCGCTCGGACCGCTCGAACCATCGTGACGACTCGATTTCGCGGATCGCCGCCATGATCTGGTCGGCATCGCTCGTCGGATCACGCACGACGTCGCTCGCGGCGATTACCGGACGGTTGGCGAGGACGACGTTTCGGAAGTCTTCCGGATACTCGAAATGATCCGGATCGAGCAGCCGCAACACATTGAACAAGTCGTCCGAACCGAGATTGATCGGCGTCGCCGACAGCATCAACTGGTGTGTGCTGACATCCCTCAGCAAGCTGCCCGTCCGCCACGCGCCCGTTTCTTCATTGCGCATGTAGTGCGCTTCATCGAAGATCACCAAGTCCAGCAGCGGTTCTTGATCGGCATGCTGGTAGAGCAGGTCGGCGAGCCGGGCGCGAACGGACCGCTTGGGCTTGTCGCTCTCGTTGGCATCCCAATCGCTCGGAACGCGGATGCCCTGGTAGCTGACGATCCATGCGCGTTCCCGATGCTCGGTCGAAGCCAGTTCTTGCCGCAACGTTTCCGCATCGACGACACGAGCATCCAGACCGAAGCGCGATGAAAGCTCGAACCGCCACTTCTCCCGCAGCATAGCGGGGCAAACTACCAGCAGGCGGCGCATGTCATAGCGGGCGCGCAGCTCTGTCCAAATCAGTCCCGCCTCGATCGTTTTGCCAAGACCCACTTCGTCCGCGATCAGCAGACCGTTGACGGGCGAGTCCAGCAGGGTCAGCAGGGGCTTGTATTGATGCGGGTAGAAATCGGTCTGGGTCAGGCCCATGGCGTAGACGACGTTCGAAAGTCGTCCGGCCAGATGGATGTGAGTCAACAACTGACGCAGGTCATCCACCCGTCCGTAACGGCCTTCGCGGATCAGTTCTAGAGGATCGTCGCCACCCGCATCGGCCGCGACCAACTCCTCTTCGTAGTGCCAATCCAGACGCCCATTCCAGTTCACGCGGTATTGCGAGCCGGATGCACGCGCGCGCGTCTGATCGGTGACCGTGCCGATCTTGGCCGGATCATCGATATGACGGACTAATTGTCCTGGACTCCATGGCATACGAGGCGCTCCCTGCTATTCGATCAGTCTGTATCGAGTTCCGCGTCGCTCGCCTTGACGCTCGACTCTGCCGCGCGAGATCAGGTCGGTGATTGCGGCGTTCCATTGGCCATCCATGATGCCGGTGGTGGCGAGGACGTCGGCCTTGGCGTGCCAGCCGGGATGGGTGCTCAGATATTCGACGATGGCGTGGACTGGTCCGGCGTGATAGTCGGCGCGCGGCTCGGCGACTTTGAGGTATTGGCCCTCGTTGGCGGGAATGGCGTCGAAGTCAAGCGAGGGCTGGGCCGTTGCTGCGCTGGCGGCGCGTCTGGCGCGTGGAGCACGGATCGAAGTGCGTGGCTCGGCATCACGATGCAGCCCTTGAGCGACTTCTTCCTCGTATCGTTGACGGTTCAACTCCGACAGTCGCCGCAGCACTTCGACGCGCGCGGCCTCCGAGATGGTGAATCGGACACGGTCGTTCTCCGGCAGATACGGCACTTCGTGGAAACTATGTTCGAGGGCGAGGTCATCCCAGCCGTAGGCGCGCGCGACGGCGGTGTCCATTTCGCGCTGCAATACGCGCAGCCCCTCGATGCGGGGATCGCGTTCGGTGTCGGCATGGAACCCGTTGTAGAGCTTGGTCAGGCCGATGCAATCGGTCCGCATGACTTCGCGGCGTGCCTCCAGATACGCCTCACCGAGCGGTTCCAGGGCTTCGAGTTCATTGGGAAACGGAAGGGTCTCGAGCGCGTCTGACGGCGAGAATCGCAGCCGCGTTTCGTGTCGCGATGACTGTTGCCACACCCACGCCTGTCCGATGGACGAGTTGAGCAGGGCTGCGAATGCGTGAGGGCTAGCGGCCGCAAAGACGACGCACTGTTCGCTGCACACTACGTCATTCGGCACCACAGATGGTCCGAAGTACTTCCCGACACGAGCTGAGACCAAGATCTCCTTCATGGCCTTGGCCTTCGCGTTCCAGCCTTCGGGATGTTGTTCGAAGTGTTGGCCACGTCCGATGGAGTGATAGAGCGCCGGCCGCTTCTCACCGAACTGCCACCATCGTTCGGGCAGGGGCTTTCTGAGCATGTACTTGCCGTTCTTATCACGCCGCTGGCGCTCGGGCTTCACTTCATCTTTGATCCATGACCAAGGCTTTGAGTACGTCTGGGCCCGCTCCTCCGGCCAGTCCCAGAAGTTGATTACCCAGCGGCTCGGACGTTGTTCCGGGTCTGAATTGAGATCATCACCGTTGATGTAGGGAAAGATCACCTCGGCATTCTTCGGGTCGGCGTCCAGCATTCGCTGTGCCTCGTCAGACGTAAGCACAAAGCCCATGCCAAGTACATAGGAACCGATGAAAGCCTTGCTTTCGTTGGCTTTCAGCCTCTTCGGACTCCATTCCTCACGATCGGACAGGAAGGCCGAGATGAAGGGAGCCGGCCGCCCGAGCAACGAGCGTTCGCCTGACCACTCGCCCTTGTGGACATGCACGCGACTGGTGACGACCGCCGCCTTTCCGGGCCAGGGTTCGTTCGGGTAGGCCGCGTGGATCACTGCACCTGCGCCGACCATCGCTTCCAGCCCGACCTGCCGCGTGTCGCCTTCGGCGATGGTGTTGACCGCGAGCAATCCGAAGCCGCCACCATCGCGCAGCAGGCTCCAAGCCCGCAGGAAGAAATAGGCGACCAGATCCGCCGAGCCGCGCCGTCCCTCGGCGATGTGCGCGACCAGCCAATCACGGAAGGCCGTGCCCGCGACACCGGTGATGCGCTGCCCGCCCAGAAAGGGCGGATTGCCGACCATGCCGTCGAAGCCGCCGCGCTTGCGCGCGAACACCTCGGGAAACTCCAGCGGCCAATGGAAAGGCCGACGCGCGGGCTTGTCGGCGGGCAGATCGGTCGAGAGCGCGGCGACCGATCTCCGGCGCATTGAGACGAGCACGTCGCGGTCACCATCGATGGCCCGCCCGGCTTGGACGGTCAGCGACACTAGCGCGTTCTCCAACGTCGCACCATTGCCGCCTGCTGCGAACACCTCCCCGATGAACGCATCGGCGATGCTCTCCGGTACTTCGAGCCTGCGACGCGCGTCGGCATCCAGATGCGCCATGGCTTCCACGTCGCGGATGTCGCGGATGGGCATCTCGCGCAGACGCGAGCGCAGTTCGATGGCGTCGCGCACGGCCTGCTCGACGTTCTGGCCGAACAGGCGTAGCTGCCCCTGACCGGTGGGGTGCATCGAAAGCTGGGTGAGCTGATCTAGCCGATGGATGCCGAGCAGGCTGTCGCCGCAGCGCAGGTTGTGGTCGAGGAAGCCGAAAGGTCGACCCTTGGCCAGCGTCACCAGCCAGATGGAGAGCTTGGCCAGCTCGACCGCCAGCGGGTTCAGATCGACGCCGTAGAGACAGCGTTCGGCGATGAGACGGCGGGCGACGATGGTGCGCGCTTCGGTGTCATGCGGCAGCACCTCGACGGTGGCGTCGGCGGCCACCACCCGCCCATCGACGCCGACGGTGTGGCCCTGCGCCTCGGCTTGCGCCCATGCCTCCACCAGCCGGTCGGCCAGCCACCGGGAGGCTTGCACGAGGAACGCACCCGAACCCATCGCCGGGTCGCAGATCTTCAGGTTGAGCAATTCGGCGGGCGATTTCAGTGCCCAATCCGCGCGTGGAGTGCCCTGCGCCGGGCCGACGTAGGCGATGGGCGTGAGCGTCTCGGCGACGATGGCCTCGGTGAGCGATTTCGGCGTGTAGTGGGTGCCAGTCTCGCGCCGGTCGGAGCCGGTGGTGACGATGAAGGCTCCGGCGGGATAGACCAGGGGGTAACCCCAAGGGTCGGTGCGCACCAGATGGCCGAAGGGCTTGATGCGGTCGCGCAGCGCCGTGTCGCCGTGGCAGGCCGTCAAGATGCGATCGGCGAGCCCATCGTCCACGGGGCGGGCCAGATCGTTGCGCACGCGGCTGGCGGAACTGCCGGAACGCTGCTGGAGAAGTTCCGCCAAGCGCGCGGCACCGTCCAGCCGCGCGGATTCGAGTTCGGCCAGCGTGACCCAGGGCGATTGCGCGCTCTTGGTGGCGTCGAGTTCCAGCGTGACCTCGGCGGTGCGCTTGACGGTGCGTTCCAGCAAGCCCTCATAGACATAGCCGATCTGCTCGACGTCCAGCGCACGGTAGGACAGCGTGCGCCCTTGAAATTGCTGGATGGCTTCGAGCAGCAGCAACACGGTGCGGTTGTCGATGGGCAGCGGCTTCGCGGCATCGGTGCACCAGTCAGAACCTTTCGCACGGCCTTCGAGGAAGGGGAAGCGATCCGGGTCGAACAGGGAACCGCCCAACGCTGGCAGGCGCAAGTTTTCGTGCTCGATGCCGCCATACACGGCGCGGAAGACGGCCAGCAGGCGTGACCACGCATCCCAGCGGCGCTCCAGGATCTCGTCCGATTCGGCACGCAACTGCATCCGCAACGTCGAAAGCGCGTAATTGGCTTCGTAGCGTTCATCGCCCAAGAGCAGCAGGCCGCGCTCTTCGGCGGAAAGCAGGAAGACCAGCCGCATCATCACCGTCAGCGCGGCTTCGTAGAGTTCGGCTTCCTTCACGCCGCGCAGCAGCTCGCGGTCGCGGTCTTGGTCGGCCTTGTCGAGCGACTGGATCAGCACTTCGACGGCGCGCCGCACCTGCTCGCCCAAGGCGTCGGTCACTTCGTCTTGGAACTTCAGCGAGCGATCGAACAGCGCGGGCAGCCGTTCAGTTTCATCGACGAAGAAGCGCCGGATGCCCAAGAGGTGGACGAAGGCTTGGAGAGTGACGGGTTCCTGCGCCCAGATGCGCGCATACCAACTGGCGAAGGTGGTGACCGCGCCCACCGGCGCATCGACCAGCATCCAGCGTTCTCCGTTGGTCACCAGCCCGAGACGGCAGCCCGTGGCGCGACAGAGCGTCACCATGCGTTCCGCCGGCGTGCTGGCCCAGCCGTCCAGCTTCTGGGTGGCATCGAGATCGACGTCCTGCGAGTAGGTCTGGACGAGCATCAGTGGCGTGCCGCCGTTACCGACGACGGCGAAGTCCGGCGACAGGCTGAAGGCATGCTCGGGCAGCGTGACGGTCAAATGCGCGGCGCACCAGCCATTGCGTTTGAGCACGTCACCGCGACCGTCCTCGTCAAGCTCCAGCCCGCGCGACAAGACCTCATCGATCCATGCCGCGTGCAGATCGGCGAAACGGGGATCGTCGGTTTCCAACGCCTCGCGCCACTCGTCGTAGGCTTGGCGCAGCCGCTTGCGCTTGGCTGCATCGAGTTCTTCCAGTCCCTGCGGGAAGGCTTCCTTCAGGACGGGGACGGCGAGGAACGGGCCGGAAATTTCGATGAGCGCGAGCCAGTCGTGGTGATGATTGCTTTGGCTCATGCCTGAGCTCCTTCGAATTCTTGTCGGAGCTCTGGCACGCCGGCCGCCTCAAGCAAACTCCGAACCCGGTCGAATCTGACTGGGTCGAGCGTCGGGTCACCTCCTTTGCCCGGAGGTATCCAGATCACCATGCCGAGACGTGCGCGCGTGAGCAGCACGCGGTAGCGATTGCGTACATAGGTACGCTCGGAGTCGCCACGCACCTGATGCCAGGCACTGCCGCGAAACTTGCGGTACTCCCAGCCGCCAGGGTTGCATGGCGTCAAATCGCTGCCCCAACACAGGCCTACCCAGTCGAGCTCAAGCCCTTGGCATTCGAACTCCGACGCCGCCACCTCGAGGGCATGACTCGAACGGACGTCCGCGGGCTGCATCAAGAACCACTTCTCGAACGAATAATCCAATCGGAAGGCGCTGGAGCGTTCCAGGCCATAGGCGCGCAGACGTTGATCCTCCGACGTGGCGATCAAGCCTGCGCGCTGGCCATTGCCCGGTTCGCTCCTAGCACGCAACCACGCCTTGGCGACTTCGAGATCGCGAGTGAAATGGAGCGGGAACTCCCGGCGATCCGGCACGAGCGACCGTGCACGTTCGGTATCGAGGGTGAGCACCGCATCGACCCACTCTGCCAACCGTTGAGCGCGAAAGCTCCGCACGCCGACACTAAGGTGCGCCAATGGCTCCGGCCGGAACTTGATGCCAGGGGGAACGCCATCAGCAAACAAGCGGTGTCCGGATACGCTGGCTCCCCCGGAGACGACTTCGGGAGAGGCGACGACTCGCCAATCAGGCCGAACGGCGACGGCTCGCCCCCATTCCTCCAGACCTGCCTCACCGAGGAAGATCTCTTGTCCGCCGCCGACGAGCGCGATGATCACGGCCCATCCGTCCAGTCGATCCATCACGTCGAAGAGTTCGGCAGCCTCCGAACGGTCTACCCCTTGCTTGCGCTGCATCTGCTCCCGATTCCATGCACGTTGGGCCTCGTCGAAGACGACGACATGCTCGTGTGGCAGAGCGGTGGGGTGCTCGCGGTGATAGCGCAGGAACTGGTGGACGTTCTGGATGAAGGTGGAGACTTCATGGGCGCTGTCCTGGCGCCGACGCCCCGCGCGCTGCTGGCTCAACACCAAAGCCTCTCGCACGACCTTGACCAGGGGGCCGTTGCCGGACAAGAAGATGCCCGATGGGCCGCCTTCCGCACGCAGAGATGGGTCGTGGACGACGTTGAGCCCCGTCAACGTCTTGCCGGCGCCAGGGACGCCGGTGACGAAGCACACGTAACGTCGGTTCTGCGCACGTGCTTCTTTGATCACTTCCGCCAGCAGGTCCGTCGTTGCGTCCAAGTTGCTGGCGTAGCTGTGGCTGATTTCGCGAACGTCGTGGTTCTCGTAAAGGCGTTCAGCTGCCTCGATGACCGACAGCGTGGGACGATACGGTGCGTCGACCCAAGTGTCGGCATCGATGGGCACGCCGTTGGGATCGTGCTGCGCCGAGTAGGCCGACAGCAGTACGCTAGCTAGATCGTCGGCATTCGTGAGCCGTATGGGCGCGACACACGAGTTCGAAATCGGGGGCGAACTGGTGACACTTGGCGCGGCAGTGGAACAAAGCACCGGCACGATCGCGCGCCCGGGACTACCACCGTGGAAGTCACGCAAGTTCAAGCAATAGTCTTCTACCTGCCAGCGGGACGATGCGTCGTGAGACGTGGCCCCGACCTTGAACTCGATTACCAGAATCACGTCCTCGGCGAGCAAGATCGCATCCGGGCGCTTCTGCCGGCGCGGCAGTTCATACTCGAGGATCAAGTACCAGTCTTTGGCCGCCTCGTGTCTTTCGATCAGGTCATACGTACAGCGCTTCAGGAGCGTGATCTGGGTCTTCCACGTCTCGATTTGGGTCGTGCGTGTGCTTTGTATACCGGTCGAGGCAACCGCATCGGTGAGGTCGCCCAGCAACTGGGCATCATCCGCAAGCGTGAAGCCGGATAGCGAGTATCGAACCCCGCGACTCATCTCGTGCTGCCCTCCGGCACGATGAAGATCACCGCGACCGGGAAGGTGCGGTCATCAAGCTTGGCGTAGCGGACTTCGATGGCCTCCGTTTCCATCTTGCGCTCGTCGGGAATGCGCGTGAGGCGCGCATCCAGCGCGGCGATGTCACGCCGCAGTTGTGTGCGCTCGTCCTCTGTGAAGAGCGAAAGCTGTTCGGGCTGCTCGCCTTTCTTCAATTCGGACTGGATCGCCTTTTCCAGTTCGTCGAGCACCGTACCGATGTCGTCGATTTCCTGCTGCTTGCGGGCCTGGAGCGTGTTGGTCAGGTAGCGGAGACGTTCCTTGGAACGTGCATCCACCGCTTTCAGGATGGCTTCCTGCTGACGATCGAAGCGGACGCGGAGTGCGTCGAACAGGGACGGGGCTGCCGTGATCGGTTTCGATTCGTCCAGCCACTGCTGGACGCGGGTGACGCCTTCTTCGCGGCGGAAGGATTGGTCGCGCAGGTAGCCGCCCGATACCGTCAGCTCTTCGTGCAGCCGATGATGGTTGCCACCGGTGACGACCAGCCGCGAGACGACGACCACGGCGGGGCCATCGACGAGCGCGTCTGACACGGTGCGGACGGTGACACGGTGCAGCTTCTTCACGTCGTCCTGCGCCCAGATCTCGGCGCGCAGCAATCGCAAGCACATCTGCACAAGGCGATGGTTCAGGTGGACGAGCACGACGTCGTCGCGGCCACTGGCGACGGCATGGTCGAAGGTGATGGGGCGAATCTTCTGGGTGTGCGGATGGCGCAGCCCTTCCAGACAGCGCGCCCACGAGCCGGACAGCGCGGGCATCCGGAAGACGCTGCCCGAAGGTGCGCCCGCCAGTTCGACGGGTTCCAGCGGCGGGCGGCCCGCCAACGCGAGGCCGGTCTTCACGGCCATCAGGACGTGGTCGGGCGTGAGGTGGAAATCCTGCCTGGTGGTGAGCAGACGGTCGTGCAGCTTGGCGACGCGCTCCTTCAATTCGCGCTCGGCGCGAACGAAGTTCTTGGCGCGGGCGATCCGCGCCTCGGCAATGCGGGTGTCCAAGTCCTTCAGGGAGCCTTCGATGAGGCCGGACATCTGCGGTGCGATGACCGGGTTGACGCTGCCCATGTCGGCGCGCATCGAGTCCAGCTTCCGCAGGGCGCGCAGGATGTCCTCGCCGTGGCCACCGACCGATGCGCCGTTCGCACCACCGCCATCGACCGGATGCCAGATCAGCACTTCCTTCTCGCGTTGCCCGTGGCGATCGATACGCCCGTTGCGCTGCTCCATCACGTTGGGGTTGTAGGGAATCTCCAAGTGGATGAGCCGATTGCAGTGGTTCTGCAAGTCGATGCCTTCCGACGCCGCATCGGTGGCGAGCAGGATGCGCACGGGCGAATCCTGCGGCGACGCCTGGAACGATGCTTTGATGGGTTCGCGCTCATCTTGGGAGAGGCCGCCGTGGAGCAGTCCGAGACGCTCGCCCCCGAAACCATGGCTGGCGAGGATTTGATGCATCCACTGGTGCGTGGTGCGGTATTCGGTGAACAGGATCACCCGGCGATCGTTCCACTCACCGCCCGGCTTGAGATTGGCCGTGAGCCAGTCGAGGATGGCTTGGGCCTTGGAATCGGCTTGATTCCTGGCTCGCTGCACCCATGTCCGCAAGTCGTCCAGCGTCGCCCGCTGCTCTGGCGTCAGCGGCATCGAGCGACGCGTGGCTTCCTCGATGGCTTCGGCTTGGGCGTTCTCGACATCCTGATCGTCGGCATAGTCCTCGTCGGCTTTCAAAATGGCCTTGTGCAGGATGCGCTCAGTCATCGCGTCCGGTTTTGCGGGGCGTGCCTCGGACAACGACGCGACGTGTTTCTCGAGCGTGGACGCGAACGCCGCTGGCGACGAGAGCAGACGCTTCTTGAGGAGGCGATTGACGAAGGCCGTGCCGAAGCCGTTGCCTGCTTTCTCGGCATCCTTTTCGCGGCTGGCGCAGTAGTCGTCCAGTTTGCGATGCGTCTCGCGCTCTTCCGCCGTGTACGGGACTTCGAGCGCCTGCAAGGTGCGCCGGGCGTACAGGGGATTGCCGTCCGCATCGACCAGATCGCTTTTCAGGCGACGGATCATCACCTGACTCAGGCGCTTTTCGTCGGGGAGGATGTTGCGCGCGAAACGCTGGTCGTCGAGCAGCTCCAGCAACGAGGTGAACGACTCGGTGTAGCCGTTGTGCGGCGTCGCGGTCAGGAACAGACGATGCTGGAAGTGCGGGCCGACGGTGCGGACGAAGCGCGTGCGCTGGCTCTCCAGCGCGTAGTGCACGCCTGCGGCGGGCGCGACGTTGTGCGCTTCGTCCACGACCAGCAGGTCGAACTTGCGCGGATGGCCGACGTGCGGCGGGATCACGTCGCGCATGGCGCGCAAGCCTTCTCCGCCCTTGGCCCAATCCATCGACGTGATGAGGCGCGGGTGCGATGTCCATGGATTGGCGTGGATGCCGCGCTCGCGCCGCAACTGCTTGATGTACTCGGTGTCCACCACGCGGAAGTCGAGGCCGAACTTCTCCAGCATCTCGACGCGCCACTTCTCCTGAAGCGACGCGGGGCAGACGATCAGGACGGTGCGTGCGCGGTGCCGCAGCAGCAGTTCCTGAATGACCAGACCGGCCTCGATGGTCTTGCCGAGGCCGACGTCGTCGGCAATGAGCAGATTGACGCGAGCCATGTCGATGGCGCGCACCAGCGGATCGAGCTGGAAGTCCTCGATGCTGACGCCGCTGCGGAACGGCGCTTGGAGAAACCCGCGGTCGGCGTTGGTGGCCGCGCCCCACCGCACGGCATCGAGGAATGCGTCGAGCATCCCCGAATCGTCCTGCCCGGTGACCGAGGGCAGGCCCGCGCGCTCGATGACCTGAGCGCCCGGCTCGATCTCCCAGACGACCTCCAGTTCCTCGCCGAGACAGTCCTCGTCGATGGACGAGAGCGTCACGCAATGTTGAGGCGCAGCGGTTTCCAGACTAGCAGCATCGACGTCGGCCACCACCCACTGACGACGGCGCACCTCGACGAGCTGCCCCGGCTCGGGGCGAGCGCGATATGTCCGGGTTTGCCGTTCGTTCTGATCTCCCATGTGGTGGCCATCTTCCTTTTCAGTTCTTCTCGTTCGTGCCGAGAGACGAAGCACGATGCTTTGTGCCGGCCTCGGCGACCATGTGCGCGACGGTTCGGGCGGCCTCGGTGGGTGACTCGTGTGACCAGAACCGGAGTACAGTCCAGCCGAGGGACCGCAAACGGTCGTTCGTGTCCGCGTCCCGACGCCGATTCGCTTCGATCTTCTCCCGCCAGAACTCCGCGTTCTGTTTCGGCCACGTGGCATGTTCGGGGCAGCCGTGCCAGAAGCAGCCATCGACGAAGACGGCGATCTTTCGCCCGGGAAATGCCACATCCGCCGCGCGGCGGGGCTTCCTCAGAACTTCATAGTCGACCCTGTAGCGCAGACCGATGCGGTACATCTCCTGCCGCAACGCCACTTCCGCGTCCGTTCCCTTCTGCCTCACCTTCGCCATGCGGCGACTGGCATCGGATGACGAAGGCACGAGTCGGGGCATCGGGCAGTCCTCGTCAGTCCATCATCGGTCCGCGACCGATGCGAGGTGTCGATCGATGCTGCGAGCGATGGCACGACCGAGATCGACGGGCACCGCGTTGCCGATGAGGCGTCCAAGCGCCTTGAAACTCACTTCGCCGTCCTGCGGGATAAACGCGTAGTCGCGCGGGAAGCTCTGCAAGATCGCAGCTTCCCGCAGGGAGATAGCCCGATGCTGCTCGGGGTGGCCGAAGCGGCCGTTGCCGAACCCATAGCACTGGGTTGTCATCGTCGGCGCAGGCTTGTCCCACTCCATGCGCCCATAGACGCCCGGATAAGTGCGTCCGCTTTCGGCGCGATGGCATTCGGCGACCAGGTGCTTGGGCCAGTCGCGCCACGTACCACCGGGCTTGGAGACCTTGATCCGCTTGAGATTCGTTTCGGACAGCGTCGAGGTGACGTGCAGCTTGTCTCTTGGCGCGGATTCGCCGGCGCTGAGAGGACGCAAGTGCGCAATGGCCTGCCGCACTGTCTTCGGCTTTTCGTGGGTCGGCGGGATCATCTCGATGCTGCCGTGCTTGGAGGCCAGCAGCACCATCCGACGTCGCATCTGCGGAACACCGTAGCGGGAGCTGTCGACAACGTCATGCCACACCTCGTAGCCGAGCCGCTTCAGCGTATCGACGAAATCGTGGAATACCTCGTGCTTGGCGACGGTCGGCACGTTCTCCATCGTGATGACATCCGGCATCGCGCCTTTGGCGAGGCGGGCGAACTGATACAGCAAGCCCCACTTGCCGTCCTTCCCATCGAGTTCGTAACGCTGCGCGTAGGTCGAGAAGGGTTGGCAAGGCGCACAGCCCGCCAAGACCGTCAAATCGGCGTTGCCAAACAGCGCCTTGAGTTCGTCGGTCGTGACCTTGCTGATGTCGCGCTCGAGGAATTGGGCCTGACCATTGTTCTCCTCGTAAGGAAAGCGGCAAGCGGGATCGAGATCGATGCCCGCGACGACGGGAAGACCCTCCAAGATGAAGCCATGCGTCAGCCCGCCCGCGCCACAGAATAGATCGACACAAGCAATTTTCTTCTTCACGTCAATTCTCCTGTTTTCGTTTTGACCGCTGCATGAGGCGATCGAAACCAGCAGAAGCCAAGTCCTTCATTCCCTTTCTCGCCCCTCGTTTTCCGCTGCGCCACCCGAGCGCACCCACTCGTCGATCTCTTCGGATTTGAATTTCCAGAGTCGGCCGATTCGATGTGCTGGCATATTTCGTTTGTTGATCCACGCATAAACGGTGTCCTTGCTCACGCCGAGGTATTCAGCGATCTCCTCGACCGACAACCAGCGGAGCGGTTTGCGTAACCCCACGGATGTCGTAGGTTAGCGCATCACCCGCCGAGGTAGCCCCGATGTCGCACCGCCCGCTTGGCTTGTTCGATCAGGAAGCGCGCCACCGCAAGCTGGAATCGCTG
>Ga0208826_1001159_pt1 | contig 23156 bp, 19 predicted proteins | sample AD_UKC115_MetaG_FD_184451 | JGI IMG/M metagenome (GOLD analysis project Ga0208826, IMG submission 184451) | Active sludge microbial communities of municipal wastewater-treating anaerobic digesters from Hong Kong - AD_UKC115_MetaG (SPAdes)... | ecosystem: Engineered > Bioreactor > Anaerobic >...
ATGAACCGTGGTGAATTCCCGCTGCGGAAAAGCATATTCTTTGAGCTTGGCTGTCAAAGCCTGATTGTCTTCAAGCACACGCAATACCTTGCCTGTCTTCGTTTCATTAACTGTAATACGGGATGGAATCTTCATATTTTCGAAACGATTAACAAAGTATGCATAATTGGCACTGAACTCGGCACTGTTAGTCCCGACCTCAGAGGAAAGTTTCGTCTTCACTCCTTTTACATCTATCTTATAGACGGCCCGACGCATCGGACTCTCCTCGGCTGATTCGTAATAGGCTGCGCCCGTAAGAGGATCGAGACCGATGAAACGTGTCACGTCCCAATTGCCTTTGGTCACCTGACGCTGCATGACTCCCGTCGGTGAAAAGAGATAGAGATGGGCATATCCGTCGCGTTCGCTGACATAAGTAAAGCCTGTAGTGGAGAATTGAATGGAGGTAAACCAGTCCGAATCGACATATTTTTCATTCTCTTCCTTCAGGATCAGACGGAACACGCCACTCTTCGGATTGACATAATACATATTGAAACGGTTCTGATTGCGATTGAGCGTCATCACGGCGAGCTGATCAGCTTGCGTAGTGAAGACGATGCGTGGAATGTATTCGATGTCGTCGAGCGGCAATTTCATGGTCTTCGTATCCTTGCTCTCCACGTTATAGGTACGAAGCGAGATCTCGGAATTCTTCTGTCCTGCCAAAGGATATTTATAGGTGTATTCGCTGGGGTACAGTCCGCTGCCGAAGATAGGCAGTTTGAAATCGGGAATACCGCTCTCATCGAATCGAAGGAATGCCAGCACCTGACTGTCGGGACTCCAAGCCAGCATATTGGTTACGCTAAACTCCTCCTCATAAACCCAGTCTGTGATGCCGTTGAGAATCTTATTGGCTTCGCCATCCTTCGTCACCTGCACCTCTGTATCGTAATCGAATTTCTTGATCCAAATGTTATTGTCGCGTACATACGCACACATTCTTCCATCGGGTGAGAAGGTTGGAATCATCAGACGCGTCGTCTCGTCAACAAGTGGCTTCACGTAATTGCGTCGTACATCGAAGTCATAGACAATCATATCTTTCGAACGGCGGTAGATGGACTGCGTCTTACGCCAAACGAGGATGTGATGACCGGTGCTGCTGATGGTATATCCGTCGAAATCCTTGAAAGTACACTCGCGGGCCTTTTTTGCATTGAACAGCGTATCGACTGCGGCGCCTGTACGATAAGAATATCTGACGATGGCCGATTTGTCGGCACTCATGGCGGAATAAAACTCTCCATCGGGCAGAGAGCGCATCTCATTGACGCTGGTCTTCTGTGAAAATGCACCGCTTGTGATTTCCTCTAAGGTCACCTGTTTGCTTCCGTTCTGTGCCGATGCCCCGAAGGCCACAGCTGCAGAAAGAAGAATCATTGTTACTGTATGTTTCATCGTTCTTTTCTTTTAGATGAAGGCAAAGGTAGAAGTTTCTCGCCTATTTGCCAACAGGCTCATACTGTTTTTCTTTATATCGAGAGACACAGTCGGCATATTGGATCGCGGTTCAATAGTTAAACCGGCAGAAGCAGTCGTCTTGGCAATCAGATATCAGATCTGTGATGCCGGAATGGCCATCCGTGATCGCAGATAACCATTCCCTGGACGCTGGGAAGTCGTCCGAGGGGTCGGATCACAATCCCACGACGCAGGGAAACCCAAACGAGGGCTCGGATTACAACTTCATGATGAAAAAGTACCGATCCGAGGGCTAAGATTGCAATCCCTGGATGAAAAAGTTCGAATCCGAGGGCTAAGATGCAACCCCTGGATGAAAAAGTACCGATCCGAGGGCTAAAATTGCAATCCCTGGATGAGAAAGTTCAAATCCGAGGGCTAAGATTGCAATCCCTGGACGAAAAAGTTCGAATCCGAGGGATAAACGGCATTCCCTGGACGCAGGGATTCAAATCACGTTACGCGCTGCACCCTGTCGAGCCTCTCTTTCCTCCATCTTTTGTTCAAGGATCTTCAGAAAGGCATCGCTTTTCATGCCCCAGCGAGGAGCGATAAGATCTTTGCCCGGCGAAAGTGAGACGAAACGATCCATGGCAATATGCGAATCGAGATGTTCGAGAAAGTCAATCACCAGATCGGCATATTCGGCAGGTTCGAAGAGATGGAACTTCTCAGGCTGCGTGGCATATTCATGCGCCATGACGGTGCCGCGAACGATCTGAAGCTGATGAAGCTTGAGCGAAGTAAGCGGAAGCTCCGAAAGCAAATCGGCATGATGCAGCATCTCCTCACGATTCTCGCCCGGCAGACCAAGGATCAGATGTGCTCCGCAACAAACCCCGGCTTCAGCTGTCCTGCGGATCGTCTCTGCAGAACACGTCCAGTCGTGGCCTCTGTGAATCCGCTCCAGTGTCTTGTCGAGCGTGCTCTCCACACCGTATTCAAGCATGACGAAGCTTCTGCGAGCAAGATTGGAAAAATAATGCAGCAGTTCATCCGGCATGCAATCAGGGCGCGTCCCGACGATCACACCTTCCACGCCTTCCACCTGCAACGCCTCTTCATACATCGAAATGAGATGCGTCGCGTCGCCATACGTATTGGTGAAACTTTGGAAATAGGCCAGATAATGTGTGGAAGGATATTTATAGGAGAAGAAACGGATGCCGTCGGTAAGCTGTTGCGTGATGCTGTTCTCCGCATGGCAGTATGCCGGCGTGAAGGTGCGATTGCTACAATAGGTGCAACCGCCACGGCCTTTCGTTCCGTCGCGATTGGGACAGGTGCAGCCGGCATCCACCGGAATCTTCAAGAGCTTTCCGGGAAAGCGCCCGCGGAGATAATCGGTAAAGTCGTTGTATCGCTTCCCTTCAGACATATCTTTCCCCAATTCCTATTATCGGATGCTCACCTTCTTCGACGCGATCTTTCCATCAGCCTGATGAAGAACAATGAAATAAATGCCTCGTGACAGCGGAATGAACAGATCGGCTCCGTTCAGTTTCGTGGTCGTCATCATCTGCCCCAAGAGATTATAAACAACGATACGATCACCCGAAGTGCATTCGGAAAGACGAACACCACCGCTGACTGCATCTATCTTGGTCTGAATGGCGGCCATCGACTCATTGGCTGTCTCAACAGTGAGACCGACCTTCTTGTCCATCCACGCGACACGAGTAGAGAGGAAGTTCTTCAGGGCGTTCAGTTCGCCTTCATAGGAACCGTAAACCATGGGATTCATGTGAACTCGGGTGTTCAGAATATTCCAACGCATAAAGTTCAGTTCGCGCGACTGGCTGATGTCAGCTGCAACACTGTCCACATAAGCCAGCAGAGACGCCGCATTGATGCCGCCATGGTTTCGCGCTTCGCTCCAGATTGCCTTCTGCTCAGCAGCCGAAGAATCGACGATGCGATTGGCAAAATCCAACATGCCCGTCACGCACGACCCGCCCGAACGATAAAGGAAGTCGCTCTTCTGATTGATCGGGTAGGTACGATAATCGTTGTCAAAACCAATATCGAAATCCCATTCCGGACCGACAAAAAACTTATCCTGATTGCGATCCTTGGTCATGTGCATGCTCCAATAGGTATCCGTGTTGCCTGTCAATTCTCCAATTAAAAGATGTTTGATGAACGTATCCAAATCGAGGAGGCTACGATAACCACTGGAAGGATCGTTGTAAATGGAACTAAAGACCGTAGATTCAAGCTTATTGAAATAGCTCTGGATGTAAGAAGTCTGTTCCGGAACGATCTCATCCTCGTCGGGAGTCTTGATGGTGACCGGAATTTTCTTCATGCTCGAAGCAAACCACGACTTCTCCTTATAGGCATATCCGTCAACCTCCAACATATATCCGCCGCTAATGGCTGGATAGGCAATATCCTGAGGCGTCATTTCCGTAATATCGACACGGTTCTTACGCACCTCGACCTGATCGCACAGCTGATAGCAGCCCTTGTATTCACCGTTGAGGATGACATCGACAGCTGTTCCTGCCGGTGTATAAGCCATGCCGAAGCGGCGACTGATCTCGAAAGCCACCAAATTACGTAGCAGCGTCTTGTCGCCCCAGTTATTGACCAGCGTCCAGTTCTTGGCCTTTGCAGGGAAGTCGAGCAGCTTGTGACTATTATACAGTTTAATCTTATAGGGTTTCTTCGGAAACTCCCAGCTGGCATTGCCTCGACCACGGATGTTGAGACTGTCGCTGTAGATTTTCGCTCCGTTATGCGAAATGAAGGAAACGATGCCTTGAATGTAGGTCTCTTTACTGGTGATGTCCTGATTATTGACAGTGTGGATCACCACAGTCGGAATGTTGGTCAGCTGATAGAGATGGCTGTCGTCGCCCGATCCCTCTTCACCGTAGAAATGCAGTTCGGCAATATTACAGCGAACATCATTGGGACCGACATAACGGACATAACGAAAAGCACGACTGCACGAAACCTCAACGGTGGTCATTTTTGCCGATTCCGGCGTCTGCTTGATTATATATAAAGGAATAGCATCTCCGAAATCAGCCTTGTTGGCTCCTTCGATGACACCCAAAAGCATCCGGCTTGCATATCCTGCACGAGGGGCAAACGAGACACTCTTGATCACATGCGTCGTACCGAGATCCAATCCTACCCAACCGCCGCTTCTGTCGTAAGCAGCAAAGAAGGTGTTGAGGTCGTTGTCGAAGACAAGATTCTTCGTGTTGACCGTTGTGGATGACACTCCACCACTGACGCTGTAATCGGCCGAATAGGTGGAACCGATGACATCGCCTTTCAACTCGGGAGTCTGCGCCTGTACCAAAAGCGGCGTGACTGATACGATGATGAAAAGGATAAGGGCTTTTATGGCTTTCATTTCATATTGATTTAACATCCTCAAAGTTACGAAGATTATCCGGAACGACAACTATCACTATCGTATATTCGGCTTTTATGGTTCTGCAGAGATCTTCTTTTTTTCGCGTAGGCCAGTCACTTTTTCGCGATGACGGGAAAAACGATGAAGACGGCGGAATGTCGCTGTACATTTGCTTGCGAAAGGAGGAACGAAAGAGATTCTTCCAAGACAAAAAAAGAAAACAATTTAAAATGCAAGGCAATATGAGAAGTTTAGTTTTGGCTGTTGCAGCCGTTATCGCAAGTGCAACCATGAGTATCGCATCCGCACAGAGTTCAAACAACAGTGTAAAGAATCAGAATGAAATCAACTTCAGCAAGCTGAGCTATGCATTGAATCTGACACCTGCACAAGTCAACCAGGTTTATGACATCACATCAGATTTCCAGGCCAATATGCAGGCCAGCAAGAGCGACAAGCAGATGATGAAGTCGATCTACTCGAATCTCGCACAGATGAAGGGAACGCTAACTCAGGAACAATATCTGAAATACGTTGCCATGATCAATCTGACTGCCAACAATCAGATGACAACAAACGACACAGAAGGTTACTTCGCTCAGAAATAAAGAAAGAAATATAGCTACTAATGAATATCTCTCGTTTGGTTCTATAATAGATATGGGTTATTAAAGTTACGTTTTTCAACAAAATAGATGTTTGTCAATCATTACGGCCGAGAAGGAATAAGCCACTTTTCGGCCGTCTGTTTTTCCTGCACGGAGTCATCAATTTCGAGATATAGACAAAGCCTTGGCGATCGTGTCAATCTTATGCAATCTGTCCGCCGAAAAGGTATTGCTGTGTTCATTGATATAGACGAACAGCGCATACGACCTGTGCAACAGAGACTCGCACGCTTCACCCGTTTTCATCGAAGACTCGGCGAGATACAGTTCCGCAAGCATCTCCATGCGATAAAGACGCTCCTTCTCACCGTATTTGTCGAACGACTGCATAATCGAAGCTTCATCTTCAGTATGGAACTTGTCGTAAGGACCGACATACGCATTATACATCTCAATGATATCTTGGCCCTTGTCCTTTTTGGAAGAGGACAAAAGCTCGCTCAAACCTTCGAAAAACTGAGTGATCAGTTTCATGATATAATCCCGTTGCAGCATACTCAAACTTATTTAATTGTCCATTTGCAAAGTTACATCATAATTCTTTCCGTGGCACTTCGAGCTAAACACCGACTTCTTCGATCTCTTCGTTGGCTTGAAGTATGTTACAAATATGTTTTTTAATATTAAAATACAATCATTCAATATTTATATATAAAACAAAAATTGCAATAAATATATTAAATCGTAATTAAATTTATCAATATAATTCATATTTGTAATTTCAGCATCATCAAGAATCATATTCATAGAGAGAGACAGTAACACCTAAGCATATTCATCGTAACTTTGCCTTTGAAAAGAAGAACAAGAGGTTCTTTATAGACCAAAAAGTACTTACTATTTTAATTTAAAGTTTAGGCAAAATGAAAAGTTTAGGTTTGGTAGTTGCAGCCATTATCACAAGTGCAACCATGAGTGTCGCTTCAGCAAACAATGCAAGTAGCAATGTTGAGAGTCAGAATGTAATCAATTTCGAGAAACTGAGTCATGCTCTTAATCTGACGCCCTCACAGGTCAATCAGGTTTTTGACATTAATTCAGATTTTGAAGTGAACATGTCAGCCAGCAACACCGACAAACGGGTTAAGAAAAGCATCTATTCCAATTTGGCACAGATGAAAGATGTCCTTTCAGAGAAACAGTATCTCAGGTACGTTGCATTGGTCAACCTGACGGAAAACAACCGTACGGTTGTCTCTGAAGGCGAGGAAGGTAACTTCGCTCAAGAATAAGATGCAAACCGATGATGGGCACCTCATGTTCTACCTGTATAAGGATTATGGTTACTGATGTTTAAAGAACAGAGATGCTTTACATTTATTGCGGCCGATGGAAATCTGATTCCTATCGGCCGTTTTTATTTTGTGGCAGACGATTCAGAACTGATAGCGAACCGTCAAACCGATTGTCAAAGGACGGATATACGTTCCGGAGGTAAGATAATTGTGCAGAAGGCTACTGTCGGTAATTGTATCGGCAACGTCGAGCGTTCCGTTGGCTCCGGTTTGATTAAGCAGGTTCACGATGTCGAGCGTGCAGAGAAGATGTTTCGTCGTCTGCCAGCTGACGCCGGCGAAGGTTTCCCAATGGCCATTAAAATAGGCATTGTTGACGCGGTTCGCATATTGACGACTAAAATATCGGGCATTGAACCAGCAGCGCCATTTGTCGTTGAACTTGTACGAAGGATCGATTTCGAGTAACACTCTTGAGATGCCGCTCACATAGTTCCCGCTGTAATCGATGGTTTCAGACGATCCGTCACTGAAGGTGAGATTGTTGCTGAAATTACGGTATTCCGGGTTTTGCAATGTAGCCAGGAAATGCAGACTGAAATGAGAAAGATTCATCGCAACGTCGGTGGTCCATCCAAAAGTCCCTATATTGAAATTGATTTGCTTTGCCTGCGTCTCACTGACGCCATTGATCTGCTTGGTGAAATGGAGCATGCCTGAATTGTTTTGTCCGGTTATATAGGAAACCATGGAGGTCAGACTAAACCACGTGTTATCATACAAGATTCCGAATCTTCCCAACTGAGTAACGACAGGTTTCAGATCGGGCATCTCCGCTGTTGCATAACTGCCGACGCTCTTGTGCTGACTGGTGATCAGATATTCGCCCGAAAGGAAAAGCCGATCAAACAGACGATACGAGACATTGGCCAATGCAACCGGATTGATCTTCTGCTGTTCGAACACGTGCAAAGCAGCTGTTCCGTCTTGAACATAAAAGTTATCAACGCGATCATTGAAATGTTCGCCTTCGAGATTCGTCGGAGCGGTCACTTTATAGCCCATCCATTCCATTCGTGTCCCGTAATAGATATCCAAACGGTCATTGACCGACCAATCGTCGATTGCATAGAGTGCCAGGATATTCTGATGACCGTCGTAATATTCCGCACAGTTGTTGAATCCCCACGTCGAACTACCGTTGCGATAGATGCGGGCTGGATCGTTTTCTATCGTATGAGCGAAATATAAGGTGGAGGCATCCTGATACTGGTTGTCGAACCAGTTGTTGAGTCCGAATTCCAGCTCGTGGTTTGTGAACTTCCGTTTCATTGAGACATTTGCCATCAGATCGAGATAATGAGAATGACACAACAGCACGAGCATATTCTGCGATGGACCGTCGAAAGCGGTGCCAGTGGACAAGGTCATTGAGTTTCCTCCGGAATCTTTCCCTTGGCTGATTGCATCCACGCCACTTTCATAGATTCCCAGATTGTCTATTCCGCCCGAATAGCTCATGTGAAAATTGCCTTCCAGTTTCCAATCGTTGGTGAAATCATACGCGATTCGCGCTGTCAGATCATGGATCCGCTTGGTATTCATCTTGCCCAAACGATCGGTAACCATCTTTCCATCCACAACATTCCGATAAGTCACATGATCGTCATCGGGGAAATAACAGTCACGCCCCAGTTTGAATCCCTTATATCTCTTGATGCTTCCATCGCCGACATAGTAAAAGGGAGCCGTGTTATAACCGTACGTTCCATCCTTGTTGACGGCATATTTATAAAGGAGCGATAATTCGCCACGACCTTCATTCCAACGTTTCGTGATTCCCATCTTATAAATTTGTGCCTGATTGATAAAATGTCGGGAAGAGGGATGAACGCTGGTCGGATCGTAATTGAGATATACGCCGCCCGTATAATAAAAACCATGTCCGAGCGGACCGTTCAGATTGCCATCGAAACGAATCAGTCCATTGTTATTCGAAGAAGCCGTAAAAGCGCCCTTCATCTTGTCGCCGCCCAACTGCGTGAAGCTATTGATGGCAAATCCGATCCGAGAAGAGCGCAACGCAACATCTTCCATCTTGAGCAATGTCTGAGAGCCGTAGGAATTGCCGCCGGCCCAATGGAAATAGGGATAAGCGGGCCAGCCGCTGACAGAGACGGGCATGCCGTCTTCGAAGATAGCTGTTCCCGAATCGTCGCCGGGAAGTCCTGTTGAGATTTCGCGAGGCTTGGACGAAGAGGTTGCGTTAAGCATCACATTACGGTTCTTCTCCTCATGCCGATTTTGATTCGTGACAACCGTAGTGTCAGAAGGTTCCTGTGCCTGAATCTGGGCAAAGCCGCTCATCACCAGCAGGAAGAAAAGTACCGTATGTTTTGCTTTTGAAACCATTACCAAATGTATTAATTTGCTTTCACAATTGCATCCTTCATCAACCAATGTTTCTTCAGCCAATCTCTTACAGGCAGATCATAGAGTTTCAGAGAGGAATAGGCGATTCCGATAGCCAGCAGGAAAATCGAAGCACTGACGCAGATCACGGTGCCTAAAGGAGCATTCGGATGAGCTGCCGCCCACGACATCTGCATATATATCAATGGATAATGTGTGATATATAACGGATAGGAAATCTCACCGAGAAACTTACAGTACTTGACTGACTTTCCGGTAACGCTGCTACCTGCGCCCATGGAGACGATCAACGGGAAAAGGATAAGAATGCTGGCGGATTCATAGATGCCATTCACCCATAATTCGCTGCTCAGACGCGGCATGACGAGAACCGCTGCCACCATCAGCGAACACCACCAGAATCCGGCTCTCACCTTTATCAGCTTATGCATACGTGACAAAAGCAGTCCCATGAAGAACGGATAAAGAAGTCGCGAGATACCGATATAGAGCTGATCAGGCGTAACGCTCCAACCGCCGATCATCGTGTAAGGCGCATGAAACTTCAATATGCCCAATACATCTATATTCATGGCGATGTTAATCGTGAGCAATGCTGAGAGAAAAACAAATATCTTAAGTCCGGTCTTGGAGAAATGACGAATAAAAACAGCATAAAGAATATTAGCCAGATATTCCCACATCAATGACCAGGTCGGACCGTTTAAAGGATTGGTCTCGCTCCAGCCTCTGATGTCCCACTTCGTAAGTGCGGGAATCATCGTAAAACCCAAGAGCATCATCAGAAGCATCAGCCACCAAGGCGTCTGCATGATCAGACGAAATTGTGGACAATCGCCGAGATAGAAAAACAAGGCTCCGATAATCGTTCCCATGATCACCATCGGATGCAATCGCACCAATCGACGCTTGAAGAAGTTTTTCATCGACATGCGATCCCAGCGGTCGTCGTATGCATAACCAATGACAAAGCCGGAAAGGACGAAGAAGAAATCCACGGCAAGATAACTATGATTCAGCACCTGCTCTGCCGGACCTTTCGAATAGGTTTCGAACAGATGATAGCAGACTACCAGCATAGCCGCAACACCGCGCAATCCATCCAGGATTTCGTAGCGTTGCTTTGACTCAAGATAAACGTTGTTTGACATGTTCTGATTTTTTCCGTCAAAGGTATTCCTGTCCTATCTGTATTTATTGGACGATATTATTTAATTACTGTCTTATATTTGCAAATCGAATAAATATTGTCGAGCCTCCGCTCATTCATATTATACTGCAAACGACTAATAAATCGGTCGTTATCTATGAAAATAAGGGTGATACATCTCTTCAGAAATGGACAAAAGAGCGTTTTCATATTTCGTTTCTGTGTATTATATTTGCCGAAATATCGAACAATAAAAAGATATAGGTGATATGGAAAAAGCGACCTCACAAAATGAAGCGGAAATGTTTGAGCTGGCAAGAGGACAGATAAAGTTTGACGATGTCATCGGGCCGCACAAACAGACCAACTGGGAACTGGACTTTGTCCGCTCGGGTGAAGGCCTGCACATCTTCAACGGACTGACTGAGCCTTGCGTGGAGGGCGAACTGATACTGGTGCCGAACGGGGTCACGCACAATTGGTTGTTCGATCCCGAATCGATCGGTGGAGGTCGTGTGGACACCTACACGCTCTTCTTCAACTTCGACGAGATTAATCAGAAGATATCCACCTTGGCAGAGATGCAACAAACGCTTCGCATACTGAGCAGCATCAAGACGCCTGTGGAAATCACCGGAGCGTCCGCTGAAGCCATCTGCAAGCTGATGATGGAGATGAATCATGATAACAGGGCACTGCGATTGACCGACTTCATGAAAATCCTCATTCATCTGTCAGAAACTGAGGACTGGCGCGTCATTGTTACGGAAAAGACACTGCTCCACGATGTTCATGTCGAAACGGTGATGCAAAAAATCCACCAGTTCCTGATGAGCAACTATAACCGTCCCATTACTCTCGAAGAGGTGGCAGACATCGCCTGCATGAACAAAGCGGCATTCTGCACCTTCTTTAAAAAACACTACACAAAGAGTTTCTTCTATGTTCTCAATGAGAAGCGTGTCAATGCGGCTTGCACATTGCTCCTTGACAAGCGTGAAAGAGACGTCTTCGAAATCTGTCTTCAAGCAGGGTTCAACGATATTCCCTATTTCTATCGCACCTTCAAGAAATACAAAGGATGTACACCTCGTGAATACCGCGAGAAAATGGGCCGTATTCCCGGCGGACAACAATAAACCCGAATCTATTTTCTAAAAAGTTTCCTGCATGGGTGAAAGTACCAATATAACTTCTATAAAGCTTCCTGCATGGGTGAAAGTACCAATATAACTTCTAAAAAGCTTCCTGCACTGGTGAAACGATTTTTTTGAAGTCATTTTAACCGTTTCACCCGGTGAAATGACTTTTTGAGATTCGTTTTAACCGTTTCACCCGGTGAAATGCATGTGGCCAATCCCTTCCTTACAAAAGCCGAATTTGGATGATGTCCTTGATATTGGTCGTATAATTCTTACTGATAAATTCCCGTTTAAGCCATTCCTTGCGCTGTACGCCTTGTGCGGCACTATGAATGGTCTCGTAACCTACTTTTCTGTTGATGGCATCCACGACTGTGTTGAGACGACGTTGCTTCTGCCGATCGACGGGATCGAAAAGGTCTTGCTGAATGGCTCTGTCGGAAGAAATATTGCTAACGACTACGCCAGCTTTCTTATACATGATATGCTCGCGGTATATGCTCTTGAGCGACTCCGAACAGACACGAATGATTTCAGCCGTATCGGCTGTGGCAACGGGCAGTTTGACCGTGAGGCTGTTGTCATATTGTGCGAGGTCGTCGCGGAAATGGTTGCTGAGGATAAAGACAGTAACGGTCTGACAGACGGAATGCTGTTCCCGCAGTTTGCGTGCCGTCTTGGAGGCGAAGTTTGAGACTCGTTCTGTCAGATCGGCCAGATTATCGGTCATCTGTGAAAAACTTCGGGAGGTACAGATGGATTTCTTTTCGGGTAGTTCTTCGATATCAATACAATCCTGACCACGTAATTCCCTCCAGGTACGAACGCCGGTAATACTCATCTCGCTTTTGATCCAAGACTCAGGTTTCTGCGTCAAATCCCAGGCGGAACGGATTCCATAGGCCATCAAACGCTTTCCAAAACGACGTCCGACACCCCAAACATCCGTAACGTCAAAAAGTTGAAGCGCCCGCACACGTTTCTCTTCAGAGTCGATGATGCAAACACCTTTGTAAGCTTTATACTGTTTGGCAAACTTGGCTGCCACCTTGGCCAGCGTCTTTGTGGAAGCAATGCCCACAGATACGGGAATGCCTGTGCCTTTGATCACCTTGCGATGCAGCTCTCGTGCGAAGGACTCGAGTTTGGGTGGTTCGAAGCCATCGAGATGCAGGAAGGCCTCGTCGATGGAATAGATATCGATGTCGTCCACATTCTCCGCCAGAATGCTCATGACACGCGCCGACATATCTCCATAAAGCGTGTAGTTGCTGGAGAAAACAGCCACATCATATTTCTCAATGATATTCTGAACCTGATAGATCGGCATACCGCGTTTCAGACCTACCGCTTTCGCCTCCGTGGTCAGTGCGACGATACATCCGTCGTTGTTGCTGAGTACGACGACCGGCTTCTCGCGCAGATCAGGACGAAACACCTGCTCGCAAGAACAGAAGAAGCTGTTGCAATCCACCAGTCCATACATGATTCAGACACGTTTGATGATATAGGTAACGATTCCCCAGATCTGAAAATCGTTGTTTTCGGTCACCCGAATGGTTGGATATTGAGGATTGGCAGGAACGAGAAGAATGGCATTATCCTTCATAAAAATGGTCTTCAGCGTAAACTCACCGTCTATAAAACAGACAGCCATCTTACCATCCGATGGCTCAAGCGATTTGTCTATGACAAGGATATCGCCTTCGTGAACGCCGGCATCTTCCATGGAATCACCCACGACACGACCGTAAAATGTGGTGGCCGGATGACGAATGCATTCCTTGTTCAAATCGATACTGTCAAGCATATAATCCTGAGCAGGCGAAGGGAATCCCGCATGGATGCTCTCTCCCGCCATCGGCAGACTAATCTTGGACGTATGGTCCACTTGATATATTTCTATCTCTTTCATTTCAGGAGCGAAGATAGTGCAAAAATAGATATTCCGGACAAAAGTGATCCGGTTGTGTGCAGCCGATGTGCATAGCAGCGAAACCTAAAATATGTTATTAGTAATAAATGAAATATTTCCAATTAAGTTGTACTTTTGCTTCCGCTAACAATAAACGGTTCAGGCGTGGAAAAGAAGATCGAGTTACATTTGCAAGGATTGACAAGCAGTCAGATACAGTCAGGTGCTTATGCCCTTGTACTGATGGAAGAGAACGGCAAAAGACATATTCCGATTGTGGTCGGGACGGCCGAAGCACAATCCATAGCCATCGCATTGGAAGGCGTTTCCACGCCGCGTCCGCTCACTCACGATCTCATCGTCAGTATGGCGAACAAGCTAGAGCTGAAACTGAAGCAGATCTTCATCTACAAATTCGAAGACGGCGTTTTCTTTTCCGAACTATGGTTCATTAAAGGAAGCGAGACCATCAAGATCGACTCGCGTACGTCAGACGCCATCGCCGTTGCCCTTAGAATGAAGGCGCCCATCTTCACCACGAAAAAAATCATTGAAGAATGTGGCGTAGATCTCGACGAAGAGCCGCAGGAAGAGACTGCCCCCAAGGAATCTTCGGATGAGAAGGGGGTACAAACCTTTATCTTTGGCGAGCCTGAAGAACTTACGGATGAACATGAGATGAATCTATGGATTTCACAACATGAAACGGAAGAGCTGAGAGAGCATCTGCAGAAAGCCATCAATGAAGAAAATTATGAACTGGCGAAAAAATTTCAGGACGAGATAGATCGCCGCGAATCAGAGAAAAACAAAAAATAGATAATGGAAGAATTGGGAGGATTCAGCTTCATCTCTTTAGGAAGAGGGCTGCTGGGAATGGTCGTTATTCTTGCTATCGCTTATGCGATCAGCTATAACCGAAAAAAGATCGATTGGAAACTGGTAGGCGGCGGATTGCTTATCGAATTGGTATTCGCACTGGCCGTACTTTACATCCCCGTATTTGGTTTTATTCTTGAAGAAATCGGCAAGATATTCGTCAAACTGATGGATTTCACCGATGCAGGACTTACCTTCCTGCTGGGCAACTACGCATCTCGCTCCAACGGCTTCGTATTCATGATCCATTCGCTTCCTATCGTCATCTTCTTCTCTGCCCTCGTCTCCATCTTTTACTATTGGGGCGTAATTCAGAAAGTGGTAGGTGCCTTTGCCTGGCTGCTTCGCAAGGTGATGAACATCTCCGGAACAGAAGGTCTGGTATCGGCCGGGAACATGTTTATGGGCATGACCGAATCACCTGTCCTCATCAAAAACTATTTGCCAACCATGAACAAGTCGGAGATCTTCCTCGTGATGGTCTCCGGAATGGGAACCATAGCTGGTTCCGTGATGGGAACATACATCGGCATGCTGGGCGGAACGGATCCTGTTGCCAAGGTTATGTTTGCGAAGCATCTCATCTCGGCATCCTTTATGGCAGTGCCCGGTTCGATCGTCCTGGCCAAAATGCTCTGTCCACAGACGGAAGGAGCAACTGACAGAGCCGTCTCGACAGCCGACTTGAGCAGCGGCGAGAAACAGAACATCCTCGACGCCATCTCCGGCGGTACGATGACCGGCGTCAAACTGATGGTCAACATCGCAGCCATGCTGCTTGTATTCATCTCTCTGGTCGCATTGGCCAACTACGTCACCGACAATCTGATCGGTCACTATACAGGACTCAATGATTGGATCAAGGCATCCACAGGAGGCAAATCGGAAGGTCTGACCTTCCAATATATTTTGGGCATCATCACGGCGCCTTTCATGTGGCTCATCGGTGTGCCAACGCCTGATATTACCGTGGTAGGTTCTTTACTCGGGCAGAAAACCATTCTCAACGAGTTTGTGGCTTATGCCCAAATGGAGCAATGGAAAGATGCAGGCATTTTCATGACGCAGAAAGGCATCATCATGTCAACCTATATTCTCTGCGGCTTTGCCAATGTTTCATCCATCGGCATTCTGTTGGGCGGGCTCGGCGTTCTGGCACCACAAAAACGGGGTATGATCTCGAAGATGGGTGTGAGAGCCATGATCGGCGGTGCACTGGTTTCCATTCTTTCTGCCACTATCATCGGAATGATCCTCGGATAATTTACCATCATGGAAGCTCTTTTCTATACGCCCGACATTCTTCAGAATCCGGAACTGCCCGCTGAAGAGGCAGGCCATTGTATCCGCGTGCTCCGCAAAAATGTTGGCGACAGGATCGACCTAACAGACGGGAAAGGCTTCTTCTACAAAGCTGAAATCACTCAAGCCAATGCCAAACATTGCCTCGTGCGAATCGTGGAACAGGAAGAACAGAAGCCGCTCCGCGATTTCCGTCTGCACATTGCTGTAGCACCCACGAAGAATATGGATCGTATGGAATGGTTTGTAGAAAAGGCCACGGAGATTGGCATCGATGCCGTCACCTGCCTCAACTGCCGTTTCTCCGAACGACGCGAGATCAAACCGGAACGTCTCGAAAAGATCATGGTGAGTGCCATGAAACAGTCGCAGAAAGCCATACTTCCCGAGATGGTCGGGATGACTGATTTCAAGTCGTTCATCGAAAAGCCTTTTAGCGGCCGCAAGTTCATCGCCCATTGCGAACCGGGTGAAAAGCCGCTCCTTGCTCATATTTACCAACCGCACGAAGATGCGCTGATCCTTATCGGACCCGAAGGAGACTTCAGCCACGACGAAATCACACTTGCCCTCCAGAACGGGTTTGAAGCTGTCTCCTTAGGCGAAAGCCGCCTCCGCACGGAAACAGCAGCCCTCGTCGCCTGCCACACCATTCACGTGATGAATCAGATAGACTGAAGAAAATAGCCTAATACGTATCGCTTGTTATTTTCTAATGAATTTTTCATCAGAAGCTTGCTCATCTACCGAAACATATCTTTCCACCTTCATATGAAGATCGTATTTTTCGCGTAGCGTAGTAATAGCCTTCATCATAGGTGTCGCATGATGTTTGTCGATGGCTTCCTGACTTTCCCAGCTGTCGATGAGCAGTACTGTTTCAGAATTGTCTTCAGGAAAAAAGTATTCATAGCGCAGATTACCGGCTTCTGATCGGATTGCATCCACAGTTCCGCTGGATTTCATCTCATTTACGAAAGCTCTTGCACTTCCGTTTGTGCCGGTATAATAGATATTAACCGTCAATGCCTTGGATTTCACCTCTGGTTTCACCTTCTCCGTTTGAGCATAAGCGCTGACCATGAAAAACAGACTAAAGAAGGAAAGTAATAACAACTTCTTCATGATGTTTGATATTTTATTTGGATTGTTCTCCGTTCTTCACCCACACATGCTTCGCGTTTCTTGCCGCAGGAGTATTTTGTGCCATCACTCCTTCGAGAAAATGCGGGACGTAAGGTTCTACAAGATATTTTATTTCCTCATCAGAGAGTTCAAGTTCCACTGCTTTTACAGCTCCATCAACATGATGCATCTTTGTGGCACCGACAATGGGCGAAGCCACCTTTGTCAGCAGCCATGAAAGCGAAACTTCGGTCATGCTCACGCCTCTCTTATCGGCAATCTCCATTACTCTATTGATGACCTTCTGATCCTGATCAGCCGTAGCATCATACTTAAACTTCGCATAGGCATCCTCCTGCAACCTCTTCGAAGTTTCCCCCTGGCGTTTTGAAAGCCTTCCACTGGCTAACGCACTATAAGGAGTAAGACTAATGCCTCGCTCGGCAGCATAGATATTCATCTCACGTTCCTCCTCTCTCATGATGAGATTGTAGTGGTTCTGAACAGAAACGAACTTAGACCAACCGTTGCGATCGGCTATGTCATTGGCCTCGGCAAGCTGCCATCCGAAACAGTTGGCAATGCCAATGGCGCGAGCCTTTCCAGCCTTCACCACCTCGTTCAAGCCATGCAGAAAATCTTCCACAGACGTGTTCCAATCCCAGATATGATAGATGTAGAGATCCACATAATCCATGCCTAGATGGCGGAGACTAATATCGATGCTATTCTTTACATGTTCACGACCTGAAATTCCGTTTTCTATTTCATCGGCTGTTCGGGGAAGGAACTTTGTTGCAACAACCACATCTTCTCTTTTTGCGAAATCCTTCAGCGCGCGACCGAGATACATTTCACTTGTACCAGCTTGATAAGCTATGGCTGTATCAAAGAAGTTTATGCCCTGTTCCAAACCGTATTTTACGATGGTACGCGTCGTTTCCTCATCCACTGTCCAACTGTGCTGACCTGTCTGAGCATTTCCAAACCCCATGCATCCCATGCAGATGCGGGAGATCCTGATATCCGTATTTCCTAATGTCGTGTACTTCATTATTTCCTGATTTTATAATGACAAAATTATATAATCCATAAGATGGACTTGGTAAGTTTTTTACAGAAAATTCTACCATCTTTACTGATAGTCGTCACTTTTCAATAACACGACCAAATGCTTTCCAAAGGTTGTTTGGAAACTTTCTAAAGCCATTGCTATCTGACGAAGACACAAAAATAAAACATAAAAGCAAAAAACAGTTGTATATCGTATTCAATTTATATTCATATCTTTGCACCGAAGGACAAAGAAAGATGAGCAGGAAGATAAAGTTCATACAATATTTCATGGTATTCACAAGCATTATGCTGCTTGCGTCCATCATCCTGCCTCATCACCATCATCGCGACGGGTCTCCCTGCTACTATTCCATCACCAAAGAAATGCAGAAGGAGCATGGCGAGCATCACAGCGACACCAGCGACTGCGGATGCAACGGTCACAATCTTGCTTTCTTCGACTGCGGTTCCCATTCAGACAACCACACGTTACAGCTCCACCTGATGCCACTCATGTGTGCATTCATCGAAGCCGATCTTATCCCAGACTATTTTTCTCTTCAACGTTCAGATAAAGAAAACGTATATCACGAATCGCTGCACAGCATCTCACAAGGAGGCGCGGTGGTTCTGCGGGCGCCGCCCGTCTGCTGATCCAAAGGACAATCATGTCCATTCTCAGCGAGATTAAACATCTACAGGTTTTCTTTATTATTCAAATCACATGAAGATAATTTACATAGCGGGCGTGTTATGCGCTGCGCTGTTCGTCAGTTGTGGCGGACAATCCTCCTCTTCAGAAGAAGCAGAAGAACATGAGCACGAAGCTGCTGCACAAGCAGAAAAAGGCCATACCAACGAGATTCCCTTCGACCAGACCAAACAGAAGGCTGTCGGACTTCAGACGACAAAGATAGAACCGGGTACTTTCACAGAAGTGATCCGTACAAGTGGTAAGATCATGCCGGCTCAGGGTGAAGAATCTGTTGTTGTAGCTACCGTTTCGGGAACTGTAAAACTGGGACGCACATCACTCATCGATGGAACTGCGGTGAACCGCGGACAGTCATTGCTTAGCATATCAAGCAGCAACCTGGCAGAAGGCGACATTGCTGCCAAGGCACGTAACAGTTTCGAAACAGCTAAGGCTGAATATGAACGAGTGCAAAAACTAGTTGCAGACAAGATCGTATCACAACGAGAATACGAGCAAGCAAAACTGAACTACGATCAGGCGCGCGTGGCATACAATGCCATAGGCGGCAAATCTTCAGGCAGCGGCGTATCCGTCTCTGCTCCTATCAGCGGATTCCTGAAAAATATTCAAGTAAAAGAGGGCGACTATGTAGCTGTCGGTCAACAGCTGGCTACCGTTTCACAGAACAGACGGTTGGTGTTGAGAGCCGAAGTGTCGGAGAAATACTATCCGATGCTGTCACTCATCAGCAGTGCCAACTTCAAGACGCCCTATGACGATGATAACATCTATGAACTGAAGAACCTCGGCGGACGGCTTCTCTCCTATGGAAAGGCATCGGACGCCAACAGTTCATACGTGCCTGTCACCTTCGAATTCGACAACAAAGGCAACGTCATCCCCGGATCTTTTGTGGATGTATATCTGCTAACGCGTCCTCTTGAAGGTGTGATCAGCGTTCCGGTGAGCGCTCTCGTCGAGGAACAGGGAGTATATTCCGTTTACACAAAGTTTGACGAAGATGGTTTTCTAAAGAAAGAGGTGAAGCTGGGCGCCAACAATGGCGAGAGCGTACAGATCCTCTCTGGTCTGAAGGCCGGTGACGAAGTGGTAACCAAGGCAGCTTACCAGATCAAGCTGGCTTCCGCTTCGAACGCCATTCCGGCTCACAGTCACCACCATTAATCTGAGCAACCATCATGTTAAACAAGATTATAGCCTATTCATTGCATAACCGTCTGCTCATCCTCGTATGTGCAGTCGTATTGATGGTGGCCGGTTGCTGGACATCATTCCACACCGATGTGGATGTCTTCCCCGACCTCAATGCTCCTACTGTGGTCATCATGACCGAAGCTCACGGACTAGCTCCGGAAGAGGTGGAAAAACTTGTCACCTTTCCTATCGAGACAGCCGTCAACGGTGCGACCGATGTGCGCCGCGTCCGTTCTTCTTCTACCACCGGATTCTCCGTTGTTTGGGTAGAATTTGATTGGGGCACGAACATCTATCGGGCACGTCAGATTGTCTCCGAAAAACTGGCTGTCGTCAGTGAACAGCTGCCGAACAATGTGGGCAAGCCTACACTCGGTCCGCAGGCTTCCATCCTTGGCGAGATGTTGTTCGTTGGACTCACCTCCGACTCTACTTCCATGATCGACCTGCGTACTATTGCCGACTGGACGATCCGTCCTCGCCTGCTCTCTACAGGAGGTGTTGCTCAAGTTGCTGTCATCGGCGGCGACATCAAAGAATATCAGATCCAGCTCGATCCGGCCCGAATGAAATACTACAACGTCGGACTGGACGAGGTTCTGAAGGTCTGCCGCGATATGAACCGAAATGCCAACGGCGGTGTACTATATGAGTTCGAGAACGAATACATCATCAACGGACTTCTTTCGACGGCAAGAGCTGAAGAGCTGGCTAAAGGTGTCGTCAAAACCGTTGACGGTACTCCTATTCTACTGGAGAATATTGCGACAGTGAAGATAGCCGGGAAGAGTCCGAAATTGGGCGTCGCTTCCGAGAAAGGAAAACCCGCTGTACTGATCACCGTCACCAAACAGCCCAACACGAGCACCATCGACCTGACAAACAAACTGGATGCTACCGTCAAAGACCTGCAGAAGAACCTGCCGCCTGACGTTCATGTCTCAACTGATACGTTCCGTCAGAGCCGCTTCATCGACAGCTCTATTGACAATGTAAAGGAGAGTCTGCTAGAAGGTAGCTTCTTCGTTATCATCGTACTCTTCATCTTCCTGATGAATGTCCGCACCACGGTGATTTCCCTCGTTGCCATGCCGCTGTCCCTATTAATCACGATGATTGTACTCCACTTCATGGGGTTGACCGTAAATACGATGAGCTTAGGAGGTATGGCCATTGCCATCGGCTCGTTGGTGGATGATGCCATTGTGGATGTGGAGAATGTGTATAAGCGAGTGCGACAAAACAAACTGCTGCCCGAAGACCAGCGTCGGCCGATACTGGATGTCGTGTACGATGCTTCTCGCGAAGTGCGTATGCCTATCTTCAACTCCACGCTGATCATCGTCGTCAGTTTCCTGCCGCTGTTCTTCCTGAGTGGAATGGAAGGCCGCATGCTGATTCCGTTGGGAATCGCATTCATCGTCGCACTGTTTGCCTCTACTATTGTGGCTCTGACGCTGACACCTGTACTCTGCAGCTACTTGCTGAAGGGAAAAGTCAAGAACGGTCCGGAGACGATTGTCGCTTCCGACGGCAGCACAGTACTCACTGAGCCGCTGGTAAGCCGTGTGATCAAGAAGATCTATCGCCGCTGGCTCAACGGAGCCTTGAAGAAAAAGAAAACCGTATTGGGCGTCACCATCGCACTCTTCATCTTTGCACTGGGCATCTTCTTCACTTTGGGAAGAAGTTTCCTGCCGTCATTCAATGAAGGATCGTTCACCGTCAATGTCAGTACACTGCCAGGCGCATCCTTGGCTGAAAGCGACAGCATTGGACGAAGAGCCGAACTGCTGCTGATGCAGGTTCCGGAGATACAGACCGTAGCCCGCAAGACAGGACGTGCAGAGCTGGATGAACATGCACTGGGCGTCAATGTATCTGAAATCGAAGCTCCCTTCGAACTGAAGAAACGTACACGTGAACAGGTGACCGACGACGTGCGCAAGAAGCTCTCGGGCATCACCGGTACGAACATTGAGATCGGACAACCTATCTCGCACCGTATCGACGCCATGCTTTCGGGAACGGAAGCCAACATCGCCATCAAACTCTTCGGAACAGACCTCGGACGTATGTACACCATCGGGAACCAGGTGAAAGATGCCATCAAGAATGTGAAAGGCGTCGTGGATCTGAAGGTGGAACAACAGATCGACCGTCCGGAGCTGACCATCACGCCACGACGTGATCTGTTGGCCCGTTACGGCATTCCGCTGCCGGAATTCCAGGAGTTCGTCTCTGTAATGCTCGGTGGTGAACAGGTCGGTCAGGTTTATGACGACGGAAAAACGTTCGACCTTACAGTAAAGGCAGACGAGAAAGACCGTGCCACAATGGAAGACATCGGTAACCTGATGATCGATTCCGAACAAGGAAAGATCCCTCTCAGTTACGTTGCCGACATCCGCAGCACCAGCGGACCGAACACCATCAACCGCGAGAATGCGCAGCGCAAGATCGTCATCAGCTGCAACGTTTCGGGACGTGACCTGCGCGGTACGGTCAACGAAATTCAGAACAAGGTGAACGCCTCTGTAAAACTACCCGAAGGTTATCATATCGAATACGGCGGACAGTTCGAGAGCGAAGAGTCGGCCAGCCGTACGCTGCTGATCATGTCGTTCTTCTCATTGCTCATCGTCTTCATGCTGCTCTATAACCAGTTCAAGAATGCCAAAGAGAGCGGCATCGTACTCATCAACCTGCCGTTGGCTTTAATCGGCGGCGTGCTGATACTGAAACTCACATCCGGCGAGCTGAACATTCCGGGCATCATCGGATTCATCTCGCTCTTCGGTATCGCTACACGTAACGGTATGCTCCTCATCAGCCACTACAAACAGCTCAGGTCGGAAGGCATGGGACTTATGGAGGCTGTGCTGCAAGGTTCGCTCGACCGACTGAACCCGATTCTCATGACGGCACTCTGTTCTGCCCTCGCCCTCATCCCGCTCGCCATTAACGGTGACGTCTCCGGCAACGAGATACAGAGCCCGATGGCCCGCGTGATCCTAGGCGGACTGCTGACGAGTACCTTCCTCAACGGATTCATCATCCCGATCGTCTATCTATTAATGAACAAGAAGAAAGAAGAAGAAGAAGAAGTAGAAGTATGAAAAGAATCATCATAACTTTCCTGCTGGCATCTGCCGTTGTTGGGCAGGTGTCGGCTCAAACCACGGCTGACGTGCTTCGCAGCGTGGAGGCCAACAACAAGGAGCTGCAGACTGAGATGCACCGCGTGGCATCGGAAAAGATCGGAGCGAAGGCTGACAACAACCTACCCGATCCTTCTGTCACCTTCTCGCATCAGTATGGAAATCATCCCAGCACTGGTACGCAGAATGAATTGATCGCCTCACAAAGCTTCGAGTTTCCTTCGGTCTATTCAAGAAGAAGTGAACTGGCACGCCAGAAATCTACAGCCTTCGACCGGCAGACAGATCTGTTGCGC